>BNJS01002364.1_pt1 | contig 80772 bp, 109 predicted proteins | sample 8540461 | NCBI WGS metagenome assembly BNJS01 (sample SAMD00202454, study PRJDB9452) | human saliva metagenome | isolation source: human saliva | place: Japan
GCGGCCTGATGCGCGAGGCTGCGTGCTTTGGAGGCCGTCTGAAAACGCCGTCATCGGGTCTGCGTCTATTCCGCGACCGTCCACGCGCCGTTTGCGCTTTTGCAGGCGAGCGCGTGCTGCCGCTGCTGCTGTTGGAGGGCAGGCCGTAGTCGATGACTGACGGTTTCCTGCCCGCCGCGCGCAACACGATGCGACGGCTTCGGCAGCTTCGGCCGCGTCCAGCCAGGGGCGACGGAAATAGCGGGTCGGCGCTCGTGTTTTGCGGCGAGCGTCCGAGGAATTTGCGCGATCGAAGCTGAAACCGGTGGCGGGGCGGGCGCGGTCGCGCAGTGGACGCCCGCCGTCGTAACGGTCGCCGCGCGCTACCGCATCATGGCCGCCACAAGCTGCCGTAAGCGGCGGCGTAGAGCGAGGCCGCTGGTGAGTTGTCGACGCGCAGTTCGGCCAGGTCGATGTGCACGCGCTGCCGCGTGAAGGCGCGGCGCAGACGGCTTCGATTTCGTCGAGGGCGCGGCTGACGGCGGAGAGTTCCGCAGTTTTGTGCGCGCGCAGCGGCGAGGATTTCGCGGCCGCCGTATGAGGGAGGGAAGCAGGGCGAGGCTCGCCACATACCGTCGAGCCGCCATTGCTGCAGACGGCCTTCAACAGCAGCGTGCGATGCTTTGTCCTGCATCGGCTCCGAGCAGGGTTTCTGACTGCTGCGCGTCCAGCCCTGCGGCGGCGGAGAGGGCGCGGAAAAACGCCGACGCGGCCGAGCGAGACGAACGCCGCCGGAGTCGGCGGTACCAGCTGTCGAGCATCAGGCCGATGATTTTCGATGTCGGCTTTCGATGCCGCCAGTAGCCGTAAAGCTCCGCGCGCCCACCTGCAAAGGTTCGCGGGTGTTTAAAAACCTTCGGGACGGGCGTGCAGCACCGGAGCCTCGCGTGTAGCGCAGACGGTTGATGCCTTGGTTGGACGAGAGGGTGGGCGTCGATGCGGGCGACCTGCGGCGTGATGTCGGCGCGGATGCCGGCTCGGCGGCCGCTGTCGGTCGGTGACGCGGATGGTTTTGAGGGAGAGGCCGGAGTCGATATGGGTGTGAGCAGCGAGCGGCTGTATTCCATCAGCCGGCGGATGCATCGCTCCAGTGGCGTGCGAGCGGAACAGGGGCGAGGATCTTTCGCGCTTTCGCTGCCACTTGCCCGGTGGAGCAGGATGTCGGCGACGTGCCTGGGTAGCTGCCAAAGCTGCTGCCAGTGGTGGACGACGCATAGCGGCCGGAAGACCTGCGTCTGCGTATGTTTTAAAAGCGCGCTGCGCATAAAAGCAGTTTGTGCGTTTGCTTTTCCGTCGTTAAGAGGGGCTGGCAAGAGCGAAGTTGAAGCCGTCCCCGCCTGCGCGATGACGTTTCTGAAAGGCGGGAAACGGGCTTTTCAGGACGGCCTCGACCGCCTCGTCCGTTGCCGCTTCGGCGGCACGACGATACGGGGCGAGCTGGGCCCGCCCACCGCAGCATGCGGGTATCGCGTAACGAGCTGAGGCCGTCTGCAAACGCGGCTTCAACAAAGTTAAAACGCCACTTTTCAGACGGCCTGCTCTCTTGGCTGACGGTCATTGCATACACGCTGAGATTTCTACATACTCGTCAAACACACCGCGCCCGGCCTTACGTTCTGCTCCTCGCGTCATATTTCATTATCGAGGCTGCGCCGAGCGTCCGCTTCCCATTTTGCTGCCGAAATATTCTTCGGACTGTTTTGGGGCTGTCCTAGATAACTCAGGTGATTCCGTTTGACTAGAATTTTTCCTTGCGAGAAAAAGATCGTCTGAGTCAGTACAAACAAAACAACCGATTGAGCCTATTCGTAGCAGGCGTAACCGCCCGCACGGCTGCCGGAGTGGCGAATGTCGCTCGCTACGGCGCGTGTGCGCATCGCGTCGCCTGCTCATTGCAAAACAGCAGCCATCTGGAAATGTTTGATGGCGAAAGCGGAAGCGGGACGAAAGCTGCTGGCGGGACGCCTAAAGGCAAACGCGGTCGGCGCAGCGAGGAAAACGCGGTATTCGGGCCGTTGAAGCTGCGACGGCAAGGTTTACCTACTGCCGTTGTACCCAATACGCAGACGGCAACCCTGCTGCCGATTATTCGTGACGGGTTAAACCCGACTGCATTGTTTATACGGATTACCACAAGGGTTATGACGTATTGGATGTGAGACGAATTTAACCATTTCCGTATCAACCACCGCACACATTTTGCTGAAAACAAAACCATATCAACGGAATCGAGAACTTTTGAGTCGAGGTAAAACGGCATTTGCGTAAATTTAAACGGCATCCCGAAAGAGCATAGGCTGTGTATTTGAAGGAGTGCGAATGGCGTTTTAACGACTGTGATGAAATAAAAGTTCAAATTTCCATTTCCCGAAACAATTGGTAATAGATAATTTATCCCTGGTTATCTAGGACAGCCCCTGTCTTGGCCCGCTTTGCCGGGCTTTTTGTTCTGCGCCGTGATGTCGCGGACGCTTGTTTTGCGCGGGGGCGACTGCTGCGCAAACGCTTTGTTTGCTGCGCCCGCTCGTTCAAATACCGGAACGCTCCGCCCTGTTTCCACCACCCTGATTCGCGGAGGAGTCGCCCTTCCGCCTGGGCTGAGCTCTGCCGAGATTCATAAACTTCTTCCGCTGCCACAACTGCCGACGCAGCCAGCAAAGCCGAAACAAGCGAAGCCGTAGATTTTCGATATATATCCGTAATCAATGTTGCAATGAAATTAAAAACCTCAGAATGAGACATAAACAAAGGCAGCAAAAGTATAAGGCACGCCGCACCGGCACGCCATTTCCTACCCTGCCGCCCTCTTTCCGGTCTCGGTTTTGCCGTTTTCCTAACGAAAAGCGTGGCAGAAACAGAGACCGTCTGAAAAACCGCTCGAGGCTTTTTCTAGGGCGGCCTTGCCATTCGGACAATCAGCGGGTCGTACGGCGGATAGGTGCCGTCCACCAGACATGCTGCTGTCCACTTCGGACAGGTTGCTGGTGGTGGCCGGTGCAGCGCCATGGTGACGTCCATTTTCGTCGTACATGATTTCGAGGGCGCGGGCGCACCGTCTTCGCCGTGTGCGCACCCAAAGCCGTAGAGGTGAAGGCGCGCGACGGTCATGAAGCCGCGCGCACCCATCGCCCAGGCTTTCGGCATGTCTTTGGCCGCTGCGAGATGCCGCTGTCGAGCCAGACTTCGGTCGACTGCCGACGGCCTGCACGACATTTGGCAGGCATGGATGGACGAGGGGGCACCGTCGAAACAGCGGCCGCCGTGCTGAGACACGACGATGGCGTCCGCGCCGTGTTTGACGGCCACCCGGCGTCTTCGGGTTCCATGATGCACAGTTTTGATGATGAGTCGCCGCCCCACGGGTCTTTGATGCCGGGCAACGTCGTTCCACGACAGGCGCGGGTCGAACTGCTCGGATGTCCAAGAGGAGAGCGAAGACAAATCACCAACGTCGCGTGGCCAACGATGTTGCGGAAGGCGCGGCGTTCGCGTGCAGCATGTTTCCAGCACCACTCCCGATCTGGCTCGCCAGATTGATGCAGTTCATGATGCGAGGCGTGGGCGGCGCGGACGAGGCCGTTTTGATGTCTTTGTGGCGCTGGCCGAGCACCTGCAAATCGGCGGTGAGAATTGTCAGGGCGGAGCATTTCGGCATCCTCGCGCACGCTTGACTCGTGGTTTTCCATATTCGCGGTCGCGCATCACATAGCTGGAACCAAAACGGCGCGGAGGTGTCTTTCCGCCACGTCTTCAATCGAGCAGATGGACATAGTGGAAAGGAAAACGCGGCACGCCGAATCTCTCGGCGGCACGCGCGGCATGTTCGCCGTCCGCCCAGCGCCATGCCGGTGAAAACCGGTGGGGCAATGGCCAGCGGCATTTTCACTTTCTCGGCCGATCATCTCGCTTTCAACGAGCGACCTTCATATACCAGCTCTGGCGGAACTGGATGGGCTCGAAATCAGTGGTGTTGGCGCGGTAGGGTCTGCCGTCCACGAACCGAAGTCGATGTAGTCGTAAAACATCTTCGGCATTTTGAATTTCGCCACGCAGCGCAAATCTTCGATGCGGGTCATGGCAAATCACGCATTGTTTTGTTCCTTTTCCTTCGTTATCTGGCATTCCGAAAAATCGGCAATTTGCCCGCATCGGCGGGCAATGCCAGACCTTTTCGGGACGGCCTTTTGCAGAAAAGCCGCAAAACCGCGCACTCTATCGAAATAAATAATAGAACGCAAACGCATATCATTTAAAAATTCAGCCAGAGTCTTGACTATCATCAAACAAACCTCAAATACTTGACCGATTCACTCAACTATAGCACAATCGCGTCTACAAAACATAACATCACGAAAACCGCCATGCGACTCACTACAAAGGACGCTTCGCCGTTACCGCCATGCTCGATTTGGCGATGCAGCGCAAAACGGCGCGGTCAAACTGAACGACATCAGCGAGCGCCAAAACATCTCGCTTTCTTATTTGGAACAGCTTTTCGGCAAACTGCGCCGCGCCCGTCTGGTAGACAGCATACGCGGCCCCGGCGGCGGTTATGTGCTAGCGGCAGACGCGGGACAAATCAGCATCGCCCAAATCATCACTGCCGCCGAAGACAAGCTCGATGCCACGCAATGCAGCAGCAAAAGCCAACTGCCACAACGGCGCGCCCTGTCTGACCCACGATTTGTGGAGAAACCTGAACCGCACCATCAACCAATATTTAAGCAGCGTCACCCTGCAAAGCGTTGCTCAGCCAGACCACCACTCCGGCAAGAGTCATCAACCTCACCCATATAAACTGAACCCGACACAAACATCAGGAAAGACCACAGCATGACCGTCAAAACCCCCGTTTACCTCGATTACGCCGCCACCACTCCGGTTGACAAACGCGTTGCCGAAAAAATGATTCCCTATCTCACCGAAACTTTCGGCAACCCCGCTTCCAACAGCCACAGCTCGGCTGGGTGGCCAGAAAGCTGTTGACCGCCCGCGCCAACATCGCCGCACTGATTAACGCCGACCGAAAGAAATCGTCTTCACCAGCGGCGCCACCGAGTCCAACAACCTCGCCATCAAAGGCGCGGCGCATTTTTACAAAAGCAAAGGCAAGCATTTAATTACCGTTAAAACCGAACACAAAGCCGTGCTCGATACTATGCGCGAACTCGAGCGTCAGGGCTACGACGTAACCCTATCTTGATGTACAGGAAAACGGCTTGGTTGACCTCGAGTATTGAAAAGCCGCCATCCGCGACGACACCATTTTCGATTTCGTCATGTGGTGAACAACGAAATCGGCGTGGTGCAAAACATTTCCCGCTATCGGCGAAATCTGCCGCGCGCGCAAAATCATTTTCCACTGACGCCGCCCAAAGCCTGCGGCAAGGGTCGCCGGTTGACGGTAAAGCCGCCAGAAGTCGATCTGCTTTCCATGTCCGGCCACAAGGTGTACGGCCCCAAAGGCATCGGCGCATTGTATGTGCGCCGCAAACCGCGTGTGCGCCTTGAAAGGCGCAAAATGCACGGCGGCGACCATGAACAGACTTCCGCAGCGGTACATTGCCCACGCACCAAATCGTCGGCATGGGTGAAGCCTTCCGCATCGCCAAAGAAGGCTGGAAAAAGATATGGCGCACTACCGCAAAACTGCGCGACATCTTCCTCAAAGGCATCGAAGGCATTGAAGAAGTCTATATCAACGGCGACCTCGAACACCGCGCCCGAATAACCTGAACGTCAGCTTCAACTTCGTCGAAGGCGAAAAGCCTGACTTATGGCGTGAAAAGAACTCGCCGTATCCAGCGGTTCCGCCTGTACTTCTGCCAGCCTTGAGCCGGCTACGTCCTGCGCGCGCTCGGCCGCAACGACGAACTGGCGCACTCATCCCGCGCATCACCTTCGGCCGCATGACCACTGAAGAAGAAGTGCAGTTTGCAGCAGAACTGATCAGTCCAAAAATCGGCAAACTGCGTGAACTGTGTCGCCGTTAGGAAATGTTCAAAGCAGGATGGGATTTTCGAACTCGATTGAATGGGCGGCGCATTAAATTGGCTTTGTAAATAGAGCAATGAAACGTGAACACAGGTGTTCACGTTTCAGCTCACTCTCTTATAGAAATATATATGGATTTACAGTTTTCAACGCAAAAATGCTTCTGCAATGCATCCGTGGTAGAGAATTTGAAGTCTGGGCTGAACAATATTTTGCTCAACGAAGGATTAGATTTAACGGAAACGCCCTAAATTAAGTATTGGTGCGGGAGAAGTAAAGAACATAATCTTTTGATTTGGGCTGTGATTACGATGCTATACTAGTTGAATGCAAATCACATGCATGGACGGATAGTGGTAAGGTACCAAGTGCGAAACTGACTGTTGGAATGAGCAATGTTACTATTTGCTTTGCTCCAAGTGAATATCGAAAAATAATGTTTGTGCAAAAGATTTTAATTCCAAACTACTTTTAGTTCAGTATTATCTACAGCGGTATCTCATCTTATCCCTGAAGATGTTGAACTTTGAGAATATGATGGCAGTTGAGTCATAAACCAACTGGGTGCGCTCATACCCAATCTATTTTACATCTTAAAAGTAAAAATGCAGCAAATGTGGGAAGCCCAACAAATCCGTTAAACCAACCGAAACGTTAGGTTTTGGCAACAACCCGCATATTAAAAAACAAAAGGTCGTCTACAGAAAACCCTAAAAGACCTTTTCAGACGACCCAAAAGCCACCACATTAAAATCAAGGATACAAAACCATGAACGAACAAGATTTAGATTTGGACAATCTCGACAATCTGCTTGAAGATTTTGACGGCGTTACGCTGGAAGGCGGCGTCGATGCGGAAAAACGACGATGGCTGCGAAGGCGGCGCGTGCAAAATCTAAAACTCAGCCGTCTGAAAACCAGTAAACAAAACCCGCTTAAACCATACAAAAACATTACCACATCTGGCATACAGCGATAAAGTAATCGATCACTACGAGAAACCCGCGCAACGTCGGCACATTCGACAAGGGCGACGATTCCGTCGCTGCCGGTCTGGTCGCGCGCACCGACCTGCAACGACATATGCGCCGCAAATCAGAAGTGAACGACGAGGGCATCATCGAAGATGCGAAATTTAAAACTGATGGCTGCGGTCGGCATCGCTTCGTCCAAGCCTGATTACCGGGTGGGTCAAAGGCAAAAGCCTGGGATGACGCGCTGGCAATCAAAAACAACGAAAATCGCCGAAGAACTGGAATTACCAGTCGGTGAAAATCCACTGCTCGATTCTGGCGAAGACGCGGGTAAAAGCTGCTGTGGCCGACTACCGCAAGAAAAAAGCGGTAACGGCCTAAGCCTTTGGCCGACGACAGAGGCCGTCTGAAACCGAATTGGGAGATTGCGCCTTTTACCGAAAGCGCAAACCGCCTCGCTCTTGGCTGTGAAGGCGTGGGCAAAACGGTATCGCAGCGTTTGCAGGCAAAATGGGTTTGGACGATGTGGAAAACCCGCCGCCGCCGACCCCGCCGATGTTTTGCAGCAGGGCGCGGCTTTAACCGGCTCGACCTGTTGGGCAAAACAGCCTGCAGGCCAAAGCCGCCATCGCCGCCGCAGTCGCATGGGCTAAACAAACGGTTTCAGACGGCCTCTAAAACCGAAAGGCCGTCTGAAAAACAAGCAAAAGACATGATTACCATACAGAAAACGCCGCCAAATACATCAACAGTTATCGATAAGCGCGGCAAAGGCTTGGGCGTGCGCTAGGCGTGAAAAACCAGCGGCTGCGCTCGGGCATGGCCTACAACCTCGAATTTGCTCGACAGCCGGCTGCCGAAGATTTGGTATGAAGAACACGGCGCCAAAGTGTTTATCGACCCAAAAAGCCTGGTTTATCTCGACGGCACGCAGGTGGATTACACTAGAAGGCTTGCAGGAAGGTTTCAAATTTGAAAACCCAAATGTCGAAAGAATCATGCGGCTGCGGCGAGGCTTCCACGTTTGAGACGCGCAGTGACGGACGTTTTCAAACCGTCTCGCCATTTTTAGCAGACTTCCTGTAATGCGCTGCCTTTTGCCCTCTTCCGCTCCGTTTTGTGCGCGGAACAAATTGAGTTTCACCAGGGCTTTGAGCGCGTTGTCGCGGATTTTTGCCGCTGTTGTGCTGCACTTTCGCACTCATTTGATTTTCCTTTTGTTTTACGGACGGCAGGAGTATATACAAGGCCGTCTGAAACGGCAAATATTTTTATGAACCAATACTTTACCTCTGTTTGACCTGCCCGTAGGCTTTACACTTGACGAAGATACGCTGGAAAGCCGTTACCGCACGCTGGCTGCGCGTTTCCATCCCGACCGCTTCGCCGCCGCATCGGCGTTTGAGCAAAAGCAGGCCGTGATGATGTCGGCCACCGTCAGCGAAGCCTACCGCACGCTGAAAAATCCATCGACCGGTGCCGCTCACCTGCTCAAAGAGCAGGGCATCGACACGACGCGCCCGAACATGCGCTCGTTTGCGCCCGAATTTCTGATGCGGCAGATGGAATGGCGCGAAACGCTGATGGAAGCGCACAGATGGAAAACGAAGCCGCCGCGCTGAAAAATCTGGAAAATGAAATCGCCGCTGAAGCAGAAAAACTGTTTGCCGACCTGCAGCAGGCGTTTGCCGACAAGCGGCATGAAGAGGCGGCGCAGCTGGTGCGGCAGGGACGTTTTTTCGACAAACTGCTGCGCGAAATCGCCAGGCCTGACAGGCCGTCTGACTGCGCCTTCCAACCCGACACACCAATCTCCGAATATCATGGCTCTACCCGAAATCGCCGAACCCGGCGTGATCTGCCGCGCCGCACCAACACCGTCTCGCCGTCGGCATCGACTTGGGCACAACCAACAGCCTCGTTGCCACCGTCAAAGCGGCAGTGCGGGTCTGCCTGCCGACGAACAAGGCGCGTTACGCTGCCTCGGTGGTGCGCTATCTTTCAGACGGCATCACCGTCGGCCACGAAGCGCCGCGCAAAAAGCGACCCGCAAAAGCACCATCAGCGTCGGCCAAACGCATCGGCCGCAAACTCGAACATTGACGCCGCATCGCTGCCCCACCGGTTTGACGGGCGAGCGCATCACGGGCTGGCCACGCGCCAAGGCGTGAAGCCCCATCGACGTATCCGCCGAAATCCTCAAAACCCTCAAAACCCGCGCCGAAGCCTCCTCGGCGCGCTTCAGTGGGCGCGGTGATTACCGTGCCGGCCTATTTTGACGACGCAGCGCCAGGCCACCAAAGACGCGGCGCGTTTGGCCGGCATCAATGTGTTGCGCCTGCTCACAGGCCGACCGCCGCCGCCATCGCCTACGGCCTCGACAACGGCTCGGAAGGCACATTTGTGAGTGTACGACCTCGGCGGCGGTACGCTCGACGTATCCGTGCTCGAATTGAGCAAGGGCTTGTTTCAAGTCAAATCCACCAACGGCGACAGCGCCTTGGGCGGCGACGATTTCGACCAACGCCTGTTCTGCCACCTGCTCAAACAACTCGGTCTGTCACGATTATCCGACCAAGACAGCCAACTCCTGCTCCGCTGCCCGCCGCGCCAAAGAAGAGTTGACCGACCGCGAGCAAACCCACATCGAAACCGAGCTTTCAGACGGCCGCCCAATCCGCGCCACCGTTACCCGCCAAGAATTTCAAGAGCTGACGCGCCATCTGGTGCAAAAAACCATCGAACCGGTGAAGCAGGCGCTCGAAAGACGCGGGCGTGTCCAAAGCCGACATCAAGCGCGTGATTATGGTGGGGCGGCCGACCCGTATGCCGCATATCCAGCAGGCCGTAGCCACATTTTTCGGCCAAACGCCGCTCAACAATCTCAACCCCGACCAAGTCGTCGCGTTGGGCGCGCCAGCAGGCGATTACGTACGAACTGGGCAAAAATGCCGCCGGCGAATGGTGCGCTCGACGTGATTCCTGTCGCTCGGCCTCGAAAACCTACGGCGGCCTCGCCGATCATTCGCGCACTTTTCAATCACCACTCACCGCCCGCGCCCAGATTTCACCACCTTCTGAAGACGGCCAAACCGCCATGACCGTGCGTCGTACAAGGCGAGCGCGAATGTGGTATCCGCTGCAACCTCGCCAATTCACCCTACGCGGCATCCCGCCGATGACCGCCGGCGCGGCGCGTATCCGCGTTACCTTCCGAAGTCGATGCAGACGGCCTGTTGTCGTATCCGCGCAGGGCAGTCCACCGGCGCAGCAGGCGCAAAATCGAAGTCAAACCCTCTTACGGCTCGACGACGACACCATCACATAGATGCTCAAAGACAGCATGGCCAACGCCGCCGAAGACATGGCCGCCCGCGCCCGCGCCGAAGCCGCCGTTGAAGCAGAAGGGCTGCTCGGCGCAGTGGCCGCCGCGTTGAACTCGATGCCGACCTGCTCGACGCAGCCGGGTTGCCGCCATCAAAACAGCATCGCGCGCGCTTGAAGGCCGTCGAACAACGGCAGCGCCGAAAGAAATCCGCGCCGCCGTGTCCGACTTTGCAACGCCGCCGACAACTTCGCCGCCAAACGGATGAACCGCAATATCCAACGCGCCCTAACCGGACAAAGCGTGGACGATATTTAAACGGACAATGGTTTCAGACGGCCTGTATGTAAAAGAAGCGTTGATACACCAAAGGCGTCTGAAAAGGTGACTCTATGCGCCTCTGGCGCGGTACCCTGTATTCCCACCTGCCCTGCGCGGCTTTGCGGGACGGCGACCGCGATGCTGCGCCTGCAGGCGCGCGAGCTGAAACAGGCACGCGCTGACGGTGAATTAGCCGCTGGTGTTCCGGCTCCGCGCAGCCTGCTCTGCCGCTACCACCTGCACCGTCATGAAGGAGATGTATAAAAGGCAGCTACCGCCTCGACGCGCAATGGTCAGCTATCGAATATCGCGGTAAAAGCCTGCCGCCGAACCGCCGGAAACGGTCGCAACCCAAAGCAGCCCCGTTTACGCTGAACGCGCGACGCCCTATTTGGCCGAGGCCTGCATACGCGCACAAACTCAGGCATCGATCGACCTCATCGCATACAGACAACGCTACCGGCCGTCTGGGCACACCGACCACCAAACCACTTTCTGAGAGAGAGCAATGCCCAGAAATCACCGTACTCCCATTATCGCTACGCTCTGCCCCGAAGTGCGGTCATCGAAGCGGCACCTGAGGGCAGAAACCGTACCCTCTCGGACGTATTGCTCGACCACGTACGATCGTAGTCGATCACGCCTGCGAAAATCCTGCGCTGCACCACCTGCCACGTCATCCGCCACTTCGGGTTTCGGCGGCGAAAGAAGACCGAGCGAACTCGAAGAAGACCTGCTCGACCAGGCCTGGGGCTTGAAGCCGACTCGCTGCGCCTGAGTTTGTCAGGGTGCCGTGGTGGCGATGAAGACGGTGGTCGAAATCCCAAAGTGCACGTCGCACGCCCGCGAAGACCGGCTAAAACCAAAGTGCCGTCTGATTACCACGGTGCGCCCGTCATAACCTAGACATGTCGAAAGCCCTATATTCTCCATTGACGGCCTCTTCGCGACCGACGTCTGAAAAACAACAACACATAAGGAAGCCGTGATGAAAGTGGATCGACATTCCAACGCATCGCCGAAGAGGCTTTTACGATTTACACGGCGAAAGCATCGACCCTAAACCCTGCGCTTCACCCAGTTGCGCGACATGATTCTCGCCCCTGCCCGGAGTTCGACGACGACCTGCCGCCGCTGCGGCGAGCGCATTCTCAGCCGTGCAGCGGGCTTGGATTGAAGAAGCCGAATAATGCCGCCCGCCATCCCTACCGCCGCCTGCGCCCCGCCCGCGACGCCCTGCCTGAAGTCGGCATCTCCGAAGAAAGCGGCATCCGCCCTCGCATCTGGGCAGCAGCACCATCCAAAGCTCGATGAGCCTCGACAAGCCCGCTGAACCCAGTCCTCATAGCAGTGCCGCGATGATCGGCTGGCTGCTCTTGCCGACCCGCCCTGCGCATCACGCAAATCGGCTCTCGGCGGCGGCTGTTCGCCCGCTGGATGAGCGTGCACGCGCGACACGCGGCAAAACCGCCGTCGACATCAATCCCCAGGTTATCGCCGTCGCCCGCAGCCTGTTCGAACTGCCGTTCCGAGGACTGAACTGAGATTGTCGAAGCCGACGGCGCGCAATATGTCAAAGCCCTGCTCGGCGGCACCGACATCCTGCTGGTCGACGGCTTCGACGGCGAACAAATCATCGACAGCCCTCATCACCGCCGAATCCAAGACTGCTGCCGCGCCCTGTCTTCAGGACGGCGCATTCGTCACCAACTGGTGGAGCGGCGACCGCCGTTTCCCCGCTTCGTCGAAAACCCTGTCCCGCTGGCTCTTGCACGCTGTCACGCGAGAGCCACGGCGACATGGCGGCATCGTTGCCGCTTAAACAAAGCCTGCGCGAGACGCGCTTCGACGCCCTGAAAAACGCGCGGGCCCGACTCTGCGCCAATACGGCCTCGACTTCCACGCCCCTCCCAGGCCGCTGTCAGAGCCGCCAACCCGCACAACGGCAATCGTTGCTTCTATGAACGGCGTTTGCTCTTTTCAGACGGCCATAAGGCCGTCTGAAAACAGATTCGGATGCGGTAGAAACACACCGCCTACGCCAAAACCTACAAGATATTTCCGCGCCCGACAGCTGGAACACTTCAAAACCGCCCGGGTCAACCTGCCGAAAAATTCAAGCGTAAACTCAAAATATCCGGCATATCCGGCTGTCTGAAAACAAGGTTTCCAAAGGCAAATGAAACGGCAAAGGGCTTCTGTTTAACAGGAGCCCTTGCCGTTTTTCAGACGATCCTCTTCTCTCTTCCTGCCTCCCACATGCCGCCACAAGGTAAATCGGTGTTAAGATAGCTCGCCGTGCGAAACCGCGCCCTGCGGCTTTTGGCCGCTCCCGCTCCTCTGGAATGACGTTTTGAAAGCGCAGTTTCAGCGAAGTAGCAAAACAACAAAGGAGAAAAACCACGTCCCCGCATCCACACACTGCCCTTTTGCGGCGGCGGCCGCGTTGTGTATGGCCCGCCGCTTCGCTGCCGTTTTTTCCGCGAGTCGGGCGCCAGCCCTGCTGACGTCGCCATCGTGCTGGGCATGGCGGCGGGCGACAGCCCGCTTAACCGCCAGCAGCGGCGGTGCCGTATGTCTGCTGGGCGAGGCACGCTGCTGGCTGGGCATCTGGCGTTTACGGTTTTGCATCACCGTGCCGCAGCGGCTGTGTGGCTGGCGGCGCTTTTTCGCGGACATGTCGTGGGTGGCGGGTACATTTTATGCTGGCGCTGTATCTGGGCAGACGGTTGCGGCTGGATGCCGACACGGCGGCGCTGGTGGGCGCGCGGCAGCGCGATTTGCGGTGCGGCGGCAGGTGCGGCGGCGCAGTGTTGAAGGCGAAAGAGGCGGGCCGGGTGGCGGTGGCGACGGTGGTGGTGTTGGCACGCTGGCGATGTTTGCTACCCTGCTGATGGCGGCGGCGTTGCCGCGCAGATGCACCACGATGCCGCATGGTTCGGCTGGGGCACTGCACGGGCGCGACAGTACGCAGTGCGCAGTGGCGGCGGCGGGCGCGGCGGTGAACCCGGTCACGGCCGACGTGGCGGTGACACCAAAATGATCCGCTGCGTGCTGCTGCTCGCGCTCTTTTGCTGCTGCTGCCGCGCCTGATGCGACGCTTAAGGCGGCGCGGACGCTGGCGGCGCGCTCCGTGCCGTGGTTCGCTCTGACCGCAAGCGGCGGTGTCAACAACTTCCGTGCCGCTGCCCCGCGCTGCACGGCGGCATTTTGCAGGCCGACACTTACTGACGTGGCGATGTTCGCCCTCGGCTTCAGCACGCGCTGGCAGAGCGTGCATCAGGCGGGCATGCGGGCGCTGCTGCTGGCCGCCCTTTTGGCGCTCTGGCTGCTGATCGGCGGCGGCGCCATCTCCTATGCGGCCTGCCGCCTGTTTGCCTGACGCAGGCAGGAAGCGTGTCGAGGCCGTCGGAAACCCGCGGTTTTCAGACGGCCTTTTGCTTTGCCGCCGCCAACCACGCAGCGCCCCCGCTTTTCAGACGGCCTGTTGTCCGCCCTGCCCTTGCGCCGCCCGCAAACCCGTCCCGCAGCCTTTTCAGACGTCCTTTCGCCGTTCGCGCAATCCCTTTTGCGCCGTTGTGTAAACTTATGTTATCTTATGCGGCAGGCGGGTAAACCGCCACGAGAAAATCCAACCCGAGAGAGATAAACAAACCGAAAAGCGAACAGCAGCCGAAAACGTCGAATTGCATGACGCGCAGGCGCCGATAACCGATTTTCGCGGGCTGGTAATCGCCATCGTTGCCGCGCTTATCAGTGCTGTGTCTACCAAATCCCGCCCTTACGACAGCGATGTCATTACAGCATGAGCCATTCTGGCCTTCGTGGCGATTATGGTTTACCGAGCGGTGCACACTGCGTCACCACGCTGATCGTGCCGCTGTTTGCCATTCTTGTTCGAAATCCCCGATATGGCATAGTGCCGCGCTGGCGGGGTTTTGCCGACCCGATTATATGCGCGGCTTTTCGCTGCTGGCGACGGCGCGTACATGCAAGCTCGACCGCAAAATCGCCGTGTGGCTGATTTCGCTCTCGCGCGGCAATACTTTTTGTCGCCGTGCACCTGCTGTTTGCTGTTACCGCCTTTTTGTCGATGTGGATCAGCAACACGGCCACGGCGGCGATGATGCCGCTGCATGGCAATGGGGCTGATGAGCCATCTGGACAAGGAAAAGACCGCAACACCTTTGTCTTCGTGTTTGGCATCGCCACTGCGCCAGCATCGGCGCCTGGGCACGGCGTGCTCGCCGCAACGCGATTGCCGCCAAAGCGCTGAATCTGGATTTTGGCGGCTGGATGAGTTCGGCCTGCCGGGATGATGCTGGCACTTTTGCCGCTGATGCTGTTTTCGCTATTTGTCGCCTCAAGCCCAATCTATCGGCCAAAGTGCAGGTGGGAACGAAGACATCCCGTGGACGCTGCAAATCGCGTGATTGCCATGCTGATTTTCCCTGGCCGCCGCCGTGGCGTGGATCTTCGGCGACACGCCGCAGAGCCGCATTTCCAGCGCTGACTCTTTTCGTCGCCCTCACGCGCCGCCGTGGCCGTAGTGATTTTCGGCGGCTCGTCGCTGGCGCGAAGTGGCGCGCGCACCACGCCGGGGCGTGCTGTTTGGCGGCGGCATCACCCTGGCTACGCTGGCTGCAGAAAATCGGGCGCACTGGGGCAGGAGATGGCGAGCACCTTTCGTGCTGGCGCATCCCTTTATCGTGATCCGTCGTCCGCCTTCATCATCTTCCTCACCGAGTTCACCAGCAACACCGCCTCCGCCGCCCTCTGCGTGCCGGTGTTCGCCAGCGTGGCCGAACAGATGGGTATGCCCAAGGAAGTGATGGTGTCATCTATCGGCATCGGCGCTCTGCGCCTTATGCTGCCGGTAGCCACGCCGCCGAATGCGATTGTGTTCGGCACCGGCATCGTTACCCAGCGCGACATGCACTCGGTGGGCATAGGTGCTCACATCCCTCAGACATCGCCCTGGTGTCCGCTGCGAACTGATTTCTTCGTGCTGCAAGCGTCGTTTGTCTAGAGGCCGCTCCGAGGCCCCCGTTTTCGGACGGCCTCTTCCCGCGGCGCGCCGTTCAGCTCAGAACGGCCTCCGCCACGTTGCGCGGCCGAGCGCAAAGGCCGTCTGAACGCGCTTTTCAGAAACGTCATTCGCGAAGGCGGACGGCCTGCCGCCGCGTTTGCCGTATAATCGCCCGGCTTCCCGTCGAGGCCGGGTCTGAAACACGCACAGTCCGACGCATCCTCATCATATCCGTCATTTCATCGTCGCCGGCTGCGATCCGGCTTGCGAACTCATCATTGTCGCTGCGCTGGCGAGCTTCCTCTTTTGGGCGACAGCATTTGCATTTGTCGGCGATCGCATATCGGCCTGTATCTTTTCTCGGATGGGCGCGGCGCACACCTTACCCGATACATCAAAGAAGACGCGCTCGCGGTTTTGTCGAAATCGAATTGCGCAGGGCATCATCGGCGACTTGTCCGCGCTGCGCTTTCAGGCTGTGCAGCCTTCCGGGCTGCCGTCGTGCCGCACCGTTCCACGCCGCCTTTTGCTGCCTTGCATGCTGATAGTCGGCACGGTCGTCGGCGTCGGCAAATTCCGCTGGTGATGCGCGCGTGCTCAACCGCCGCGATACACGATTTTAAGGAACTCGTCTCGCGCGTGCGGCCGCCTTCGACTATCTCGCGCGCTGGCCGTATCGCTGCTGTTTCCGCACGTGCTGCGGCCTGCATCGGCGCATGCGCGGTTCGGCCTTGCTGTTCGGCCTCGTTAAAGCGCCGCCGTGCGCATCTTCCCTCACTGCCCGCGTGTTCAGCCGAGCTGCCTCGGGCTACCGCGCCATCACGCCGGTCTGCGCGCTCGTACTGCCGCCGCGCTCTCGCCGCCGCCTTTGTTTACGCCAACCAAATCACTTTCAAAGCCGAACAAAGCTACTTCGGCGACCCGGCTGTATTTGAAAGCCACCCGCCCTACCAGCGGCTGGTGGTTACGCGCTGGAAAGACGACGCGGCTTTACATCAACGGCAACCTGCAATTTTCCCTCTCGCGCGATGAAGCGCGTTACCACGAAGCCTCGTCTTGCCCGCTATGCAGACGGCCTGCGCGCCGAACACGTTTTGATACTCGGCGGCGGCGACGGCCTGGCCGCGCGGGAAGTGCTGGAAATATCCGGAATGTTAGCAAATCACGCTGGTCGATTTAGACTTCGACATGACCGCCGTGTTCAAAAATTCCGCCGCCTCAGCGCGTCAACCAAGGCTCGCTGTCGCACCCGAAAATGCGCGTTATCAACGACGATGCCGCCAAATGGCGAAACCGCGCCGCAGAAATTCGACGTCATCATCATCGACTTGCCCGACGTCGTCGAATCGTGGGCAAACTCTACTCTGTACCGATGTACCGCCTCGTCGCCCGCCACCTCTGCGCCGCAGGGCAAAACTCGTCGTCCAATCCACTCGCCCTATTTCGCGCCGCATGCCTTTTGGCCGGTGGTCGCTACGCTCGAAGCGCCGGCCTCCACAGCGCCCTATCATGTGTATGTCCCTTCGTTTGGCGAATGGGGGCTTTTGTGCTGGCCGGTTTTAGCGGATTTTGCCGTGCCGCAGAAGTTTGACGCTCACCGCGCTATCTCAACGCCGACACCGCCGCCGAAATGTCCGCTTCCCGCCCGACATGGCGCGGCGCAAGGTCGAGCCCAACCATCTGAACACGCAGGCTTTGGTGAATTATTTGAGCAGGACTGGCGCAACGTGATGCGTTAGGCCGCCCCTCGCCTGCGCGGGGTGACGGTGTTTTGAAAGGGCCGTCTGAGAACCCGAGAGGGGCGTTCAGACGGCCTTTACCGTTTTCGTCAACGACTGGCGGCGAATCAGGGCTTTTGGGCATAAACGATTTTCTTCGCTTGAGCGAGATGGTTTCTTGCTGCGCAGCGTTCGATTTGGCCTTGTGTTTCGGCCTTGATGTCGAAGGAACAGGCATGCTGAAACGGTTTGAGCACGGCGCGGATGCTGCTTTGCAGGGTGTCCGCTGGACGGTTGGGCGTGACAGCAGCGCACGGATGCGGTTGTCGATTTTCTGCCGCTCTTGTCCCCGAGCGGCGGCAGTTCGGCGCCATCGGCGAGACGGCGGCGCAGTTTCTCGGCGGGTAGGAACACCGCCGTCGGCGGCGATGTGCAGCGTCCGGTCGGCTGGCATGCGGGCGATCAGACGGCCGATGAGGACGTCGCCGACCCCGACGCACAGTTTTTCGCCTTCTGCCGCAGGGCTTCGCGCAGGGCGTGTTGGGTTTTCGGCTGCGTATTGCGGATATGGCGGCACAGCAGTTCTTCGGCGTCGGCATCACGAGGAAATAGGGCAACCGTGCCGCTTTCGCGCCGATACTGACAAGCCGCCGCCATTCGAGTTTGCGGGATGACTTTGCCGACAGTTTTCCCGCGTCTTCGGTTTGTTCGCAGCAAACCGCGCAGCAGATAGTTGCGCAGATTGCCTTCGAGGTTGGCAAGACGGCGGGACGGTGGTGTCGGCGGGCGCAGGGCGGTGACGGCGGCGCGGTAAAAAGGTTCAGAGAGAATCGGCAGGTTCGGGGTCACGCTCGTTTTCAGACGGCTGGCGCAGGCTCGTCCGACGGCTTTTTCGCACCGGAGCAGGGCGGCGACCATTTCGGTTTGGCTGACGCGGCGACAACGGCGGCGGGTTGCGGTTGCGGATGTTCGACCAGCGTGTCGTAGCGCGCCGTCGCGACACAGGATGGCGATTTGCGCGTGCGGGTCGATCTCGATGATGCGCAGCCGGTAGGCAGCTGCGATCATAGAAATCGAGGGGCGTTTTTGCCGCTCCAGGCGGATGAACGGATCGTTGTGCCGAAAGCTGTTCACGGCGTTCGCGCAGTTCGAGTCTGACGTTTCTCTTTTGCTGGTGCAGGCCGAGTAACAGGCATGGCGGTAGTGTTTTGCCGTCGCGGCGGTCGAGGCCAGTTCGGCTGGTTGCAGGTTTTCAAAGTCGATGAGCAGATGGTTCATGGCGATCTTTCGTTTGCTTGTCGGTTGCTGCCGCTTTCAGAAATGTCATCCCCGCGCAGGCGGGGACGGCCTTTGATGCGGATGCCGCCGGCAGCGGCGCGGTAGGTGCGGTTGGTTTTGATGTGTTCGAACCATGTTTGCGGGCTATAGCCGCTGTCGCGCAGGTTTTCGCGGAAGGGTGTAGCAGATTCTGCCCTTGCCGTCGCGCCAGCTTGCGATGATTTTGTCGTCGTCGTAGCGGAAGCGGCGACGGGCGATGATGTACAAAGAAAGGATGCAGAACAGCCTGCCCGTCAGCCAGAGGGCGGCGGCATACCATGCGGACCGGCGGCGAAGGATGCAATCAGAGCAGCAAAAGGCGGCCAATGTGCAGTAGTCGGAGGCGGCACGGCAGGTCGGCGGCGCGGGAGCAGCAGGCAAAAAGCCGATGCGTTCGACTTCGTGACTCTCACATCGGGGAAAACAGGAGCATGGTTTCCTTTCGTCGAAAACGGGCGGCGGATATTCAGGGCACGGCCTGACGCAAAAATGCGTCAGGCCGTCTGGCTGTTGAAGAAATCGCCTATGCCTGCGGGCAGCCCTTGGGTGAGCTTTGCCCATGAGTGGAGGCGGTGAGCGATTCGGCGGCCTCGTGCGCAGCGTTGACGGCGGCGAGGACGAGGTCTTCAGCATTTCCTTGTCTTCGGCGGCTTCGGCGATCAGCTCCGGGGAGCTGATGCTGACGCTGCGGATTTGGTGGTTGCAGGTCATGACGACCTTCACCAGGCCGTTGCGCCCGCTTCGCCGCCCACTTCGGTGACAGCCGAGCTCGGCCTGTGCTTTTTTCATGTTTTCCTGCATTTTTGAGCCTGCTGCATCAAGCCGCCCCAGTCCTGCTTTTCCGAACATCGGGGATACTCCTGTGGTTGGTGGTTTAAAAAAGAAAAGGATGGTGCCGCGCCCTTTGACGCGACGTTTTTCATTTCGTTGAAACGCTGCTTTCAGACGGCCTGAACGGCGTATTCTTCGAGGTCTTCCGCGCGCATCAGGCTGTCTTCGTGCCAGCCTTCGGCGTTTAGGGCGCCCATCAGGGGCGCGGCAGGCGAGGTCGGCTTCGAGGCGGCGGCGGGCTTCGTCGCGGCCTTCGCGCTGCAGGCGCGCGGCGGCATGCGCGGGGTCTCCCAACCTTGGCCTTCCTGCCACGGCACGGTTTGCAGGCTGAGGCCGTTCAGGCCGTGAGGCTTCGGCGAGGGCGTTGCGGATTTGTCGAAATATTCTTTGGTGGTGAGTGGCGGGGCGTTGCCGTTGAGGGCGAACAAGAGGCGGTTTTGCGCGGCGTCGTGGTCCGTCCACGCCATGTGGTCGGCCAGCATCTGCGCGGCGCCGAGGCGTTTGTTCAGGCGTTTGATCACGGCGTGCCAGTGGGCGGCGGACAACTCGGGCATGGGAGCAAAGTCGGCTTCTTCCGCGCCCTCTTCCTCCGCACTGTCTTCTTCCGCGTTTTCCTGCTCCTGCGCGGGCTCTGCGGCGGGCAGTTCGTCGAAAGGGATGTCTTCGTCGCGCTGCCATGCGGCGGGTGTGGCGGGCAGGACGGTGTTTTCTGCTGTGAGGCCGTCTGAAACGGGCGCGCTTAGTGCCGCTGTTTCGTCCTGCGGGTTTTCAGACGGCCCTTTTCGTCTGCCGCAACGGTGGCGGCGGGTTCGCGGACTTGGTTTGCGGGGTTTTCAGACGGCCTTACTTCTGTTTGCGGTGCGGCGGTGAGGCCGTCTGAAACGGCTTCGGACAATGCGGCTGCGTTTTTCAGACGGCCTCTGTTTGGCTTGTACGTCGGCGGACGGTTTGCGGCCGTCTGAAACGGGGATTGCTTCGGCGGCGGCGTCTTCCCACGGCGGGATGCCGTCTGCGTCGTTTTGTTCTGCCGCGCGGTTTTCAGACGGCCTTTTGTCTGCGGCAGCGGCAGCGGGTTCGCGGACTTGGTTTGCGGGGTTTTCAGACGGCCTTGTTTCGCTTTGCGGCGCGTTGGTCAGGCCGTCTGAAACGGGTTCGGACGATGCGGCGGGGTTTTCAGACGGCCTTTCGGCTGCGGCAGTTATTGTAGTGCTAACGCTGGCAAGCTGTTTGCGAGGGCTTTCAGACGGCCTCTGTTGTCCGGCCCGCGTGTCGGCGGGCGTTTTGTGGCCGTCTGAAACGAGACGGCGGTTTCAGACGGCCTGTGCTTTGTTTCTGCCGCTCCGTTATCGGCAGAAGCGGGGGGCGGGTCGCTGAGGCCGCTGCCGGCGATATAGGCCGCCGGTGTGCGCGGGGCGGCCATGGGGGGCGAAAGGCGAGCATGCGCAGGAGGGTCGTGACGAAGCCGGCGTATTCGTCGAGGGGCAAGGCTCAAATCCTGTTTGCCGCGGATGGCGCATTGGTAGTAGAGCTGGTTGTTCGCCGCCCAGTTGCGCGGCGAGGGCGGCGAGGGCGGGACGTTCGGGGTCGTCGGTGGGCACGGCGGCGGGTACGGTCTGCATCAGGGCGAGGCGTTGCAGCAACAGGGCGAGTTCGCTCAGGGCGTTGTCGAAGCCGACGGCGCGTTCGGCCATTTCCTGCGCTTTTTGCAGGAGGGCGGCACCGTTTTGTGCGGCGATGCTGTCGAGCAGTTCGTATAAATAGCGTTTGTCCACCGCGCCTATCATTTGCCGCACGTCGTTTTCCGTTACCTGCCCCGAACCCATGGCGATGGCCTGGTCGAGCAGGCTGAGGGCGTCGCGCATCGAGCCTGCGGCGGCGCGGCCGAGCAGTTGCAGGGCGGCGGGCTCGAAAGGGATTTGTTCGGCGGTGAGGACGTGTTCGAGGTGGGCGGCCACCTGCTGCGCGGTCATGTTGCGCAGGACGAATTGCAGGCAGCGGGAGAGGACGGTGACGGGGACTTTGTGCGGGTCGGTGGTGGCGAGGATGAATTTGACGTGTTCGGGCGGCTCTTCGAGGGTTTTGAGCATGGCGTTAAACGCACTTTTGGGGAGCATGTGCACTTCGTCGATGATATAGACTTTGTAGTTGCCTGCGGTAGGGGCGTATTGGGCGTTTTCCAGCACTTCGCGGATGTTGTCGATGCCGGTGTTGGAGGCGGCGTCGATTTCCAGAAGGTCGACGTAGCGTCCGGCGTCGATGTCGCGGCAGCTTTGGCATTCGCCGCAGGGTTCGCCGTGCTGCGGCTTTTTCGCAGTTGAGGCTTTTGGCGAGGATGCGGGCGATGGTGGTTTTGCCGACGCCGCGTGTGCCGGTGAGCAGGTAGGCGTGGTGCAGACGGCCTTTGTCGAGGGCGTTTGCAGGGGCTTTGACGACGTGTTCCTGGCCGACTAGGTCGGCAAGGTTTTTCGGACGCCATTTGCGGGCGAGGACTTGGTATGCCATAGGGAAAGCTCGTGTGGCCGTCTGAAAGGCGGCTGGGGAAAAACGCGGCATTATAAACGAAACGCTACGCGCGGCGGCGGAAGAAAGGCCGTCTGAAAACGCCGGATGCGGTTTTTCAGACGGCCTGACGGAAGATGCGGCGCTTACACGGCGGCGGCGCTGGTTTCTTTTTCAAACGCCAGCTGGGCTTCTTCTTTGTCCGCGTTCCAGCCGATGCGCACGAAGCCGCCGTCGGCGAGGCGGCCGAAGAGGAGTTCGTCGGCTAGGGGCGCGGCGCAGTTTGCTTTGGATGAGGCGGTGCATGGGGCGGGCGCCCATTTGCGGGTCGAAGCCTTTTTTCGGCGAGGTAGGCGCGCAGTTCGGGCGTGAATTCGGCTTCGACTTTTTTTCGCCAGCAGCTGCTGTTCGAGTTGGAGCAGGAATTTGTCGACGACGCGGGCGATGACGGCGGTGTCGAGCGGGGCGAAGGGGATGACGGCATCGAGGCGGTTGCGGAATTCGGGGGTGAAGGTTTTGCTGATGGCCTGCATTTCGTCGCCGCGTTCGCGTTTCGCGGTGAAGCCGAGGTCGGTCGGCTGAGGCTTTCGGCGCCGGCGTTGGTGGTCATGATGAGGATGACGTTGCGGAAATCGGCGCTTTGCCGTTGTTGTCGGTGAGCCTGCCCGCATCCATCACCTGCAACAGGACGTTGAAGATGTCGGGATGGGCTTTTTCGATTTCGTCAGAAGCAGGACGCAGTGCGGCTGTTTGTTCACGGCTTCGGTGAGCAGGCCGCCCTGCTCGAAGCCGACGTAGCCCGGCGGCGCGCCGATCAGGCGGGAGACGGCGTGGCGCTCCATGTATTCGGACATGTCGAAGCGTTGCAGGGGCACGCCGAGGGAGAAGGCTAGGCGGGCGACTTCGGTTTTGCCGACGCCGGTCGGACCGGAAAGAGGAAGCTGCCGACGGGTTTTGTCGGGCAGGCCGAGGCCGGAGCGGGACATTTTGACGGCGGCGGCGAGGGCGTCGATGGCGGCATCTTGGCCGAACACCATGTTTTTCAGGTTGCGGGCGAGGTGTTTGAGAGTTTGTTTGTCGTCGTGCGACACGGTTTTTTTCGGGGATGCGGGCGATTTTGGCGACGACGGCTTCAATCTGCGCTTTGCCGATAACTTTTTTCTGTTTGGACTTGGGCAGGGATTTTTCTGCGCCGCGCCCGCTTCGTCCATGATGTCGATGGCTTTGTCGGGCAGGAAGCGTTCGTTGATGTAGCGGTCGGAGAGTTCGGCGGCGGCTTCGATGGCGCCGTTGGTGTAGCGCACGTCGTGAAACTGTTCGAACATGGGTTTGAGGCCGCGCAGGATGTCGGCGGTTTCGGCCACGCTGGGTTCGGCGACGTCGATTTTTGGAAACGGCGGCTGAGGGCGTGGTCTTTGCTGAATATGGTGCGGAATTCGTCGTAGGTGGTGGCGCCGATGCAGCGCAGGCGGCCTTTGGCAGGGCGGGTTTGAGCAGGTTGGAGGCGTCCATCGTGCCGCCCGATGTGCTGCCCGCGCCGATGATGGTGTGGATTTCGTCGATAAAGAGAATGGCGCCGTCGGTTTTCGTCGAGGGCTTTGATGACGTTTTTGATACGCGCTTCAAAGTCGCCGCGGTATTTTCGTGCCCGCCAAAAGCGCGCCCATGTCGAGCATGTAGACAGTGTCGCCCGCCAGCACGTCGGGCACTCGCCGCCGACGATTTGGTGTGCCAGCCCTTCGGCCAGCGCGGTTTTGCCCACGCCCTGCCTCGCCGACGAGCAGCGGGTTGTTCTTGCGGCGGCGGCACAAAACCTGCACCAGCCGCTCCATTTCGGCTTTTGCGGCCGATCAGCGGGTCGATGCGTCCGGCGCGCACTTCGGCATTGAGGTTGACGGTGTATTTGGCCAGCGCGTCGCCGCCTACGGCGGGTGCGGCTTCGTCTTCTTCGTTTTTCAGACGGCCTCTGCGCCTCTTCGCCGGTTTCACCGTGGGCGAGATAGCGCAGGATTTCCACGCGGCCGACGGATTGCAGTTGCAGGAAATACACGGCGGGACAGTCTTTTTCGCCCATCATTGACACCAGCACGTCGACCGGGCGCACTTCGCGTTTTTCCACCGACTGCGCGTGGATAATCGCCCGCTGCATCACGCGCTGGAAGCCGAGTGTGGGCTGGGTGTCGGTTTTTGTCGAGCAGGCCGGCGGGCAGCATGGGCGTGTTGTCCTGGATGCTGCTCAAAAGCTGGCCGGAGAGCACGTCCACATCCACATGCAGGGCCTCGAGCACTTTCTGCACTTCGTCCGACTGCTCCAACAAGGCCAGCAGGAGCTGTTCGAGCGTAATCATCTCGTAGCTGCGCGCGCGGGCGTCGGCGTAAAGCTCCTGCAAAATCTGTTCCAAAGCGTCCGAAATCATGAAACCTCCTCTATCGTACATTTGAGCGGGAAACCCGCATCGGCGGCGCGGCTGTGCACCTGCATCTGCTTGGTCTGCGCCACGTCGCGCGTGTAGGTGCCGCAAAGGCCTTTGCCCTCGTGGTGCACCAAGAGCATCACGGCCACGGCGCGCTCCTCGGGCAGCATAAATACTTCGGTGAGTATCTTCACCACGAAATCCATGGTGGTGTAGTCGTCGTTTATCAGGAAAACGCCGTATTGGCGCGGCGGACGCAGTTTCAGGGTGCTGCCGCCTTCCGATTGTTGGTGCTGTGTTCCCATAGGGCAGGTCTTCTTGTCGGTGTGGTCGAAGCTGCCCATATATTGCCTACGGCCGCGTTTTTCAATCTTTCAGACGGCCTGCGCCCGCAGCGGCAATGAAATAAGAATAATTATCTTATCACAGACAAATCACGCCCGTCCGCCGATTTGCACGCGAAACAGCAATAAGTTTGACATCCGTCAGACCCTACTCTTTTTCAGACGGCCTCCATTACAATCCGCGCGCTTTGCATACCGCGCTTCCGATACGTTTAAGGCCGTCTGAAAAACCTTTCAGACGGCCTCAGCCGCATGTCCGCCCGCTATCGGACATACACTGCTGCATAACAGGCATTCGGCTGCAACCCTGTTTTCAGACGGCCTCAGACACAGGAACTCCCCATGCTATACGCCCTCTACCCACACCAAAAACCGACATATTTGAAGCATTGACTGGACATCGAAAGCTACGACCTGCTGGACGGCGAAGGCTGGCTGGACACCCAGTCCGTGCAACCGAAATTCAACCTGAAAGCAGGCAAAACCCCCGCAGCGCTCAACCGCGCTACGACATCATTTTTCCATTGGGGCTATTTAAGGGTTTTAATGATGCTGAATAATTCAATTGAAGTAACATTTTTATATGGAATCAAATGATTATATTAACATGAGAGAAATAGACAAAATACTTAATATTAAAAATGCCGAGTTTTATAGTAAGGAGATTTATTTACCTCACTAAACAAAAAGGTTCAATTTATAATTGAACACTCTTACTATTCTTTTGGTATAGATAAAGAGGAAAAATTTAAATGAAAAATTAATAAAATTATACAGAAAAATAGAAGACATAAAGAAAAATTTAAAACTATATATTTAAAAATATAAACTAAATAAGGAGCTTATAATTTACAGGCTGGAGCCAACGATGAGGCTACCTCGTGAATATAAATTCTCCTTAAATCAAATTCAATTATTATCTGAGTTAGGAATAGAGTTAAAAATCATTCATTATGATTTTTAGTATAAGTGTGGATTAATTTCAAGATCTAACAACCCCAATCGTCAGCCAAAAAGTCAAAACCCTTTTGCAGCCCGAAGCCGAGCGGCGCTGTTGCAGTTTTTAGACATTGCCATCAACGGGCACGGTGTATCCGACGATTTCTTCGCCCTGCACGCACCAACCACGAACACGCCACCGATTTTGCCCACAGCGTTTATGAAAACGGGCTTTGACGGCTGCGAAGAATACGAGATTTGACTGCAGCAAAGCTCAAAGACGCATTTGACTGGGACGTATCCATCGCCACGGACGCGATTACCCCCACGCAAAACCATCGTCAGCGGCGATTTGTGCCGACGGCTGATGCAGGCGGGCTTGAAAAACACCGTCCGCTTTTACCACCGCATCGACAACCGCGACGCGGAACAATCCATATGAAGCTGCCAGCGAGTAGACGAACCCAAGCCAAAGGCAGCCTAAAAACCGAAACGTCGTCTGAAAACCCACTTTCAGGCTGCCTTTCAGACGACCGCAAACGCAGCCTGAAAACAAGCGTGGGGTGTGCGGCTTGCTGCGCACGCGGTTTCTAAGGTTGAGGCAAAAACCGCGTGCGTGGCAAAGCCACACACCCTACGCCATGCAGGCTACGCTTGCTCTGCGTATCGGCGACCGCCTTAGCGGACACCCCTGCCGCTGGAACACAGTATCCGCGATGCGTGCAGCGACCGATATTTCGCGCAGGTTGATGTGCAAACCTGCGTGCGGCAGATGCCGAGCGCAGCGCAACGAGCTTGGCACAACGCCCAAGCGCAAGCCATTGCGAAAATGCAGCAATGGGACGAAGAGCCAAAATATGCCGATGCCGCGCTGAAAAATACCATGCGGCAGAGCAGGCTTTGCCGCATACCGAAACCGTTATTGCGACTGGGCGGCATCATTGGGCGGCGGCGCATCGGAACAGCAAGAGCAAATGCGCAAAAATGCGTGCATTGCCGAACAAAACCGCACCCATGCCAAGCAGTTGCAGCAAATGATGAACGATTGGACGTTTTAACGATTTGAGGCAACCTGAAACCGTGTTGCGCCTTTTTCAGGCTGCCTATAAAGCAAAGCAAGTCGGGTTCTGAAAACTCCATGGCGCGGCATTGAATGTTTTGTCGGATACTTGTATCCGAGCTACACAACTAAAACCAAAAGTCAAATTAAAATTCTCTAAAAACACAAGAGGCAAAAAGTGAATATAGGCAAATATCAATGGGCAAAACAAACCTCAGGTATTTTAAATACATATGAAAAATAAGCCTATTTTTGGCAAATCATCCAATCCGAATGGAGGCTGGCAATAGAAAACGCTCGTTTTCGCAACGTAACACTGTCCCAAATAGAACAAATCAAAATTCCTGACAGCAGCCTGATACGCAATATAAATGCAGACATTAATAACTTGTACTCCATTGAATTATTAAAAACATTGCATTAGGAACTTATTGCTGGGCATCGTTGTTAGCTCATACCGATAACGTGCAAGTGGATTCCGAGCAGCTTTACCTTGCATCGCTTTTTACACGATTTAGGATTGTCAGATCAACATATTCATCACGCGCAATGTGGTTGTTTCGCTGTTTACGGCGCAGAGCAAGCAGTAAAAATTTTACAGCGGCATCACGCGGAAGAACAACTACGACATATTGTTTATGAGGCAATTAGTGCACATTTAAACCCGTGGGTTGATACGATGGATTTTGATAATGTGGCAGTTTATACCAATCAAGGCGCATTTTTGGATGTAACAGGAAAAACGTTTATACAAAATTCATCATGCCAATCAAAAACGAGGTCTTACAAAGCTATCCGCGAACGGATTTTCAACGTGAAATTCTGGCAACAATGGAAAAATCCTCATCATAAAAAGCACTGAGCGGTTTAATGAAAAAGCATTTATGAACATGGTTCGGTCAAATCCGTTAGATGCAACGATAAATAAGCCATAGGGATACCACCCTACCGTGCATACAGTTTCGTAGGTCGGGCATTTATGCCCGACAAACACAGATAAATTGAAAACCGTCGGGCATCAATGCCCGACCGACAAACTCCCAATAAACAAGGCAGCCTGAAAAGCAAAAACCAACATGAAACTCCCCTACCCACCCGAACACATCGCGCATTTCTCCGTCTGTTACTACCAATACATAAGCTGCGAAGCGTTTTTACGAAACCCGCATGAAATCGATAGACAACTACCCAGCTTACGAACCGTTTATCATCAAACGGATACAGCAGATAGACGGCAGCGACGGATTTGTCTGGTATCACAGCGACAACATTCAAGCCCTATGGATACCGCCCGTTGCCCTCAGCGCAATTTTGCAAGACGGGCTTGCCCAATTTAAACAAAAACAAGGCATCGTGTTTACAGGCTCGGATGGCTGGCAACAGGATGCCCAGCAAGGAATAGACAGATGATGGACAAACGGGCTGATTTTATTCCACGTCCCCAACCCAGACGACAGGTGTGTCTTTATTGCTGTCGCCGTTTAAGTTAGCTATTCCCGAGTATGGCTTAGAACCCAAAGGCAGCCTGAAAGCGCATTTACAGACTGCATGAAGCCTTGCCCCATTTCAGGCTGCCCACCGCCCCCATACTAACTGGAGAAACCATGCTATACGCCCTCTACCCGCACAAAAACCGGCATATTAAGCATCGACTGGACATCCGGAAAACTACGTCTGCTAGGACCAAGAGGCTGGCTGGACACCCAATCCGTGCAACTGAAATTCAACCTGAAAGCAGGCAAAACCCCCGCCGCGCTCAGCCGCTACGACATCATTTTCCATTTGGGCTGGCTTTAATTGCGTCAGCAAAAAGTCAAAACCCTTTTGCAGCCCGAAGCCGAGCGGCGCTGGGTGCAGTTTCTGAGACATCACCATCAACGGACTTGGCGTATCCGACGACTGCTTCAAATTCTGCACGTTACCAACCACGAACACGCCACCGATTTTGCCCGCAGCGTTTTACGAAAAACGGGCTTTGACGGCTGCGAAGAATACGAATTTGACGTGCAGCAACTCAAAGAGACGCATTTGACTGGGACGTATCCATCGCCGCAGACGCCGATTACACGCAAACCATCGTCAGCGGCGACGTGGCCGACGGCTGATGCAGGCGGCTTGAAAAACACCGTCCGCTTTTACCACCGCATAGACAACCGCGACGCGGGAACAATCCCATATGGCTTGCCAGCGAGTAGGCAGCCATCACGCCCGACAAAAACACCGATAAACCCGACAACCGCCCATTATTAAGAAAGGTCAACCCCATGCCCCACGCCCCCCGAACCAGGTACGGTTTACGCCGTCCATTCCCCGCTCGACCAACGCTGGCACACCTACCAGCTTGTCCGCGTCGTCCCCGACAAAGCCAACAAACTCAGCGCCACGTCCATATTTGGGGCATGCATGACACATTCGCATCGTCACGACATTGTATTAGGGCGAACTAGTAACACGCCCCATCTCACACTTTGGCGCGCGGACCCAATAGCCCGCGTCTGCAGATTGCGTGTTATGGCGGGCAAAATCGCCGACCATATATCCCGCGCGTGCTGCCGTTGCTTTGCCGATGCGCCGCCCACATCCTACCGTGGCGACATCAACTGCGCCTCTTCGTGCCCGGAAACAGCGCACGTAATCGATGCCGACATCGAGCAAGCCCATTACCGCAGCCAGCAGAAACCGCCCTGCTCGGACTGGCAGCCGCCCTCGCCCGCCGATACCCGCAAAATGCGCGCGTGCTCTCCTGTTTGACCTCGAACGCACACTCGCCGCCCTCGCGCATCCGCCCGACGCCTGCGCAGCCTCAGCCTCATCCGCTGCTTCCCGCTCGACGAGACGAGAACTGCCCGATTTGTCTGCGCTGCCGCAGCTCACGCGGACAGCCGGCTCTCATGCCGCAGGCAGTGCGCTCACAGCCCGCTTCAAAACTGCCGCAGCTGGACTGACGAAATCACCGGTTTGCGCGGCAAACCCGAATGGTACGCCGCCAACCGCGACATCCACTCGCCGCCCCTGCCGCGCCGAACACATCCGTGCCGCCGATGCCAAAGCCGCCGCCAAAATTCGCCAAAGACAGCCTGAAACACGCCTCTCAAGTTCCCTGCCCACCGACGAAGCTTTCAGACGACCTTGGAACACGCAGCCGCCCGATACGCCGCCGCGCACCAACGAACTCAACACCCAACGCGGCTGGATAGAAACCGAGAGCGCGAAACCCTGCGCGATGCGTTTCATCACCCGCCAGGCTCGTGGCCTGCCGCCGAAACCGTCGGCGCAAGCGTTGATACCGCTACGCTGCAGGCTGCGTCGACAAAGCGCGCGATTGGTCAAAGGCAGCCTGAAAGCGAAGCTCGGGCATTCATGCCCGACACAAAACACCGATCGATTCAACAACGTCGGGCATCCATGCCTGACCTGCAACCTGCAAATATTATTTAAGGGTAAAACATGAACACCAGCGCCCAAACCGTTTCCCCGATTTCCAAATCTGCTGCCCCACATCCCATTGCATCGGGCTGGGTCTGCTACATTGCAGACGAGCCGCCGTTTTTCGGCTGCGGCGAATGCGGCGATGAGTGGTGCCAGCAGCAGGATTTGGATGCCGACATCGCCCGCATCATAGAAAATATCCCTACCGTCGCGCTGCTGTTTACCGTTGAGAAAACGCTGGCAGGAGGCGTGCCGTTTGAGCAGGAGCCCGCCGATCACCGCGATCTTGTGGAAACCGAGCCGTTTTGATTTTTGCTTCCGCAATTTTGTGCAGCTTTCGTTCTCGAATCCGCCATTTTCGCCGCATTAACCGCTTTGTTTGGATACAAACATTCTGACTCCACATTCTCTCGAAACCGCCCCTAACCCGTTTTTCAGGCTGCCCCTCATTTCTCCAACCAACCCCAAACACAAAACCCAAACCATGACCCACCCCTTCCCACCCCATCCGCCCCGCGCGTGCGCTGGCTGACCTCACCGCCGGCAGCCTCGCCGTATAACGCAAAACCTGCCGCCCACACTGAAAATCGTGTTTACGCCCGATGCGGAAAACCGCGCTGCAGGCTGCAAACGGCGTGTGGCAGTTTTTCCGCTGCCGACAATGTGCGCCGTTGTCTGCCCGACCGGGAAAACGCTGCTGTATGAGTCGCTCGCCGCATCAGGATTTGTGTCCGAGCGGCTGCCGGTGTTGTGGCAGCCGAAAACGGGCTGGCGGACGCGTTGTTTGTGCCCGTATCCACGGCGATGCAGCGGCTTGCGCCTGCGCCGCTTTCTGCTGGGACGCACGTGTCGGCTGAAACGGGGCAGCGGCTGGATATTGCGGCGCTGCGGCAGAATCTGGTGGAAGCGGGTTACAGCGCGGTATCCAACGTGGTGGCGGGCGGGCGAATTTGCCGTGCGCGGCGGGATTGTGGACTTGTTCCTCACGGGCAGCGACACGCCGTATCGCATTGATTTGTTTGATGATGAAATCGACAGCATCAAAACGTTTGACCCCGACAGCCAGCGCACCATTGCGCCTGCAGTCGGAAACTGCCCGTTGCCCGCGCATGAGTTCCCCACCGATGATGCGGGCGCGAGGCCTTCCGCAGCCGTTTCCGCGAGGAGATAAACGGCAATCCGAACGATGCGGCGGTGTATAAGGCGGTGAGCGGCGGCCAGTTTGGCGCGGGGGTGGAATATTATCTGCCGCTGTTTTTGAAGACGGCTGCGCGACGCGTTTGACTACATCGGTGCGGACGCGCTGGCGGTGTGCGTGGGCGATGTGCACGCCGAGGCGCGGCGGTCTGAAGCGAAGTGAAATCGCGTTTCCAAATGGCGCAGGGCGACGAAACCATCCGCCGCCGCCGCCGCAGCATCTGTATTCGGCGGCAGACCAGTTTTCAGGCTGCCTGAAAGCCTATCCGCAAATCCACCCCGAATCATGGTGGGCGTTTGCGCTGCCCGATGGCGGTGAACCGTCAGGCGGAGCAGCCTTGCAGGCCTTTGCAGATTTTCAGGCTGCCCTTAACGGGCGGGATTCTGCTCACCGCCGAAAGCGCGGGCAGGCGCGAAACCATGTTGGCTTTTCGCGCAGCACGGTTTGAAACCGAAAAGCGTGGACGGCTGGCAGCGTTTTTGGAGAGTGATGAGAAGCGCATCACGGTAACGCCGCTGGCGTACGGGTTTTCGGCTCAGCAGCCTGAAAACGGCGTAGGTCGGATTCTTTGAACCGACATTCCTGCAGTGCCGGATGTTTTTGTCGGATACCGAGTATCCGACCTACGGGCGTTTCAGACGGCATCGAAGGCAGCCTGAAAGCTCAAGTCCGCCCGCGCTACACCGACGGCACGCTTGCGCACATCGGCGATTACGTTCGCGTAGAACAGGCATGGCACGGACGCATCGTCGCCCCTGTTTGATCTGGAACGAATACGGCGATGAAAAGCCTGGCAGGTCTGGCAAACGGCATTATGGTCAAGTTTGACGAAGCAGGCTTTGTGCACTATGAAAACGAACAGTTGGCAGACGAACTTACCTTTATTGCCCGCGCCGACAAGCAGCCTGAAAAACGGCGTAGGTCGGATTCTTGAACTGACATTCCCGCAGCGGTGGACATTTTGTCGGATACGGGTATCCGACTGCACGGTGTTTCACAGACGGCCTTCAGGCAGCCTGAAAATCGCCCTTATCACCGAATCCGACCCTCACCAATACGTCGCCAAAAGCCGCAGCAGCATCGCGGCGCGCAAGAAGCACGCCGCCGTGTCCGATGGTTTGTTGCGCGACCTTGCCGAAATCAGCATCGGCGACCCCGTCGTCCACGAAGAACACGGCATCGGGCGCTATACGGGTTTGCGTCTGCGGACTTGGGCGGCGAAGCGCAGGGAGATGATGTTGTTGGAATACGCAGGCGAAGCCTCAGCTTTATGTGCCTGTTTCGCAACCGGTGATTTAATCAGCCGCTACCGGGCGCGGCGCATGAAAAACGTGCAACTGCACAGCCTCGGCAGCGCGGCATGGAGCAAAAAGCCAAGCGCAAAGCCGCCGAAAAAGCCCGCGACACCGCCGCTGAGCTCTTAAATCTCTACGCCCGCCGTGCCGCCCAGCAAGGCTACAAATTCCAGTTTAACGAAGACGACTACCGCGCTTTTGCCGACGGCTTCGGCTACGAAGAAACCGAAGACCAGGCCGCCGCCATCGCCGCCGTCATCAAAGACTTAACCCAAGCCCGCCCGATGGACAGATTAGTCTGCGGCGACGTGGGCTTCGGCAAAAACCGAAGTCGCCCCACGCGCCGCCTTTTGTTGCCGCAATGGGCGGCAAACAGTCGCCGTGCTCGCGCCGACTACGCTGTTGGTGGAGCAGCACGCGCAAAATTTTGCCGACCGTTTCGCCGATTTTTCCCGTCAAAGTTGCCCAGCTTTCGCGCTTTAACAGCAGCAAAGAAACCCGCGCCGCGCTCGCAGGCATGGCAGACGGCACGGTGGATATTGTCATCGGCACGCACAAGCTGGTGCAAGACGATATTTCGTTTAAAAACTTAGGCTTGGTGATTATCGACGAAGAACACCGCCTCGGTGTGCGCCAAAAGAGCAGCCTGAAAAACTGCGCGCCAACGTGGACATTCTCATCGCTACCGCCACGCCGATTCCGCGCACATTAAGCATGGCGCTGGAAGGGCTACGCGATTTCGCCGATTACCACTGCGGCCCAGCCGCCGCCTTGCCGTGAAAACCTTTGTCAAGCCGTTCAGCGAAGGCAGCGTGCGCGAAGCCGTGTTGCGCGAGCTCAAACGCGGCGGACAGGTATTTTTCCTGCATAATGAAGTGGATACCATAGAAAATATGCGCGAGCGGCTGGAAACCCTGTTGCCCGAAGTCTCGCATCGGCGTAGCACACGGACAGCCGCGGAGCGCGAGCTGAAACAAGTGATGCGCGACTTTTTGCAGCAAAGATCCAACGTCTACCTCTGTTCTACGATTATTGAGACGGCATAGACATCCCCAACGCCAATACCATCATCATCAACCGCGCCGACAAATTGGCATCGCCCAGCCCACATCAACTGCGCGGGCGCGTCGGACGCAGCCACCACCAAGCCTACGCCTACCTGCTCACGCCCGAATACATCAGCAAAGACGCAGAAAAACGGCTGGACGCCATCGCGGCGGCAGACGAACTGGGCGCGGGTTTTCGCTCGCCATGCAAGACTTGGAAATACGCGGCGCGGGCGAAATACCGGCGAAGGGCAGTCGGGCGAAATGGTGCAGGTCGGCTTCACGCTCTACACTCGAATGCTCAAACATGCCGTGCGCGACCTCACAAAAGGCCGCCAACCCGACTTGGACGCGCCCCTGGGCGTAACCACCGAAATCAAGCTGCACAGCCCCCGCCCTGCTGCCCGAAAAGCTACTGCCCCGACATCCACGAGCGTTTGGTACTCTACAAACGCCCTGCCACCTGCGAGAGCGAAGGACAAATCAACAGCATCCACGAAGAATTAGTGGACAGATTCGACCGCCCGAGCAGCCCGTCAAAACCCTGCTCGACAGCCACCGCCTGCGCCTGACCGCCGAAGCCCTCGGCATCACCGCCATTGATGCGTCCACCGACGCGCTCACGCTACCTTCGGCAAAACACACCGTCGTCGAGCCGGCTGATATTATTTTGCTGATGCAGAGTAATAAAAACTACCGCATGGCGGGCGGATAAATTGCGCGTTTCCGCCGTGATGGAAGACATCGAAACACGGCATAAAAACCGTGCGCGCGGTGATACAGAAACTGTCTGGGAAATAAGCGTTTTCAGACGGCCTTTTATGATTTTTCAGACGGCATAGTAGGCCGTCTGAAACCAACCCAAACCGACACGGCAACCCAAGGGAAAACCCATGACCGTCCACACCCTACGAACACAAATAGCGCCTTGCCCAAGCCTTCGAGCGCCGCTGGAAAAACGAAAAGCGCGAAGAAGCCGAAGCCAAAAACCTTTTGGGACGAATTTTTCCGCATCTTCAACCTCGACCGCTACAAAACCGCCAGCCTCGAATACGCCGTCAAACACCACCGCGCAGAAACCACCAAATTTGCCGACGTTTTCTGGTAGGCAGGCTCTTGTGCGAACACAAATCCGCCAACAAAGACCTCGACAAAGCGCTTTGCGCAGGCCGCAGGCTATGTGGACGAAATCCGCCGCCACAATCCGAAGACGTGCCGCGCCACGTCATCGTGTGCGACTTTCGCCACCATGCGCCTTTACGATTTGCAGGCCGACACGCGCATCGATTTCCCGCTCGAAGACTTGCCCGAGCAGATCAAAACCGCAATTTCGACTTTATGGACGGCATCGGCCGCGACCTCACAAAGCCGCCGAAGAGCAGGCCAACATCGAAGCCGCCGATGCCGTGGGCAGCCTCTACCAAGCCTTTCGCGCCGATACAGCCTACAACGAACACGCCCTCAAACAATTCATCATCCGCCTTTTATTCTGCTTTTTCGCTGACGACACCCTGATTTTCGACAAAGGCCAGTTTGAAGACTACCTGCGCCGCATACACCAAAGAAGACGGCAGCAGACACCGGCGGCACCCTCAACCAAATCTTCCAAGTGCTCGACACCCCGCCCGACAAACGCCCCGCGCAAAAGCATGAACAGCGAGCTTAGAGCCTTTCCCCATGTCAACGGCAAACTGTTTGAACACCAGATTGACGAATTTTATTTCGACGCCGAATTGCGCCATGCTGCTCGAATGCTCGCAGCGCGACTGGGCGAAAATCAGCCCCGAAATCTTCGGCAGCCCTGTTTCCAAAGCGTGATGGACGGTAGCGAACGCCGCGCCGCCGGCGCGCACTACACCGAAGAAGCCAATATCTCAAAGTCATCGACAGCCTGTTTATGAACAGCCTGAGCGCCGAACTGGCCGCCGCACGCAAAAGCGGCAAAGCCCAACGCCGCAAGCTCGCGCAAGCGCTGCACGATAGGCCGTCTGGAACTTCCTCGACCCGCCTGCGGCTGCGGCAATTTTCTGGTCGTCGCCTCATCGCGAACCGCGCCGCCTCGAAGACGAAATCATCGGCGAGCTTTTGCCGAAAAACCAGCTGCTCGACATCGCCACCATGCAGCGCGTCCACATCGGCCAATTCCACGGCATCGAGCCGACGAATACCCCGCCCAAATCGCCAAAGTCGCCATGTGGCTCACCGACCACCAATGCAACCTCGCCACCGCCGAACGCTTCGGCACCACTCCGCCCCTACCATCCCGCTCACCGACAGCGCCGAAATCATCAACGCCAACGCATTGCACACCGAATGGCCGCAGGCCGATTACATCTTCGGCAACCCGCCGTTTATCGAAAAAGCCTACCAAAGTGCCGCGCAAAAAGCCGATATGGCCGCCATTGCAGGCTGTCTGAAAAACAGCGGCGTATTGGATTACGTATCCGCTTGGTATCTCAAAGCCGCCGACATCATGGAACATAGTCACCAGCAATCAATCACCCCGATAAAAATTTACAATCCGAAATTCAGACGGCCTTTGTTTCCACCAATTCCATCTGCCAGGGCGACCAAGCCGCCACCTTATGGCAGCCCCTGTTTGAACGCGGCATCCGGCATGCCAGTTTGCCCACCAGACCTTCCAATGGCAGAACCAGGCCAAAGGCGTGGCTGCCGTGCACTGCATCATCGTCGGCTTCTGCATTCAAACAGCCCGACAGCCCCACGCTGTTCCGCTATCCCGACATCAAAGGCGAAGCGCAGCCGCAGGCCGCCCGCAACATCAACGCCTATCTGATTGATGCCGACAACGTTGCTATTGAAAAAAGCAACATTCAAATTACTAACGAAACTGGAATCTGCTTCGGCTCAATGCCCAACGATGGCGGCCATCTGCTGCTTACACCCGAAGAAAAAACCGTCCTGCTCGAAGCCGAACCCTTGGCCAAGCAATACATCCGCCCCTTTCTCGGTGCGGAAGAATTTCAACGGCAAACAACGCTGGTGCTTATGGTTTGACGGTTGCGATCTGGAACAGCTCAACCGTGATTTGAAAAAAATGCCGCAAGTGGCGCAGCGTATTGAAAAAGTGAAAACCGCACGTCAGGAAAGCAAACGTGCTGCCACCCAAAACTCGCCGCCACCCCGCACCTGTTCGGCGAAATCCGCCAGCCCGCAAGCGGCAACTATCTTGCCATTCCGAGGTTTCATCAGAAAAACGCAACTACATTCCTCGATCGGCTTTCTCGACAGCAACAGCATTGTCAGCAACAAAATCTATACACTTAGCAGCCCCACGCCGCTTTTACCATTTCGGGCTGCTAATGTCCGCCATGCACAACGCCTTTATGCGTACCGTGGCAGGCCGTCTCGAAAGCCGCTACCAATATTCGGCGGGCATCGTGTACAACAACTTCCCCTTCCCTTTGCCGCGCAAACGCCGTCTGAAAGCAAAAACGGCAGCGCACCGCCCGCCGCCGAACAGAAAGCCCGTGCCAAAATCGAAGAGGCTGCACAAAAGGTGTTGGACGTGCGCGAACAATACCGCCAAGCCGCCGTCAAAGGCAGCACGCCGCCCACCCTCGCCCAACTCTACAACCCCTACACCGTCCACCCTTATCCCGACCTGCTCAAAGCCCATCAGGCTGCTGGACAAAGCCGTCGACGCCGCCTACGGCTACACCGGCAAAAACGACGACGCCGACCGCGTGGCATTCCTGTTTGATGTGTACCGGCAACACCAAACCGCCACCCCCGAAAAACCGCGCAAAAAGGCCGTCTGAAACCGTAGGCGGCGTCGAGTCTCGGTTTGCAAGCGCTCGGACAGTTGGCCACGTTGGTTTTGGTAGTGCCGCCAATACATGCCCGGCGTGAAGCGGCAGGTCTGCGCGGCTTCGCTCTGGATGATGATGAGCTGGCTCAGCACAAAGGCGGCGGGGGCGTTTGGGCATGGTCGCTCTTTCGGGTGTTTTTGCTTTTCAGGCTGCTTTTGCGGTTTGGCAGGCAGCCTGAAATGTATCGGCCGCTGTGTTTGCTCTCCCGCTTGTATTCCGTCAGGGGCATAAACGGGGAAGGGAGCCGATCCCTCGGCAGGATTGGCGGTTTCAGACGGCCTGAAAATAGATACAAGTATCCGGCCTACGGGATGTTGCTTTGAGGACGTCTGAAAATTTGTCGGCAACAGCGTCTCCTTCCGTTCGCGGAGGAAGGTTGAGTGGATGCGCGGCAGGTTCGGCTGTTTCAGACGGCCTTTCGGCCGAGATCGGCCGTCTGAAAACCGCAGACGGGTTTCAGACGGCCCTTCCCGACCGTTGAGCATGTCGAGCAGTTTGTCGGTTTTGTCGGTCTTCGTTGCGCAGGATGCGCAGGATGTCTTGTTCGAGGCGGTCGATGCTGCTGTGGATGACGATGTCTTTCACGGCCAGCAGGTTGTTGGTGTTCATGGAGAGCTGCGCAGCCCCATGCCCAGCAGCAGGCGGGGTGTAGAGGGTGTCGCCGGCCATTTCGCCGCAGAGGGAGACGGGTTTGTTCATGCGCTGGGCGGTGCGCAGGATGTGGGCGAGCAGGCGCAAAACGGCGGGGTGGGCGGGCTGGTAGAGGTAGCTGACGGCGTCGTCGCCGCGGTCGACGGAGAGGGTGTATTGGATGAGGTCGTTGGTGCCGATGGAGATGAAGTCGGCGTGTTTGAGCAGGCTGGATACGGTGAGGGCGGCGGAGGGATTTCGATCATGCAGCCGGTCTGCACGCTGCCGAAGGTTTCGCCGCATTCGGTGAGCCTGGCGGCGAGCGGTGTCGAGGTGGACGTGGCATTGTTTGAGTTCGGCCACAGAGCCGATCATCGGCCACATGATTTTGACGGGGCCGAGGGGCAGCGGCGCGCAGGATGGCGCGCATTTGGGTGCGGAATGATGACGGGCTCGGCGTGCACAGGCGGATGCCGCGAGGCCGAGGGCGGGGTTGAGGCTCGCCGTTGGGCGTACCGTTCTGGCCGAACCAGCGGGGTTTTTGTCGACGCCCAGATCGACGGTGCGGATGGTGAGGGGTTTGCCTTTGAGGTTTTTGACGATGGCGGAATAAACGGCAAACTGTTCTTCTTCGTCGGGCAGGGTGTCGCGGTTGAGATAGAGGTATTTCGCTGCGAAAGAGGCTGACGCCGTCGCCGCCGAGGGCGTGCAGGGCTTTGATGTCGTCGGCGCTTTCGATGTTGGCCGAGAGTTCGATTTGGATGCCGTCGGTGCGGGCGGCGGCGGTTTTTCAGTTTGCCCAGTTCGCGCTGTTTGGCTTTTGTCAGGCGCGCAGGCGGCGGCGGTATTCGGCGATGACGAGGTCGTCGGGGTCGATGATGAGGACGCCGTTGATGCCGTCGACGATGACCCATTCGTGTTCGCTGATGAGGGCGCGGGCGTTGGAGAGGCCGATAACGGAGGGGATGTCGAGGCTGCGGCCGAGGATGGCTGGCATGGGTGGGGCCACCGGCGTCGGTAACGAAGGCGGTGACGCGCTGTTCTTTAAATTGACGGTGTCGGCGGGCGAGAGGTCGGGCGATGAGGATGGTGTCGTCGAGGAGGTTGGCGTCGAGGTTGGTTTCGTTGCCCGTGCCGATGAGGTTGTTGTGGATGCGCTCGGCCACTTGCAGCATGTCTTGTTTGCGCGCCCGCAGGTATTCGTCCCCGATGGCGTCAAACTGGGCCGCCAGGCGGTCGGTTTTGGATTTTCAACGCCCATTCGGCGTTGATTTTTCTGCTCTTCAATGATGTCGGCCGGTTCGCGCGACAGGGTGACGTCGGTGAGCAGCATCAGGTGCAGGGAGATGAAGGCGCTCCAGTTCGGTGGGGGCGTTTTCGGGAATGGTGCTGCGGATTTGTTCGAGCCTCGGCGGCGGGTGGTTTTCACGGCGGCCTCGTAGCGGGCGGTTTCGCCGTCGATTTCGTTTTTCCGCCAGGTCATACTGCGGCACTTCTCCGCGTCCGCGCACCAAAAGATGGGCGCGGCCGATGGCGATGCCTTTGCCCGCCGCCACGCCGTGCAGCACGATGCCCATGTTTATTCTCCTTCGCCGAAGTAGTCGTTAATCAGCGCGGTGAGCGCCTGCATGGCGGCCGCTTCGTCGGCGCCGTCGGTTTTCAGCGTCACCATGCTGCCTTTTGGCGGCGGCGAGCATCATCAGTCCCATAATGCTTTTTGCCGTTGACGCGCTGCCCGTTGCGCGTTACCCAGACTTGCAGGCAAAACGGCGAGGCCGTCTGAACGAATTTGCTCGACGCACGGGCGTGCAGGCCGAGTTTGTTGATGATTTCGATGTCTTGTTTGAGCATGGTCTGGGATTTCCTATTCGGGGGCAGCGGTGAGGGCGATGATGCGCGCTGACGGCCGCTTCGCGCACGGCTTCGGTAAAGGCGGCGAGGTCTTCAGCGGCGGCGGAATACTGCACGGCCTTCACCAGCATGGGGCGTTGAGGCCGGTGAGGATGGCCACTTTCTGCGGCACGACGAGGCGGCGGGCGGCGTTGCACGGCGTTGCGCCGAAGATGTCGGCCAACACCAGCGTGCCGTGCGGTGCGGCCGTGTCGGCCAGCTCGCGCTGCAGGCGGGCGATGACGTCTTCGTGGTCTTCGTCGGGCTCGACGCCGAGCAGGCGGATGTGGGCGGGAATTTCGGGGAAAAATGACCGGCCAGCTCCGTGTAGAGCGCGGCCGAGAGGCTTGGTGAGTGACGATAACGATGCCTCATCATGGTGTGTTCTGCCGTCCTGTTTCGCTTCGCCGGAGCTTGGCTTTCACTCCGTTGAAGCCTCGCTTTCAGACGGCCTTGTTGTGTAAAAGGCGGCATTATATGTGAAAGCGGTATCCCGCGGGCAGACACAGGCCGTCTGGAAAGTAGTGAGGCTGTCTGAAAACGCCGCCCGACGATATCGGGCGGCGTTTTTCAGGCGACCTTCCTGCGTAATCGGCGGGCGCGCTTTTATTTCCACGCCGAGTTGGGCGGTACTGGGGCGCGTTGACGCGCTCGCCGCGCCTGTTGCGCCTGCTGCGGCCGGCGATTCTGCCGCAGGAGTCGCCGGCGTCCCTGCCTTGTCGGCTTCGCGGCGCGGTCGGCGCTCTTCGCTGCGGGCGCTGTCGCTGCGGCGGCGGTTTTCAGACGGCCTCTGCGCGGCACCTCCTGCGTGCCTTTGTCCCACCATTGCGGCTCGAAGCCTTCGATGCGTTCGACGGCAATATCGCTGCCGGTCAGCTCTTTAATGGCTTCAAACATTTTTCTGTTCGTTTTCGTCCATCAGCGAGATGGCGACGCCGTCGGCGCCGGCGCGGCCGGTGCGGCCGATGCGGTGGACATAGTCTTCGGGCTGGGCGGGCGGCTCGTAGTTGATAACAAAGGGCAGTTCGGCAATATCGAGGCCGCGGGCGGCGACGTCCCGGTGGCGACGAGGACGCGCAGGCTGCCTTCTTTGAAGGCGGCGAGGGTCTCGAGGCGGCTTTGCTGGGATTTGTCGCCGTGGATGGCTTGGGCGGCGATTTCGCGCCGCTGCAAATCGCGGGTGACCTGGTCGACGCTTTGTTTGGTTTTTGCAGAAGACGATAACCCTGCTTGATGTCCAAATCGACGATGAGGCGTTCGAGCAGGTGGCGTTTTTGAAGGTGTCGACGGCGATGATGTGCTGTTCGACGTTGGCGTTGGCGGTGTTCTGCGCGGCGACTTCGACGAGTTCGGGCGCGTTCATGAAGTCTTGCGCGAGCTTGCGGATGGGGTCGGAGAAGGTGGCGAGAAGAGCAGGGTTTGGCGCTCGCGCGGCAGCATCTGCATGATGGCGCGGATATCGTCGATGAAAACCCATGTCGAGCATGCGGTCGGCTTCGTCGAGGACAACGATTTCGACTTTGTTGAAGTGAATGTTTTCTGTCTGACATGGTCGAGCAGGCGGCCGACGGTGGCGACAACGATTTCGCAGCCGGCGCGCAAATCGGCGGTTTGCTTTTGTCCATGTTCACGCCGCCAAAGAGGACGGTGTGACGCAGCGGCAGGTTTTTGATGTAGCCCCTGCACGTTTTGGTCGATTTGGTCGGCCAGCCCTCGCGCGTGGGCGTGAGCACCAGCATGCGCACGGGGTGCATGGCGGGCGAGGCGGAGGTGGTGGCAAAGCGTTTGAGGCGCTCCAGGCTCGGCAGCATAAAGGCAGCAGTTTTGCCGGTGCCGGTCTGCGCGGCGGCCAGCAGGTCGTGTCCGGCCAGCGCTTTGGGGAATGGCGGCGGCCTGGATGGGCGTGGGATTTTCGTAGCCCCTGATCGGTGAGGGCGGAGACGATTTCCTGACCCAAACCCAATGAGGGAAAAAGGGATTCATGGCGGTTCTTTCTGTTTTCAGACGGCCTCTTCGCCGCCTGCGTGATTCAGGGATAGTTTTGAAAATAAATGACGGTTCCAAACGGCAAAGGCCGTCTGAAAAAAATACAGTGCCCGACGTGCGGGTAAGGGCGCGCATTATGCCACAAAAGCCCGCCGCCGTTGCGCCCGCGCCCGTGCCGCAGGGCGGGGGAAAACGCTAAAGTTTTTCCGCACAAACGGTTTGATCTAAATCAAAACAAACCGCGTGTTACATTATTACAATGCGCGCAATTTTGCGGCGGCGCAGCCGCGAAAGGCCGTCGGAAAACAGTTTGCCTGCGCCGTTTTCCCCTACCGATTCCTCTTTCTCACACAAATCAGGAGCCACTTCATGTCACCGTTCAAACTCTCCGCCCTCGCCCTTGCCCCTTCACCGGCCATGCCGCCGCCGACACCGCCGCACAGGCAGACAACATAGAAGAAAGCGAAGGCGTGGCGCAAGTCACCGTCACCGCCAAAAACCGCTAGCCTGCGCACGGAAAACCGCAGCAGCTACGCCGCCTCCGCCCTGCGCTCCCACCACCGGTCTGATTCTCGCGCCTAAAGACATTCCCCAGTCCGTTACCGTCATCACCAAAAACGAGCCGAAGACCAAGGCATCACCACGCTGGAAGAGCGCGCTGAAAACCGCCACCGGCGTCAACGTTTTCCAATCCGGCGGCCGCACCCACTTCATGTCGCGCGGCTGCTTTTATCGAGCAGTTTGAAGAAGACGGCGTGGCAAGCCAAATCGAGCTCGCCCGGCGGCTTCGGCCTCGGCGGCCCCCTACGGCGACCCGACCAACGCCACCGATCTGGCGCTTTACGACCGCATCGAAGTGGCTGCGCGGCGCGGCCGGTCTGACCCAAGCCAACAGCGAACCGGGCGGCACGATTAACGCCGCACGCAAAAACCCACCGCGCAGCGTCAAATCAGCGCCGACCTCTGGCCGACCGCTTCGGCAAAAATCAACGGCACTTTTCGACGCCTCGGCACACTCAGCGGCGAACACGGCCTGCGCGGCCGCTTTGTCGGCTCCGTCACCCGCAACAAAAACCTTCCGCGAACGCTCCGGCGGCCGCGACATCCTGCTCTACGGCGTGATGGAAAAAGACATCGGCGACAACGGCAAACTCACTTGGGGCGCAGCCGCATCGACAAGAGCGAAACCCCGACCTTGTCGGCCTGCCGCTTTATTCAGACGGCCGCGGCCTGCCGCGCAAACGCTATCTGGGCGCGGATTGGAACGAAAGCCGTCTGAAAAACCAACCTCTTCGCCGAATACGAACACTTCTTCAACGACAACTGGAAACTCTCCAGCAAACTCGACTGGACGCAAAACCGCCTCGGAAAAAGAATACTACTTCCTCGGCGGCATCAACGGCGAGGGCATCGGCACCGACGGCCTGGGCGCAACCTACAGCCACGACCGCTACGACAACGACTCGCGCCAATTTACCTGGCAGAACAACCTCACCGGCCGCTTCCAAGCGCTCGGCCGCAACCACGACGTGTTTTTCATGCACAGCTTCTCCAAAGAAAAACACCACACCGTCAACCGCTGGCCCGACGACAGCCGCCGCTTCGACGCCGACAGCTTCAACGGCAGCGAAATCGCCAAACCCGACTGGGACGGCGCCGACATCAAAGCGCGCGCGGCGGCGACGGCCGCTACAAACCCACGCCTTCGGCGCGGGTGTGCGCCTCAACCCCACCGAACGCCTGCACATCATGGCCGGCGGCCGCTACACCCGCTGGTACCGCTACCTGATTTGGGACAGAAACCTCAAAGACGGCACGGGCACGGTTAACGAACTCAAACGCAAACCGCTTCATCCCCTACGCCGGCGTCACCTACGACCTCACCCCGAGCCAAAGTCTCTACGCCAGCTACACCGCCATCTTCAAGCAAACCATGAACCGCGGCGAAAAAGCGACAACCTGCTGCCGCCGATTATGGGGCGCAACTACGAAATCGGCTGGAAAGGCCAATGGCTTTCAGGCCGTCTGAACACCGCGCTGGCCGCCTATTTCACCGACAAAGACAACGAAAACTTCCGCGTCAACGCCCCCAAACCCTACTGGGTCGCTCTCGACCGCCGCAGCAGGGGCGTGGAAGCCGAAATCTCCGGCGACCTGAGCGAGCGTTGGAAAATCTTCGCCGGCTACACCTTCAACCGCAGCGTCAACCGCAACACCATCCCCGGCGGCATTGCCAGCCGCGAAAAAGGCTACGATTTCAGCACCCACACGCCCAAACACATGCTGCGCCTCTACACCAGCTACACCCTGCCGACAGCAGGCAATAAATGGAGCGTCGGCCTCGGCATCAACAGCAGCAGCAAAACCTCCAACAGCATCCGCACCCTCACCCAAGGCGGCTACACCGTCTGGAACGCCAACCTGCAATACCGCCCCAACGCGCACATGCAGGCTCCGGCCTCGCCGTCAACAACCTCACCGACAAACGCTACTACACCAACTAATACGGCCGCAGCTTCGACAGCGGCAACTTCTACGGCGAACCGCGCAACGTCCTGCTCAGCTTCAAATGGAAAATGTAAAAAGGCCGTCTGAAAAGATGCCTTTCAGACGGCCTGAAACGGCTGCGGCATATGCAGGCCGTCTGAAAAACCGTTTGGCGGTTTTCAGACGGCCCTTTGCCGTTTTTGCAAACAGATATCGGCTTCGGTGATCCGATCGGCGAACCCAAAAGGCTGTTTCCGCCTTCGCGGGAATGACGTTTCTGAAACCGAAAATCCCGCCGCGCATCTGACTCCCTCCCCTGCACCAAGCGCAGGGGAAGGTTAGGTGGGAGCGGCGTTTCGCGGAAACGCTTTTTCTCCCGCCGCATCCCGCTGGATATTTCCGTCCGGCAAAAAGGCCGTCTGAAAAATCCGTTTGTGGTTTTAATGTGGTTGAAACAACGCAAATTCCGTTTTCAGACGACCTCCTGCCCCATATAATCCGCCGCTTTTTCCACCCCTGCTCCCCTATCCCGCCATGCCCGGACACCTGCTCCCCGCCCTCCTCCTTGCCGCCCTCCTCGCCTCCTGCGCCTCCTTCACCGAACACGCCCCCGCGCTCTGGAAACCGCCGCTTCGCTCGGTTTACCCGATTCTCCCAGCCGCCGGTTTCGCCCGGTGGTGGCGCGCGTTAAACGATGCGAAGCTCGACGCGCTGATCGACACCGCTGGCAAAATCGCCTGATTTGGCGGCGGCGGCGGCGCGTTTGCGTCAGGCGGAAGCGGGGCGCGGCTGGCGGATTCGCAGGGCGGCGTGAAAATCGGTTTGAACGCAGGCGGCGCGTTTGTCCACCGCGACGGCTTGGGCGGCGGCGACAAATCGCGGTTGGCTACCGATCTGGAACACCGCCTGTTTGGCGAACACGGCGTAAACATCGGCTACGAATCGCTGCAACTGCAAGGCCAATGGTCGCCCGATATTTTCGGCAAATACCGCCACCAGCTGAAGCTGCGCTGGGGCAGCAACGCGCCGTCGAATACGAACGCGCGCAAACGCGGCTGCTGATTGCGCAGGGCGTGGCGGCGTATTACCGCCAATGGCAGATGCTGCTCGAACAGCGGCAAATCGTGGAAAAAGCGCTTTCAAATCAACCGCGAACGCGAGCGCGTGGTGCGCGAAGCTGATCCGCGCGGGGCAGCTTGCGCCGAGCAGGCTGTATGCCGTGCAGCAGGGCAACAGCCGCTTTCAGACGGCCTTTGTCGGATTTGGACGCCAACACCAGCCCGAGTGCGCCACGCCCTGCTGCGCTCACGGGGCAGCAGGCGCGAGCTTTGGACAACTTTATCCCCCAACGCCGCCGCAGCCGTGCCGCAGCCGCCCGTCTCGCAGTTGAGCGCCGATTTGCTCGGCAAACGCCCCTGATTTGGCGGCGCAGCGCGAAGGGCTGATGGCGCGGCGGCATTTGGTGCAGAGCGCGAAAAACCGAGTTTTATCCGAACATTACGATTAAGGGGCTGGCGGGCTTGGCGAATCTGGAAATCGGCCATCTGCCCGCGTCCAAATCGTTTACCGCCGCCGTGTTGCCCAGCGTGAGCCTGCCGATTTTCACATCGGGTGCGCTGCGGGCGAACCTGTCGAAAAAGAAGCCGAGTTTGACGAACAGGCGGCGCGTTACGCAACAAAAACGTGTACACCGCCCCTGCGCGAAGCCGCCGACGCGCTCACGCAATACGAAGCCGCCGCAGCGTCGGTGCGCGAACAAAGCGAAATGACCGCCCTCGCCCGCAAAACGCCGCCGCCGCCAAAAAGCCGCTGGCAATCGGGCGGACAACAAGCTCGACTATCCTCGCCCGCGCAGGACGAGACCCTGCAAAACGAAAGCCAGCTCTCGCAGGCGCAAACGAAGCTGTTTACCGCGTGGCTGGCGTTGAATACCGCATTTGGCGGCGGATTTGAAGCGGGCGGAGGACAATAAGGCAGCCCTGAAAAGTCGTTTGCCGTTTCGCCTTCGGTTTTCAGGCTGCCCTCAAATGCAGATGGGAAGCCCGAAGGCAGCCTGAAAACGGTTTTTCCTCGTAGGGGAAACGTCGGATTCCCAGAATCCGAACGACAGTTATCCCGCTTCGTTTTTTGAACCATTCTGTTTTTCACGATGATTACGCTCAATCAAAAATTGTCTCGGTAAAAGGACTGTTCCATGTGTTCCCCACGGAAGACAGCCCTTTTGATTTTCAGGATCTGATCGAAATCTACTTTGGTTTGGAGCGCGGTTCGCTTTTAATCAAATGCAACGGCAGCAAAGAGAATTTAGCCTGCGAATTCAACCGCGAGCTTGAAAGCGTTTCTTTGGGAGAATACGGGTCGTTCAAAATATTTGATGTGGGCGGGCTTGATCTGTTCCGTCCGCTGCAAGGCGAGACTTTTGCAGGGACATGACTGTACGACATCCACGGCGAAATCGGTTTCCGCCTGCTGTTCCGACATACGCTGCTTGATTTGACTCAATTGGGGCGACGAATTGCTGGTTTTGCAGCAACCCAATGCTTTATCGGGCGAATATTTTTGTAAACAGGAGTAGACAGAGTTTCCCGTTTTCAGGCTGCCTTTCAGACGGCATCAAAGGCAGCCTGAAAACCCCAAACGCCGTCTGAAAAACAGCCCCCAAAGGATTTTCAACAACCATGACCCTCAAACACGGCAACTACACTTTCAAGCCGCACGGATGCCGATGATGGCGGGTGCGCCCGCTTCGCCCGACCATCCGAAAAACGCCGTCTCGCCTATCTTGCCATCGGCGTTCTGCTCTCTCTGGCAGCGGGTTTTCAAAACGGTTTTCTCTCTGCCGTGCTGCCGCAACTGCGCGGTGATTTGGCGTTGGATTTGCAGCAGGGCGGCTGGATACAGGCGGCGTATTTTACGTCTTACGCCTGCGCCAGAGCATTTTGTTTTTCAAAATCCGCAAGGCCTTCGGCGTGCAGCGTTTTGTGCGCATCACGCTGTTTGCGCTGCTCACCGCCAACCTGTCGCAGCAGCTTTGGCACCATTACGAAGTGGAGCTGTTTGCCCGCGCCTCGGCGAGGGATTGCCGCCAGCGGTTTGCTGGTGTTGTCGATGTATTATTTTTATGCAGGCGTTTGCCGGCGAGAAAAAGCTGGCGGGGCTGGTGTTCGGCATCGGGCTGATGCAGGTAGGCATCGCCGCTGGCGCAAGCGTTTGTGCCGTTTCTTTACGCCGACGGCCTGCTCGGCTCGGTATTCGCCTTTCAGACGGCCTTGTCGCTCGCCTGCATTGCCGGAGTGTCCGCGCTGCCGCTGCCGCCCGGTTTTTCACGAACGCGGCTCGTTCACGCTTATGGATGCCGTCAGCTTTTACCCCTGTTTGCCGTCGGCATCGCGCTGTTGTGCGCCTTTCTCGTGCAGGGGCGCACGGTGTGGTGGACAACCCATTGGCTGGGCTGGCTGCTGGCGGGCGGCGTGGGGCTGACCGGGCTGGCGCTGTTTTGGGAAGCGCGCCGCCGCAAACCGATGCTCGACTGGCATTGGATGACCGTGCCGCAAATCCTGATTTTCGCCGTGATGGGCGCGATGGCGCGGCTTTTTGACTTCGGAGCAGACCGTCGGCGCGGCGGGGCTGATGGCAACCCTGGGCATCGGCGGCACGCAGATGGGCGGCTTTTTACCTGATGATGGCGATCGCCTCGCTGGCAGGCGTGGTGGCCAGCCTGATTTTTGTTGGACATCAACGACATACGCAAACCCGTGATGATTGCGCTGGCCTGTTTCGCGCTCTGGCGCATGGCTGGAAATCGGCGTCGGCATGCAAACCCGCCCCGCGCAGCTTTATCTCAGCCAGAGCATCGCCGCCTTTGCCACACTCCTGTTTATGGGGCCGATGATGCTCGAAGGCATCGTGCGTGCGCTCGCCAAAAGCCCCGACCACATCGCGAGTTTTTCCGCCGTATTCGGGCTGTCGCAAACCCCTCGGCGGGCTGGCGGGCGCAGGCATTTTCAGCGCCTTTCTCACCTACCGCACGCGCGACCGACTCACCGACATCGCGCAAAACCTCACATTGACAACCCCGCGCTCGCCGCCGACATCCGACGCAACGCCGCCGCCCTCTCCACCGCCCTCACCGACCCCGCCCAACTGCAAGGGCGCGCCGTGTCGCAAATCACCGCCCAAGCCGCCAAAGAAGCCGCCGTCGCCGCCTACAGCGACCTATTCGCCCCTGCTCGCCGTGATGGCCGCCGTCAGCGCGCTGGTTTCGTTTGCCCTGTGGCTCTACCGCAGGTATTACAAGATTGATATTTTGGCGAAAGAGAAAAAGGTGGTGTTTGCGATGCTGGGAAGATAGGGTTTCAGGCTGCCTCTCAGACGGCATTAAGGGCAGCCTGAAAAAGCAAACTGCTTTGATTTGCGCTTGGGTGCAAAACGGTTCGCCGCCCTTTCAGGCTGCCTGCCGTTTGCCCGTTACCCGCCACCGCCTACAATACGCCAACCGCCCGTTTGCAAAGGAATCAACAAGATGAACTACCATCACCGCCCGCGACTTCAGCAAAACGCCGCCCAAGCCAGACAGCTTGCCGAGCGCGAACCCGTATTCGTAACCGACCACGGCGAACCTTCGCACGTGTTAATGAGCTACGCCGCTTTACCAACGCCTTACCCATCGCCAAAAAGCAATGCCGCGCGCATCAGCATGAGTGAAGAAGCTGCCGCGCAGATAGACGACGATTTTGAATTTGGACGCGTTGATATTGCCGAACGGGAAGGGCAGTTCTGATGTACCTGCTGGATACCAACATCATCAGCGAAATGCGCAAAGCCGATACCCGCCGCCGCTCGCCGCAGTTCGTCCGCTGGCTGGAAAGTGTCGATCTGGAAAGCTGCCACCTTTGCGCCATGAGCCTGTTTGAAGTGAAACGGGCATTTTGCGCAAAGAACGGCGAGGACGCGGCACAAGGCAGGCTGCTGCGGAATGGTTTGAACACACCTTAAAACCCGAATTCCGCGACCGCGTTTTTCCCCGTATCGTCCGCTGTCGCGCTGCGCACCGCCCGACTGCATGTTCCCCAATCCCGCCGCCATCATCGATTCTTTTTATCGCCGCCACCGCAATGGAACACGGCAAAATCGTGGTAACGCGCAATGTGAAAGACTTTGCCGGCTTCGGCGTAACAATCGTCAATCCGTTTGAATAAGGGAGAACGGATTGGTTTTGAGAAACTATTCAGGCAGCCTGAAAGCCGCAGGCTTTAAATCTCATTCAAACAAACGCAGTCAAACAACATGCAAAACCTGCTTTCAGGCTGCCTTTCAGACGACATCAAAGGCAGCCTGAAAACCCATCCCACGAAACCCCAAACATGACCGAACAAGAGCCAATCCCCAACCCCGAACAAACCCCGAGCCGCAAACCCCAACGCCGTCTGCCCCCGAAGCCACCCAATGGCAGGCCTGAAAAACGCCGTTTCGGCGGCATCGCCATTCTTGCCGCCACCGCCGCGAGGCGTATTGCTCTCGCTGTATGCGTGGCGGCTGCCGCCGTTTGGCATCGGCGAGGTGTACACCAACAATGCCTATGTGCGCGGCAGCGTTACCGTGGTCAGCCCGCGCGTGGGCGGCTATGTGCAGAAGGTTTTTGGTGAACGATTTTGCCGAAGTGAAAAAGGGCGACCCGCTGGTAGAGATTGACCCCGCGCCCTATCAGGCGAAAGTGGCGCAGGCAAAGGCAGGCTTGGCGGCTCAGCAGGCGGCGTTGAGCAAAAACCACGCAGGACAAGGCTTCCGCGCTGGCGGCATCCAAAGCCAATCAGGCGGTGATTGACAACGCCCAAGCCCAGCTTGACCGCGCCCGCCGCGAGTGGCAGCGCATTCAGACGGCCTCGCCCGATGCCGTGTCGCAAAGCAGCCGAGATGCCGCGCAAACCGCCGTCAAACAAGCCGAAGCGGGCGTGCGGCAGGCGCGCCAGCAATACGCCGTGGCGCAGCAAAACATTATCAACACAGGCGTCGGCCGCGAAGGCGCACAAGCGGGCATCGCCAACGCGCAGGCGCTGCTGGATTTGGCGGAACAAAAGCCCGGACACACCGTGATTTACGCCCCCGCCAGCGGCAAACTCGGCGAAGTGGCGGTGAAAAACGGCCAGCTCGTCAGCGCAGGCACGCAACTGATGTCGGTGGTGCCACCCGAGCGCTGGGTGATCGCCAACATCAAAGGAAACCGACATGAAAAACGTGCGCGTCGGCCAGAGTGCCACCATCACCGTCGACGCGCTCGGCGGCACGGCGTTCAGCGGCAAAGTCAGCCAAATCGCCCCGCCACCGCCTCCGAATTCAGCCTGATTAAGGCCGACAGCGGCACGGGCAACTTCGTGAAAATTGCCCAGCGCATCGCGGTGAAAATCACGCTGGATGCCGGGCAGAAAAGATTGGGAACGCCTGTCGCCGGGGATGTCGGCGGAAGTTACCGTGTCCACACGACCATAAACGCAAAGGCCGTCTGAAACCCGGTTCAGACGGCCTACAGCGCGAAATAAGCATATGGCAAAACTCATCCGACAATTTTTCCGCCTTGCCCGTCCGTTTTGGGCGGGCGCGTCGCAATGGCGCGAATGAGCTGCTTTGGCCGCCATCATCGCTTTACCCTGTTTTCCACCACCATCAGCGTGTGGATTGCGGCATGGGACAAAGCGTTTTTTTACGATGCGCTGGCGGCGTTTGACGGCAAAGGCGATGCCCTGCCTTAATCGTTGAATATTTGGGCTATATGGCAATGATTATCGCCTGTATCGTCTGCGCCGAATGGTTGCAGAAGCGGCTGGTGTTCCGCTGGCGCACGCACCCTACGGCGCAGTTTCAGCGCGAATGGCTCGGCGGCCTAAGCATTACCGCCTCCAGCTTACGGGCGAGCCGGACAACCCCGACCAGCGCATCGCCGAAGACGTGTCGCTTCTGGCTTCGCAAAGCATCAGCCTGCTGCTGTCGTTTATCAACAATGTCGCCAAATTCAGCGCCTTTGTCGGCGTGCTGTGGGGCTTGTCGGGCGTGCAAACCTTCGCGCTGGGCGGCCGCACGTTTACCGTTTACGGCTATCTGGTGTGGGTGGCGCTGGCCTATTCCGCGCTCAGCACGCTGGCGGCGCACTTTGTCGGCCGCAAGCTTTAAAGACCTCAATATCGAACGCCAGCACCGCGAAGCAGACTACCGTGCCGCCCTGCTGCGCGTGCGCGACCATGCCGAACAGGTGGCGTTTTACCACGGCGCGGAGGCCGAGCAAGGCCGTCTGAAACAGCGTTTTCAAAGCGCATCCGCGACAACTGGTTCCCGCCTGACCAACTGCGAATTCCGTTACGGCACCTTTTGGGCGACTTATGTGCGCATCAGCATTTTCATTCCCATTCTCGCCACGCTGCCGATGTATCTGGCCAAAACGCTCACTTTCGGCGACATGATGCAGACGCGCACGTCCTTTGCCCGCATCCAGGACAGCTTCGGCTGGTTTTACCGATGCCTACCGCCGTCTGGTCGAATGGGCGGCAGTGATCGAGCGCTCTGGGCAACTTTCAGGCTGCTTTTGGACGATGCCGAACGGCACACGCAAAGCAGCCTGAAAGTCCGCTTTTAGTCTGCCTGATAACGCGGATGGCGCAAACGGCTTTTGCAGCTGGATGCCACCGCCGTCCACACCCGCAGGGCGGGCGATGCTGCGCCCCGTAAGCCTGAGTGCCCGCGCGCCCGAATGGCTGCTGTTTGAAGGGAAAAAGCGGCATCGGCAAATCCACCCTGCTGCGCGTGTTGGCGGACTGCGGCCGTATCACGGCGGGCACTACCGAATCGACGGCAGCCGCCTGTTTCTGCCGCAACGCCCCTACCTGCCCTACGACAGCCTGCGCGCCGCCGTCTGCTACCCCCATGCCGACAATGCCGACGATGCCGCCATTCAAAGCGGCCTTTGGAACAAGTCGGCTTAGGCCGTCTGAAACACCATCTCGAGCAAAAACAAGAATGGCACAGCCATCTCCGGCGGCGAACAACAACGCCTCAGCCTCGCCCTGCGCCCTGGTTTTCCGCCCGCAAATCCTGTTTCTCGACGAAGCCAGCAATCAGCTTGACGATGCTTCTCGCTTGAGCCTGATGCAAATACTCAAACAAGAGCCGCCCGACTCCTTGATTATCGGCATCAGCCACCAAAGCCAAGTGCAGGGCACTGTTCGACAGGCGGATAAAGCTGGAAGCAGCGGAATAAAAGCCGCCCAAGCCGCAAAAGAAAAAGGCCGTCTGAAAAGGCCGTCTGAAAGGCCGTCTGAAAGAGCCGTCTGAAAAAGGCCGTCTGAAAAGGCCGTCTGAAAAAGGCCGTCTGAAAAGGCCGTCTGAAAAAGGCCGTCTGAAAAGGCCGTCTGAAAAGGCCGTCTGAAAAGGCCGTCTGAGAAAAGCGCTCGTCTGAAAAAGGCCGTCTGAAAAAGGCCGTCTGAAAAGGCCGTCTGAAAAGGCTCGTCTGAAAAACCTGCTCCGCAGGGTTTTTCAGACGGCCTGCGAATCGCCTCAGCAGGGGTTCAACCGAGGAACAGGCGGTAGGCGGCGTTGCCGGTTTTGGTCTTCGTAGGGATAGCCGACGCTGTCGAGGAAGGCGGCGAAGGCGGCGTTGTCCTCGGGCGGCACGTCGATGGCGACGAGGATGCGGCCGTAGTCGGCGCCGTGGTTGCGGTAGTGGAAGAGGGTGATGTTCCAGCCGCTTTTGATGTGGCTGAGGAAGTGGCGCAGGGCGCCGGGGCGTTCGGGAAATTCGAAGCTGACGAGGTGTTCGTGGCGCACGTTCGGGCTGCGGCCGCCGACCATGTAGCGGATGTGAATTTTGGCGGTTTCGTCGTCGGTAAGGTCGGTGGCGGGGAAGCCTGCGGCGGCCAGTCCGGCGGCGATGGCGGCGCGGTCGGCGGCGCCTGTGGTTTGGATACCAACGAAGATGTGGGCGGTGGCGGCGTCGCCATAGCGGTAGTTGAATTCGGTGACGCTGCGGTTGCCCAGCAGGTCGACGAATTTGAGGAAGCTGCCGGGCTCTTCGGGGATGGACACGGCGAAGATGCCTTCGTTGCCTTCGCCCAGTTCGCTGCGCTCGGAGACGTGGCGCAGGCGGTGGAAGTTCATGTTGGCGCCGCTGTTGACGGCGATCAGGGTCTGCCCGGTGCAGCCTTCGCGGGCGGTGTAGGCTTTGAGGCCGGCCAGGGCGAGGGCGCCGGAGGGTTCGGTGATGCTGCGGGTGTCGTCGTAGATGTCTTTGACGGCGGCGCAGATGTCGTCGGTGTCGACGAGGATAATTTCGTCGAGCAGGTCGCGGCAGAGGGCGAAGGTTTGTTCGCCGACGAGTTTTCACCGCCGTGCCGTCGGCGAAGAGGCCGACGTCTTTGAGTTCGACACGCTCTCCTGCGTCTATGGATTTTCATGGCGCAGGCGTCGCGGGTTTCGACGCCGATGACTTTGATTTCGGGGCGGACGTGTTTGATAAAGGCGGCAATGCCCGCCGCCAGCCCGCCGCCGCCGACGGGAACGAAGACGGCATGGACGGGCTGCGGGTGCTGGCGGACGATTTCCATGCCGATGGTGCCCTGCCCCGGCGATGACGTCGGGGTCGTCGAAGGGCGGGATGTAGGGTGAGGCCGCTGGGCGACAAGCTCTGTTGCGTGGTCGTAGGCGTCGTTGTAGGACGTGCCTTGAGGACGACTTTTGCCGCCGAGGGCGCGCACGGCGTCGACTTTGATTTGCGGCGTGGTTTCGGGCATGACGATGGTGGCTTCGCAGCCGAGTTTGCGCGCGGAGAGGGCGACGCCCTGGGCGTGGTTGCCCGCGCTGGCGGTGATGACGCCGCGTTTGCGCTCTTCTGCGTCGAGCGCGGCCATTTTGTTGTATGGCGCCGCGGATTTTGAAGGAAAACACGGGTTGTAAATCTTCGCGTTTGAGCAGGACGGTGTTGTTCAGACGGCCGGACAGGCTGCGGGCGGGTTCGAGCGGGGTTTCGGCGGCAACGTCGTAAACGGAGGGAAGTGAGGATGCGGGTGAGGTGGTCGAAATGCGGCAGGGTGCTCATGATGTTAAGTTATTTTTTACGAAAGGTAAAACCATACCCGCGCGTCAGGGCGAACGCAAGAAAAAGTTAGCAAACGCGGGGCTCGTGGTATAATGCGCCTTTTTACGCACATTCCGCGCGGCGCGCCGCCCCTCTTTTTCAGACGGCCTGCCGCAGCCTTCCAATCCCTCCGCCCTTCCTGCCGCATCATTATGAAAAACCGTATCCCTCACCGTGCTGGCACTCTGTGCCTCGCTCTCTTTTCAGACGGCCTATGCCGCCAAACACCGCCACAAATCAAGCAAACCCGCGGCCGCCGCGCCCGTCGAACAGGCTGCGTCCGAACCCGACTATTCTGCCGCTTGAGCCCAAGCCGCAGCCCTCGTCCGCACCCGAAATTGCCGCCGCCGCCTACCTCGTGCAAGACTTGTAGAGCGGCCAGATTCTCACCGGCAAAGACTTGGACAAACCCGTCGAGCCCGCCTCGCTCACCAAGCTGATGACCGCCTATCTCGCCTTCAAAGCCCTCGAAACGGCAAACTCAAAGCGCAGGATATGCTCACGCCGTCTGAAACCGCCTGGCGCGCCGAAGGCTCGCGTATGTTCCTCAACGCGGGCAAACCCGTTTCCGTCGGCGACCTGCTCAAAGGCCTGATCGTCCAGTCGGGCAACGACGCCGCCGTCACCCTGGCCGAAGCCCTCGGCGGCAGCGAAGCGGATTTTGCCAAACAGATGAACGCCGAAGCCAAGCGCTTGGGCATGAACAACACCCATTTCATGAACGCCACCGGCCCTGCCGGGCGACGGCCACATCACCACCGTGCGCGATCTTGCCATCCTCTCGGCCGCCATCATCAAAGACTATCCCAAGTATTACCCCCATCTATTCGATGCAGTCCTCTCAAATACAACAACATCGAGCAGCCCAACCGCAACCTGCTGCTCCACCGCGACCCGAATGTCGACGGCCTCAAAACCGGCCACACCAACACCGCGGGCTACAACCTCATCGCATCGAGCAAACGCAACGGCCGCCGTGTCGTTTCCGTCGTTGTCGGCGCCGACAGCATCGAATCGCGCGCCGGCGAGAGCAGCAAAGCTGCTCAACTGGGCTTTGCAAGCCTTCGACACGCCCAAAGCCTACGACGCCGGAAAAGCCGTCGCCCCCGTGCAGATTTACAAAGGACAGAAAGACACCGTCGACACCGGCTTTGCCGAACCCGTTTACGTCACCATCCCGCACGGCGAAGGCGCGAAAGTGAAAACCGTGCTGGAAACCGTCCAACCCGTTATCGCCCCCGTGGAAAAAGGCCAGGTGCTGGGCAAGCTGAAAATCACCTACGAGGGCAAAGTGCTGACCGAAAAACCTCGTCGTCGCACTCGAAGCCGTGGAAGAAGCCGGTTTCTTCGGCCGCCTGTGGGACGGCATCAAACTGTGGTTTAAAAACATGTTCGCCGACGAATAAACCGCACACAGACACTGCGGCGGTATCCGCATACCGCCGCAGCTCCGTATCCGCCCGAGGCCGTCTGAAAGCCCGGGCGTTGCGCCACTTTCGGAACCCGCATAAAGCCCGCAAACAAACCGACCGAACCCAAAAACGCCGCCGGCCCCAAGGACTCACATGAAACGCTTCGTCATCTCCGTCATCCTCCTTCTTCTGCCTCACCGTCGCCACCCTGGCCGTCGGCCTCTACATCCTCGAATAATATGCGCGCCCTCCATCCCCGGTTCCCTCAAAGCCCTCATCATCTGGATCGCCCTGCTGGCCGCCCTCATGTACGCCGCCGTCAGCCTCACCAAACGCCCGCCACCGCTCACCCTGTCCGCCCAAAGCGGACACGACGGCAAACCCCACGCCCGCCTCGACGCCCTCGGCTACCTCAACCCTGCTGCGCCGCGAAGCCGGGCTCGACCCCTTCGCCCGCTCCGACGCACTCACCCGCTCCGCCGCCAACCACGCCCGCTACCTCAACGACTACCCCGAAGACATGCACGACGAAAACCACGCCGACAGCCCCCTACACCGGCAAAGAACTCGACGAACGCGTGGAAAAAAACCGGCTACCTCTACCTCGGCGTACAAGAAAACCCTCAGCACCGGTGCACACGCCGCCCCCATGGGCGAGCAAGCCCTCGCAACACCAATACATCGAGCGGCCTCATGACCGCCATCTACCACCGCTTCTCCCTGCTCGACCCCGTAGCCGACGAAGCCGGCATCGCCTACTCGACACACAACAACCGCCACGCCCCTCGTCATCAACCAGGGCGGCGCGACGCCGGAACGCCTGTGCCGCCTCAACCGCAGCGAAGAAGAGGCCGACGAAAGCCGCTCTACTACTCCGACCTCTGCCGCAACGGCGCTATCTTCTACCAAGACGAACTCAAACTCAACATCCCCGACTGACACCTGTTCTACCCCGTCGGCAAACTCCGCCTCCCCGTCTTCTCCAACGAAACCCCTAACCCCCTGCCCGACCGCGAATACAGCGGCAACCCTCGTCACATCGCCTTCGCCGAAGGCGGCGAAGAACCCAAATGATCTCCTTCTGAACTCTTCAAAGGCAAAGAAAAATCGGCAACACCCGCCTGCTCACCGCCGAAACCGACCCCAACAAACGCCTGACCCCTCACCAGTTCGCCCTCTTCCCCTCGACCCCTCGCCTACGACACCGCCTACCGCGCCGTCTTCCGCTACCGCCTGCCCGACTGGGAAAACGACGGCGACATCAAAGAACACACAGCCGAATGGAGCTTCGCACCCGCAAACCCGACTACCCCTACTTCAACCTCAAAGGCGGCGAAAAACCTCGCCGTCGAATCCGGCCGCAGCTACTACCTGCGCTGGCCCGCGTAAACCTGCCGCCCCGATTGCAGCCGCATCGAGCTTCCGCGAATACGGCGGCGCCGAAATCACCACCCTACACCGGCGAATACGACGGCCTCATCGTCTCCGTCAGCGGCAAACGCGGCAGCGGCGTCCGCGTCAAAACCCTCTACGGCAACACCGGCGAAACCGCCCTGCTCGTACAATAAACCGCCGGAAACAACAGGCCGTCTGAAAGCGAAGCTTCAACGAAGCGGCAGCTTTTCAGACGGCCTTTTGCTGGCGCGTTCAAACCGTTTGCCGCTGGCTGACGCAGAACGGAAACCGCCTGCCTCTGCCGTGCGACAGGTGTGGCAAAAACCGCGTGCGCAGCTATGCGGCACACGTTACACGCACCCTGATGATTTGAGGCCGTCTGAAAACCCGATAATGTGTTTCAGACGGCCTGTCGCCTGTTTGGAGCAGCCTGAAAGGTTTTAACTTCGTTGAAGCTTCGCTTTCAGACGGCCTTTGCACTGTCTATCCAATAGCGTTCGAGCCCGTCGCGGATGTCTTCGAGCGCACCGCCGTTGGCGAGGATCACGCGGCGGCTGGCGGGGTGTTGCTGCGGCAGGTAACCAGCAGGCGCCCGATGCCGTGGCGGCGGGCTTCGCTGTCGAAAGCTTTGATGCAGGGCTTGTTTGGCGTAGCCTTTCGCTCGCGCTGCGCGGGGTGGACGCAGTAGCCGATATGGCCGCCGATTTCGCGCAGAAAAATCGTTCAGTTGCAGGCGCAGGTTTAAAAAGCCGACGGCCTGCCCGTTATCGGCGAACATAACATATTGGACATACGGCACAAAGCCTTCGGGCAGACCGCGCCCGTGTGCGGCTTCGCGGCAGGCGGCGAGCCAGTCGGTATAGATAAAGGTGTCGGCGCCATGCCAAAAAGCCGTCGTGGTGTCGCTGCCTGCGGCGGTGAGTTCGTCCAGCAGGGCGGTAACGGCGGCCGCGTCGTGTTCGGCGGGGATACGCAGGGTGATGTTCATGGGTTTGCTTTCGTACAGGTGGCTTTGAAGCCGTCCCCGCCTGCGCGGGGATGGCGTTTCGAAAGGATTGCGTGCCAGGCCGGATGCTCGAATCCGTCCCATGCCTTGCCTAATTGGTAAACCCTCAGCAAATACCCGTTCGGATCTTGAATCAGAAACTCGATTTGCGCTTCATCAATGCCGTTTACCTGATAAATGCTTTTGGTCAGCGGCCGGTAGATTTCGATGCCGGCTTGTTTCACTCGCTTCGTAGAGCGCTTCGACATCGTCGGCAGCGATGGAAAAATTGATGCCGCGCCCCAGCGGATGAGCCAGCTCGCCCGTGTTTCCAGCCTTGTTCGTGGATTTGCTCAAACATAAACTGGCTTTCTTGAAACGACATGAACACAAAGTTTTCGTCTGTTCGTTCGTATTCGGTTTGGAAACCGAGTTTTTCGTAGAAATCTTTGGTTTGCGCGATGTCGAAAACGGACAGTTCGGGGATTAGTTTGTTGAAATTCATAGCGGATTCCTTTGTTTTGACACAAAGGCCGTCTGAACCTTTCAGACGGCCTTTGGAGCTGGGTGGCGGATGTTGCATAGAACGCGTGCGTCGCAGGGGCGACACACCCTACGCATGACCCACGCTACGCTTGCTTCTGCAATGCCGTTGACCGGATAGGTGCTTTGGGTCAGCGGGCGGTAGATTTCGATGTTTGCTTGTTTCTGAACCCTACGCTACTGCCGTTTACGCCGACACGGTTTATTCGGCGTCCGCTATCACGCCGGCGGCAATCAGCCTACCGTTTTGCTGCAGCAAAAACGCTGGCCTTCGGTGGCCACCAGCGGCTTTTTTCGGTTTCCAGCCGCACTTCGGGCGTTTCACCGTCGGCTACGCTTTGCGGCGAAACAAGTCTGCAGCGCACCGTCTGTCCGCCTATCCAGATGTCCATACTGTCGCCTGCCGACGGCGCATGGCCGCCTTCTACACGACTCAGGTTGTAGATATAGCCGTGCAGGCTGCGGCTGTCTGCCAGCGAGGCAGACGGCTGCGGCCGCGGTGCCAGCGCGGCGGCATCGGCCAGCAGCTGTTGCAAACCCTGATCGCCGACATAAATGCGCGCATGCTCGCCATCCATTTCGCAGGTGTCGAGCAGATTGCGCATTTCCATGGTTTCGAGTTCCAGGAGGTCTTTGTCGTCCAGCGCATCGCTTTGGCTGAACAGCACCGCCAGCTTCGGCATCATCGGCCTGCCGCGCCACCAAGATATGCTCGCGGGTAACCGGCAGCGGTCCGGTTGCGGAATCGACAACCAACACACCGAGTGCGGCATGCTGCGCGGTATCGGCAGCTAGGCGGCGGTGGCTTGTGATGGCGGCAGCAGAAACATGGATTCGCTGTCAGGCGGGCAGATGTTTTGAGGCGATGCAATCGGGCAGAACGCTTTTGCGGAGTTCGTCGCCCAGCAAGACGATGCGACCGCTATTTGTATGCAGTTTTGGACAGTGCGTCAGCCGGTTTTTCGTCTCCGTTTTGCTCGGATAACATCCGACCAGTAGCAGTGAGAGCAAGGCACTACTTAGAAAAAGACGTTAAGTTCATGGCAAAGTTTCCTATCTGTTTTTCTTTTTCCAATCTGTTTGAGGCAGCCTGAAAATTGCCGGATAGCCATTTTTATGGGCAGATGGGTTAGAACAAAGGCAGCCTGAAAAACCGTTTCCCGCGTTTTCAGGCTGCCTTTCACCGTTCAGACGGCCTTATGCCAGCCCTTTCTTCTCCAAATAGCTTTTCATAATCGCCCAGATAATGCTCATACCCGCCCTTGCCGTCCAACTCGATAATCTGCGTGGCGAGCGAGGAGACGAACTGGCGGTCATGGGAGACGAAAATCAGTGTGCCGTTGTATTTTTCCAGCGCCATGTTGAGCGATTCGATGCTTTCCATGTCCATGTGGTTGGTGGGTTCGTCCATCACCAGCACGTTGGGTTTCAACAGCAGCAGCTTGCCGTAAAGCATGCGGCCTTTTTTTCGCCGCCGGAGAGTACTTTCGCTTGTTTAACCACATCGTTGCTGCCGAACAGCAAACGCCCCAGCGTGCCGCGGATGACTTGTTCATCGTCGCCTTCCTGACCCCATTGGCGCATCCATTCGGTGAGGTTCATTTCCACGTCGAAGTCGTTTTCGTGGTCTTGGGGGTAGCCGACGTGGGCTTTTTCTGCCCATTTGATGCTGCCTGCATCGGGCGTGAGGCCGTCTGGATACTCCGGCGTTGTACGCGCGCTGCCAAGAGTTTTCAGCGGCGTGGATTTGCCCGCACCGTTGGGGCCGATGATGGCGAGGCGTTGCCCCTGCCTCAAAAATAAATCCCAGTTTTTCAAACAGGGTTTTGTCAAACGCTTTGGCAAGGTTTTTCCACTTCAACCGCTTGTCGGTGCAGCTTGTTTTTCTCGTCGGTTTCAAAAGCGGATATACGGATTTTTGGCGGGTGGAAGGTTTCACTTCCACCATTTCGGCTTTAATCTTATCCGCCTGTTTCAGGCGGCTGGTGGCTTGGCGGGCTTTGGATTTGTTGGCGGAGAAGCGGGCGACAGTCTTGCAGCTCTTTGCAGTTTTTCTTTGGCTTTGGCGTTGTCTTTCAGGGGCGCGCTCGCGCGAGTGGGCGGAGGCGAGCATATAGTCGTCGTAGTTGCCCGGGTAGATGGTGATGGTGTTATGGTCCAAATCCGCCATTGGGTGCAGACTTCGTTCGAGAAGTGACGGTCGTGCGAGATGATAATCATGGTGGAGTCGTATTGGTTCAACACGCCTTCGAGCCAGCGGATGGTGTTGATGTCAAGTTGTTGGTCGGCTCTGTCCAGCAGCAGCACGTCGGGTTTGGAGAACAGGGCTTGGGCGAGCAATACGCGCAGTTTGAAGCCGGGGGCGACTTCGCTCGATGGTGGCGTTGTGCAGTTCTTCAGCAATGCCCACGCCGCTTAATAATTCTGCCGCGCGCGCTTCGGCGGTGTAGCCGTCGTATTCGGCAAACTTGGCTTCCAAGTCGGCGGCTTTCATGTGAGTCGTCTTCGGTGGCTTCGGGATTGGCGTAAATCGCGTCGCGCTCGGTCATTGCCGCCCACATTTCGGTGTGCCCCATCAGTACGACACATCCAGCACGCGTGCATGTCTTCATAGGCAAACTGGTCTTGGCGCAGCTTGCCCAGCGCACGCCGTGTTCGATGGCGACTTCGCCTGCGGTCTGCTCCAAATCGCCGCCGAGGATTTTCATAAAAAGTGGACTTGCCCGAGCCGTTGGCGCCGATCAGGCCGTAGCGGTTGCCTTCGCCGAATTTGACGGATACGTTTTCAAACAGCGGCTTTGGCGCCAAACTGCATGTGTGATGCCGTTGGTGGAGATCATGTTTTGAATCCTTTTGTTTCTGTTAATTTGCGTAATCAAAAATGGGCGGATTGTAGCATAACGGGGAAGGTTGTCTGAAAAAGGCCGTCTGATGCCGCGCGGCGTTTTCAGACGGCCTTTGCCGTTTTTGTTTTCAGACGGCCTCAGCGCCGCAGTCCCTCGGCCAGCCGCGCGAACGATTTCCCGCCGCGCTGCCTTCTTGCGAGCGGGCGGCGTTTTGCCCGCCCAAAACGGCGTGAAGTCAAACGAGCGCTGCGCTTCGGCCGCCGCACGCACAGCGCCTCGCCGCCGCGCCTGCCAGCGGAAACGGCAGCGCGGCGGGGTTGACTGGGCCCGGCTTCGCGCATAAAACGGTTGACGATGCCGCGAGCCGCGCCGCCGCGCTGAACAGATTGCTGACGGCGGTATCCTCGGCTGCGCGGCCTGTATCGCCGCGCGGTGGGCCGAGGTTTGGTTAACGCCTCGTCAGAGAGCAGGAAGACTCGTACCCGCCTGCACCGCCGCCGCGCCCAAGTCCGCAGCCGCGCGCACCGCCGCCGCATCGGCGATGCCGCCTGCGGCGACAACGGGCAGTTTTCACCGCGCGGACAATGGCGGGCAGCAGGGCAAACAGGCCGCTTTGGCCGTTTGGGTCTTTGTCGAGAAACCAGCCGCGGTGGCCGCCCGCTTCCCAGCCCTGTGCGATCACCGCGTCCGCGCCCTGCCCTTCCAGCCAGCGCGCTTCGGCCACGGTGGTGGCGCTCGCCCAAACCTCTGCGCCCGTGTTTTTCACGCGTTCAAGCATAGGCTGCGCGGCAGGCCGAAATGGAAGCTGACGACGGGTGGCGGTATTGCTCGACCAGCGCCAGCGGCGGCCTCGTCAAACGGCTGCCGTCCGCCGCTTGCGGGAATGTCGGCCCGCGTCGGCCGTGTTCCGTGCAAAAACGGCTGCAACACCGCCAGTCAGGGCTGCACTGCTGCGCTTCGTCGGCGTGCGGTGTGCGATGGGCGATTCACGTTGTACGGCATCGCGCCCGCTTCGTCGCGCATGGCGTTTGTAGCGCTGCCGCCAGCGCGTCGGGCGCATACATCGCGGCGGCCAGCGAACCGCAAACCGCCTGCACGGCACACGGCCGAGGGCAGCGCGGCATCGTGGGCAAAAGGCCATCGGCGCTTGGACAATCGGGTATTTCTAGAGAAGAGAGGATTTTCGACATGGGTTCTCCTTTGTTTTCGCTTGGGGGATGGAGGCCGTCTGAAAAGCTGAAACCGTTTTTCAGGCGGCTTTATTCGGGGTCGCCGGTAGAAGGCGTTTGCCATCGGGATAAAGCAATACAGATACAGCGTAAACGCGGCGGCAACGAGCGCGGCGGGTACAGTTATTAAAAACAGCGGATGCCATGCCGACAATACGGCGCGGCAGAGGGCGGCGGCAAACAGGCAGGCGAAGGCGGCGCGGGCGGGCTTGGGATGATCCAGCCCGACAAAGCCGCTGTGGCGCAGGCCGGCGGTGAGAAAAACCAGCATGATGGCGCCGAGCATCGCCGCCGAGGGTAATCAGGTGCAGCGGCGCGCCCTGCGGTTTTGCCAAGCAGCGTGTTTGCGCCCAGCCACAGATAGCCTGCGGCGGCGGAGAGCCGATAAGGTAGTAAAACGCGATGTAGTGGCGGCGCAGCAGTTCCCAATGGTGCAGCTCGCGCAGCTTGGCCAGGATCACAAAGCCGACGGCAAGTGCGCCGAATCCCACCGCTTCGGCAGGCAGACGCAGCTCGGCGGCGGCGTAGAGCAGCAGAAACGAGGCTGGGCCATGTTTTTGTAAACGAGGTGAGATGAACACCGGGTCTTTCAGACGGCATGATTTGAGTGCCTCCGCGCCCAAAAACGACGCTGACGCGGAAGGAAACCAGCATCACGGCGGCGATGTTGAGATGAATCAGGCTGCGTAAAGGCGGGATTGCCGCTTGATGGCATAGGCCGTCTGAACGAGGGCAAACAGCAGAAGCAGCAGCAGGATGGCGAAAATTGTCGGTATTGCGGCCGCGCCATGACGCACATGTGCAAAACGCAAGCAGCAGCCACCAGCAGCGCGCGGCCACGGCGAACGCGGCGGCCTGCGGCCAAAACGGCAGCGCAAGGGCGGCGGGAAAGCAGCGGCGCAAAAAGCGCGAAGCCGATGTTTTTCAGACGGCCTGTATGCCCGTCCAGTCCGGCACGGCGGTTAATATCCGCTATACGCCGCTGCAGGCAGCAGCCGACACCAGGCGGTGAAACAATACCGCGTCGGCACGGCAGCAAAAAGCGAAGCCGCGCCGAATACACGCCGCCGCCGCCGCCGCCGTGAAAACGGGCGCATCGGATGGGTGAAAACAGGTTGCAGGTGTTCTGTTAAAACCTTTGCTGGTATGGCCGATCAGGGTGTTTTCGAGTAGCAAGTCCACAAAAGAAACCTGCGGCTTGCTGCCTTGTATCTATTTTGACTCACTATAACAATGATATTTGACGAATGGTAAAACCGATAGGACGATAGCCCGATATTTTGTTTTCAGGTTAGCCTTTTAGGGCTGTTTGCAGTGGTTTGTAAACAGCCCCCTAGAAAAGACAGAGTGCCGTTGAACGGCGGCGGCGGAATGACGGACGACTCGCAGTAGCGGACGCCGCCAAATTCCCTGCGCCACGGCGGCTTCTTCGTAGGCCGAATCGCGCGAAGACAGCGGCCTCGGCAGAAAATGGTCCACGCCCATGCCTTTTGGGCGCGAGCAGCATGATTTCGGGTCAGGCGGGCGGCCTCGAAGCGGTCGCGTAACCAGTAAACACGCCCAGCCTTTCGCGCTCGATCCACCAGCATCGCCGCCAACACCTCGCGCAAATCGCGGTCGAGGCCGACGAAAGGTTCGTCCAGCAAAGGGCAAATCGCAGCCGCACAGCATCAGCCGCAAAAACGCCACCCGCTTGGCCATGCCGCCCGACAACTGGGACGGATATTTGTTCAAACTGCTCCGCTGCGCGAAGGCCGACTTTTCCGCCAGCGCAAGCACGGACGCTTCGTCGGCGCGCTCCATAAACACGGCGATATTCTGCATCGCGGTGAGTTGTCCAACAGGCGGTTTTCCTGAAACAGAAAGCCCGTTTTGCGGAAAGTGTTGTTCAGGACGGCCTGATTTTGGGCGTTTCCAAACCCCGCCAAACGCAACACCGTGGTTTTGCGCAGCCGTGGGGCCGAATCAGCGTTTTCACTTCGCCCGCATTGAGCGTCAGCGAAAATCGCGTACCACCGCATCGCGCAGGATTTCAAAACGCGGGTTTTCCAACACCAGCATCATCGTCTCCACGGCATAAACAAATTTCCAGGGCTTGACAAACAGGTATCAAACAGCGACACAAAGGCAATCACCAAAGACCACATAAGCCATCACGCTTGAGGTTTCCAGCATCGCCCGCGCATCGGCAATCCGCGCCCCGATGCCCTCGCTCGCGCCTCAACGGTTCGGCCATAATCACCACTCACGCCCATGTCGCCACCGCCACGCTGATGCTGGAGAGCAGATAGCCCGTAAGGTGCGGCACATACAACAGCGGATGTCTGTGACGACTTAAGCGCTAAGCGTCGAACACCCTTCGTGTCCACGCATGGCCATGCCCGCCGCCGCGCCTGGCGACTGCGTAAGCGGCGCGACCAGGATAATCAATCACGGTAAAGCAACGCAGCTCGGACTAAGCCGAAGCCAGAACCAGTACAGAGCGCTTATCACCACTCAGGATAATCGGCGGCATCGCCAGCTTATTACCGTAATCAGCGGTTTGAGCACCGCGCCATCGCCGTGTACAACCGCCCCGCCAGCAAACCGGCAGACACGCCCGCCACCAGCGCCGATGCCGATGCCCGCCGATCGCGCGCGTTACGGCGACACCAATGGTCGGCCGCTGCGCGTGCAACAATCAAATGATTGCGCGCAAACACGGCCGATGGCGCGGGTAACGTACACCGCATGAACGCCGCGCTCGCACGCCCACTAAGGCCACCGCCGCGATCGCCACGCCCAAGTCGCAAAAGCCGCTCCAAAGGTAGTCGGCAAATGTAAAACAACTCGGGCTCGCTTTGACTGATTTTGTCGGTTTTAATCGCGCTTTTGCGGTTTGCGGCTTTCGAGACGGTCGTGCCTCGAAGGCGGAAGGCCGTCTGAAAGACTCAGGTTTGATTGTGTCCGGGCGGGTATTGTAAATACCACACACACTACCGCCCGCAAGGAGTCGAGACGGCTGCTGGTTTCGAGACGGCTTTGGCGGCGACTTGCACTTGTTTCGAGACGACGCACTGTGTTTCAGACGAAGCCTTTTTGGTTTCCAGACGGCCTGGTTTCCAGACGGCCTTTTTGGTTTCGAGACGGCCTTTTGGTTTCCAGACGGCCTTTTGGTTTCCGAACGGCCTTTTGCTCCAGGCGGCCTTTTGGTTTCAGACGGCCTTTTGGTCTCCAGACGGCTTTTTGGTCTCAGACGACGCCTTTTCGGTTTCAGACGGCTTTTGGTTTTCAGACGGCCTTTTGGTTTCAGACGCCTCGAATGCGTGGGAAGCGTTGCTGCACCGCATTTTTCGTGTCTGCCACCCGCCAAAGTCGTCGAGCAGGATAGTTTCTACGTCTTCCGCGCGCGTAAGTTTGAGCATTTTGATGACGGCCTGGTCTCATTACTGGCGGGTCAGCACATGGCAGAAACTCGCAGTCTTCGCTTCGTGGTTTTTGAGATAGTTTTCGTACAGCACGTTATGAATGAAGCCGGTGTAGCTGCATCCCGGTTGATGATACGTCTTCGGGCAGGGGGTCCGGACGGGAGCGACCGCCATTGGAAGTGACGTTTTCGGCTTTGCAGGCCGTCGAAGTCTTCGACAGCCACATTTCGCGTTTGAGCGCGCGCCGTACCAGGAACGAGTGCGCGTTTTGGATTTGCAGGCGTTTGAGCGTCGGTGATGGGAGCGCGTGGCGTGCCATGCCCGATGCGCCGCCAGTGAAGACCATTTCGGCATCCGGTATCTTTGGCCAGAAGATTCTACCGCCGGGGGCCGGAGACGGTTGCACTTTGTCGCCGGGTTTGAGTGACCAGATGTGAGAAGACATTTGGCCGGGAGGGCAGATCGAGACAGACGCGGTGGCGGGGTGGCGATGCGCACGTTGAGACATGATGATGCCTTGTACACTGGCGCTTCGAGCGAGGAGGCCATGGAGTAGGCGCGTAAGGATACTGGGTTCGATCAACTTTGGAGACGTAACGCCAGAAGGTCGTGTCGGTCCCGGTCTTCGTGGTATTCCTCGGGGATGTCGCGAAAGTGCTTGTGGTACTACGGTGTGCGGCGGGGCTTGCATTTGGATGTAGCCACGCCTGCGCGGAAGGACTTCTTCGCCCTCGGGAATGGCGAGTTTGAAATAACTTTACGATAAAGGTGGCTTTGGTTGTCGTTGGAGATGACGGTGCATTCCCATTTTTGACGCCGAACACTTCTTCGGGTACTTCGATGTCCAGCGTCGTTTTTGGACGTTGACCTGTGCAGGAAAGGCGGCAGCGCTGGCTTCGCGTTTGCTGATGTGGGAAGCTCAGTGGGCAGGATGTCGCCGCCGCCGCTTTTTGACGATGACGCGGCATTGTCCGCACGAGCCGCCGCCGCCGCGGGCGGAGGGGACGAAATGATGCCTTTGCCTGCGAGTGCGCCCAAGAGTTTGCCGCCTGCAGGTACGTGAATGGCTTTGTCTGCGTCGTCGTTGATTGTCGGATGGTGACGCTCGCCTTCGCTGACGAGCTGGATGGCAAACAGAATCATCATGTGCCAAGGCCAGACGATGACGCATAACATCACGATGCCTAAGATAATTTCCATGTCCGCTCTTTCTTATAGTTGGATGCCGGAGAACGACATAAACGCCATCGCCATCGAGGCCGGCGGAGATGAAGGTGATGCGAGCCTGAGGCCTTGGGGCGTCAGCCATCATGTCGGTGATGCCCGCCAGCGCGACGATGGCCAGCATCAGCCGAGACCGGCACCGAGCCGTAAACGACAGATTCGCCGAAGTTGTACTCGCGCTGCGCCATAAACGATACGCGCGCCGAAAATCGCGCAGTTTACGGTAATCAGGGGCGGGTAGATGCCCAGGCGTTTGTGCGGGCCGCGGGGACGGGTTGACGTCGAGGCGGCTCAGTCTGCCGAAGCGGCAAATCACGCCGATGGGGTGATGATTTCAGGTCGAGATCACGCCTTCGACAGTGCGCCGTCTTTTAGGACGCGAGTAAACGAGTTGGTTGGCCGGGTGCGGACGGGCCAGCGCAGGGGTTGCACCTGCCACGCCGAGCTGGCCGAATGCGGTGGAGACTTTCGATACCGCCAGGGTGCACCGTGCCAAGAAAGAAGAACGGTCGCCATGTTTTCCAGAGACCAGGTTTCGCAGAAAGACTGCAAAGTGGTGTTCCATGAAGGTTTTATTTCTGCTCGCCTGTTCGGGTTTCCAGGTGCTGCGAAAGCCATACGAGGAAGCCGATGATGACGAAAACATGTGCCGGGCAGAAACAGGCCGTTTGGCCTGATACCTGTCCTGCCGTCTTGGATGGTTTTGGAAAACGGTGATGGCCAGAACAGTTTGCCGAGGCCGACCAAAACACCGCGGATGGGTGGCGATGATGATGAGGCATCGTGCGCGCAGCCTGCCGCCGTTGCCGATGCGATCAATATGCGTGGCTTTCGGGGCGGCGGCTCTTTCGCAGCGAAGGCTTCGGCGCGACTTATCCGCGATTGCGGTTGGTGATGATGCCGAGCCGACGAATACGGAAAGCTGTTTGGACGGTTCGCCACGCACGTAAACGCTAGCATGGTCGACCAGCGTTACCAGCGAGCGACAATCGCCATCTGCACGATGATGCGGATGCTGTTGGGGATATGGTTGCGCACCGATGAGATGAAAAGCTGGAAAAACGCGTAACAAGGCTGACGGAAATACCCATCACGACGGCGTCTGAAGTTTGGTGGTGACGGCCAGCGCCGGCAAACTACTCTAATACCTGCAAGGCAATCAGGGTTGTTGTCGATAAAGAAATTGAAAACTGTCAAGTGTTTTCAAGCGTTTCATATCAGCCATTATTGTGCTCCTGCCAGTTTTTAGATTTGTTCCAGATACGAATGCCTGTCGTTTTCACGCCGAACCAGTAGGCAAACGAACCTGCACGCCTTTGGTGGTGATGACGCGCCGGAGGCCGTCTACGCGCGTGCTCTTTGTCCGCACCCGCGCCTTTGCCGACGTAGAATCGCCAGTTTGCCTGCTCGTCAAAACGGCTTTTGCCGATCAAACTTCTGCTGCCACAGCGGATTGCCGTTTCGCCGCCCAGACCGGGGTTTCGCCCTGGTCGTGTAGGTGATGCCGTTGATGGTGTTGCCGTCCGGGCTGGATGGACACGAAGCCGTACATCGCAACCACAGGCCGTTTGCCGTGCGCCGACGCACGATTTGGCTGACTTTGCCCGCGTCGTCTTTCACCAGATAAATTTCGGTGTATTTGGCGCGGCTTTTGATGTTAAACAAGTCGTCTTCGGGAGCTTGATTTGGATGACTTTGCGCAGGGGTCTTTGGCGATGCGCGCGCTGGAAATCAGCCGGTGCGTCTTTCACATATTCGCCGGTGGCCCAAAATCAACCACGCGCTGCTCGATGCGTTCGGCAGCACTTTGCCCGATGTCGTGTTTTGTCCAACGGTCCGGCCACGCTCAAAATGCGGCCCTGCTTGTCCTGTTACCTTTTTGGCCGTCTGAACCGGGTTTCGGCCCAGCGAACCGCGCCAGCCCACAATCACCGGGACAATCAGGCTCACTACCAGTACGACAATCGCGTGCCGCTGGGCTGTCTTTTATCGAATTTCTTAGCCATTGCTGCGCGCCTTTCTGCGTTTGATATTCGCCTGTGCGACGAAATGAGTCGAAAATCGGGGCAAACGGGTTGGCAAACGGATACCGCCAACATCATGCCTTCCAGGGTAGGCGGGGTTGACCACGCGGATTACACACCGCATCACGCCGATAAGCGCGCCGATACCACCATTGCCGGTGTTGGTAAGGATGCGGACACGGGTCGGTAGCCATAAACGCCACCGATGGCAAAGCCGCCCGCTACAAATACCAATACCAGGGCATGGAGACATCGGGTTGGTATCCGAGCCGATGGCGTTAAGCGCAACGTCGACATGCCGCCACCATGCCGATCATCACTCCTGCAATGATGCGCCAGCGTGCGCGCAAACACGATGAACGCGCCGCCGATTAAGAGTGCCAGCGTGGACACTTCGCCGACGGCCGGGCACTATGGCCGATAAAGGCATCCATCAAGTGAGCGGCTGGCCGGTAACGGCGTTTTACCAAACCCGCTGCGCCGCCGGTTTCGACCACTGCGCCAGCGCGGTTTGCGCCGGAAAAAGCCGTCCACGGCCGTCCAAATCGTGTCGCCGGTCATTGCGGCCGGATAGGAGAAAACAGAAAAGCGCGGCCTGCCAGCGCGGGGTTCATAAGTTTTGCCCGCACCGCCAAACGCGCTTGCTGTACAAACCCGCCACGCCGAAGGAAATGCCAGCGCGGCCTGCCACAGCGGAATGGTCGGCGGCGAAGTCAGCGCGAACAGGATCGAGGTAACGAAAAAAGCCCTCATTGATTTCGTGTTTTGCGGATTGTGGCAAACAACACTTCTAAAAGCCGCCCACCACAAACACGGTAGCGTAAACCGGCGGGAAGTAAACCGCGCCGAAGGCATTTTTCGACAACACGCCCGATGGCGCCGGCCAGTGGTGTAAAGCGTCGGCGGCAGCGCGTATGCCAGTTACCCGATGTTTTTGCGCCCAGCATTTCGGCAGAAGGCCGTCTGAAAACCTGGTCGCCCGTTGTACGCATACCGAAAAAGCGGCGGCGAGCGGCGCAAACCACGCAAAATCATCATGCGCTTGGGTCGGTGACGTCGCGACGTGCGCCTGACGCGTTACGCGCCCTGCGTGTAGATCGTCGCCGCGCCTCGTGGGGAGCATACCATTTTCATGTTTGCCGCCGGGCGAAAATGCGGTTCGATTTTTCATTGCTTTCAAACCCATGTTTAACCTTCCTTCTCAATGGTTTCCAGCACCTTGCGCCAACAGCGGGCCGTGTTCATGTTGCCCGGGCACTAAAAGCTGCACAGCGCCAAATCTTCCTCGTCGGGCTCCAGGCAGCCCAAGTCCTGCGCACTGGCTGTCGCCGACAATCAAATCGCTGCAAAAGCAGCGTAGAGCAAAATGTCCAGCGGCATCACGCGCTCGTGAGTGCCGATGGGCACCATCGCGCGGTGACCGCCGTTGAGGCGGTGTCGAATTTTGAACAATTTGTTTTCATGGCCGGGTGGTACGCGTTACGCGAATACCTGCTGCCCGGCTGAGGGGCAAGCCAGCCAAACAATTCTTTGGCGCGGCCTTCTTCGATAACCGAAATCTGGTTGTGGTAGCGGCCGAGATAATCGTGTGCACCGGCCGCAATCGCGCCGTTTAACACCGAGCCGGAAATCACGCGGTTGTCGCCCTCTTCCAGTTCGCCCGCGCACAATTCGGACACTTTCGCGCCCAAGAGCGTGCGGACAACGCGGTTTCTTCATCGCCGAGCCGCCCAAAGCCACCACGCGGCTGCTGTTCGAGACGGCCTGTGGCAAACAGGCGGCCGATGGCAATCACGTCCTGATAGCCGATGACCCACACGGTTTTATTCAGGCCGACCGGGTCGATAAAGTGAATGTGCGTGCCGCTCAAACCCGCCGGATGGGGACCGGAAAATTCGTGTACGGCGATATTGGCGCGCGCGTTTTCAGAGCGGCATCCGCCCGCCGCCTGCACACATGCACCGTGCGCTCGGTAAAGGCGGCTCAGCACCAACAGGCCGCGTTGGAAATCTTCCGGCGGCCTCTTTGATGATCCTAACGGGGTCGGCCGCGAGCGGATTGGTGTCCATCGCGTTGACGAAAATCGCAGCGGGAGCGGCATCGACGGCAGGGATTTTGCTGAACGGGCGGGTACGGAAAAGCCGTCCACAAGCCCGGTTGAACCAGATTGCGGCGCACTCGCGTCGCCATCGAGCAAAACTGAGCTCTTCGGGCGCCTAGCGGTCGAACTCGATTTCCGCCCCGTCCTCGAGCCGGATAACCACCGACTGCAACACGCGCTTTTCGCCACGGTTGATGGCGGACACCACGCCGCCACGGCTGAGTGGTACCTCCACCGGATTTTTCTTATCTTCAAACAATGCTTGGCCTTTTTGACGGCATCGCCCTCTTTGACTTTCATCGAGGGACGCATACCGGCGTATTCTTCGCCAAGCAACGCGCATTTCTGTAATGGCAGCACCGTCAAAGACGGTTTGTTCAGACCTGCCCGCAATGGGCAGATCAAACGCACGATTCTGATCATGGGTCTGCATTACTTTTGGTAGGTTTAAAAATACAGCCAACCGCCGACTGCTTCGGGTTGGCGGCATTCTGCTCAACTTTGTTTTTCCGCCTGAAAACAGGCGTAATGTGTAAAGATTGTTTACAATATAAGCCCGCCGATTTTACAGGAGCGCCTGCCATAGCGCTGCTGCTGCGGCAGATGCCGCCAAAGGGCCGTCTGAAAACGGCTGCGCGGCGGCGGCGGGTTTTCGAGACGGCCTCTTGGCTCGGAAGCGTTCAGCGCCCGTCAAACTTCTTGTAGTCGCCGATCGATACGGCCGATGGTAGCGGCGTCGGTCAGGTCAGTCACGCTGCTGCAAAGTCCAGGCGTATCAGTTCTTCGTCTTCTTTTTCGGCTTCGGCGCAGTCGAGCCGACTGGTTTTTGCGCAGATAATCGATCATCTCGGCAAGCTGGCGTTTCGCCTGTTCGAAAAATCGGACATGGTTTTTCCCTTTTTCTTTTCTTACGGATAAAGCACGTCTTACAGATAAACAAACGGCGGGTATGAAACCCGCCATGGCGTTGAAACCGGACAAGCCGGCCAATCGGATGCTGATGCTCAGGCTGCCTGGATACCGGCGGCTTGCAGGCGCTGGGACCGCTGGTTTACATCAAAGAAACTTTCTGACCCTCTTTCAGGGTTTTTGAAGCCTTCCGTATTGATGGCGGAATAGTGCGAACAGATCGTCGCCGCCTTCGTCGGGGGTGATGAGACCAAAACCTTTGCGCATCGTTAAACCGATGCGCAGTACCGGTTGCCATAAATTACTACCTATATTGAAAAATTGATAAAACCAAGCTAGACGGGGCATTACCGTAAGACGCGTTTTCCGTTTTTGAAGTAATTGCCCGGAGTCGGGCTTAACCGTCTTTTACCTATGTTAAGCAAATGTGGTCAAGCAATAAACAGGGAAAATCGTTTTTCCCGGCAAAAACGCAAAAACAACAGTTATCGCATAAAACTGCCTGAAATTCAGGCGGTTTTCGCTAACCGCAGACAAAGGCCATCTGAAAAGCAGGCATTGCCCGTTTCAGACGGCCTTTTTGGTTTCAAACAACCTTTTCCCGCTCGATTTCCACGCCGACCTCGCGCACGTCGGGCAGGATGCCGGGTTTGACCAGCCGCACCTCACCCACACGGCGGGGGAAAGTCGGAGAGCACCAGCTCGGCGATAGTGCCCGGCCAGCGTTTCGAGCAGGAAAAACTGCTGTCCGTGCGAGGCTTTTGCGTACCGCTTCGCACGCTTCGCCGTGAGTGCACCGTATCCGGCGATGTGCGTCGCTCGCCGCCGCGCGAGCGAGCCGATGTCGAGGTCGATAACGAGCGTCTGCGGCCGCCTGCGCTCCCAGTCGTACACACCGATCAGGTGTCGGCCTTCATACCGTGAAGGAAAGATTTTGTCCATTTGCCGCACTCCGTTTTCCGGATGAGAGATGCTGCGGATTTTTAAAAACAATACGGACAAACCATGTTTGATTTCTTGGTTGTGGCGGCGGCTTATCTGATCAGTTCGCTGTCGTTTGCGGTGATTGTGTCGAAACTCTCGGGCATGGACGATCCGCGCACCTACGGCTCGGGCAATCCGGGCGCGACCAACGTTTTGCGCAGCGGCAGAAAAAAGAGCCGCCGCGCTCACTGATGGGCGACGCGCTCAAAGGCACGGCGGCGGTGCTGCTGGCAAGGCGCTGTGGGTGCCGCTCGCGCTGTCCACGCCGACCATCGCGCTCTCGGCTCTGGCAGCGCTTGCCCGGCCATATGTGCCGGTCTTTTTCAGCTAGGGGCGGCAGGGCGTGGCGACGGCGTTGGGCGTGCTGCTGGCGCTGCTCGTGGCCGACGGCTCTGGTGTGCGCGGCGGTGTGGCTGATTGTGGCCTTCGGCTTCCGCGTCTCCTCGCTGGCGGCGCTGGCGGCTACGGCAACCAGCCCCGTTGCCGCTTTTTCTTTATGCGCTTATCCGTCGTGGGTGGCGGCAACCGCCGCCATCGCCCGTCTGGTGCTGTGGCGTCACGCAAAGCAATATTCAAAACCTGCTGGCGGGGCGCGAGCAAAAATCGGCGACAAGGCGCAATAACGCGTTTTCAGACGGCCTCGGCATTGATTCGGTGAGGCCGTCTGAAAGCCTGCTCAGGACAAAAACATGAAATTCCGTTTTTCAGACGGCCGCAAAGCCCTCGTCTTTCTCGCCGCCCTCTCTCACCCTCTCGGCCTGCGCCAAATTCCAATACCAGCCCGTTGCCACCATCGCCAAAGTCAACCCCGCCGCAGGCTACCGCCTCGAAACCGCCTACCGCAACAAAACCGGCGGGCGACGATCTTCTGGTGGTGCACTGATGTTTTTCCAGCGGCGGCACGCGGGCGGCAGCCTGGGCTGGCGTTCTCGAAGAACTCAACAAGACCAAACGGTTTACAACGGCGGCCTGCAAACAGACCATGCTCGAGAGCCGTCGACTTGGTTTTGACGAGCGTTTCCGGCGGCTCCGGTGCTGAGCCGACTCTCCGCCCTACGCAGCCGCGACACCATCCCTTCCTTTGAAAAACGCTTTCTGAAACAAAACTTCCAGCGGCGGGTTTTCCAAGACAAATTTTTCTCCATCGCCAATCTGCCGCGCCTGACTTCGCCCGAATTCGGGCGCGGCGACCTGTTGCAGGAGCAGTTTGAAAGCACTCGTTCAAAAACGCCACCTTCGGCGATCTCGCCAGACACGGCAAAGGCCCTTCGCCGTGATTACCGCCACCGATATGTCGGCGGGCAACCGCGTCGAGTTGCGCGAGGAATATTTCGACGCGCTGTGCGTCGATCTGTCGGATCTGCCCAGTGCCCGCGCCGTTGCCGCATCCAGCGCCGTGCCTTTGGTGTTCGCGCCCGTCACCGTCAACAATAACGGCGGCAACTGCGGCTACCGCCTGCCCGAACAAATCGTCCGCGCCGTTGCCGACGAAAACGGCGAGCGACAAACTGCAGCAGCAGACCCGCCTCGAAATGCTGATGCGGGGCATCATGAACTACCGGGACAGCCGCAGCCGCCCCACGTCCCACCTGCTCGACGGCGGCCTCACCGACAACCTCGCGGCCTGCGCGGCCTGCTCGACATGAGCGACCTCTACGGCAAATCCGTCTACACCCGCGTCAACAACAACCGCATCCGCAAAGTCGTCATCATCAACGTCAATGCGCAAAACAACCCCGCCAGCCACATCGACAAAACTGCCGCCGTGCCCGGCCTGCGCGCCGTTGCCGCCTCCGTCATCGACATTCCATCGGCAAATGTTCGCGGAAACCCTGCGCCGCTTCCGCGCCTTCGCCGACCAGTGGAACGCCGACCTCGACGGCTCGCAGGGCGGCAAAAAGTCGATATGTGCTTTGTCAGCCTCAACCTTGCCGACCTGCCCGACTCGCCGCTGCGCCACCGCGTGCATCGACATCACCAGCTTCTACCTGCCCGCGCAGGATGTGAACAACCTGAAAAGCCGGCCGCGTCCTGCTTTCGCGCTCCGCAGGAATCCCGCCGCCTGATGCGGGATCTCGCCCTGCCCGCCCCTGCCGCCGAACCGATTCGAGCCGCAGGTTCAAAGCAAAAGCAAAACGAAAAGAGGCGACGCAAACGCCGCCCACCGCGAACAAAACCCATCCGCCACACAGGCGCAGTCAAAGGCCGCGCCAGACAACGAGCCGTCTGGCGAAGCCCAACGAAGTTACCGCAGCACAAACCGAAACCCGCCCATGAACCACCCGAAATCTTCATCCTCGTCGTTATCGTTTTGCAACTCTTCACCTTCGGCTTGGGGCGTTCGCTGCAATGGCTGTTTGCCCCGTTTCTGGCGCGGCGCGGCCGTATTTGGCTGATGGTACTGGCCTTTTTTGTTTCAGACGGCCTCCTTGTCGGACTCCTGCTGCAACTGGGTCATTTCATCTTCCGCGCCATGGCATTCTGGATGGTGCTACTGCTGTTTGTGATGTACGCCGCCCCTCGCTACCTTCCTGCTCCATTTGCTGCTGCGCCGCCTGCCGCCCGAAATCCCGCTTGGCGCGCGCCCTGCGCCTGTTCGCGCCGCTGGCCGTCCTTGCCCTGTTCGCCTTCGGCCTCTACAACGCCTACACCCCCGTCGTCCGCCATCAAAAAATCGTTATCAACAAAAAACTCGCCAAACCGCTGCGTATCGGCATGGCCAGCGACACCCACCCTGAGGCATCCTTTTCGGCGGCCGCCAACTCGACCGCCTCGCCGACATCATGAAAACGGAAAAGCCCGACCTCATCCTGCTGCCGGGAGATTTGATGGACGACAACGTACAAGCCTACCGCCGCGAAATATGCGCCCGCACCTGGCCAAACTCGCTGCCCGCTCGGCGTCTACGCCACCCTCGGCAACCACGACTTCCTCGGCGACGAGCGCGAAGTGTACGAAGAGCTGGAAAAAGCGGGCGTGCGCGTGCTAGCCAACCGCGCCGTCGAAAACCGGCGGCCTCTTAATCGTCGGCCGCAACGACGACCTCGACAAACGCCGCCCAAGCACCCGCAAACTGTTGTCCGGCCAAAAATACCGCCCTGCCCGTCATCCTCCTCGACCACCGCCCGACGCAAATCGAAGAACACAGCCGCCTGCCGGTAGACGTCAAGTGTCCGGCCACGTCCACAACGGCCAAAGTCGCCCCCGCCAACCTCATCGTCGCACCCTCTACCACCTGCACTACGGCTACGAAAAATCGGCAACAGCCACTTTTTCGTCACATCAGGTTACAGCTCTGGGGCATCCCCTGCGGCTGGGTTCGCAGTCGGAAAGTATGGATTATCGACGTGGAAGGGCGGCAATAGAGTCTCGAACATGCTTTCAGACGGCCTCCCGCAAAGCCGCTATGAACATCCGCAAAGCCCCTCTGTCCCAAAACCGCCGCTCGCCTTCGCCGCCGTCCTTGCCGCCTATTTCGCCGCCGCTTGGATACTCTCCTCCCTGGTCTGCCGCGAAAACGCAAAGCGGCGGCGAAGTCCCTCTACCTGCACAGCAACGGCGCGCACGCCGACATCGTCATGCCGCTCACCGACCCCGCCTTCGACTGGCGCACCGTCGCACCGCCCGAACACACCACGGGCGGCAAAGCGCGCCGCCTACCGCCACATTGCCATCGGCTGGGGCGAGCGCAACTTCTACCTAAACACCCCGCGCTGGCGCGACCTCACCGCCGCCACCGCCCTCCGCGCCCTCAGCGGCGCCAGCAAACCCGATCCACACCGTCTACTACACCGCGCCGCCTGCCGAAGGAGAACACACCGTCCGCTTCACCGTCTCCCGCCACCAATACCGCCGCCTCGCCGAAAACCTCGCCGCACACTTTCAAACGGCAAAACGGCCGAACCCTGCCCGTCGTCGCCGCACACCCTACCGCCGACGACGCCTGCTACAGCCGAAGGCCGCTATCACCTCTTCAACACCTGCAACAGCTGGCTCAACCGCCGCCTTGCCGAAAGCGGCCTGCGCTCCGTCGTCTGGACACCCTTCGCCGCCCGCTGCTCGATGCTACCGCCAGCCCTAAGGCCGTCTGAAAAACCACCCACCTCGTCATTCCCGCGTTTCATGCCCCGCAGGCATGCAGGCAGGAATCTTTACCCCGCTGCGGCAGCCGTATTTGCGGCGGACGGTTCGGCTGACCTGCAAGCCCCGTCGGCACAAGCTTTCAGACGGCCTCCAAGCCCAAACACCGCGTGGGCAAAAAGGCCGTCTGAAAAAGAAACAGCAGGAGAAAGGCCGTCTGAAACCTCCGTCATTCCCGCGTTTTATGCCCCGAAGGGGCTACAGGCGAGAACAGCCTCTTTGGGCTACAATGCCGCCTTTTTACGCCCCGCCCGCCATGCACCATCCTGCTCGCCCTGTTTGCCGCCGCCGCGCTGATACTCGGCGCCAAAGCCCGTACCGCTGGACGCGCTTTTTCGCCGCCTGCCAGTTTGTGTTCCTGTTTGGCGCGATGTTTGCCGCCAGCGGCCAATGCGGCACGCGGTTTGAACTTTTGCCTCGGTATTGTTTGTCGTGTTGTCCTGTTTCACCGCCTGAAAATCCCACTATACAAACAGCCGTTGCTGGTTTCCGACCTTTTTCTCGCTTTCGACTGGCGCAACTGGGAAACGCTGGCGCACTACAAAGGCGCGATTGTCGCTGTGGCCGCTCTGCTGGGCATTTTGGGCTACGCGCTTTTCGGCTGGTCGGGCGCGGCGGTTTCAGACGGCCTCTGGCGCGGCTTGGCCGCCGCTGCCGAGCATCGTCAGCCTGCTTTTGATGGTGCGTTACACCAAAGACAAACGCGCGCGGTGCAGGTGTGGCTCGATTCCCTGCCCGACGACGGCCGCGACGTGTTTCTCAACCTGCCGATGTCCTGTCGCGGCGTGTTTTTCAAAACGCCCGAGTTCGGCGGCGACGGCGCGCGTTTCAAAGCAGCTTTTAGAAGCGCAAGGCCGTCTGAACAACCCGAAAAGCAGCCTGAAAACGCCAGGCCGACATCGTGATTTGTTTGCAGGAATCCACGCTCAACCCGCACCAATTTGATTTCCAAAGCGAAAACCTGCCGCCGCTGCCCATGTTTGCGCCGCGGAACGGCACCCGCTTTGCCGCGCCGCTGCGCGTGCACACTTTCGGCGGTGGCACACGGAAATCTGAGTTTGCTTGCCGGCCTGCCCTCCACCGATTTCGGCGCACTCGCCAGCGGCGTGTTTTTACTCCGTCGTGCCCCACATCCAAAAGCGGCCTGATCCGCAACCTCAAAAGCCGCAGGCTATTACTGCGTTGCCCTGTCGCCCTTTACCAAAGGCAATTACAACGCCAAAAGCCGCCTACGACCATTTCGGTTTCGACCTGATGCTCCAGCCGCGAGGAACTCGGCTACCCCGCGCGCTTTGAGCAAAAAACACCTGCTGGCACATCGGCGGCGACGAGAATGCTGCAATACGCGCAAATGATTCTGGAAAAACGCCATCCCGCGCTGCAAAAACATCACGCAGCCGATAGCTGGTGGTGTGCTGACCATGAAGAGCACGGCCCCTACCGCGCCGACACGCCCAACCATTACCGCTTGGTTTCAGACGGCCTGCCCGACAAATCCGTCGCCTGCCTCAACGACTACGCCGAGCGCATCGCCGCGCTCAACGACGCCACCGAAGCCTTCAACTCGACGGCTGCAAACGCGCGGCCGCGATTATGTGTTTGCCTACTTTGGCGATCATCAGGCCAACTTTGAAACCGCCACCCCACTCAAGAAGGCCGTTTCGCCAACCCCGATTACGTCACCCAGCCGCTATCGCAGCAGCCTTGACTGCACGCCGCAAGAGCAGCCTGAAATCCTCGATCTCGCCTTTTTCGGCGGTCTCATCCTCGAGGCAGCAGGCATTGCCCCGCAAGACGACTTCATGCGCGCCAACACCGCCATGCGCCGCTTGTCCGGCGGCGGGCTGGAGAACTGCGCCGATAAAGATTTGCTCAACGACTACCGCGATTATCTTTACCGGCATATCAAAATCAGCGGATTGAGGCCGTTTGCAGAAAGTAACAGCAAAGGCCGTCTGAAAAACCCGTTTCAGGTTTTTCAGACGGCCTCTTCATGTTTGGTAAGGCTGTTTTTGAATGGTCAGGCCGTCTGCAATGGGTGAGGCCGCCCGCTTCATGCAAGTGCCATAGACAAGCCTCTGCCGCCTGTGTGCCATCGCCCGCTCTTTTTTCAGACGGCCTAAAACAGGACACCCATGCACCCCTCCACCGATTTCGACCTGGTTTTATTCGGCGCCACCGGCGATCTGGCGATGCGCAAACTGCTGCCCGCCCTCTTCAACGCCCACATCACCGGAGCGCTGCACCCGCGAAAGCGCATCATCGGCGTCAGCCGCAGCCGTCTCAGCCGCGACACCTATCTGGACAGAATCCGCGAAGAAAGCAAAATCCCTTCGGCCAAATCACGCCCGAACAATGGGCGTCGTTTGCCGCACGCATCAGCTACCTGCCGCTGGACATCGCCGAGGCGCAGGACTTCGCCGCGCTCGCCGCGCAAACCGCGCAGAAACCGCACGCGGCCGTCGTCATTTATCTGGCGACCGCGCCCAAATTCTTCGCCCAAGCCTGCCGCCATCTCGCACAGGCGGGGCTGAACGGAGAAAACGTCCGCATCGTGCTGGAAAAACCGCTGGGCACCGACCTTGCCTCCTGCCGCCGCATCAACGACGACATCGCGCAATACTTCTCCGAACAGCAGATCTACCGCATCGACCACTACCTGGGTAAAAGAAAGCCTGCAAAAATCTCACCGCCCTGCGCTTTGGCAACGCTCTGCTCGAGCCGCTGTGGAACGGCGAGCATATCGCATCCGTAGAAATCACCGCTGCCGAGCGTCTCGGCGTCGAAGACGCGGCGAATCCTACGACACACGTCGGCGCCCTGCGCGACATGGTGCCAGAACCACATCATGCAGATGC
>BNJS01001788.1_pt1 | contig 80733 bp, 99 predicted proteins | sample 8540461 | NCBI WGS metagenome assembly BNJS01 (sample SAMD00202454, study PRJDB9452) | human saliva metagenome | isolation source: human saliva | place: Japan
AAAGATTTTTTTAGACTCAGATTTGTGATAGAATAGAGGGAGTTGATAAAAGGAGGCAAGCATGGAAGAATCAAAAGAATTAAATGCCGTCATCGATGTGATTATGCTAGCTGGAACCATTCTCCTCAAAAGTGGTTCAGAGATTCATCGTGTAGAAGATACCATGATTCGTATTGCGCATTCGCAGGGGATTATGGATTGTAATGTTCTTGCCATGCCTGCCGCTATCTTTTTCTCGATTGAAAATACCAATATTTCGCGTATGAAGCGCGTGACTTCCTCTTCTTATAACATCGAAAAAGTCTGCGATGTGAACCAGATTTCTCGACAGCTGGTAGGGTGGAAAGCTTGATTTAGAGACAGCCTTCAAAGCAATTGACGGCCTTGCAAGCCCAGCCCCTTCCTTATACCAAGTTGCAGGTAACTCTGGCTGCTACCTTTAGTGCTCCTTTCTTTTCAGTTATGTTTAGTGGAAATATCTACGACGCACTTGGGGCAGGAGTGGCGACCTTATTTGGTTTTGCCTTTTCCCTCTATGTGGAGAAGTTTATCCGAATTCCCTTTTGTGACAGCCTTTGCTGGGAGCCTTTGTCTTTGGGATGATTGCCCAGTTTTTGGGCTCGCTACACAGGCTTTTCCTTCAACAGCAGACTTGATTATAGCTGGTGCGGTCATGCCGTTTGTTCCAGGAATTGCCTTGACCAATGCGGTTCGTGATATTATGACCAACCACATAAACTCTGGTATGAGTAAGATGTTTGAATCTCTGCTCATTACCCTTGCTTTAGGGGCGGGAACTTCTGTCGCCTTGGTATTGATGAATTAATATGACACTAACAACCTTTTTATTACAAGCAGTAGCAAGTCTTCTTGCTATTATCACTTTTTTAATCGTACTCAATGTGCAACGCTCTATGCTCTTACCTGGAGGGATTTTGGGCATGGCTGTCTGGCTAATCTATCTCTTGCTCAAGGAACCGACCAATGTTATTGTGGCTACTTTTATTGCAGCCATTATCGGTTCTTGTGTCAGCCAGATTTTAAGTATTCTTTATAAGACACCTGCTGTGGTCTTTATCTTGGCCATCTTGGCACCTCTGGTTCCGGGTTATCTTTCCTATCGGACAACTGCCTTTTTTTGTGACGGGAGATTACAGTCATGCCATTGCTAGTGCAACCTTGGTTGTTATGTTGGCTTTGGTGATTTCTATTGGAATGGCTAGCGGAACAGTGATTCTCAGACTTTATTCCTACTTACGAAAACAGCATAAATGGTTAGAATAATAAGCGACTTGATTTGGTGAATCAAGTCTTTTTTCTCTCTTTTACTGCTATTTGTGATAAAATAGTATAGAACGATTTTTTACAATGAATGATAAAACAGAGGTAAATATGACAATCGGTATTGATAAGATTGGTTTTGCGACCAGTCAATATGTCTTGAAATTACAAGACTTAGCAGAAGCGAGGGGAATTGACCCTGAAAAATTAAGCAAAGGACTCTTGCTCAAGGAATTGAGTATTGCGCCCCTAACTGAGGATATCGTGACCTTGGCGGCCAGTGCTAGTGACTCTATTTTAACTGAGCAAGAAAGAGCAGAAATTGATATGGTCATTGTGGCGACCGAGTCAGGAATTGACCAGAGTAAGGCTGCAGCCGTCTTTGTGCATGGCTTGCTGGGCATCCAGCCTTTTGCTCGTAGTTTCGAGATTAAAGAAGCCTGCTATGGAGCGACAGCTGCCCTTCATTATGCCAAATTGCATGTGGAAAATTCTCCAGAGTCCAAGGTCTTGGTCATTGCCAGTGATATTGCCAAATACGGTATTGAAACTCCAGGAGAACCAACTCAGGGAGCTGGAAGTGTGGCTATGTTGATTACACAAAATCCACGCATTATGGCCTTTAATAATGACAATGTCGCTCAGACTCGTGACATCATGGATTTTTGGCGTCCAAATTACTCAACAACCCCTTATGTAAATGGTGTTTATTCTACCCAACAATACTTTGGATAGTTTGAAAACGACTTGGCTTGAATACCAAAAACGCTACCAGCTTACTTTGGATGATTTTGCAGCTGTTTGCTTCCACTTGCCTTATCCTAAATTAGCACTAAAAGGCTTGAAAAAAATCATGGATAAGAACTTGCCTCAAGAGAAAAAAGACCTCTTGCAAAAGCATTTTGACCAGTCTATTCTCTACAGTCAAAAGGTGGGGAATATCTACACAGGTTCACTTTTCCTTGGACTTTTGTCTCTCTTGGAAAATACAGATAGCTTGAAGGCTGGGGATAAAATTGCCCTTTATAGTTACGGAAGTGGTGCTGTGGCTGAGTTCTTTCAGTGGTGAATTGGTTGAAGGTTATGAAGCCTATCTGGATAAAGACCGCTTGAACAAGCTCAACCAACGAACTGCCTTATCTGTTGCAGACTATGAAAAGGTCTTCTTTGAGGAAGTAGACTTTGGATGAAACAAACTCTGCCCAGTTTGCTGGCTATGAAAATCAAGATTTTGCCTTGGTTGAAATTGTCGATCACCAACGCCGTTATAGCAAGGTTGAAAAATAATGAAGATAAGTTGGAATGGATTTTCTAAAAAAATCATACCAAGAGCGCCTCGAGCTGTTAAAAGCTCAGGCGCTCCTTAGTCCTGAGAGCAAAGCGAGTCTGGAGCAGGATGAACAGATGAGTGTGACTGTTGCAGACCAGCTGAGTGAGAATGTAGTGGGAACTTTTTCTCTGCCTTATTCGCTGGTTCCAGAGGTTCTTGTCAATGGTCAGGAATACACAGTTCCCTATGTGACAGAAGAACCGTCAGTGGTTGCTGCGGCCAGCTATGCCAGCAAAATCATCAAGCGAGCAGGCGGTTTTACTGCTCAAGTCCATGAGCGCCAGATGATTGGGCAGGTAGCCCTTTATCAAGTTGCTGATCCTGAACAAGCGCAAGTGAAGATTGCCAGCAAGAAAGCTGAACTCTTGGAACTTGCCAATCAAGCCTATCCTTCTATCGTTAAACGTGGAGGTGGGGCGCGTGATTTACATGTAGAAGAGATTAAAGGCGAAACAGACTTCCTTGTCGTTTATCTTCATGTCGATACCCAGGAAGCCATGGGAGCCAATATGCTCAACACCATGCTGGAAGCCTTGAAACCAGTCTTAGAAGAACTCAGTCAGGGACAGAGTCTCATGGGAATCCTGTCCAACTACGCGACCGATTCTCTGGTGACAGCAAGTTGTCGCATCGCCTTTCGCTACTTGAGCCGCCAAAAGGATCAAGGACGAGAAATTGCGGAGAAAATAGCTTTGGCTAGCCAGTTTGCACAGGCTGATCCTTATCGAGCTGCTACTCACAATAAAGGGATTTTTAATGGTATTGATGCCATTTTGATTGCCACTGGTAATGACTGGCGTGCCATCGAAGCTAGGGGCCCATGCCTTTTGCCAGTCGAGATGGACGCTATCAAGGTCTTAGTCAATGGACGCTGGACCTTGAAAGAGAAGAATTGGTCGGTCAGATGACCTTACCCATGCCTGTAGCGACCAAGGGTGGCTCTATCGGTCTCAACCCCCGTGTAGCCCTCAGTCATGAATTACTGGGAAATCCTTCTGCAAAGGAATTAGCTCAGATTATCGTGTCCATCGGGCTTGCCCAAAACTTTGCGGCCCTGAAAGCCTTGGTCAGTACAGGCATTCAGCAAGGTCACATGAAATTGCAGGCCAAATCCTTGGCACTCCTCGCAGGTGCTAGCGAATCCGAGGTAGCTCCCCTGGTCGATCGCCTCATCACAGATAAAACATTTAACCTAGAGACAGCCAAGCGTTATCTAGAAAACTTAAGATCATAAAAAACTCAGACCGATCGGTCTGAGTTTTCTTGTGCTTATACTCTTCGAAAATCAAATTCAAACCACGTCAGCTTCGCCTTACCGTACTCAAGTACAGCCTGCGGCTAGCTTCCTAGTTTGCTCTTTGATTTTCATTGAGTATTAAATACTTTTTCCTGGTAAAAGAGTAACTGGTAAAAAGTAACCAGTTGTCGCGACTTCCTTGCCTTCAATCTTCTGCAAGAGGAGGTCAACAGTGAGGCAGGCTATCTCTTCCAAAGGTTGCTTGATAGTAGCCAATTGAGGGTAGTAATTCTCGATAAAGTAAGTCCCATCATAGCCGATGACCTTGAGCTCTTCTGGTACAGAAATTCCCAGTTCCTGAGCGATTTTAATAACCAGAATAGCTGTCAAATCATCTGAAGCAAGATGGCATCTGGCCTTTGTCGAGTCAAGATATTCTTGATTTCCATTTCTTTTCTGACTGGAGAAAAGTCACTGGAAACATTGATAATAGGTGCTTTGGGGAGAATAGATGCAAAACCAGCGTGGCGTAGTCCAGTTGGCGAATTGGAATTGTCATTACCTGTAATCATGATGATAGACTGGGCACCTGTCTTAACCAATGTCTGGGCTGCGAGAACCCCACCAGCGTAGTTGTCAGAGGAAACGACAGGAATGTCTGGCGATAGGTTTCGGTCAAAGGAAATAATTGGTGCTGTCACTCGATTGTAGTCTTCGATTCCCAAGTTGTGACTACCCGAAATGATGCCGTCCACCTGATTGGCTTCGAGCATTTCGATGTACTCGCGTTCCTTTTCAGAGTCATGCTCACTGTTGCAGATGATGGTCTTGTACCCATTTTTGAAGAGTTGGTGTTCCAGCTTATCAATCAATTCTGCATAGAAAACGTTGGAAATATTGGGGAAAATCAAACCGATTAACTTAGCTGATTTTCCTTGCAGACTACGAGCTAGGTTGTTGGGCTTATAGCCCAATTCTCGCATGGCTTCATTGACCTTTTGAATGGTTTTTTCAGATAGATAACCCTTTTTATTGATAACCCGAGAAACGGTAGTAGGGCTGACGCCTGCAAGTTTGGCGACATCAGTTAGTTTTGCGACCATAATCTAATTCATAGTAAGTTCCAGTTGGGTTTCCAGATTTAATCAGGATACCATTTTGGTCCGCATGTGGGAAGACACGACCGGAAAATACTTTTTCTCCTTTATTGATGAAAATTTCAAAGACAGAGTTATCGATGAAAATCGTAGCAGTAGTAGCCTGATTATCGATAGGGCAAGAACGAGTTGTTCCAAATTCTTGGGCATACTGTTCTCCAGCTTGGCTACGATCCACTGTCACTTGACCATTTACAAGGTCAAAGTTGATGGAAAGTCCCTTGCCTTCTTTGTCAGCAAGTAAGACAATCTCGCTCTGGCTATTAGCTTCCAAGTTGAGTTCGAGTTCGTAAGTGTTCTTGGTTTGGGCACGGTTTGAGAAAGGTTCTTCAGAAGCACGAAGGTCCTTGATAGCTGCGACTGGGTATTGGTAGAGTTTGCCGTCTTTGATAGTGAGTTCCTTGACCAAAGAGAAGGTTCCTTGGTGGTCAAAACGGTCAGATGGATATGAAACATCAGGCAAGCCAAGCCAGCTAACAGCTAGAGCACGTCCATCAGGAGCGTTGAAGGCTTGAGTTGCATAGGCTTCGAAACCATAGTCCATGTTTTGAAGTTGAGACACATCAACCATTTTGGCAATTTCAGGGTCAAAGGAAGCTCCAATCTTATACATATTTGGATAGATATTATCGTAGTCTAGAACTTTCTTATCCAATCCTTGTGGGCAGTAGAGAAGGACAGGTTGTTCCCCTACAAAGACCAGATTTGGGCATTCCATCATGTAGGCAGTACGGTCGTTAGTAAAGTCAAGGTTGCCAACTGTTTGCCAGTTTGTGTAGTCGTTGTCAATAGCTTTGTAGAGACGGACGAAGCCTTTTTTCTCCAAGTCCTGTCCACCGACGATGGCATAATATTGACCCTTGAAGTTAAAAATTTGTGGGTCACGGAAGTGGTCAGTTGAGTCAGCAGGCTGGTCAATCAAGATCTTGTCAATCTTGGTAATCTTGCCATCCTTATCCATCAAAGCCCCAATCTGGTAAGGGTGACGGATCCAGTTTTCATCACGGACATTTCCTGTATAAAATAGGAACAAGTTATCGCCAAACTGCATGGCAGAACCAGAGTAGGCACCGTGACTATCTAATGGAGTATCAGGCAAAACTTTGACACCAGTTTCTGTGAAGTGAATCAAATCATCACTTTCCAACTGCACCCAAGATTTCAAACCGTGGGCTGCACCAAAAGGAAAGTTTTGATAAAAAACAACCCACTTCCCATCAAAGTAAGAAAAGCCATTTGGATCGTTGAGAAGTCCTATTTTTGGCTCAATATGGTAATGAGTGTGCCATGGAGATTGTGCCATATTTTCTTTTATATTTTGAATTTCTTCTTGCGTCCAATCTTGATAAAGTTTATAACGACGCTCAGTTGTCCATTCCATTCATTCATTCCTCCAAAAATCTTATCACTTCTAATAGTAACCGTTTTCGATAAAAAAAGCAAGCCTTTTATGTTAAAAAAGAGAAAAAACTGTCAAACGTTTATCATAAAATAAAATGCAGGAAATCAATCACATTTTTCACGAAAAATATGAAAGATAATGAAACAAAACCCTTTTAACCAAGATTTCAAACTTATTTTTTCAAGGAATACCTGATAAAATAGTCAAAAACAATCAATCTAAAGCGTCTCCACTAAGTGGATAGAATATTTTTCTGCAAAACGCTTGACATATTTCTAAAACATGATAAAATAATAGTCGTAAGGGCGAATAAAATCGCTTTCAAACAAGAACAAAATTTTATATAAGGAGATTTTTGCAAATGAACAATCAGGAAATTGCAAAAAAAGTCATCGATGCCTTGGGCGGACGTGAAAATGTCAACAGTGTAGCTCACTGTGCGACTCGTCTTCGTGTCATGGTCAAAGATGAAGGAAAAATCAATAAAGAAGTGATTGAGAACTTGGAAAAAGTTCAAGGTGCTTTCTTTAACTCAGGTCAATACCAAATCATCTTTGGTACTGGTACAGTTAACAAAATGTACGATGAAGTTGTTGCACTTGGTTTGCCAACATCATCTAAAGATGACATGAAAGCAGAAGCTGCTAAACAAGGGAACTGGTTCCAACGTGCTATCCGTACTTTCGGTGACGTTTTCGTTCCAATCATCCCAGTTATCGTAGCGACAGGTCTCTTCATGGGTGTGCGTGGTCTCTTGACTGCTCTTGGAATGACGCTTCCAGCTGACGTGACAACTTACACACAAATCTTGACAGATACAGCCTTCATCATCTTGCCAGGTTTGGTTGTGTGGTCAACCTTCCGTGTATTTCGGTGGAAATCCTGCCGTTGGTATCGTTCTTGGTATGATGCTTGTTTCTGGCTCACTTCCAAACGCTTGGGCAGTCGCTTCAGGTGGTGAAGTAACAGCTATGAACTTCTTTGGTTTTATCCCTGTTGTAGGTTTGCAAGGTTCCGTTCTTCCAGCCTTCATCATCGGGGTTGTCGGAGCTAAATTTGAAAAAGCTGTCCGCAAGGTTGTTCCAGATGTCATTGACCTCTTGGTAACGCCATTCGTGACACTTTTGGTAATGTCTATCCTTGGACTCTTTGTCATTGGACCAGTCTTCCACGTTGTTGAAAACTACATCCTTATCGCTACAAAAAGCGATTCTTAGCATGCCATTTTGGTCTTGGTGGTTTCTTGATTGGTGGGGTTCACCAATTGATCGTCGTGTCAGGTGTGCACCACATCTTCAACTTGCTTGAAGTTCAATTGCTCGCTGCTGACCATGCTAACCCATTCAACGCTATCATCACTGCGGCTATGACAGCCCAAGGTGCTGCGACTGTTGCGGTTGGTGTCAAAACTAAAAATCCAAAACTAAAAACACTTGCTTTCCCAGCTGCTCTTTCTGCCTTCCTCGGTATTACAGAGCCTGCTATCTTCGGGGTGAACTTGCGCTTCCGTAAACCATTCTTCCTTTCATTGATTGCTGGTGCAATCGGTGGTGGATTGGCTTCAATCCTTGGACTTGCTGGTACTGGTAATGGTATCACCATCATCCCTGGTACAATGCTTTACATCGGTAACGGACAACTTGCCCAATACCTTCTTATGGTAGCTGTATCATTTGCACTTGGTTTTGCCCTTACTTACATGTTTGGTTACGAAGATGAAGTAGAGGCAACTCCATCTGCAAAACAAGCTGAAGTTACTGAAGCAAAAGAAGAAGTTGCGCCAGCAGCTCTTCAAAATGAAACACTTGTCACTCCTATCGTTGGTGATGTTGTCGCTCTTGCTGATGTCAATGACCCAGTTTTCTCAAGTGGAGCTATGGGACAAGGTATTGCTGTGAAACCTAGCCAAGGTGTGGTCTATGCACCAGCTGATGCTGAAGTTTCAATCGCATTTCCAACAGGGCACGCTTTTGGTTTGAAAACAGTCGATGGTGCTGAAGTCTTGATCCACGTTGGTATCGACACTGTAACAATGAACGGTGACGGTTTTGAAGCAAAGTTGCTCAAGGTGACAAGGTGAAAGCAGGAGATGTTCTTGGAACATTTGACTCAAACAAAATCGCTGCAGCTGGACTTGATGATACAACAATGGTTATCGTTACAAACACAGCTGACTACGCTTCAGTAGCTCCAGTCGCAACAGGTTCAGTTGCGAAGGGTGATGCTGTTATTGAAGTGAAAATCTAATCAATCCTCTCTAAAGTGAAAACGAACAAATGACATGTTTGTTCGTTTTTGCTTGAATGGTAAGATTTACAGAGGAAAATCTAAAAAATAGAGAAATTTAGATTTTCGAAATATGCTATAATAAAGAAAATAAAAACAAGAGGTTTATCATGACAAAATTATATGGAAGCTTGGAAGCGGGCGGTACAAAGTTTGTCTGTGCTGTCGGTGATGAAAACTTTAACGTTGTAGAAAAAACGCAATTTCCAACAACAACTCCAATCGAAACAATAGATAAAACCATTGAGTTCTTCTCAAAATTTGATAATCTTGCCGGTCTTGCAGTCGGTTCATTTGGTCCGATTGATATTGACAAAAACTCAAAAACCTATGGCTTTATCACAACGACTCCAAAACCAAACTGGGCAAATGTGGACTTGCTTGGTGCTCTTCGTCGCGCCCTCAACGTGCCAATGTACTTCACTACAGACGTAAACAGCTCTGCCTATGGTGAAGTGGTTGCCCGTAACAATGCTGGTGGCCGTATCGAAAACTTGGTTTACTACACAATTGGTACAGGTATCGGTGCAGGTGTCATCCAACGTGGTGAATTCATCGGTGGTGCGGGTCACCCTGAAATGGGGCACTACTATGTAGCTAAACACCCAATGGATATTGAAAAAGAATTCAACGGTGTTTGTCCATTCCACAAAGGCTGCTTGGAAGGCTTTGCGGCTGGACCAAGTCTGGAAGCTCGTACAGGTATTCGTGGGGAAAATATTGAACTCAACAGCTCTGTCTGGGATGTTCAAGCCTACTACATCGCTCAAGCTGCAGTTAATGCGACAGTGACTTTCCGCCCAGATGTGATCGTCTTTGGTGGTGGGGTCATGGCTCAACAACACATGCTAGACCGCGTCCGTGAGAAATTTACAGCTCTTCTCAATGGTTACCTACCAGTACCAGATGTGCGTGACTACATCGTCACTCCAGCAGTCGCAGGAAATGGTTCTGCTACACTTGGAAACTTTGTCCTTGCAAAAGAAGTTTCAAAATAAAGCACAAAATCCGCTTGGGAAACCAAACGGATTTTTTACGTGTCAAAGCATTTGCCAGAAAAAGTCAATAATATAGGTCAGACCGTAGGTATAAACCACGAGGGTAAAGGGCTTGGTCAGAATGATGATGGTCATATAGCGCTTGAAGCTCATCTTGGTCAGGGCAGCCAGCATACAGAGAAAGTCAGCTGGACTAATGGGCCAAATCATCATAAAAGATAAAGAAACGGTCAAAACGATTGCCCTTATCCAGCCAGCCGATATACTTGTCATAGGTGCGCTTGCTGACGACAGACTGGACAAAGGCAGCCCCATAGAGGCGCACCAGATAAAAGATAATGGCACAGCCAATCACGATGCCGATATAGTTGTAGATAGTCCCGATGATGTGCCCGTAGATAAAGACCCCAGCCACCGAGGTCAAGGCTCCAGGAATGATAGGGACGACCGTTTGTAAAATCTGCAAAAAGATAAAGAGAGGTGGCCCCCAGATACCTGCCTGCTGGATAAAAGCAGAGAGGGTTTCCTTAGACTGTAAAATCCCAACCTGATAAGCCCAAATACAGAAAATCAAACTCCCAACCCCACCGACAATCGATGAGATATTGATAACTTGCTGCAGAAGGGGAGAAACAGCTTTCATTTGTTTATCCTGTGACATGTAAACTCCTCATAGATAGTATAATTCTACTATACCATATTTTTGAGGAGAAAGGGGGAAGATTGCTTTTGCTATGGGAAGAGTGATGGACTTTGAGTCTAAACATGCTATAATAAAAGGAGCAGACATGTAGCAAAGGAGAGAGTATGATGCAGGTAAAACCAGAACTGGAAATAGAAAAACAGCTGATCAACCAACTGGTAACTGGGGAAAGTCAATGGACATACAGAGAAGACCTTAAAACAGAAGAGCAATTATGGGAAAACTTCTTTGAAAAGCTAGCCCAGAACAATGTGGCTCTATTGGCAGACTATCCCCTGACAGAACAGGAAAAACGTCAGATAAAGAATCAACTGAACTTTGTTAGCTACTATGATGCGGCCAAGTGGTTGGTCGGCGAAAATGGCATTGCCAAGGTTGAGGTTCAGAGGGAAGATGCTAGTTTGGGGACTATCCGTTTATCTGTCATTTGGCGAGACAATATCGCAGCTGGTAAATCTAGTTATGAGGTTGTTAACCAAGTCGAGAGAGACAAGATAAATCCACAGGATCAAGACCGCAGGCTAGATGTGACCCTCTTGATCAATGGCCTGCCAATGATTCAGATTGAGCTTAAAAGTCCTCGAGTTGCTTTTCTAGATGCCTTTCATCAAATTAAGAAGTATGATAGGGAAGGCAAGTTTCGTGGCATTTACTCTAGCTTGCAGATGTTTGTTGTGACCAATAAAGTAGACACACGCTATATCGCTGCAGCTAGAGAAAATAAGCTCAACAAGCAATTTCTAACCAAGTGGGTGGATAAGGATAACCAACCCATAACGAGCTTGACCAGCTTTGCTCACGAAGTCCTTTCCATTCCTCGTGCCCATCAGATGGTCATGCAGTATTCTGTCCTTGATGATAGTAAGAAGGCCCTCATCCTCCTGCGTCCCTACCAGATTCATGCTATTGAGGCTGTTCAGGAAGCTTCTCGTCGTCAGGAGTCTGGCTATGTTTGGCACACGACAGGTTCAGGGAAGACCCTGACCTCCTATAAGGTAGCACGGAATCTCCTACAAATCCCTTCTATCCAAAAGACGATTTTTGTCGTTGACCGCAGAGACTTGGACCAACAGACTACTTCATCATTTCTCTCCTATGCGACCAATGATGTCATTGATATTGATGAGACAGATAATACCCATGATTTGGTCAAGCGACTAGGAAGTAATGATAAGCGTGTCGTGGTAACCACTATTCAGAAAATCACTACTATGATGCGTAAGTTTGAACAGGGACACTACCAAAGAGATGCGGACAAAATCAGGGGCCTCCGAGTGGCCTTTGTCGTGGATGAATGCCACCGTGCAGTGACGCCACAAACACAAAAAGATATTAAGGCCTTTTTCCCACAGTCGCTCTGGTATGGTTTTACAGGCACCCCCATCTTTAAGGAAAATAAACGCCAGCAGGTCGGTGACCTAGCTCAGACTACCCAACAGCAATACGGAAACCGTCTCCATGAGTATACAGTCAAGGAAGCTATCCATGATGGAGCAGTTTTAGGCTTTAAGGTGGATTATCGCAATACCCTCATCACGGATAAATCTGAAAATGACATACCAGATACCGTCTACGAGGATGAGGAGCATATGCTGGAAGTCTTGGATGCCATTATCAATAAATCGCGTCAACAATTAGGCTTCCAAAAAGGAGTGGGTAAGACCTATAATGCTATCTTGACCGTCAAGTCTATCCCTCAAGCACAAGCTTACTATGACCTGCTCAAAAAAGTCAAGGCTGGGGAGACGAGAGTCAAGGTATCGGAGAGGGTCAAGCGGGTCCTTCCTGACTTTCCAAAGGTGACGATCACCTACTCGGTCACAGAAAATGAAGAAGACTCAAGAGCCAATCAAGCCCACATGAAGCAAGTCTTAGAGGACTACAACCAAGAGTTTGATACCCATTTTACCATGTCGGATCTTCGTAGCTTTAATACAGATGTCAATAAACGCCTAGCTCGAAAGCAGGACAAATACCTCTATCGTAATGAACATTTGGATTTAGTCATCGTGGTCAATCGTCTCCTAACGGGATTTGATGCCCCTTGTTTATCAGCTCTCTTTATTGACCGCAAGCCCATGCAACCGCAGGACTTGATTCAGGCTTTTAGCCGAACCAATCGGATCTTTGACTCCAGTAAGACCTATGGTCATATCATCACCTTCCAAAAGCCTCTAGCCTTTAAGGAAGCAGTGGATAATGCCCTCAAACTCTACTCGAATGGTGGAGAAAACGAGGTCCTAGCGCCAAGTTGGGAAGAGGAAAAGAGAAACTTTTTGAGGAGCTGCAGTGATTTCCAAAATCTCATCACCGATGATCCTGAGGAAGGTATTCAAATCGAGCAAGTCTCTACACCTGAGTTGAGGAAACTAGCTAAAACCTATCAAGCCTTTGATAAATACCTAGCCTCTATCCGAGTGTATAAAGAGTATGATGAGGAAGAGCTTTACAGTCAGACGGGACTTGATGGAGAAAAGTTGGAAAGGTATCTGGGACTTTATCGAAATGTCCTTGCAGAATTAAAAAGCCGAGTAGAGGATGATGACGATGGAGAGCCACTTGATATTCACTATGAACTGGAGTCTATCCAAGTAGACGAAATCAACTATGCCTATATCTTGACCTTGATCCAAAGTCTGATCGAGCAAGGCCAGAGTCAAGAAAAGAACCTAAGCGTTCAAGATAGGGAAGCCGTGGATAACTATATTCAGAGTCTTGAGAAGACCAATCCCAATCTTGCCCAGATCATCACGGAACTTTGGAGAGAGGTACAAGAACATCCAGAAAGCTATCGTGGTCAGTCTATCGCAAATATTTTGGATCAGATGATAGAGGCTGTCTTCCAGCAACATATCCAAGTCTTTAGTAAACGCTGGTATGTCGGCGAGGATGAACTCCGTTACTATGTAGAACACTACCGTAAGGGAGCTAAAAAACAACTAGGAGAAAGCCAGCTGACCAAGAGTCAGCGTTATCAGGACTATAAGCTAGAGGTGGCGGATGCCCTCAATCCTCTCCTCTATAAAAAACAAATCAAGGAAGCCTATACCCAGCTAGTAGAGGAAGTCATTGAGCCGTTGAGGGTTGGGGGATAGGAGAATATCGGAGGAAAAATGGCGGATACAATATTAATTCTAGGAAATGGATTTGATTTATCCATGGGACGAAAAACGAGTTATAGTAATTTCATGGAATTTGCTAATAATTTATTTTTAGAAAAAGTAGATCATTTGCAGTCATTTCTTAACAGTAATAATATTGATATTGAGAAATATAAAGATAATTATTATCTCAGATTTATAAATGAGAATAGATCTACCCTTGGAGAAAAATTGGTGTAATTTAGAAATCATGATTTCACAACTTGCTGAAGCCATAGATTATTTTTCAAGTTAAATGCTGATATTTTTATATCGTAAGGGATGAAAAATTCTTTAAGAGTAATCCATGTCGATTTTTCTTCAGGGCTCTATGGTATCTCAGGAAAATTTTGCATCGAAGTTTTTGTTGCTAAAATATTCTATGAACTATTTAATATTTTGGAGTGGAATAAATTAGAACGAAAGGTAGCTTTTATCAAAATTAAATGAGAAATTTATTTATCATCTAGAGTTGTTAACAGATCTATTAGAAATATATCTTTCATATAGAGACCACCTAGATTTTTGAGATTAATAAAATAGCTCCAGTAGAAACTGCACTAGATGCAATCAATAATATCTCAGAGTCTAGTGTAATTAGTTTCAATTATACCCATACTCCATATGAACTTTTCAAAAATTCCTATAGAAAATACACATTATATTCACGGGGAAATTGATTTAAATAGAAATAAATCAGCAGTAAATACAATGGTTTTTGGTATAGAAGATAAGGAGAATAATGTTAATTCTGATTTAATACCTTACCAAAAATACTATCAACGTGTTGTTAAAAGAGACTGGGAATTTATATGAAAAAAATTTTTTTATTTCTAGAAAAATTATCAGAGTGGGGTGCAGCAGTTTCAAAAGAATATTATTGTGTTTGGACACTCGGTTGATCCACTTGATAAAGAGATATTTGAAAAATGTTTTAAAATAGCTGATTTAAAAAGATATAATTATCGATTTATTTTTACCTATTACAACGAGTCTGCTAAACGATCTATCGTTAAGAATTTGGCTATCATTCTAGGAAAAGATAAACTTGTTGAATTAACCGGAAATAGAAATGTTGTATTTATTAAAAGCGATGATATTGATGGGATGAGAGAAGTTCTTTTGGATTAAATAATCTTTGAATAGTATGTAACTTGCAATAATATTATTAATACTTTTATACTTAGGGGAAATTACAATAAATGGATTTTTATAATTACATTTCTTAATTCTCAGTTTATTAGTTCAATGATTGGGGCGTTATTAGGTGCTGGTGTAGCGGTTTATGTAGCAAAGCTTCAAAAATAAGCAGCAACTTAAACAGCTACAAGATGAACATAAGTTACAACGAGAATTTTTTTGAAAAAGCAAGAAGAGAACGAAAGAGAACGTATTTTTCTTACAATATACAATTGAGCGAGCAGAACGTTCGTATGAGATATTGAGCGATTTAAGAATTGCTAAAAATTTATTTGCAGATTCAATATTTGAATTCGTAAAGATGATCCCTAAAGAAGTAGAATCAGATGAAGATATTGAGTTTGAAAAATTTTTCCTTTATTATATTCAGATTATTTGCTACCTAAATATGATTCAATTATAAAAATTAAGAGATTTATTATTGCTAACTCTTGTTATACAAGATGATATCGAATTATCTAGGTTAAAAGAAGAGGTTCGTAAGGAAGTTGCAATATTTGTAGACTATCACAAAAAAATAAATCGAGTGAAGAGTTTTGAAGATTATCGAAAAGTTGCGGATGACTTTATGGTAGAGTCTAAATTAACTGAAAAATGTGATGAGTTAAGGACTTATTTAACAAAGTATATAACCGAAACTACATTTAGGTTAGTTTCTCCAGAGAAAATGGCCGAAAAAATTATAAAACAATATAATGTATCTAATGTAAAATTTAAAATAGTTAGAAAGCAGGATAGGGATGGAGAAGCCAAAAATTAGGTTTGGAAAATTTAATAGCAAGTGGAAGAAAAATAAATTAGACGAGGTTGTTGACTTTTTCGATAACCAGCGTATTCCTATAGATTCAGGTGAGCGTAAAGATGGCCCTTATCCTTATTATGGAGCTAGTGGAATTATTGATTATGTAGATGGTTATATTTTTAATGGCGAGTATGTTTTGTTAGCTGAGGATGGTGCGAATATAATATTAAGAAGTAGTCCGATTGCCTATTTATCAAAAGGGAAATTTTGGCTAAACAACCATGCCCATATTATGAGAATGAAAACAGGTTCTAATGAATTTTTGATACAATTATTGGAAAATCAGAACTATGAAAAATATAATACTGGAACAGCGCAACCTAAATTGAATGGTGAAGTTGTCAAAAACATAACATTGCACTTTCCTCCTGATGAAGAACAATCCATCATCGGCTCCCTCTTCAGCACCCTTGACGAGCTTCTAGCTAGCTACAAGGATAATCTTGCCAACTACCAATCTTTTAAGACGACCATGCTTTCCAAGATGTTTCCAAAAAGCTGGAGAGACTGTTCCTGAGATTCGTTTGGATGGATTTGAAGGTGAGTGGGAAATCAAACGTGCAGATGAAATTTTTAAGTCAGTATCTGAGAAAAATAAAGCTTCGTTGCCAGTGTTATCAGCTTCTCAAATTGATGGCATGGTTTTGAGAGATGAACTAGGTATTGATATTAAGTATGATGAAGCTACTCTAAATAATTATAAAGTTGTCAAACCAGGTCAATTCGTGATTCATTTACGTTCTTTTCAGGGAGGTTTTGCTTTATCTAAATTAGAAGGAATAACTTCACCTGCGTACACAATTATAGATTTTTATTGATAAAGAAAATAGTTTACCAGCTTTTTGGAATTCAATATTAACTTTGAGAGATTTTGATAAAACGATTAGAAACAGTCACTTATGGAATTCGAGATGGGAAAAAGCATCAGTTTTAAAGATTTTTCTAGCTTGAAATTTGTATTTCCAGAGTTTAAAGAACAACAAGCCATCGGCTCCTATTTTTCTAACCTCAATAACCTCATTAACTCTCATCAAGAAAAATTTCTCAGCTAGAAACACTTAAAAAGAAACTCTTGCAGGATATGTTTATATAGAATTTTTGTTATGAAAAAAATTAGAAGATTATGTTTGTCGTTTTGTTTATCAATTTGTTCTTTTTCGCCAGGTTTAGTCTTGTATCTATTTACTATAGACATTTTTTCCCTCACATGATTTTTATGTATGTGGTTTTCTAAAAATAGGAGTGTTGATTTTCCTGATGCTTTTCTTTTTCTTTTGGAATCTTACAGTATTTGAAAAGATTTAAAGAAGCAAAATGATACTGCTCAAGTTGAAAGTATACAACCAGTAGAAAATGAAATCATTCCAACTTACTTAGGCCTTTTTGTAATTATGCTGGGTTTAGGTGAATTAACATTCTTATATCAGATTGTAGTAATAGTCCCTCATTTTTCTAATATGGTGGATTCTTATGGAGAGGTCATACTATTTTAATTTGATATGGTTACTTCCTCATATCGTTATTACAGAGTCACTGATAAAAACGGTAATGTCTTTATTATTTATAGCAGATGTTAAAGAGACTGGGACTATAGAAAGTCTAGTTAGAATAAATAATTTTACATTTTTGGAGAAGGGATAGTATGTTTTTAGTAAAAAGTAGGTCAAATATATAGAAAATTGGAGAACTCGGATGATATTTCAGAATTAGTTGCTCCAGAGATTGATCCTGAAAAATAGTAGAGAATTTGATCCAGAAATAAAAATTAGAACATGAGGAATGGTTCTATATTGAAAATTGATGATGAACATATGTCTATGGTCAAAGAGTATGGGGATAAGTTTTTCAAGTACTGTAAGTTTAAATGATGTGACTGAAGAAGAGTTCTCGAAAAATTGATTTGATTTTTCGAAAAGTTGAAAATGACGGTTTAGTTTTTTCAAAAAATAACTAAATCAAAGAGAATGGTTGATAAGTCAATCTTGAAATGGAGATATAGAAGAGCTGAAAGAACAATTATTGAAAAAGGGTATAGAACTAAAAATCTGAGAACGATGCCTATTATGATGGAAATAATAAACTGTACTTTAGAAGTTTTAGGACGATTCATAGCCTCATTCAAAGGTATTGATGATTATTACCGTATAGCTAGTCTTGCAGAAGTTGATGAATTAAAAAGAATTGATTTAGTTAGTTTCTCAGATTTTGAAATTAAATCTAATAATTTAAAGATGGTGGCAATTCTAAAAGATGATGAAATTAACCTATCTGATACCTCAATAATTAGCACCTTATTAACATCACATGAACAATATCCAGAGCAGGATTTTAAGGTCTCAGAAGGAAAATTTATTATTGATACCAACAAACGATTGACAAGTTTTTTAAAATTGGCATTAGGGAGATTATATACTAATCCAATTACAAGTCATCAGATGGAAGCCAGCTCTGATAGGCGATTACGGAAGAAGGAAAACTGAAGTAACATTTTTTAAAAAATTATCTATAAAAAGGAGCATTCATGGTATCTGTAACACAACGTATAAAAGAAATTAACCAACCTCGAGGTGGTTATCTGCCCATCAAGTTATTTTCAGTAGAGCAGTTCGATGACCACAGAGTTCTGCATTCGGTAGAGTCTGTATCGCCTAGTTTAGTGGGGATTTGTGTGGACTACTTGACCCGTCTTATGAAAGGGGCAGAAGCCCGTGATGCTTTCAGAATTTCTCTCATGGGAGCTCATAGGGTTGACATGGGAGACCTGGCAGAAGCACTACTCGATTTGGTGACAGGATTGGACGATTTATCGATAGAAAGTGCTTGTCGTCTAGCATCCTTTGATGTCGTCATTCGTGCAGGGATTAGGTATTATAAACCTTTTGAGGAAATTTCGGTGGATGCAGAAACGATAGAGAATATTCGTATCATGGTAGAACGAAGTCTTTGCTTTTTCGATCTCTATGGTCCTTTAGTAAAAGATGGCTTTCATTTTCATGGAGGTTATACAGATACGATTGATAAGGGTGATGGAGATTTTCTTACTAAGAATACATTATGGGATTTTAAGGTGACTAAAACAGCTCCTAATAAAGACCATACACTACAAGTCCTTGTATACTATATCATGGGCTTACATTCCTTTGACCCTGACTTCCTTTCTATCGAAAATCTTGGATTTTATAACCCTCGAAAAAATATCGTTTATCAACTTCCAGTATCTTCTATTCCTTTAGATTTGATTCGAACGATAGAAAATGAAGTGATTTGTTATAAATGATTGCTTGTTTAAAGAATAATTGCAAAACTTAGAAAGAAACATTATGGAAACAACACAAACTTCCCAGTCGCTTTACCAAGCCCTGTGGAACTCAGCGGATGTTCTCCGCTCTAAGATGGATGCTAATGACTACAAGTCCTATCTTTTGGGTATGGTCTTTTATAAGTATCTATCAGATAAGATGCTCTTTTTCGTGGCGGAGACTATGGAGGAGGGGAGTGAGAGTCTAGAGGCTGCCCTTGAGGTTTATCGTAACTACTATGAGGATGCGGATACCCACGAGGATCTTCTTGCAGTGATGAAGGACGAACTCAACTATAGTATCAAGCCTGAGTTGACATTTACGGCTCTAGTAGCGCGTGTTAATGAAGGGACTTTCCAGTTAGAAGATTTGGCTCAGGGCTTTCGTGATATTGAGCAGAGTGATGAACTCTATGAAAACCTCTTTGAAGATATTGACCTTTATTCCAAAAAGCTAGGGGCGACTCCGCAAAAGCAAAACCAAACGGTGGCGGCGGTCATGAAAGAGTTGGCTGTGCTAGATGTGGCTGGTCATGCTGGTGATATGCTAGGAGATGCTTATGAGTATCTGATCGGTCAGTTTGCGACTGACTCGGGTAAGAAGGCTGGTGAGTTCTATACACCTCAGCCTGTTGCCAAACTCATGACTCAGATTGCCTTTTTGGGTCGTGAGGACCAGCTAGGCTTTACCATCTATGACGCGACTATGGGGTCTGGTTCTCTCTTGCTCAATGCCAAGAAATACTCTCATAAACCGCAGACAGTGGTCTACTTTGGTCAGGAACTCAATACTTCGACCTATAACTTGGCTCGGATGAACATGATTCTACACGGTGTTCCTGTTGAGAATCAATTCCTCCACAATGCCGATACCTGGATGAAGACTGGCCGACTCAAGAGCCAACCAACTTTGATGGTGTTCTCATGAACCCTCCATACTCTGCCAAGTGGTCAGCAAGCTCTGGCTTTCTGAATGATCCTCGTTTCTCTCCTTTTGGGAAACTGGCACCCCAGTCAAAGGCTGACTTTGCCTTTCTCTTGCATGGTTACTACCACCTCAAGCAGGATAATGGGGTTATGGCTATCGTCCTTCCCCACGGTGTTCTTTTCCGTGGCAATGCGGAGGGAACCATTCGTAAGGCCTTGTTAGAAGAAGGAGCCATTGATACGGTTATCGGTCTACCTGCCAATATCTTCTTTAATACTAGCATTCCGACTACGGTCATCATTCTCAAAAAGAACCGTACCAATCGTGATGTTTACTTTATCGATGCCTCTAAGGAGTTTGATAAAGGGAAAAACCAGAATATCATGACGGATACTCATATTGAGAAGATTTTAGAGGCCTACAAGTCTCGTGAGGAGATTGACAAGTTTGCCCATCTAGCAAGCTATGAAGAAATTGTCGAAAATGACTATAACCTCAATATCCCTCGTTACGTAGATACCTTTGAGGAAGAAGAAGTCGAGCCACTGACAGATATCGTCAGCAAGATCAACACGACAAATCAAGCAATCCAAAACCAAACTGCTTCCCTACTTGAAATGCTCGGTCAACTACACGGAACCACACCAGAAGCTGATGCTGAGCTTAAAGAGTTTTTGAAAGAGTTTGAAGGGTGATAAGCGTAATTAATTCGCTCATTTTTAAGATATAACTTTGTTTCCATATTTCCTGGAAACTGATAAGAAGCAAGGAGAAAGATGGAAACTAACAACCAACGTGCCCTTTGTCAGCAACTCTGGGCTAGAAATAAATACCTCGTTTTGAGCCATTCCAGTAATATTTACAATGATATTCGCCAGTATCTCAAGAATGAAGATGTGGAGGTTAGTCAGGTTCAAGAGATGATTGACCGTGCCTGCCAGATTCCAGAACACAGGGGTCAGGTTTGCAATGCCTTTCAGCATATTTGGGGCTATTTTAAAAAGAAAGCGACAGATGCCGAGCGCAAGGACTATATGCTCTTGCTGGATCGCTATCGCTTTGGTCAAGCTTCCAAACAAGACTTGATTGTTAAGACGAGAGAGTTGCTTGAACTTTACCCAAATGCTTATCTGCAAAATTCTACCTTGTTGAAAGGAGATTCCCATGAGACTTTGGCATGAGGCTTTGATTTCACAACTTCTCCGTCCTCAGCTTTTGGGGCAACATCGAGAGTGTTGCGCCCTGCGTGGCAATGGCTGGGGGAAAAAGCATGCGACGGTTGACTATGTCTTTACCCACTCGCCCTATCATCTCTATGCCTATCATGACTTGATCATGAAGGAGATGGCTAACCGAGGCTATAAGGTCAGTCCAGAGTGGTTGGATAAAAACTATCGTGGTAAGATTTGTCCTTCTTATCAAGATTTAGCAGGGGAGAAGTTGACTAGTCCTATATACAGCGAACATGATGCTACTTACTATGAGGAGTGTCTGGCAAATCTCCGAGAGAAGGGGATTGAGTTATAGTCTTTTCTAATAGCAAGCCATAGTCACTTATAAGAATTATGAATAACACGTTTGAAGAGTCTAACTGAAAGAGGCTTATAAAACAAGTCGCACAAAGGATTTGAGGCATTTTTCTCAGGTCTTTTTCTTTTGTCTAAAATAGATATATAGTTTCAAACTATATCAAAGCCTAATTTTTTACAATTATACAGACGCTTCCTTTTCTGTTAAGATAGTTTAAACAACAAATTTTGGAGGACACATCATGTCAACTACAATCATAGGTTTCCCTCGTTTGGGCGAATTCCGCGAATTAAAATTTACAACTGAAAAATACTTTAGAAAAGAAATCTCAGAAGAAGAACTCCTTGCAGTTGCAAAAGAATTGCGCGCTAAACACTGGAACATCGTCAAAGAAAAAGGTATCACTGAAATCCCATCAAATGACTTTTCTCACTACGACAACTTCCTAGATGCAGCATTCCTTTTCAACGTGGTACCTGCATCTGTTCAAAACTTGGACTTGTCTGACCTTGAGCGCTACTTTGCTTTTGGGTCGTGGATACCAAGGAGAAAAAGGGACGTTCGCGCCCTTCCAATGAAGAAATGGTTCAACACCAACTATCACTACATCGTTCCTAAATTTGAAAAAGACACTCAAGTTAAATTAGCTGGTCACAAGATTTTCGATGAGTTCCAAGAAGCAAAAGAACTTGGTCTCAACACTCGTCCAGTCCTTGTAGGTCCATTCACTTTCCTTCAATTGTCAGACTTTGAAGAAGGCGTGAAAGCAGAAGACTTTGTAGACAGCTTAGTAGCTGCTTACCAAGAAGTTTTTGCTAAATTGGCTGAACTTGGTGCGACTCGCATCCAATTGGACGAAGCTGCTCTTGTCAAAGACTTGACAGCCGAAGAAAAAGCACTCTTCTTGAACCTCTATAACAAACTTTTGGCTGACAAAAAAAGGTCTTGAAGTCTTGCTTCAAACTTACTTCGGAGACGTTCGTGATGTTTACGCTGATCTTGTAAACTTGCCAGTTGATGCTATCGGTTTGGACTTCGTTGAAGGTAAGAAAACTCTTGAACTCGTTAAAGGTGGTTTCCCAGCTGACAAGACTCTCTACGCAGGTATTGTCAATGGTAAAAACATCTGGCGTAACAACTACGAAAAGAGCTTGGCTGTTCTTGAACAAATCCCAGCTGAAAACATCGTTTTGACAAGCTCATGCTCGCTTCTTCATGTACCATTTACAACTGCTAATGAAGAATTTGAACCAGCAATCTTAAACCACTTTGCCTTCGCGGTTGAAAAATTGGATGAAATTCGTGATTTGGATGCTATCCGCAACGGTCAAGGTGCAGAAGCACTTGCTGCTAACAAAGAACTTTTTGCGACTGAGCGTGTTGGTGAAAATGCAGAACTTCGTGCGCGTATCGCTGGTTTGACAGACGCTGACTACACTCGTTTGCCAGCCTTTGCAGAACGTGAAGCTATTCAAGAAGAAGCTTTCAAACTTCCAGCCCTTCCAACAACAACTATCGGTTCATTCCCTCAAACTAAGGAAGTTCGTGCGAAGCGTTTGGCTTACCGTAAAGGTGAATTGTCTCAAGAAGAGTACGATGCTTTCCTTGCTGAAACAATCGATGAATGGATCAAATGGCAAGAAGATATCGACTTTGATGTCCTTGTTCACGGTGAATTTGAGCGTAACGACATGGTTGAGTACTTCGGTCAGAACTTGTCAGGTTACCTCTTCTCTAAAAATGGTTGGGTACAATCATACGGTATGCGTGGAGTTAAACCACCAATCATCTGGGGCGATGTCACTCGTCTTAACCCTATCACTGTTAAATGGTCTAGCTATGCACAAAGCCGTACAAACAAACCTGTTAAAGGTATGTTGACTGGACCTGTTACCATCCTCAACTGGTCATTCCCACGTGAGGACATCTCTATCAAGGATTCAACTCTTCAAATTGCCCTTGCAATCAAGGATGAAGTGCTTGACCTTGAAGCTGCTGGTGAAAAATCATCCAAATCGACGAGGCTGCTCTTCGTGAAAAATTGCCACCCGTCGTAGCGACTGGTACGAAGACTACCTTGACTGGGCAATTCCTGCCTTCCGCTTGGTACACTCAACAGTAGCGCCAGATACACAAATCCACACTCACATGTGTTACTCAGAATTTACAGATATCATCCCAGCTATCGACAACATGGATGCAGACGTTATCTCATTTGAGGCTAGCCGTTCAAACCTTTGGAAATCTTGGACGAACTTAAAGCGAAAAACTTCCAAACTGAAGTGGGACCTGGGGTTTACGATATCCACTCACCTCGTGTGCCGAACGAAGGCGAAATCGACAACACAATCGAAGCTATTCTTGCTAAAGTGCCAAGCAAGAAAGTTTGGATCAACCCTGACTGTGGTTTGAAAACACGTGGTATTCCAGAAACAAAAGAAAGCTTGATCCGCCTTGTTGAAGCAGCCAAAGCTGCGCGTGAGAAATTGTAAGAAAAGACATTTCTCCACATGGTTGATCAGTAAGAAATCAACTAGAAAAGGATAATGACTATGTCACGCCAAACACCGTCACTCTCATTTGAAGTGTTCCCTCCAAACCCAGCCGTGGGTAATGATAAAATTATTTCTGCTCTTCAAGATATGCAGGAGTTGGCTCCTCACTTTATCAGTGTGACTGCCAGCAATAATAAATTTAATATCAAGGAAACGACGGTTCGTTTGGCTGACTTTATCCAAAAATGACTTGGCGATTCCAACCATTGCTCACTTGCCAGCTATCTATTTGACCAAGGACAAGGTGGCTGAAACTATTGCTGACTTGGACAAGGTTGGGGTACAGAAAATCTTGGCTCTTCGTGGGATATTATCCCTGATGTGGAGCCGCAAAAGGATTTCCGCTATGCAACTGACTTGATTGAGTTCATCAAGGAACAAGCTCCTCACTTTGATATTGTTGGTGCTTGTTATCCAGAAGGGCATCCAGATTCACCAAATCAGATTTCAGATATTCAAAATCTTAAGAAGAAAGTGGATGCAGGCTGTTCTAGTCTTGTAACTCAACTTTTCTTTGACAATGAGCACTTCTATGATTTCCAAGACAAGTGCATCTTGGCTGGGATTGATGTTCCCATTCATGCAGGGATTATGCCAATTCTGAATCGAAATCAGGCTCTCCGTCTCTTGAAGACTTGTGAGAATATCCATCTTCCACGCAAATTTAAAGCCATCTTAGACAAGTATGAGCATGACCCTGAGTCGCTCAGAGCAGCAGGACTTGCCTATGCAGTGGACCAAATCGTGGACTTGGTAACTCAGGATGTTGCTGGTGTGCATCTTTACACCATGAACAATGCGGATACAGCAAAATACATCCACCAAGCAACCCATGCCTTGTTTAAACATCAGTCTCTAGGATAATAAAAAGAAAACCATTCTTCTCAGCTGAGGGGAATGGTTCCTTTTTAATGGTAAAGACCGCACTTTTTAAGAAAAATATGATAAAATAGACTCTGTACGTACTTGATACAAAGATGAGGGTATAAACAGATTTTTAACTATTCAAATCTGCTATAAAAAGGACAAATACTAAAGAATAATATTTTTAAACTTTTCAAAGTATCTAGGTAGTTGAACACGGGCTAAATCCCTAGTGAAAAAGATAGATTTCCTGGTGTGCATCGCACACTGCGTCAATTTCCTATTTTCATACGGGATTCTTTACGCCCTTTGTATCCTGATCTTTGTAGGCAAGGCGTATAATTTCATCAATCCAAAGGGGATTAAAATGACAAAACAAGTGTTTCAAACGACTTTTGCGGGTCGTGAGTTAATTGTAGAGACTGGTCAGGTTGCTAAGCAAGCAAATGGCTCTGTTGTCGTGCGTTACGGTGAGTCAACTATCTTGACTGCTGCCGTTATGTCTAAGAAAATGGCAACTGGGGATTTCTTCCCTCTCCAAGTCAACTACGAAGAAAAAATGTATGCAGCTGGGAAGTTTCCCTGGTGGCTTTATGAAACGTGAAGGACGTCCTTCAACGGATGCGACATTGACAGCGCGTTTGATTGACCGTCCAATCCGACCAATGTTTGCGGAAGGTTTCCGTAATGAAGTACAAGTCATCAACACCGTGCTTCTTATGATGAAAATGCATCTGCACCAATGGCAGCTATGTTTGGTTCATCCTTGGCATTGTCTATCTCAGATATTCCATTTGACGGACCAATCGCTGGGGTACAGGTTGGCTATGTAGATGGTCAAATCATTATCAACCCTACGCAAGAACAAGCAGAGCAATCTCTTCTTGAATTAACAGTAGCTGGTACCAAACACGCTATCAACATGGTAGAGTCTGGTGCTAAAGAGTTGTCAGAAGAAATCATGTTGGAAGCCCTTCTCAAAGGGCACGAAGCAGTCAAAGAATTGATTGCCTTCCAAGAAGAAATCGTTGCGGCAGTCGGTAAAGAAAAAGCAGAAGTAGAATTGCTTCATGTGGATGCTGACTTGCAGGCTGAAATCATCGCAGTCTACAACAGCGACCTCCAAAAAGCTGTCCAAGTAGAAGAAAAATTGGCTCGTGAAGCTGCAACTCAAGCAGTTAAAGACCAAGTGACTGCTGTTTATGAAGAAAAATATGCAGACCACGAAGAATTTGACCGTATCATGCGTGATGTGGCTGAAATCTTGGAACAAATGGAACACGCTGAAGTGCGCCGTTTGATCACAGAAGATAAGGTGCGTCCTGATGGTCGTAAGGTCGATGAAATCCGTCCTTTGGATGCGGTTGTTGACTTCCTTCCTCGTGTGCACGGCTCTGGTCTCTTCACTCGTGGACAAACTCAGGCTCTTTCAGTCTTGACCTTGGCTCCGATGGGTGAAACTCAAATCATTGATGGTTTGGATCCAGAGTATAAGAAACGCTTTATGCACCACTATAACTTCCCACAATACTCTGTAGGGGAAACTGGTCGTTACGGTGCTCCAGGTCGTCGTGAAATCGGTCACGGTGCTCTCGGTGAGCGTGCCCTTGCTCAAGTCTTGCCAAGCTTGGAGGAATTCCCATACGCTATCCGCTTGGTAGCTGAGGTCTTGGAATCAAACGGTTCTTCATCTCAGGCTTCTATCTGTGCAGGAACTCTTGCCCTTATGGCTGGTGGTGTGCCAATCAAGGCGCCAGTAGCTGGTATTGCCATGGGTCTCATCTCAGATGGAAACAACTATACAGTCTTGACAGATATCCAAGGTTTGGAAGACCACTTTGGAGACATGGACTTCAAGGTTGCAGGAACTCGTGACGGGATTACAGCCCTACAAATGGATATCAAGATTCAAGGGATTACTGCAGAAATCTTGACTGAAGCCCTTGCTCAAGCCAAGAAAGCTCGTTTTGAAATCCTTGATGTGATTGAAGCAACCATTCCAGAAGTTCGTCCAGAATTGGCTCCAACTGCTCCGAAAAATTGATACCATCAAGATCGATGTGGACAAGATCAAGATTGTCATCGGTAAGGGTGGAGAAACCATCGACAAGATTATCGCTGAAACAGGCGTTAAGATCGATATCGACGAAGAAGGAAATGTGTCTATCTACTCTAGTGACCAAGATGCTATTAACCGTGCCAAAGAAATCATTGCTGGTTTGGTTCGTGAAGCTAAGGTGGACGAAGTTTACCGTGCTAAAGTCGTTCGTATCGAGAAATTTGGTGCCTTTGTTAACCTCTTTGATAAGACAGATGCCCTTGTTCATATCTCTGAGATGGCTTGGACTCGTACCAATAATGTCGAAGACTTGGTAGCAATCGGGGATGAAGTTGATGTTAAGGTTATTAAGATTGATGAAAAAGGACGTGTGGATGCTTCTATGAAAGCTCTTCTTCCTCGTCCTCCAAAACCTGAACGTGATGAAAAAGGCGAAAAGTCTGAGAGACCTCACCGCCCACGTCATCACAAGGACCACAAACCTAAGAAAGAATTTACAGAAACACCAAAAGATTCAGAATAAGAAAAGGAGAAATGTATGGGATGGTGGCGCGAAACCATTGATATCGTAAAAGAAAATGATCCAGCGGCCCGCACCACTTTGGAGGTTTTGCTGACTTATCCAGGTGTCAAGGCCTTGGCGGCCCACCGTCTCTCGCATTTTCTCTGGAAGCATGGCTTCAAACTACTGGCTCGTATGCACAGTCAGTTCTGGCGCTTTTGGACTCAGATTGAGATTCATCCAGGTGCCCAGATTGATTCAGGTGTCTTTATCGACCACGGTTCTGGTCTGGTGATTGGGGAAACAGCGATTGTTGAAAAAGGTGTTCTCCTTTATCACGGAGTGACTCTTGGGGGAACAGGAAAAGACTGTGGCAAACGCCATCCTACCGTTCGCAAAGGAGCGCTTATATCCGCTCATGCCCAAGTTATCGGACCAGTGGAAATCGGCGAAAATGCCAAGGTCGGTGCAGCAGCAGTTGTCGTGGCAGACGTACCTAGTGATGTGACGGTTGTCGGTATTCCTGCTAAGATTGTCCGTGTTCATGGTAAGAAGGATGAGCCAGTCATTCACGAAGTCGAAGAAAAACGAGAGTACTACGTCAATAAACTCGAGCAGGCTAAAGAAGCCAGTCACAGATCGTCTGGTTTGTAGAGGATAGCTATATGATTCAAGCAAGAAACAAGTTAAGCCAAGAGGAGTTATCTGAGGCGAAAAAACTAATTAACTGTTGCCAAAACTATGACGGTACCTATCGTGATCCCTATCTCTCTAACATGCTTAATTTTGACCCAAACATGCCCGCCTTTTTCCTTTATTATGAAAAAGGCGAACTTGTTGGTTTATTAACTGTCTATGCAGATGACCAAGATGTGGAAGTGACGATACTGGTTCATCCAGATCATCGCCGTCAGGGAATTGCGCGTGTATTGTTTACTAGTTTTGAGAAAGAAACGGCTGCTTTTTCTATTCGTTCAGTGACTTTTCAGACAGAGCGTATTTTTCTAGAACATCATCCTGATTTTGTTAGCAACTGGGGATTGGTCGAGGATGAAGAGACAGAAACTTGGTTAGGTAAGGATAGAAAACCTTATCCGTTAGAAAAGCTTTCCAATCTTGAAGTTTTGTTAGCAGATAGTTCGTATCAGGATCAAATTAGTCAGTTAAAATTTCAGGCATTCTCAGAGGAACATGAATCGAGAGAAGTTGTGGATAGATATGTCGCTGAAGCTCTGAAAGATCCAGAAAGTCGCTTATATATTTTGTTAAAAAACGATCAGGTCATTGGAACTTGCACGGTTGATTTATCGAGCGATACGAATTACCTCTATGGTTTGGCAATATCGGAACCTGAACGCGGAAAAGGCTATGGAAGCTATTTAGCAAAATCCCTTATCAACCAACTAATTGAGCAAAATGATAAGGAATTTCAGATTGCCGTGGAAGATAGCAATGTAGGTGCCAAACGCTTGTATGAAAAAATCGGCTTTGTCAAACAGACTCAGGTGGTTTATCTGAATGAGAAAGAGTAATAAATGATATTAGAAGAATTTGAAAATGTACCTGCTGTTATAGAGCCAACTGATCGAAGCCTCCTTAGTGGTGGAGAAATCTGTGATACCATTATCTTGTCTTTTAATGGAAAAATCCTTGAACGAGTAAAGCAGATAGATGGTGTCTACGAAGGTGGCTATCTTACCAATCTAAATGGTAAACTGCCATGGTATATCTATGAAAAAGATGGGAGTAAGGTAGCAGTTGCTATGGCTCTTATTGGAGCTCCAATGGTTGTTGGACTCTTAGAAGAACTCAAAGCAAGAGGATTTAAGAACTTTATCGTTTTAGGATCTTGCGGAGTTCTAGACCAGTCTATTCAAGCAGATAAGATTATCCTACCAAGCTCGGCTTTACGTGATGAAGGTACTAGTTATCACTATGCTCCAGCAAGTGAAGAAATAGCCTATGAGCAATCTCTACTCTTAACTATGGAAAAAGCCTTGGATAAAGCTGGCATTGAGCATATTCGAACAAAGTCTTGGACCACAGATGCCTTCTATCGTGAGACAGCTGCTAAGGTCAAACGAAGACTAGCAGCAGGAGCTAGAGTTGTAGATATGGAAGCTTCAGCTATCATGGCCTGGGCCCAATATCGACTAGCCAATGTCTATCAATTTTTCTACACAGCTGACTATGTCGATCATCAAAATCACGAATGGGATGCTAGACGCGAGGATAGAAAAGCGGATGCTATGACTTTCTTTGAGATAGCATTAGTAATTGCTAGAGATTTGGATTGAAACTACTCTCTACTAATAGGTACGAATTGTAATTACTCTTGTTTGGTTTATTTTTCTTGTCCAGCAAGGATTTTGCTGAATACTTTGATTAGCTTAGGTCTAATCATCTGGGGCTATCCCGCTAAGTGAAGGCGAAGCAGAAGTAGAAAGGAAACTACAAGAATGGCAGTATATTTTTACGGCTGTATCACCATGGATGGCTACTTGGCAGACAGCCAGCACAGGATAGACTGGCTGCATCAGCTTGGTTCTGTAGAGGATACAGGCTATGATGACTTTTACAGGCAAATGGATATCACCATCATGGGCAAGCGGACCTTTGAAGAAATCCAAGATTTGCAAGATGTAGAAAGTTTTTATCAAGCTACGGAAAACTATGTCTTTACGCATGATAGGCACCTGCCTGTCAAAAATTACCAGCCAGTAGCTGGGGATGTGGTGGACTTTGTTCACCAGATTGACAAAGGCAAAAATGTCTTTGTGATTGGTGGTAATTCCTTAGTAGGACCGCTCTTGGATGCGGATCTTTTCGACCACCTCATTATTCAGATAGCGCCCCTTATCCTAGGAAAGGGGGTTCCCCTCTTTACCCAAGAGGAAGGGCAGCGCTTTTACAAACTGGATAGCCTCAGACAATTTGGTCCTTTTGCAGAGCTGGTTTTCAGCAGAAAAAGTCAGAAATAGAGAAGGGAGTGGACCGCATGGTTAAAATTTACGACACTATGTCTCGTGATTTGCGAGAATTTATCCCAATTGAGGACGGCAAAGTCAAGATGTATGTTTGTGGGCCAACCGTGTACAACTATATCCACGTGGGGAATGCCCGTTCGACGGTAGCTTTTGATACGATTCGTCGTTATTTTGAGTATCGTGGGTATGAGGTTGCCTATATTTCCAATTTTACAGATGTAGATGATAAAATTATCAACCGTGCCAAGGAAGAAGGTATCACGCCCCAGGAGGTTGCGGACAAGTACATTGCTGCCTTTCGTGAGGATGTGACGGCCTTAGGCGTGAAGCCTGCGACCCGCCATCCGCGTGTAGTGGAGTTTATGGCGGATATCATCCGCTTTGTGGAAGAGTTGATTGAAAAAGGTTTTGCCTATGAGAGCCAAGGGGATGTTTACTTTCCGTGTTGAAAAATCCCATAACTATGCTAAATTAGCAAATAAAACATTGGAAGATTTGGAGCTAGGTGCTTCAGGTCGAACCGATGAAGAAACGGCTCGTAAGGAAAATCCTGTAGACTTTGCCCTATGGAAAGCTGCCAAATTAGGCGAGATTTCTTGGGACAGTCCTTGGGGACCTGGTCGTCCGGGCTGGCACATCGAGTGTTCAGTCATGTCAACAGAGATTTTGGGCGACACCATTGATATTCACGGTGGTGGAGCTGACCTTGAGTTTCCTCACCACACCAATGAAATTGCCCAGTCTGAAGCTAAAACAGGTAAGACCTTTGCCAACTACTGGATGCACAATGGTTTTGTCAATATCGATAATGTCAAGATGTCCAAATCCTTGGGCAACTTTATTACAGTGCATGATGCCCTCAAAACCCTCGATGGGCAAGTGCTTCGTTTCTTCTTTGCGACTCAACATTATCGCAAGCCAATCAACTTTACAGAAAAGGCAGTGCGTGATGCAGAGACTAATCTCAAGTATCTAAAGAACACTTACGAACAACCATTTTCTGGGACTGTAGATGCTCAAGAGTTACAGGCTTTTAAAGACAAGTTTGTGGCTGCAATGGATGAAGATTTTAACGCTGCAAATGGAATCACAGTTGTCTTTGAAATGGCCAAGTGGATCAATTCCGGCAACTATGATGCAAGTGTCAAGCAAGCTCTTGCGGATATGTTGGAAGTCTTTGGAATTGTCTTTGTCGAGGAAGTTTTAGATGCAGACATTGAAGCCTTGATTCAAAAACGTCAAGAAGCGCGTGCCAATCGTGATTTTGCGACAGCGGACCAGATCCGTGACCAATTGGCTGCTCAAGGGATTAAGCTCCTTGACACCAAGGATGGAGTGAGGTGGACACGTGATTGATGTCAATCTCATTAATGGGATTGCGTTAGCTTTTGAGGGGGACGCGGTGTATTCTATGTATATTCGTCGTCACCTCATCCTCAAAGGCATGACCAACCCAATAAACTCCACCAAGAAGCGACCAAGTATGTCTCAGCCAAAGCTCAAGCTCGCCTGATTTTCCTTATGTTAGAGGAGCAAGTCCTGACGGAAAAAGAAGAAGAAATCTACAAACGTGGTCGTAATACCAATAGCCACACAAAGGCTAAAAATGCTGATGTGGTGACTTACCGTATGTCCACAGGTTTTGAAGCAGTCATGGGCTATCTCCATATGACTGAAAATCTGGAACGTCTTGAGAGCTTGATTTCGTGGTGCATCCAAAAAGTGGAGGGCTAGGACATGATAGCAAAAGAACTACAAGACTGGTTTCCTGAGGCTCAGATTTCAGACCAACCAGTAGAGAAAGAGGGCTATCTCACGCTCCCTTTAGCTTCTCAGCAGTGGATTTTGCTGGAGGAAGCTAGTCTTAGCGAGCGTGAAAAACAACTGGTGGCTCTCTTAACCAAACAGGAGCAAACTGTTTCGCTCAATCCTTGGTATCCATATCTGATTGAGGGGAAGGGGCAGGCACCACAAGCTTTTAAAAAGATTCAGTTGGTTTATTGTCATCTTTCCTATTTTCAGCAGGAAAATCTAGCTTCTTGGCTAGATATGATGCGGACTCTTTTTCCTAACTGTCAGACGGTGCTTCAGGTCGGAGCTCAGGATTATGTTTTCGTGCTTCAGCAAGACAAATACACCTCTGTACGAGCTATTTTAAGTGATACGATTGAAGCGGTTGAGTATGACTTTGGACTTCGTCTCTCTTATCATGTTAGGACAGGTTTGGTCTCAGACGGGCAATCAAGCCCTATCAGACTTAATCAAAGCTGAGCGCGATTTGTTCAAGACTTGGTGGCGTCAGAGTCACCAAGGTGTTCATACTTTTTCTCAGCTCTATCTTTGGAGTATGGGAGAAAGACTCGTGGACTTGAAGGCAATCAAGGAATGTCTACACCAGATGATTTTGGATCAAGATCAGATTCAGGAAATCATTCTCTCTCTTTGGGAAAATAGTGCTATCCTAACAAAAACAGCCCAGCAACTCTATCTGCACCGCAATTCTCTCCAATACAAGATTGATAAATGGGAAGAATTGACAGGGCTTCAGTTGAAGGAATTGACCGACCTGACCTTGTGTTATCAATTGATTTTACCAGATATTCTCTAAAGTTTTGTGCAAGTTGCACAGAACTTTTTTGTTTTTTTGGTCACCTTGCCATAGAAAAATAAAGCGTTTTCATCTATAATAAAATTATCAAAATACAAAAGGAGTTCACCTCATGGTAGAATTGAATCTTAAAAATATTTACAAAAAATATCCAAACAGCGAACACTATTCAGTTGAAGACTTCAACTTGGACATTAAAGACAAAGAATTTATCGTTTTCGTAGGTCCTTCAGGATGTGGTAAATCAACAACTCTTCGTATGATCGCAGGTCTTGAAGATATTACAGAAGGAACTGCATCTATCGATGGCGTGGTTGTCAACGACGTAGCTCCAAAGACCGTGACATCGCCATGGTATTCCAAAACTACGCTCTTTACCCACACATGACTGTTTATGACAACATGGCTTTCGGTTTGAAATTGCGTAAATACAGCAAAGAAGACATCGACAAACGTGTGCAAGAAGCAGCTGAAATCCTTGGATTGAAAGAATTCTTGGAACGTAAACCAGCTGACCTTTCAGGTGGTCAACGTCAACGTGTTGCCATGGGTCGTGCCATTGTCCGTGATGCAAAAGTATTCTTGATGGACGAACCTTTGTCAAACTTGGATGCCAAACTTCGTGTATCAATGCGTGCTGAAATTGCGAAAATCCACCGTCGTATCGGAGCTACAACTATCTACGTAACTCACGACCAAACAGAAGCGATGACACTTGCAGACCGTATCGTTATCATGTCAGCAACTAAGAACCCTGCTGGTACAGGTACTATCGGACGTGTAGAACAAATCGGTACTCCTCAAGAAGTTTACAAAAACCCAGTTAACAAATTCGTAGCAGGATTCATCGGAAGCCCAGCTATGAACTTCATCAATGTGAAATTGGTTGGTAGCGAAATTGTTTCTGACGGTTTCCGTTTGAAAGTTCCAGAAGGAGCATTGAAAGTTCTTCGTGAAAAAAGGCTACGAAGGTAAAGAATTGATCTTCGGTATCCGTCCAGAAGACGTGAATGCAGAACCTGCTTTCCTTGAAACATTCCCAGAATCAGTTGTAAAAGCTACTATCTCAGTATCAGAATTGCTTGGTTCAGAATCTCACCTTTACTGCCAAGTTGGTAAAGACGAATTTGTTGCCAAAGTGGATGCTCGTGACTACTTGCAAACAGGTGCAACAGTTGAGCTTGGATTTGACTTGAACAAAGCACACTTCTTCGATGTAGAAACTGAAAGAACGGTTTACTAAGATAAAAGAAACTTAAAACACTGCTAGAGAAATCTGGCAGTGTTTTTTGAGATGTGGATTGATTGAGAGGGAATTTTCTAGTTTTCATATTCTTAAAAAAGTGATAAAATGGTAGGAAGAATTGGAGAGTAGAAATGCCGAAAGAAGTGAATTTGACGGGCGATGAGGTTGTCGCTTTAACGCAAAAATATTTATCAAAAGAAGATGTGGCTTTTGTCCATAAGGCCTTGGTCTATGCTGTTGAATGCCACAGTGGCCAGTATCGGAAATCTGGCGAACCCTACATTATCCATCCTATCCAAGTAGCTGGTATTTTAGCTAAGCTCAAGCTGGATGCTGTAACGGTAGCTTGTGGTTTCTTGCATGACGTGGTTGAGGATACAGAGGCGACCTTGGATGATTTGGAAAGAGAGTTTGGCCCCGATGTTCGGGTAATCGTCGACGGGGTTACCAAGCTTGGTAAGGTCGAGTACAAATCGATCGAGGAGCAATTAGCGGAAAATCATCGCAAGATGCTCATGGCCATGTCTGAGGACATCCGTGTTATCTTGGTCAAACTGTCTGACCGCTTGCACAATATGCGGACCCTGAAACATCTTCGAAAAGACAAGCAGGAGCGTATTTCCAAAGAAACTATGGAAATCTATGCCCCACTTGCCCACCGTCTGGGGATTTCTAGTGTTAAATGGGAATTGGAAGACCTATCTTTCCGTTATCTCAACCCAACGGAGTTTTACAAGATTACCCATATGATGAAGGAAAAGCGCAGAGAGCGTGAAGCCTTGGTGGATAAGGTAGTTACGAAACTAGAAGATTATACGACAGATCGTCACTTAAAAGGGAAGATTTACGGTCGTCCCAAGCATATTTACTCCATTTTCCGCAAAATGCAGGATAAGAGAAAATGTTTTGAGGAAATCTATGACCTGATTGCCATTCGTTGTATTTTGGATACCCAAAGTGATGTTTATGCCATGCTTGGTTACGTACATGAGCTTTGGAAACCGATGCCAGGTCGCTTTAAAGACTATATCGCTAATCGTAAAGCCAATGGGTATCAGTCTATCCATACGACTGTTTATGGACCAAAAGGGCCGATTGAGTTCCAGATTCGGACCAAGGCCATGCACGAGGTGGCTGAGTACGGGGTTGCGGCTCACTGGGCTTATAAGAAAGGCATCAAGGGGCAGGTTAACAGCAAGGAATCAGCTATTGGGATGACCTGGATCAAGGAGATGATGGAGCTCCAAGACCAGGCCGATGATGCCAAGGAATTTGTTGATTCAGTTAAGGAAAACTATCTGGCTGAGGAGATTTACGTCTTTACCCCAGATGGAGCGGTCCGTTCCCTTCCGAAAGATTCAGGACCGATTGACTTTGCCTACGAAATTCATACCAAGGTCGGTGAAAAAGCAACTGGTGCTAAGGTCAATGGCCGTATGGTTCCATTGACAACCAAGCTCAAGACAGGAGATCAGGTTGAAATTGTTACCAACCCGAACTCCTTTGGACCGAGCCGTGACTGGCTCAATATGGTCAAGACCAGCAAGGCGCGCAACAAGATTCGTCAGTTCTTTAAAAACCAAGATAAGGAATTGTCTGTCAATAAGGGTCGTGAAATGCTGATGGCCCAGTTCCAAGAAAATGGCTATGTGGCCAATAAATTCATGGACAAGCGTCATATGGACCAAGTTCTGCAAAAGACTAGCTACAAGACAGAAGAATCCCTTTTTGCGGCTATTGGTTTTGGTGAAATCGGTGCTATTACTGTCTTTAACCGTCTGACTGAAAAAGAACGCCGTGAAGAAGAACGTGCCAAGGCCAAGGCTGAAGCAGAAGAACTTGTCAAAGGTGGCGAGATCAAGGTTGAAAACAAAGAAACCCTCAAGGTTAAGCATGAGGGTGGTGTTGTCATTGAAGGTGCCTCAGGTCTCCTAGTGCGGATTGCCAAGTGCTGTAATCCAGTGCCTGGTGACGATATTGTTGGCTACATTACCAAGGGTCGTGGTGTGGCTATTCACCGTGTGGACTGTATGAACCTGCGTGCTCAAGAAAATTACGAGCAACGTCTCCTTGATGTGGAATGGGAAGACCAGTACTCAAACTCAAATAAGGAGTATATGGCCCATATCGATATCTATGGTCTCAACCGTACAGGACTCTTGAACGATGTACTACAAGTTCTTTCAAATACAACCAAGAATATTTCAACAGTCAATGCCCAACCAACCAAGGATATGAAATTTGCTAATATCCATGTATCCTTTGGTATTGCTAATCTCTCTACGCTAACTACGGTCGTGGACAAGATTAAGAGTGTGCCAGAAGTTTACTCTGTCAAACGGACCAACGGCTAATTGTCCTAGCTCTTACTAGAAAGGCTATTATGAAAATCATTATCCAACGGGTTAAAAAAAGCCCAAGTGAGTATCGAAGGTCAGGTTCATGGGAAAATCAATCAGGGGCTCTTATTGCTGGTTGGTGTTGGACCAGAGGACCAAGAGGAAGATTTGGACTATGCTGTGAGAAAACTTGTCAACATGCGAATTTTTTCAGACGCAGAAGGCAAGATGAACCTGTCTGTAAAAGATATTGAAGGAGAAATCCTCTCTATTTCTCAGTTTACCCTCTTTGCGGATACCAAGAAAGGCAATCGTCCAGCCTTTACAGGCGCAGCCAAGCCTGATATTGCATCAGATTTCTATGACGCTTTCAATCAAAAATTAGCGCAAGAAGTGTCCGTTCAGACAGGTATTTTTGGAGCGGATATGCAGGTTGAGCTGGTCAATGACGGACCTGTTACCATTATCCTAGATACTAAAAATAGATAAGAAAGACCAAGCCAGCCGGCTTGGTTTTTCTTATCTATCATAAAATACTCCAAAATGAAATCTGTTCTTGATAGGCTTTGGGGAAGTCTCTTTTCAGGCTTTGACTTATGCGATAGGAAGGGATGAGGTGTCCTAGGGTTAGGAGAGTTCCCTGAAGGAGAAGTGACATACCCCTTAAAAACAGCAAGGAGAGAATGATTAGGCTATCCCATAGAAGGATTTGTAAGGCAAAACGCCAGAATCTCGGTCTAAACTGGGAATAGAGGTGACTAAAGTGGTCACAAAGTTGGTTGGAAAGATAGGTCAATAGCACAGGATGAAAGAAAATCAGCCAACCGCTATAAATCAACATCCAATCCCAAGTAAGCCCCCCTTTAAATGTCAAAAATGCCAGCATGATTCCATCAATGACAAGGAGCTCAATGGTTTTGATGTAGATGATTTTTTTCATGCTAAAGCCTCCTTCTCCTTATAGGCACTCCCATAAAGTGATGTGTTTGTCGTAAAAGTCTGGATAGTTGTCTCTTAGGTAGTCGGCCGTCATATAATATAAAGTAGAATGGCAAGCAGTGATGATTGGCATAAGAGAGGAGAAAACGCTGAGAACTAACGAAGGTTAAAAGGACAAAAAATAGAAAATCAATGGAGAGAATCCCTAAATAGTAGAAGCGAATCTTTTTATTGATTTTAGGATAAATCTCAGCGAATTGATGTTTGAGTCGGACAACCAAGCGAAATAGCAGGAGTCCTTGAGCAAGGAGGAAAATAAAACCAGAGAGCAAGAGCCATTCTAAAGCTGTCTCGGGTCTAGTGGTAAAAAATGCAAGTAGTAGCAAATCGCTGACTACGATGGCTGCAAAATGGATTCTAAAGAGATTTTTCATAAGATGACCTCCCTCTTTTATCTAGCTTCATTCTACTCCAAAAGAATGGGAGTTACAAGTAAAATGATAAAAATAGCAGAAGGGAGATTCTCTTAAGTCGACTTGTTTTTTTATTTAAGTTTTCTTCTATTATCTTACTTCTTCATCATTCCAGACAAATAAAGCTCCGATTGCATTGAGGATATAAAAGATGTATTTTCCGATATTGGCAAAATTTCCTTGAATACCAGCTTTTGTCAGCTGAACGAAATTGTAAATCAACCAAAAGCCCCACTGAGTTGTTAGTTTCAATGCGTTAAAAGCATTGGCAATGAGTGAGAGTGCAAAGGCAATGGTTGTTACATAGGCAAGGAGATTCATCTTTCCTCCATAGCCGATATAGTTGGTCACAAAGGCAAAGAGGAAGGCGATGATTGAAATGATGATGGCCGCCAATTTTAGCTGTTTTTGGCTCATTTGGTTGGGTCTGCCTTCTTGCGAAGCTTCCCATTTCTTAATAGCAAAGGTATAAATGAGGAAGGTGACGGGATAGGTAATGATGGCCGCCTTATTTCCAAGGATATAATCAATAGCACCGGACAAAATGGTATTAACAATACCAAAGTAATTTCCCCCATTTGCTTAATTTCCCCGTGAAACGAGTGGATAACATGGAAATCCCAACGTTGGTTACGGAAATCAATCCAAAGGGTACAAGAGCTGTCCATGGTCCCCAGTCTACAAATTTATCGAGGCGTGAGTTGAGATAACCAGATGCAATCGCAATCCCAACGACCAAAGCAACCCCGAAGAGGTCAAACCATTTAGATGTAGCAAAAATTTTTAGTGATTTTTTCATAGGTTAAACTATCTTTCTTGTTTTTTACAAACATTCTACAACTAAATGAAAGTAAAATCAAATGTTAGAAATAAAACCCTGAAAATAAAACTTTCAGGGTTGGTTGGGGGACTTGAGAAATTAGTTGATTTTCTCGACATAGAGTTGTTTGGCAATGTCCATATTCACTTGTAAATCTTCGTTTTTACTAAGGATAGTGAAGGTATTGCTGAAGCCATCAAACTGCTTGACTTGGAGCGAATCACCGATGTGAAGTGAGTGCTTGTCCAGATAACTGAGAATGTCAAAACTATCGTGCACCCGAGTTAGGCGATAGGAGCCAGCTTCCTTGATGTCAGCTAGTGGCAGGTTATTGATTTCAACTAGGAGTTCTCCCTTGGCAGGAATGGTTCCTCCGTGGGGGCATGTCTTGGGGAATCCAAGCAATTTTTCTAGTCTCTCCACGAATAGGTCAGAGACAGTATGTTCTAAAACCTCAGCTTCCTCGTGAATCTGGTCACTCGTATAGTCTAAATGATGGACTAGAAAAACTTCAATCAAACGGTGCTTACGATAGAGCTCAGAGACCAGTTTGAGTCCGAGGTCAGTCAGTAAATAACCACATTCCTTATCCTTGAGGATGAGATTTTCGCTCTTCATTCTTTTAATCATTTCAGTTACAGCAGGGGGGAGAGACTTGCATACGAGTCGCAATTTCCTTGTTGGTAATCTTATGCAAATCAATGCCAATTTCATAAATACACTTTAGATAGTCTTCTTTGTTTGGGGTCATTCGTTTCCTCTTGTTCATTATCTCTATCTAGTATATCAAAAAAAGCTAGATTTCTCTAGCTATCTGCCACAATGGATTCTAATTTAGTTCTTTAGCAGCTGCAATTGCAGCTTCGAAGTTTGGCTCAGAATTGATATTGTCCACGTATTCAACGTAGCGAATAGTATTGTCAGTATCGAGGACAAAGACTGCGCGTGCCAATAGGTGCCACTCATTGATTAAGAGGGCATAATCACGTCCAAAGGAATGGTCGAAATAGTCTGAGAGCATGATGGCATTTTCAATACCTTCAGCACCGCACCAACGTTTTTGGGCAAAAGGTAGGTCCATGGAAACAGTCAAGACGACCGTGTTGTCCAGTCCAGCCAGTTCTTGGTTAAAACGACGCGTTTGAGTTGAGCAGATACCTGTATCGATAGAAGGCACGACACTCAAGACTTTTTTCTTCCCATCAAAATCAGCCAGAGATTTTTTAGAAAGATCAGTTGCAGTGAGAGAAAAATCAAGTGCCTTGTCACCGACTTGTAGTTGTTTACCTGTAAAGCTAACAGGATTTCCGAGGAAAGTTACCATAGGATACTCCAATCTTTTTTCTTTCATTTTAACTAAAAGAGCTAGAATTTTCCAATTATTTGACCGGAAATATGGGCATAGAAAAAACGTCGATTCAAGAAGAATGACGTTTTGAAATCTATTATTTAGCTAAACCTTCAGCAATCTTGTCAAGGTTGTATTTCATCATGTTGTAGTAGCTGTCGCCTTCTTTACCTTGTTCTGCGATAGAGTCAGTAAAGATTTGTGCGTAGATTGGGATATTTGTATCTTGAGATACAGTTTTCATTGGACGGTCATCCACACTTGATTCTACAAAGAGTGATGGAACTTTTGTTTGGCGAAGTTTTTCAACCAAGGTCTTGATTTGTTCAGGTGTTCCTTCTTCTTCAGTGTTGATTTCCCAGATGTAGGCACTTGGGACACCATATGCTTTAGAGAAGTATTTGAATGCTCCTTCGCTGGTTACAATGAGTTTCTTTTCAGCAGGAATGTTATTGAATTTATCCTTACTTTCTTTATCAAGTTTGTCTAACTTATCAGTATATTCTTTGAGATTTTTTTCGTAGAATTCCTTGTTGCTAGGGTCTTTAGCGCTCAATTGTTTGGCGATGTTTTTAGCAAAGATAATCCCATTTTCAAGGTTAAGCCAAGCATGTGGGTCTTCTTTGCCTTTTTCATTTTTTCCTTCAAGGTAGATAACATCAACGCCTTCGCTGACTGCAAAAGTAGTCTTTGTTTTTCAGTTTTCTTAGCATTTTTCTACCAATTTTGTAAACCAAGCATTGCCACCAGTTTCAAGGTTGATACCGTTATAGAAAATCAAATCAGCTTGAGAAGTTTTCTTGACGTCTTCAGGAAGCGGTTCGTATTCGTGTGGGTCTTGCCCAATCGGAACGATACTGTGAAGATCAATCTTGTCACCAGCAATATTTTTAGTAATATCAGCGATGATTGAGTTTGTAGCAACAACTTTTAGTTTTTGACCAGAAGCTGCATCTTTTTTTCCGCTAGCACATGCTACAAGAGCAATGACGGAAAGAAAGAGAACGAACAATGTACCTAATTTTTTCATTAGATCCTCCAATTTATTGGGGTATTTTCCCTATTTTTAACAAATGTTTATTTTTCAGTTTCAAATATCGTTGTTTTAGGAGCGATAAAGAAAGCTAATGAGAAAGAAACTAGCAGCTGTGAGCTACGATACTAGAACCTGCCGCAACGTTAAAGCTATAACCAATAAAGAGTCCCAAAACTGAAGCTGTAGCTCCAAAGGTTGAGGAAAGAAAAATCATACTTTTCAGGCTATTAGCATAAAGATAAGCAGTTGCAGCTGGGGTAATCAGCATGGCTACAATCAGGATAGTTCCGACACTTTGCATGGCTGTCACAGACACGAGAGTCAAGAGTACCATGAGAAGGTAGTGATAGAAATTGACAGGCATTCCCATGGCTTTAGCCAGGAGTTCATCAAAGGAAGTTATCAAGAGTTGCTTGAAGAAAATCCAGATTAACAAGAGAATGACTGCTCCAACACCCATAGTAATAAACATATCCGTATCTTGGACGGCCAGGATATTACCAAAAAGGATATGGAAAAGGTCAGTTGAACTTTTAGCGACACTAATCAAGATGATACCGAGGGCTAAGAAAGAAGAAAAGGTAATGCTGATGGCGGTATCGCTTTTGATAATCGAGTTTCCCTGATGTAGGTAATGATGATAGCAGCTAGCAATCCAAAGACAATGGCTCCGATAAAGAAGTCAAGGCCCAAGATAAAGGAGAGGGCAACACCTGGTAAGACAGCATGTGAAATGGCATCTCCCATGAGTGACATCCCGCGTAGGATGATGAAACATCCCACAGCTCCAGCTACTATCCCCAGACGACAATAGCTGTTATCAAGGCATTTTGTAGGAAATGGAATTTTTGCAATCCATCGATAAATTCTGCAATCATAGGTCACCTCCATTGAAGAAGAGTCGATTACCGTAAGCTTCTTTGAGATTAGCTTCGGTAAAGGTTTCTTTGGTTGGACCAAAGGCAATCACTTCTCGATTGACAAGCAAGACTTGATCGAAGTAGTGGGGAACCTTGCTGAGGTCGTGGTGGACGATGAGAACCGTCTTCCCAGCTTTTTTCAAATCTCTCAGCGTATTCATGATGATTTCCTCACTGACAGAGTCAATCCCAACAAAGGGTTCATCCAAGAGGATATAGTCTGCTTCCTGCACCAAAGCATCTGGCAATCAAGACCCGCTGGAATTGACCTCCAGACAGTTGACTGATCTGCCGTTCAGCGTAGTCAGCTAGGCCGACGATTTCAAGGGCCTCTTGCACTTTCTTCCAATGTTTAGCGTTTAAACTGCGAAAGAGAGGGATAGAGGGAAAGAGTCCTAGCGAGACGCATTCCTTGACCTTGATGGGAAAGTTGTAGTCGATATTGATTTTTTGTTCGACATAGGCGATTCGGTGTAAGGATTTTTTCACTTCCTTGTCATCGAGAAATGCCTGACCTTGATGTGGGATAATTCCCAGCATACCTTTTAATAGTGTTGATTTCCCAGCGCCGTTTGGACCAATGATACCGGTAATTGTAGGTCCTTGGAGCACTAGTGAAATATCCTTAAGTGCCAACGTTTCTTTGTAGGAAACACTGAGGTTTTCGATACGTATCATACAGTTGTATTCCTCCTGTCTCTTAATATACATTATTAAGTCAAGTTAATTTTTTGAAAAATTTAAAATAATAACTGAAAAAAATGAAAGAAAAGGAAAGTTCATTTTTAATTGCATTCCCAAGCAATTTTTGTTAAGCTAAAAGCAAGTACAAATGAAAGCGAGAACAAGATGACACGTTATCAAGACGATTTTTATGATGCTATCAATGGAGAATGGCAGAAAACAGCTGAAATCCCAGCAGATAAGTCTCAAACAGGAGGTTTTGTTGATTTAGACCAGGAAATTGAAGACCTGATGCTGGCGACAACAGACAAGTGGTTGGCGGGAGAAGAGGTGCCTGAGGATGCTATCTTGGCAAACTTTGTCAAATACCACCGCCTAGTTCGTGATTTTGACAAGAGAGAAGCTGACGGTATCACACCTGTCTTACCACTTATTAAAGAATTCCAAGAATCGGAGACTTTTGCGGATTTTACAGCTAAATTAGCAGAGTTTGAGCTTGAAGGAAAACCCAACTTCCTTCCTTTTGGTGTATCACCAGACTTTATGGATGCTAGAATCAATGTTCTATGGGCTAGCGCTCCAAGCACGATCCTGCCAGATACGACCTACTATGCAGAAGATCACCCTCAGCGCGAAGAGCTCTTGACTCTTTGGAAAGAAACTAGCGCAAATCTTCTCAAGGCTTATGATTTCTCTGATGCAGAAATTGAAGACTTGCTAGAGAAAAGACTAGAATTGGACCGTCGAATTGCGGCAGTGGTGCTTTCTAATGAAGAAAGTTCAGAGTATGCTAAACTCTACCATCCATATGCTTATGAAGACTTCAAAAAATTCGCACCTGCTCTGCCTTTGGATGACTTCTTCCAAGCCGTTCTTGGACAAGTGCCAGACAAGGTTATCGTAGATGAGGAACGTTTCTGGCAAGCGGCAGACCAATTCTATAGTGAAGAGGCCTGGCCTCTCCTCAAGGCAACCTTAATTTTAAGTGTTGTTAATCTCTCAACCAGCTATTTAACAGAAGAAATCCGTGTCTTGTCAGGTGCCTATAGTCGTGCGCTTTCAGGAGTTCCAGAAGCCAAAGATAAGGTCAAGGCAGCTTATCAACTAGCACAAGGCCCATTCAAACAAGCCTTGGGTCTCTGGTATGCCCATGAAAAATTCTCTCCAGAAGCTAAAGCGGACGTAGAGAAAAAAGTGGCAACTATGATTGATGTCTACAAGGAACGCTTGGCTAAAAATGACTGGCTAACTCCAGAAACTCGTGACAAGGCTATTGTCAAACTCAATGTCATCAAGCCTTATATCGGCTACCCAGAAGAACTGCCAGAACGCTACAAGGACAAGGTTGTGGATGAAAATGCTAGTCTTTTTGACAATGCTCTAGCTTTTGCGCGTGTGGAAATCAAGCACAGTTGGAGTATGTGGAACCAGCCTGTGGACTACAAGGAGTGGGGCATGCCTGCTCATATGGTCAATGCTTACTACAATCCACAGAAGAATCTGATTGTCTTCCCAGCGGCTATTTTACAGGCGCCTTTCTATGATTTGCATCAGTCATCTTCTGCTAACTACGGTGGTATTGGGGCAGTTATTGCCCATGAAATTTCCCACGCCTTTGATACTAACGGAGCTTCCTTTGATGAAAATGGTAGCCTCAAGGATTGGTGGACAGAGACGACTATGCTGCCTTCAAGGAGAAAAACACAAAAAAAGTTATTGACCAATTTGATGGACAGGATTCTTATGGAGCAACTATCAACGGTAAATTGACTGTATCAGAAAACGTAGCTGACTTGGGAGGAATCGCTGCAGCGCTTGAAGCAGCTAAGAGAGACCAGACTTTTCAGCAGAAGAATTTCTTTCCACAACTTTCGGTCGCATCTAGCGTATGAAAGGTCGCTCCAGAATTTATGAAACTTTTTGGCTAGCGTCGATGTGCACGCACCAGCTAAACTCCGTAGTCAATGTACAAGTACCAAACTTCGATGATTTCTTTACAACCTATGATGTCAAAGAAGGTGACGGTATGTGGCGTTCACCAGAAGAGCGTGTGATTATTTGGTAATGAATCGAATCTAATGGTAAAAATCTGTAAATCTGCAAAAGGATGGGCTAGAGAGGTTAACATGAAGAAATTTTTTTAATGATACTTTCAGCTATTCTTACTATTTTTATTTTAGCATCTTGTAGTGAAAACAAAAAAGATGAGAAAATAGAACCTTCGGCAACACAATCATTTTCTACCAAAGAGGAACAGAAGGAAACTTCTACGAAGTCAGAGAGTCAAACTAGTACGAGTTTTTCAATGGAAACACCGTTAACAACAATGGACAAGAAAAGCGAAACAGGAAAAGATTTGTACGAGGAAGTAATAGAGCGCTACAATCACTATCAGGCACTTTTAAGTAGCGGTGACCGAGAATCCTTGTATGAAAAGTTGAAACAGAACAAGATTTTTTCTGAAGAGTATGGCTATATTTTTACACTAAGCACCTACGATAAACCAGCTAGTCTCCATTATGTATACGCTGATTTAAATAATGACGGTCAAGATGAATTGATTATTGGAGATAAAAAATATATAGGGGCCATTTACTATTTAGAGAATAAACAACCAAAGTTGCTTCATACAGCTTATGTAGCTTCTGCAGGTGGTTTTCGTTCAAGTTTAGTTATTTATGAAAACGGTCAAGTCAGATATGCAGACTGGCAGTCAACACGACCAGAAATGAACTTAAGTCTGTATGCTTTTGATAAAGACGGAGTACAGAAGATTAAAGAGGGTATCTTTCAAATTGGTAGTGATCAAAAGCCGGAGCAAATCTTAGAGATTTCTTCTAATGAACTTGATTTAGCTAAATTTGAATGGAAAGAATTTGAGCCAGTCAACTAGTATTCGATAAAATTCAATATTAGACTAGATTCTAAAATCAAAAAATGGAGACTTGAATAGCAGAACACAAAAACCAAGGATAAAGAATTCCTTGGTTTTTTGCTTGCTAGAAAAAAGGATTGAAGGTCTTTTCGTGAGCAATAGTAGTAGATGGACCATGCCCTGGATAGACATCATAGTTTGGTAGAGTGAAGAGTTGGGTTTGGATACTATGAAGGAGTTGCTCCGTACTACCAGTTGGAAGATCTGTCCGTCCGATTGTTTCACGGAATAGGGCATCTCCTGTCAAGACTAGGTGAGCATCAGGAAAGACGATAGAAACACCGCCGATAGAATGTCCTGGTGTTGGTAAGACAGTGAAACGAAATTCCTCCAGTTGATATTCCTCATGAAAGACAAAGGTGTGTTCAGCCGGTTTTGCGACCACATCTGCCATATCATCGTGGCGCGGAAGCCCAGAGAGATTATCGACAGGAGTGTAGAGCCAGCTGGCTTCGCTCTCTGCGATATAGACAGGAGGATTGCCAAAAGTCTCGCGAACCAAGTCTAGACTCATAATATGGTCATAATGGGCATGGGTTAAGAGAATAGCACAAATCGGTTTATTGATGTTCTCTATTGTCTGACGAATAGCTTTCCCAATGACTACCAGGATCTACTACGATGAGGTGCTTTTCACCTTCAAGGTAATAGGTATTTTCATAGGCAACAGGATTTACGGTTTTATGGATTTTCATATTAGCTCCAATCTCAAAGAATGTACTAAGCTAAGTATAGCATAGTTAGGAAGAATAAAGTGGATAGAAAGTCCTTCTTTGAGAAAGTTGATAACCTTGTATATGGTCTTCGAGTTTTTATACCTTATTTGTAGTGAACCTCTATCATTACGAGTTCATTTGTAGTAAGATGTGTATAAGTCATTTATGTTAGTTCCTTTCAGAAAAATGAGGTAGTTTATCTGAGCTTAACATAGAAGTCTTTTTCTGTCTAGCTTAATTTTACAAATTTGAAGTTGAAAAAGGTTCACCCTTGAGTTTATTTAATGAAGAATATACGCTATCATTCAGAGGGCTTAGGAGGGTGTGAATTTGCTACAGCTACTGATAAAACATATAAAATTATATACTGTAATGATTTATATTATATGTAATTTAAAGATTTCCTAAGAAAGATATCCCAGGTTACCGCTTCGTAGAGACTAAGAAACTTCCAAATGGTGACACAGTTCATGTTTATGAAAAAATTATTCCCTCGGTGAAACCAGAACCTGCGAAACCATCAAAACTAGCTAAGGAATTGTCTAATACTGGTACAGAAGATCACTCTAGCTTAGCAGCAATTGGACTTCTTGGAGTATTGAGAGGATTTGGTCTTGCGGCACGCAAGAAAAAGAAGACTAATGTTTTAATCATTAAAGATTAAACAAAGGAATTCAATTTCATAAATGAAAACCCAACGAATCAAACGATTAGTTGGGTTTTTTATCTGGATTATCTATTTTTCCAGGCCTGGTAACGGGTATCAATCAATAATTGGGTAAGGCGTCCCATAGTTTCTCTTTCCTCTGGAGTGAGGGATTGGGCTTGAACAAAGAGATGATGAATATGTTCAATCGCCTTGAAGGAAGACAGATCATTGATGGAGCTAATCCCAGCATCAAGAATAGTGCCAAAGAAGAGGTCGAAGTAGAGCTGAAGTTCCTCATCAGGGACTGTCGCCACCCACTCCTTGAAGGTTGTGTCTACTTGTTGGCTATCACTGTTGGTCTTATCTAGTTGGACGAAGTGTTTGTCCTCAATCTGCCAACTAAAGGTATCGTGCTGGGCGATACCACCTAAGGCAGTACTTTGAACAATGATTTGGTGGGCAGGGATTTCCAGCATCATACCGATAATGGAACCTTGTGGTATGAAGACCTTGGTTCTATCCATTATCCTTTGATAGCCCTCGGTCTGTGTCAGTTCTTTGTGAAGACCAGGTGCATCAAAGGTATAAACTGCTATGATTTGATTTTGCAAGCTTTTCTCAATTTGGCTAGCAGCATAGATGGCTAGATTTCCTCCCTTGGAATGCCCGGCCAGAATGACCTTTTGCTTAGGATGGTGGGCAAAAAAGTTCTTTAAATAGCGAAGGGCGTGCTTTTGAGCAGGAATTTTCTTCATATAGGTCAGGTGGAAATCTTCCTTCCAGCCAATGATACTGTCATCAGTCCCACGAAAGACAATCAGATAGGTATCGAGAGTGAGGCGGTAGATCATAGCCGCAAACTGCTTTTGCAATTCAAGATCAATATCGTTGATAAAGTCTGAGAGCTTGCAATTTTTAAAGCGTTTGTGTTGGGCTAGTTCATCTAATAGCTGGAGGCGATTTTTACTAATCAACATGTTAGGCTCCCTTGGAACCTGAGCTGCTAGGTCTAAGAGACGTTTAGGATTTGTGGATACCAGATTATCAAAGGGGAGATAGGTGGTTTCTGTTAGGCTAAAACATCTAATTCATTCAATGGAAGGTCGTAAAAGGAATCGTATGATACATCATTCAAGTAGTCAAAAATATCGGCCATAAAAGCTCCTTTCTCTATGTTTATCCTATCATATTTACATAGAATTAGCTAGTAGGCTTGTTTAGCCGCCCTGCAAAATGACCTAGTAGTTAGGGTTTGATTCAGATATACAGAAGACAGATTGCTTTTATTTCAAACCACTAAACGAGCTTACTTGGATATTTTTGTTATCAATGCCATTTTCCTTTAAAAAATTCTTCATCTCATTTACATCATCAGGCTGACCTGTGATGAGATAGCTGGCTTGATTGCCGTATTCATCAATAGCACGTTTTAAAAATGCTTGACTTTGAGAAAATTCTTCGCTAGTTTTATAAGTAAAATTCGATGTGTTTTGAGCGAGTTCCTTCATCTCATTATCGAAAATAGTAACTCCTTTATCAAAATGGTTGAGAATAATCGGAGCTTTACCAGCCCATTCTTTGATAAGGGGGCGTAGAGTAGAAATACCAACGTCAGATGCAAAGCAAACTAGTGGCTGATTCGTATCTTTAACGGTTAAAGAGGAATCAAGCCAACTCATCTCAATCTCACTTCCAGCCGGTAAATGTGTCAAGGTTTCTTTAAAGTGGCTACCACTATTATGCGTTAGAATGAGGATTTCATCTTCATCAGGTGTGGAGGCAATGGTTAGCCATCGACTGGTCTGCTCTCCCTTAGCTTCGTTTTTCCTAGTAGCGGACGACGTATCAGGGAGTGTAAACTTAGCAAAAGCTCCAGCTTTCCAGGTTTGATGACTCGGTTTTGTGATATGAATTAAATACAGATCTCCTCTGGGGTTTTCGATGGATTTTATTGATAATGTCTGACTTCGTCCAAGATAGGCGATGGCACCCCAAGTTATAAGGGCTAGTAATCCAAGTGTTGATAGAATGATAATAAACATTTTTTTACCTCTTTTCATTTTTTATGACTCCTGTTCTTAATTTTGAATGAACTGAAATAAAATTCATTCATGTATTTCCAAAAAATAAAGAAAACTATTTTCTTTACTTTAGAACTCCTTTTATGAAGTTGGTTGCAAGTATTTCGACAGTTTTGCTTATATCTGGAAAATCTTTTTCCGTGATATGCATATCCATGTAGTAAAATAGGTTGTAAACTTGTAAAATCTCTCGAATCTTTTCTGGAGAATACCCCTCAGCCTGCATACGATTTGTAAAAGTTTTAACAAGAAACTGATGAAATGGATTTGCGACTTTGCCCTCTTCTGAGGAATAGTAGCTATGCAACTCATCTGCTATGGCAGGATTGTACCATTCTGCAAGGATTTTATTAGAAGAAACGAGTGCTCTGGACTGAGCAAAGAGTTGACTTATAAGATCAATCATATCAATTTCCCAATCCAGTTCTTCAATCATAGCTTGGCGAACACGGTTGTTTTCATCTATGTAGATGTCTAGAAAAATGGCTTCTTTACTCTCGTAATAGTTATAAAAAGAACCTACTGCCATGCCAGCTTGTCTAGCAATTTCTGAAATTCCTGTCGCCTTATAACCCTTTTTCGAAAAAACGTCATAAGCCGCTGTTTTTAGAGCTTGTTTTTTGTCCAATTTGACCTTTTCTCCTTCAGATGTGAATGAATATTATATTCAGTTCATTCATATTCTAGCAAATCCTAGCTGGCTTGTCAATAAGAAAGCTAGATCTAGTTGTTTAAAGTGATTACTTTTATGAACAGAGGAGTAATATAAGCTTATAAGGCGTTTACTCCAACTAGATGGTTAATTTTTAAGACTATCAGATGGGTAAAAGAAATATTGACTAAATGAGTACAAAAAGGGAAAAATAGGATAAGGCTGGAACTATACTTAAAAATAAGGTATGATATCAATGGGATTATTCTCTATTTAGCTTTCGTTTCGAATCTGGATTTGAAAAATAGATTGATAAACAGTAGGGATAATAATCTATAGATTTTTATTAAGATTTTTGATATTTTGAACAAGAGTAAAGGAGGAGTGCATGCACAAGATTTTATTAGTAGAAGATGATCAGGTCATTCGTCAACAGGTTGGGAAAATGCTCTCTGAATGGGGATTTGAAGTGGTTCTGGTCGAAGACTTTATGGAAGTTTTGAGTCTATTTGTCCAGTCGGAACCTCATCTGGTTCTCATGGATATTGGACTGCCTTTATTTAATGGCTATCACTGGTGTCAGGAAATCCGCAAGATTTCCAAGGTACCCATCATGTTTCTGTCTTCGAGAGACCAGGCTATGGATATCGTCATGGCAATCAATATGGGGGCGGATGACTTTGTGACCAAGCCTTTTGATCAGCAGGTTCTTTTAGCCAAGGTTCAGGGCTTGTTGCGTCGTTCCTATGAATTTGGGCGTGACGAGAGCTTACTGGAATATGCCGGTGTTATCCTCAATACCAAATCCATGGATTTACATTATCAAGGGAAAGTCTTGAATTTGACCAAGAACGAATTCCAGATTTTACGCGTCTTGTTTGAGCATGCAGGCAATATCGTAGCGCGTGATGACCTGATGCGGGAGCTTTGGAACAGTGACTTTTTCATTGATGATAATACGCTCTCTGTTAATGTGGCTCGTTTGCGTAAAAAGTTGGAAGAGCAGGGCTTGGTAGGATTTATCGAGACCAAGAAAGGAATAGGGTACGGACTGAAAGCATGCTTGATTGGAAACAATTTTTTCTAGCCTATCTGCGTTCCCGTAGTCGTCTGTTTGTCTATCTGTTTTCTTTGATGTTTCTGGTTTTGCTCTTTCAGTTTTTATTTGCCAGTTTGGGAATTTACTTTCTCTACTTTTTCCTCTTGTGTTGCTTTGTAACCATCTTATTTTTCACTTGGGACATATTGATGGAGATGCAGGTTTATCGCAAGGAACTTCTCTATGGAGAGAGGGAAGCCAAGTCTCCTTTGGAAATAGCTTTAGCAGAAAAATTAGAAGCGCGTGAGATGGAACTCTATCAGCAGAGGTCAGATGCAGAAAGAAAACTGACGGATTTGCTGGATTACTATACCTTGTGGGTCCATCAGATTAAGACCCCTATTGCAGCTAGTCAACTCTTAGTTGCAGAAGTAGCAGACCGCCAACTGAAGCAACAGTTAGAACAGGAAATTTTCAAAATCGACTCCTATACCAACCTAGTTTTACAGTATCTGCGTTTAGAAAGTTTCCATGATGATTTGGTCTTAAAGCAGGTTCAAATTGAGGACTTGGTCAAGGAAATAATTCGTAAATATGCTCTTTTCTTTATTCAAAAAGGCTTAAATGTCAATCTACATGACCTTGATAAAGAAATCGTGACGGATAAAAAGTGGTTACTAGTGGTTATTGAGCAAATCATCTCAAATAGTCTCAAGTACACCAAGGAAGGTGGTCTGGAGATTTATATGGACGGGCAAGAGCTCTGTATCAAGGATACGGGAATCGGGATAAAAAACAGTGATGTCCTCCGAGTCTTTGAACGTGGATTTTCAGGATATAATGGACGTCTGACCCAGCAGTCATCTGGACTTGGTCTCTATCTATCTAAGAAGATTTCTGAAGAACTAGGTCACCAGATTCGCATCGAGTCTGAGGTTGGAAAAGGAACGACAGTAAGGATTCAGTTTGCTCAAGTGAACTTAGTCCTTGAGTGAGAAGAGTAGATAAGAGCTCAGGATAAAACAACTGGGCTTTTTTATCTTTAACTGTATATCCGAGTAAATTATTTTATTTAGTAGAAATATGGTTTCCTCACAAAAATGTAAGATGACTATTTTAAATGTAAGATAATTGTACGAGATATACAGTAATATTTTCTGATAAAAATTTAAAAAAATGAGAAAGAGGAGATGTGAAAAAAAGTTTAATACTTTTTCAACTCAAAACGTTTTTTATTCTTCGGATAAGGAATCTAAAATTTCTTGCTTTCTCTATCTATTTAAATTGATAGATTTCTTCAGAGAAAGACTGTAAAATTTTTTTGATATAATGTTAAGGGATAGACTGACGGATATTTAAAGGATAATTTTCAAAAGAATAACAGGTGAGAATTAAAAATATGTAAGATTGGACAGAAGTCTCTCTACCATCATCCATGCAGAAACAAAATTATACGAAATAAAAGGAGTAACCAATGACTGGAAACTATTCAACACGTGAATACCGTGAGAAATTATATGATGATCTTCATGTTCGATTAAGAGATACAGTGATTTGATGTGTGCGATTTTTATTGCCTCTATTGGCCTAAATATGAATTCAACAGCTGTCATTATTGGAGCCATGCTGATTTCCCCTCTTATGACACCGATTGTTGGACTGGGGTTTGGTGATGGAGATCATGTCCTATCTTCACTTTGATTATTGGAAAAAAACGGCTCGGTCAGGAGCTAGTATGAATAAGGAGAACAAATGAAACGTTTAAAAATGTTATGGCATATTATGCAGGTTACGGGTTTTACTCGGTTTGCTCTGAGTTTTGTGACCTTTGTTTTTGGGTCAGGAGGCGTGCTTTTCCTAGTTGAACCTGCTATCACAAATTACGGAGACGGTCTTTGGTATGCTTTTGTGACTTCGACGACTGTCGGCTACGGGGATCTCCTAGCTGTGACCTTGATTGGAAGGATTACCAGTGTCTTCTTGACGATTTATGGGCTCATATTTTTTGGCTGTTTATCAGCTGTTATTTTTAATTATTATACCAATTTAAATAAGGAAAGAGGAGAGGACAAATGACTGCCAATTATTCAACACGGGAATACCGTGAGAAATTATACGATGACCTTCATGTTCGATTGAGAGATACAGCGATTTTGATGTGTGCAATTTTTATTGCCTCTATCGGACTAAATATGAATTCAACAGCTGTCATTATAGGAGCCATGTTGATTTCACCTCTCATGACACCGATTGTTGGACTGGGATTCGGTTTAGCTATTTTTGATACGCGTTTAATCAAGCAATCTCTAGAGGTTTTATTGACTCAAGTGTTGGTCAGTTTGCTTGTCTCGACTCTGTATTTCTGGATTTCTCCCTTGTCTTATGCAAGTAGCGAGTTGATTGCACGAACCTCTCCAACCATTTGGGATGTTCTCATTGCTATTGCTGGTGGGATAGCAGGCGTAATTGGTTCAAGGAAAAAAGAAGCAAACAATATCGTGCCAGGAGTAGCCATTGCAACAGCTCTGATGCCACCTATCTGTACTGCGGGCTATGGTTTAGCTAATGGAAATGTACGATTTTTATTTGGAGCTCTCTATCTTTTCTTGATCAACTGTGTCTTTATCATGCTAACCAATATTGTTGGAACAAGAATTTTGATGAGAAAATCTCCCTTAAGTTCATTTAAAGAGTTAAACATTAAAATGAGAATTGGCTTGATATCCTTGATTGTATTATTGATTCTTCCAGCTAGCTATTCAGCAGTCACTCTGACGATGGATCAAGCGCGAAAAGAAGGAATCAAACAGTTTGTAGGAAAAGAGTTCGCCAATCATACGGTCATCAATCAAGTCTACAAGTCAAGGAACAATGAATTGGTCTTGACGGTTGTTGGAGATCCGATTTCAGAAGAAGAATTAGAAACGCTCCACCAAAAACAAGCCTCTTACGGTATTCAATCTGTTCAATTGAAAGTCAATCAAGTTCATAATTCGACAAAATTAGACAGTGATTCGACCAAGGAATTTTATGAAACCATTAACAAGTATATCGATCAAAAACTCTCTGAAAAAGATTCACAAGATGATCTTGTAAAAGAACACGAAGCAGACAAGGATTGAGAATATTGACCTTATCTAACTCATGAAAGCAAATTTTGGGAGGATATCCTATATCCCAAAGTTAGTGGATAGAAAGGATTGTTGATGGATTTACCATTTGTGGTGGTTTGACCAATCACTACTAGCTCAGGTTAAATAAAATCACGACCACCCGTTAGACGGGTGGTCATGATTTATCTCGCACCTAACGGAGCGAGACGGACTAATAGTCACATAATATAAAAAAGCAACAGCTGTTTTGTACTGACCCCCAAAAGTTGGACAAATAATTATTGAAAGGATTTAGTTCTGTATTGTACAGGGCTAAGTCCTTTTAGTTTCACTTTAATTCGTTTATTGTTGTAGTAATCAATGTAGTCCACAATAGCTTGTTCAAGGTCCTCTAAAGATCTAAAGTGTTTCTCATAACCATAAAACATTTCCGATTTCAAAATACCAAAGAAGGACTCCATCATACCATTGTCTGGGCTGTTACCCTTGCGTGACATGGATGCTTGAATTCCCTTACTCTCTAGGAACCGATGATAAGAATCGTGTTGGTATTGCCAGCCTTGATCACTATGGAGAATCGTATGCTCGTAGTGTTTCTCTGTGAATGCCTGTTCTAACATACTCTTCACTTGTTCTAAATTAGGTGAAGTTGAAAGATTATAGGCGATAATTTCGCTATTAAATCCATCTAAAACAGGCGATAAATAGAGTTTCTGTGTGCTATTTGGAATGGCAAATTCTGTCACATCCGTATAGCACTTTTCCATCGGTTTCGACCCTTCAAAATGGCGTTGAATGAGATTCTCTGCTTTCTTGCCAATCTCTCCTTGATAAGAAGAATACTTCCGTTTACGACGAATTCGAGCACTTAAACCAAGAATCTTCATCAGACGTTGAACTTTCTTATGATTCATCACAAAGCCACGATTCCTCAATTCAAGAGTAACTCTACGATAGCCATAATTTCCTTTGTGCTCAGTAAAAATAGCTTGAATTTCGGTTTTAAACCCTTTATCTTTATCAAGCCCATCCAGTTGCTTCAACTGATAGTAGTAAGTCGAGCGAGGTAAACGAGCTACTTCAAGAAGTAAATCTAGTCGAAATCCTCCTGAAGCCATTTCTCTAATTGTCTCTGCCTTTCTCGCTCTAAGGCTTCGTCCCTGTCTTCCAGCTCTTTTAACTTTTTTAAGTAAGCCACCTCGGTACGTAAGCGTTCATTCTCCTCTTGGAGTCGCTCTAGTTCTGTCATTTCTTCCCAGGATTTCTTTCGTTTACGTCCCATTTTAGCTGGTCTCCCTCTTGTTTTCTCAACAATAGTATACCCGTTTTTCTTGTATTGCGCCAGCCAATTTGGAAGCATACCACGATTTGGGAGAGCATATTTGAGAGAAACTCTATCTTGAGACCAGTTTTCATGTAAAACTTTATCAATCATTTCTTGTTTTAGTTCTGGAGAATAATATTGATTTTTCCCTTTTTTGACGAACTCTATTCCGTAACGATCAATCAATTTAATCATGTACCTAAGATTAGAATTATTTATCCCAAATTTATTTGAAAGTTGCTCTAAGCTATATCCTTGTTTTCTAAGTTCATAGATCTGAACTTTATCATCATAAGTTAATTTCATAATAAAAACACCCCAAAAGTTAGATTTTTTCTGTCTAACTTTTGGGGTGCAGTTCAGATTTCAGTTGTTGCTTTTTAGGTAGCTAGGATTTTTATCCCAGGTTTTATCTCTTGTACTCAATGAAAATCAAAGAGCAAACTAGGAAACTAGTCGCAGGCTGTACTTGAGTACGGCAAGGCGACGTTGACACGGTTTGAATTTGATTTTCATTGAGTATTATTTCTCAACGCGTGATTTGTTGGCGATATCAGCTAGGATAGCTTGAACAAAGTCATCAACTGAGACAGTTTGTGTTTCTTTGGCCATAGCGACGAACGTTAACAGTTCCGTCTTCCATTTCCTTGTCCCCAACGATCAATTGGTAAGGAATCTTGCTTGTTTGTGAAGCACGGATCTTGAACTGCATTTTTTCATTGCGTTCATCCACATCGGCACGGACACCACGATCACGGAGTTTCTTAGCCACTTCCCAAGCGTAGTCCACGTGTTTTTCGTTAGATACTGGGATGAGGGTTACTTGGTGTGGTGCAAGCCATGTTGGGAAGGCACCCTTGTAGTTCTCAATCAAGATGGCTGTGAAGCGCTCCATAGTTGAGATAACTCCACGGTGAATCATAACTGGACGGTGCTCTTCGCCATCAGCTCCGATGTATTTGAGGTCGAAACGTTCTGGAAGCAAGAAGTCAAGTTGGATAGTAGAAAGGGTTTCTTCTTTACCAAGAGCGGTCTTAACTTGAATATCCAATTTTGGTCCGTAGAAGGCTGCTTCGCCTTCGGCTTCAAAGTAGTCAACACCCATTTCATCAAGGGCTGCACGAAGCATGGTTTGGGCATTTTCCCACATCTTATCGTTGTCAAAGTATTTATGAGTATCTTGAGGGTCACGAAGAGAGAGGCGGAAGCGGTATTCATTCAAGTTGAAATCTTCATAAACATCGATAATCAACTGAAGGGCACGCTGGAATTCTTCTTGGATTTGTTCTGGAGTAACGAAGAGGTGACCGTCGTTGAGTGACATTTCACGGACACGTTGAAGACCAGTAAGGGCACCAGATTTTTCATAACGGTGCATCATACCGATTTCAGCGATACGGATTGGCAACTCACGGTAAGAGTGAACATGGTGTTTGAAGACTTGGATGTGGTGTGGGCAGTTCATTGGACGAAGGACAAATTCTTCCCCATCACCCATGTCCATAGTTGGGAACATATCTTCTTGGTAATGATCCCAGTGACCAGAAGTCTTGTAAAGCTCAACAGAAGCAAGTGGTGGAGTGTAGACGTGTTGGTAGCCAGAAGCCAACTCTTTGTCGACAATGTAGCGTTCCAATTCACGACGGATAGTCGCACCATTTGGCAACCAGAATGGAAGTCCTTGACCAACCTCTTGTGAAATCATGAAGAGGTCAAGCTCTTTACCAAGTTTACGGTGGTCACGTTCTTTCGCTTCTTCACGCATTTGAAGGTAGTTCTTCAAGTCTTTCTTGTCAAACCAAGCTGTTCCGTAAATACGTTGCATCATAGCGTTATCGCTATTTCCACGCCAGTATGCACCAGCTACGTTAAGAAGGTGGAAGATTTGGATGCGGCCTGTTGATGGGACGTGAGGACCACGGCAAAGGTCTACATACTCACCCTGACGGTAGATCGTCAAACCACCCTCGTCTTCAGAGTGTTCTTCAATCAATTCCAACTTGTAAGGGTCGTTCTTGAAGATTTCACGCGCCTCGTCTTTAGTCACCTCTTCGCGAATAGATGGGAAGTTTTCTTTGACGATTTTTTGCATTTCTTCTTCGATACGAGGAAGGTCTTCGTTAGAGATTTGACCAGCAGTATTGTCAGTATCGTAGTAGAAGCCATCTTCGATGGCTGGACCAACTCCCAAGTGAATGTCTGGGAAAAGACGACGAGCTGCTTGGGCGAACAAGTGAGCAGCTGAGTGACGCAAGATTGGAAGGGCATCTTCGTGATCAGGTGTCACAATTTCGATGTTTCCATCTTCAGTGATAGCACGAGTAGTGTCGATGAGTTTGCCGTTGAATTTACCAGCCAAGGCTTTTTTAGCTAGGGAATTGCTGATAGATTGGGCAATTTCAAAAGTTGTAACGCCAGATTCGAATTCACGAACAGCGCCATCTGGGAAAGTAATGTTAATCATGATGTTCTCCTTAAATATTTATTATTTTTTGTTGGACAATTTTAAGAGCCGAGCAACCTCTTTCATAGTCTGATTTTCTGATTGACTACCATCTGTCAAGAGACTAGAATATCCTAATTCCATTGCTTCTTTACGAACCATTTGGGCAAAGAATGTCTCGTTGCATCCAGTTTTCAAAAGCTTTATCAGGGTTAGTTGTTCCCTCTAAGACATAAGGAACCCATTCTCTCTGTCTATAATGCTTTTTCTGAAAATCAGCTGTCGGAGTCAAGCATAGATAGGAAGACGCTGGATATTCAAGCTCCTTAACCAAGTGAGGCAACAGTCCTGCTCCCTCCACCAAGAGAGGTCTGTTTTGATTTTTTATCAAGTAAGATTTTACATAAGGAAAAATCTCTTCATAAAAGTGCCATTCTTCATCCGCCATCTCTTCTGGATTTCTCATCCAGATTTGTTCCGGACTTCTATCCTGTCTAAGAAGGCAAATTGGTTGTGAGTCTGCACTTGCTTGAGTCATCATCTCGTCTACCAAATCATCTAGTTTGATATGACGTAGCTGATATTGTCTAGCCAGAAGTGAGGCAATTGTTGACTTTCCACTACAAGGCGATCCACCAATCATATAAAGCACCATTCTTCCTCCTTCTGAAAAACAAAAAGCGACATCCTCGAAAGGACGTCGCAACGTGGTTCCACCTTCATTTATGTACCTCAAAAAGAGGGACACCTCTGATTGGCTCTAACGTGGCCACCGTTTTATGTTTTCATAAAACTCAAGAGTAGTATCAGTTTAGGCTCTCTATGCGTTTCCAGCAACCACGCACTCTCTAGTAGAAAGGGACTAAGTGACTTGTCTCTATGGATTATTATAGCATGATTGTGAAAATTTTCAAGATATTTGTAGATTTTTTTGAATTTTCTTCATTGAAAAAGTGCTTGCTATGCTTTGTTAGGAGTAATGTGAAATCATCTTTTTGATAAGTCTGTACCTTGATAAAAGTAGTGTTCTGGATTTAGTAAGAGTGGGTCAAAGGTAACCATTATACAGTATTTTTTGTTATAATATTAAAAAGATATATAAGAGGAAATGAGGAGAAAGAATGACAAAAATAGCTCTTCTTTCAGATATTCATGGAAATACTACAGCCTTGGAGGCTGTTTTGGAAGATACTCGGCAGCTAGGAGTGGATGAATACTGGCTTTTGGGAGATATTCTCATGCCAGGAACAGGGCGTAGAAGGATTTTGGACTTGTTGGATCAACTACCGATTACGGCTAGAGTTTTGGGAAACTGGGAAGACAGTCTTTGGCATGGTGTCCGCAAGGAATTGGATAGCACTCGTCCTAGTCAACGCTATCTCTTGCGCCAGTGCCAGTATGTTTTAGAGGAAATTTCCCTAGAAGAAATCGAAATGCTCCACAATCAACCTCTACAGATTCATCGTCAGTTTGGGGATTTGACGGTAGGAATTAGCCACCATCTTCCTGATAAGAACTGGGGAGAGAGTTGATTCATACTGGAGCGCAAGAGGATTTTGACCGCTTGGTGACCAATCCACCTTGTGATATTGCTGTTTATGGTCATATTCATCAGCAGTTGCTTCGTTACGGGACTGGTGGTCAATTGATTGTCAATCCAGGTTCGATTGGGCAGCCTTTCTTTCTAGATGCCCAGTTACGGAAGGACTTACGGGCCCAGTATATGATTTTAGAGTTTGATGACAAGGGATTGGTAGATATGGACTTTCCGACGGGTAGACTACGATGTGGTAGCTGAATTGCAGTTGGCTAAAGACCTCAAACTTCCCTATTTTGAGGTTTACTATGAAAGTCTGGTCAATGGTATCCACCATACTCATCAATCAGGAATTTTCTGAGAGAATTGGCCCAGAAAGAGGGCTATGATAGGGAGTTAGATGCCTGGTTGAAAAGTGGTAATGATTGACATTACAACTAAAAAGGGTATAATAATAGAAAAAGAAGAGTAGAGGCAGGGTAGCCTCGTAAAAAGGAGAAGAGGATGCAAATTCCAAGTAGATTTACCATTGCGACTCATATGCTGATAATCATTGCCCTCAAGGGGAAGGAAAGCAAGGTGACCAGTGATTTTCTGGCTGCTAGTGTCGGGGTCAATCCAGTCATTATCAGAAAGACCTTGTCCCAGTTGAAGAAGGCAGAGCTGATTTCAGTAGCGCGTGGAACAGGGGGAACAGAGATTGTCAAGGATCTCAAAGACATTAGTCTTTTAGATGTTTATCAAGCGGTCGAGTGTCTTGGTAAGACAGGTCAACTCTTCAGTTTTCCATGACAATCCAAATCCAAATTGCCCAGTTGGAGCTCATATTCATGATGTTTTGGATCAAAAATTGGAGAGAATCCAGCTGGCGATGGAGGCAGAGCTTGGTCAGACCAGTCTAGAACAAGTCGTGGCAGATGCAGAAGCAAGAATAGCAAAATAAGAGGACTAGGCTCCTCTTTTTCTATTGCCATAATTATGGTACAATGTAGACATTAAAGGAGGAGACTATGTACTTTATCACAGGATTTTTTGTCCTACTTTTTCTTGTTTCGTTTTTAAGGGACAATCGCAGTCTCTGGAATCCAGCTCTCTTGCTTTTGTCTCTGCTCTTTTCTTATATGTCCATTGCCAATCTTTTTTACGAAGCTGGGCAGAAAGAAGTGCACATGGTTTTCTTTGCAGGGATTTTTCTCCTGCTGCCTCTTTTGGTTTTTCTAAGTGGTTTTTTCCTTATTTATAATGGATTCGTGTTATTGAAAAAAGAAGGAAAATCAAAGGCAAATTATTTGTCTCTAGGATTAGGTTGCGTGATTCTATTCTTTTTTGTAATCATGGCGATTCGAGTGAGCGATACCAAGGGCTTGTTCTACACCAATCATCTAGTGAATATTATCTTTTTCTTTTTGATTTATTCGTATTTGATTTTTGGTTTTGCCTTTGCAGGATTTCTGCTTTATTCTATCCTGTATCTTTTTATTCCTAAGAAAAAATATTATGATTTTATCATCATTCACGGAGCAGGCTTGTTGAATGGAGAAAAAGTGACTCCCTTACTAAAGAGTCGCATTGATAAGGCAGTAGAAGCCTATCGCCAGTCTCTTAATCCCAATGTTAAAATCATCGCGAGTGGTGGTCAAGGTGGAGATGAAAAGATATCCGAAGCTCAGGCGATTTGTAATTATTTGTTGGAAGAGACAGATATTCCGAGAGAAGCGATTCTCCTAGAGGAAGACTCAACGACGACCTATGAGAATCTTCTCTTCTCAAAAGAAATGGGAGAGAAGCTGGTAACCGGTCCACGTTTTCTCTTTGTGACCAATGATTACCATGTTTTTCGTACCAGTACCTATGCTCGCCGTATTGGGATGAAGGGAGATGGCCTTGGTTGCCGTACAGCCGCCTACTATATCCCATCGGCCTTTATCAGAGAATATATTGCTCTATGTGTGAAGATGAGATGGCTTTTTATCGCTTTCTATATTTTATTAATTTTAGCTCTGATTTTCTCTTATAGAGGTATTTTATGGTAATCAAAAAAATCAGCTCTCCATTTTTTCGGAGAGCTTGTTTCTTTATTCTGCGGCCTGTTGCCAACGTTTTGCTAGCTTATGAGACAGGCTGGAAATGGCAAAGTTAAAGATAAAGTAAATGAGGGCAATCAGGATATAAAGACTGAAGACCTGCTCTGGTTCGAAATAACGGCCCATGAGAATTTGGCTGGCTCCAAAGAGTTCTTGTAGGGCGATAACAGAGTAGAGAAGACTGGTATCCTTAATCACGGTTACAAACTGAGAAATGATGGCTGGCAACATTTTACGAATAGCTTGTGGGAGAATGATGTGGTAGAGGATTTGGGCTGAGGTGAATCCTTGTGACATTCCTGCTTCGTACTGTCCCTTGTCTACGGCATTGAGACCGCCTCGAATAATCTCAGCTAGGGCAGCTGAGGTAAAGAGAGTAAAGGCAGTGATTCCTGCTGGAGTGGATTTCATCTTGAAAACCAAAAAGATAGTGAAAATCCAGAGAAGGTTGGGAACGTTACGCACAAACTCGATGTAAATGCTGGAGATGATGCGCAAGACAGGATTTTTGCCATTTCTCATGACGGCTAGCACCGTACCGATAAGGGTAGAGAGGACGATGGCAATCAGAGAAATATAGAGGGTCAAGCCAAATCCTTTAAAGATAAAGATTAGGTTATCTGGGGTCAAAACTTCTAAAATGGATTCCATAGTAACCTCCTAAAGTGAATAGGCTTTTTTGTTGGCTTGCTCCATCTTGCGACCAAACTGGGCAACAGGGAAGCAAAGAGAAAAGTAGAGCAGGGCAGCGCCTAGAAATGCTGGAATGTAGTTTCCGTTGAGAGCTGACCAAGACTTGGTCACAAACATCAAGTCTACACCAGAGATGATAGCGACTGTTGAGGTGTTCTTGATGAGGTTGACGATTTGGTTGGTCAAAGGAGGGAGAATGATACGGAAGGCCTGAGGCAAGATAATCAAGCGCATGGCACTGATATAGGTAAAACCCTTGCGACAAGGCGGCCTCCATCTGACCGCTAGGAATAGACTGAATCCCTGAGCGAATCACCTCAGCGATATAGGCACCGTGATAGAGTCCCACGCAGAGTACAGCTGTCCAATAAATTGGAATCATGATGATATGGTCACTGATAAGAGGTAGGCCATAAAAAACGATGACAAACTGCACCAAGAGGGGAGTGTTTTGGTAAAATTCTACAAAGATACGAGCCTAAAATGCGCAAAATCGGACGTTTACTGGTTGACATGGCTCCAAAGAAGATGCCCAAAACCATGGCGAGGATAAAGGATCCGATTGCTAGGGCAAGGGTGAAGAGGAAACCATTGAAAAATTGTCCAAAATCCTGAAAATAGGCTGTCCAAGATGATAAATCTGTCATAGGGGTGTCCTCCTTAATCTGCGGTATGGCTAGATGGTTTGAGCTTGTAACGGTCATAAAGTTTTTGCAAACTACCATCCTTGCTCCATTTAGTGACCAAGTTATCAAGATAGTCGTTGAGCTCTGTATTTGATTTCTTAGTAACGATACCGTAGTCAGATGGCTTGAAACTATCATCTAGTAGTTCTGTCCGCTTACTGATGTAGCCAGATAGGATAGAACGGTCAACGGAAAAGGCATCAATACGGTGAGCGTGTAGGGAAGTGATCAATTCTGGGTAGGAACCAAGTTCGACGAATTTAAAGGTCAAGCCTTTCTTTTTACCCAGTTCGGTAATCAGGCGTTGGGTAATGGAACCTTGGGCAACTCCGATGGTTTTTCCGTTTAGGTCCTCAATGCTTTTGATTTTGGCAGACTTATTGACCAAAAAGCCAGAAGCATCGGTGTAGTAAGGGCTGGTAAAGTTGTAGAGTTTTTTGCGTTCGTCTGTGATGGTAAAGGTCGCGATATCCATGTCGACCTGTTCATTGTCTAGAAGTGGTCCGCGAGTTTGCGCTGTAACAGGCACATAGCGAACCTTGACCTTGAGCTCATCAGCTACCATCTTGGCCAAGTCCGTTTCGATACCAGAATAGGTCCCTGTCTTGGGATCCTTGTAGCCAAAATTGGGAACGTCTTGTTTGACACCGACAACCAGCTCGCCTCTCTTTTGAATGTCTGCGACACTGGTATCAGCCTGGACTGGTTTTGCAGCAGCAAGGCCGAAAAGGCTAATCAATAATGCTGATAAAAAGAATTTCTTTTTCATAGGCGCCTCCTTATTTGACTTTGTCACTTTCGTGGTTGATGATTTTGCTGAGGAATTGTTGGGCACGAGGTTCGCTTGGATTGTCGAAAAAGTCATCAACATCTGTCGTATCCACTAAAACCTCTCCGTCAGCCATAAAGATGATGCGGTCAGCAACTTCACGGGCAAAGCCCATTTCATGGGTCACGACAATCATATTCATACCATCGTGGGCCAATTTTTGCATAACTGCTAGAACATCGCCGATGGTTTCAGGGTCAAGAGCAGATGTTGGCTCATCAAAGAGGAGGAGTTCAGGATGCATAGCGAGTCCACGTGCGATGGCAATCCGTTGTTTTTGTCCACCAGAAAGCATGGCTGGATAAGAATCTTTCTTGTCCCACATATTTACAAATTCCAGATATTTTTGGGCTGTTTTTTCAGCTTCTTTTTTATCAATTCCTAGAACTTTTATGGGTGCTAGTGTTACGTTTTCTAACACTGTTTTGTGCGGATAGAGGTTAAAATGTTGGAAAACCATGCCGACTTCCTTACGAAGAGGCACCAAATCTTTCTGGCTGGCACCAGCAACTTGGTGACCATTTACTAGAAGACTTCCTTTGTCTACAGCCTCCAAAACCATTGATGGTGCGGATAAGAGTGGACTTTTCCCAGAACCAGAAGGGTCTAGGAGGACAACGACTTGTCCTTTTTTTCAAAACGGAGATTGATGTCGCGGAGTGCGTGGTAGTCTCCGTAATATTTTTTTCGACGTGTTCAAATTCTACTAAAGCCATAAGGAATCTCCTTTGTGTTAGATTTTTATAACATGATTCTACACCAAAAAGATTTGTCTTGTCAAATCATATCTGAAAAAAATTCACTAAAATTTTATAAAAAAGCAATCTGGATAGAGAAAAAGCCTAAATCGTGTTATAATGAAGCAATAGAATTCTTAGAAAGAGTGGATGTCTTTTTGATAACACCTACTTATGAATGGCAGTTTGCCCCGCAGGTTGAAGATGCGGATTTTACAAAGATAGCCAAGAAGGCTGGACTGGGTCCTGAGGTGGCTCGGTTATTATTTGAAAGAGGAATTCAGGACCAAGAAAGTCTGAAGAAGTTTTTAGAGCCTTCCTTAGAGGACTTGCATGACCCTTATCTGCTCCATGATATGGATAAGGCAGTGGAACGGATTCGTCAGGCCATTGAAGAAGGGGAAAATATCCTCGTCTATGGAGACTACGATGCGGATGGTATGACTTCGGCTTCTATTGTGAAGGAAAGTTTGGAACAGCTTGGTGCTGAGTGCCGGGTTTACTTGCCCAATCGTTTTACCGACGGTTATGGACCTAATGCCAGTGTTTACAAATATTTTATCGAGCAAGAAGGAATTTCCTTGATTGTGACGGTGGATAATGGGGTTGCGGGTCACGAGGCTATTGAATTGGCCCAGTCTATGGGAGTAGATGTCATTGTGACTGACCACCATTCCATGCCTGAAACCTTACCAGATGCCTATGCTATTGTCCATCCTGAACATCCAGATGCGGACTATCCTTTCAAATATTTGGCTGGTTGTGGAGTTGCTTTCAAGTTGGCTTGTGCCCTTTTAGAAGAAGTACAAGTGGAATTGCTTGATTTGGTCGCTATTGGTACCATTGCTGATATGGTGAGTTTGACGGATGAAAACCGTATCTTGGTTCAATATGGTCTGGAAATGTTGGGGCACACTCAGCGCATTGGTCTACAAGAAATGCTGGATATGGCTGGGATTGCTGCCAACGAAGTAACAGAAGAAACGGTTGGTTTCCAGATTGCCCCTCGTTTGAATGCCTTGGGCCGCTTTGGATGATCCCAATCCTGCCATTGATTTGCTGACTGGGCTTTGATGATGAGGAAGCACATGAGATTGCTCTCATGATTCATCAGAAAAACGAAGAGCGCAAGGAAATCGTCCAGTCTATCTATGAAGAAGCTAAGACCATGGTGGACCCTGAGAAGAAGGTCCAAGTCTTGGCCAAGGAAGGCTGGAATCCTGGGGTTCTAGGAATCGTGGCTGGTCGTTTGTTGGAAGAACTAGGGCAGACAGTCATCGTTCTCAATATAGAGGACGGTCGTGCCAAGGGTAGTGCTCGTAGTGTGGAAGCGGTCGATATTTTTGAAGCCCTAGATCCCCATCGCGATCTTTTTATCGCCTTTGGTGGCCATGCTGGTGCAGCTGGGATGACGCTGGAAGTGGAGAAACTCTCAGATTTATCTCAGGTTTTGGAAGATTATGTCCGTGAAAAAGGAGCGGATGCTGCTGGCAAGAACAAGTTAAATCTAGATGAAGAACTGTATTTGGAAGCACTTAGCTTGGAAACAGTCAAAAGTTTTGAACGTTTGGCACCTTTTGGCATGGATAATCAGAAACCTGTCTTTTATATAAAGGATTTTCAGGTCGAAAGTGCCCGTACCATGGGGGCAGGCAATGCCCATCTCAAACTGAAAATTTCTAAGGGTGAGGCTAGTTTTGAAGTGGTGGCCTTTGGCCAAGGTAGATGGGCAACAGAGTTTTCTCAAACCAAGAATCTAGAGCTGGCAGTCAAATTGTCTGTCAACCAATGGAATGGCCAAACTGCCCTGCAGTTGATGATGGTGGATGCGCGTGTGGAGGGTGTTCAACTTTTTAACATCCGTGGAAAAAATGCAGTCTTGCCAGAAGGGGTTCCAGTCTTGGACTTTTCTGGAGAATTACCGAATCTGGTGGCTAGTGAAGCTATTGTCGTGAAAACCATTCCAGAGGATATTACTCAGCTGAAGACCATTTTTCAGGAGCAGAATTTTTCTGCTGTTTATTTCAAAAATGACATTGACAAGGCCTACTATCTAACGGGGTATGGAACTAGAGAGCAGTTTGCCAAATTGTACAAGACTATCTACCAGTTCCCAGAGTTTGATATTCGCTATAAGCTGAAAGATTTGGCGGCTTATCTTAATATTCAGCAAATCTTGCTGGTCAAGATGATTCAAGTATTTGAAGAACTAGGCTTTGTGACGATCAAAGATGGGGTCATGACAGTGAATAAAGAGGCACCAAAGCGAGAAATCGGAGAAAGTCAGATTTACCAAAATCTCAAACAAATCGTCAAGGACCAAGAAATGATGGCGCTGGGCACTGTGCAAGAAATTTATGACTTTTTAATGGAAAAAGAATAGCAGATAGGAAAGAGTTGGGCAAACCAGCTCTTTTTTGAAAACAAATCTTCATTTTGAAAATCATCAAAAAAATGGTATAATGGTAGGAAAAGATTCGGCTAAAAGTAATAGTGCTTTTAGAATAAAGAGGGTAAGCAACCCTATAATCAAGATAAACTAAGCTTTCGGAGGAAAAATGAGTAATATCAGTTTAACAACACTTGGTGGTGTGCGTGAAAATGGGAAAAATATGTATATCGCTGAAATCGATGGGTCTATTTTCGTTTTGGATGCAGGTCTGAAATACCCTGAAAATGAACAACTAGGGGTGGACGTAGTTATTCCAAATATGGACTACCTTTTTGAAAATAGCGACCGTATCGCTGGGGTCTTCTTGACCCACGGACATGCGGACGCCATTGGTGCTCTGCCTTATCTCTTGGCTGAAGCCAAGGTGCCTGTATTTGGATCTGAGTTGACCATTGAATTGGCTAAGCTCTTTGTCAAAGGAAATGACACAGTTAAGAAATTCAATGATTTCCATGTCATTAATGAGGATTCGGAGATTGATTTTGGAGGAACTGTGGTGTCCTTCTTCCGTACGACCCACTCCATCCCAGAAAGTCTGGGTGTTGTCTTGAAGACAGCTGAAGGAAGTATTGTTTATACAGGTGACTTCAAATTTGACCAGACAGCTAGTGAATCCTATGCGACAGACTTCGCTCGTTTAGCAGAAATCGGTCGTGATGGAGTTCTAGCTCTTCTTAGCGATTCAGCCAATGCGGACAGTAATATCCAAGTGGCTAGCGAAAGTGAAGTTGGGGATGAAATCACTCAAACTATTGAGGACTGGGATGGTCGTATCATTGTTGCAGCAGTAGCCAGCAACCTCTCTCGTATCCAGCAGGTGTTTGACGCTGCGGATGCAACAGGCCGTCGTGTGGTCTTTGACAGGATTTGATATTGAAAATATCGTCCGTACTGCTATTCGCCTCAAGAAATTGTCTCTAGCTAACGAGAGTCTTTTGATTAAGCCAAAAGATATGTCTCGCTTTGAAGACCATGAGTTGATTATCCTTGAGACAGGCCGTATGGGTGAGCCAATCAATGGTCTTCGCAAGATGTCGATTGGTCGCCACCGTTATGTGGAAATCAAGGACGGTGACTTAGTCTATATCGTAACGACTCCGTCTATCGCTAAAGAAGCAGTTATGGCACGTGTGGAAAACATGATTTATCAAGCTGGAGGAGTTGTCAAACTGATCACCCAAAGCTTGCGTGTGTCAGGGCATGGAAATGCGCGTGATTTGCAGTTGATGATTAACCTCTTGCAACCCAAGTATCTCTTCCCAATTCAAGGGGAATACCGTGAGTTGGATGCCCATGCTAAGGCTGCTATGGCAGTTGGGATGTTGCCAGAACGCATTTTTATCCCTAAAAAGGGAACCAGCATGGCTTATGAGAATGGAGACTTTGTCCCAGCTGGAGCGGTTTCGGCAGGGGATGTCTTGATTGACGGAAATGCCATCGGTGATGTTGGAAATGTGGTCCTTCGTGACCGTAAGGTCCTGTCAGAGGACGGTATTTTCATCGTCGCAATCACCGTTAACCGTCGTGAGAAGAAAATTGTAGCCAAGGCCCGTGTTCACACGCGTGGATTTGTTTATCTCAAGAAGAGTCGCGATATTCTCCGTGAAAGTTCAGAATTGATTAACCAAACGGTGGAAGACTATCTTCAAGGAGATGACTTTGACTGGGCAGATCTTAAAGGGAAGGTTCGTGATAATCTGACCAAGTATCTCTTTGACCAAACCAAAGCGTCGTCCAGCTATTTTTACCAGTAGTCATGGAAGCAAAATAATCGTTGAAATAAACAGAGAGAAAGTCGAGTTTCGGCTTTTTTTCTTATAGAAAAATAGAGGAAAAAAATTATGGCAGTAATGAAAAATCGAGTATTACTCACAAGTTTTGGATATGGAGTGGGGAGTGAATGTTCTCTACCCCTGATGCCAATCGAGTGGAAGAACCAGAGTGTAAAGATATTCCCGTCTTGTACCTTTTGCACGGGATGTCTGGCAATCATAATAGTTGGCTCAAGCGGACCAACGTAGAACGCTTGCTTCGAGGCACTAATCTCATCGTCGTCATGCCCAATACCAGCAACGGTTGGTACACCGATACCCAGTATGGTTTTGACTATTACACAGCTCTAGCAGAGGAATTGCCACAGGTTCTGAAACGCTTCTTCCCTAACATGACCAGTAAGCGTGAAAAGACCTTTATCGCTGGCCTCTCTATGGGAGGCTATGGCTGCTTTTAAACTGGCTCTTGCTACAAATCGTTTTTCTCATGCAGCTAGTTTTTCAGGTGCCCTTAGTTTTCAAGATTTTTCTCCTGAGAGCCAAAATTTGGGAACACCAGCTTATTGGAGAGGTGTTTTTGGGGAGATTAAAGATTGGACAACTAGTCCCTATTCTCTAGAAAGTCTGGCTAAAAAATCGGATAAAAAGACCAAGCTTTGGGCTTGGTGTGGCGAGCAGGATTTCTTGTATGAAGCCAATAATCTAGCAGTGAAAAATCTCAAAAAACTGGCATTTGATGTGACCTATAGCCATAGCGCTGGAACTCACGAGTGGTACTATTGGGAAAAACAATTGGAACGGTTTTTAGCAACCCTGCCAATCGATTTCAAATTAGAAGAGAGATTGTCATAATTTAGCTTTCTTTCAGCTTGTTTTAGTAAAATAGACTTTATTTGCTAGAAAGGTGGAGAGACATGCGCTGGATTTTTCGTTTGATAGGGGCTTTCTTTTCTTTTGTGTGGCGTTTGTTTTGGCGCCTGGTTTGGATAGTTGTTCTCTTATGTGCTCTTGCTTTTGGACTTCTCTGGTATCTGAAACGGGGATTTTCAAGGAGCGCTAAAGCAAGCAGAACGGTCAGTAAAGATTGGTCAACAAAGTATCGACCAATGGGGAAAAACAGGGCAACTGCCTAAGTTGAACCAGACAGATAGCCATCAACACTCTGAAGGAAGGTGGCCGCAGGCTTCTGCTCGTATTTACCTAGATCCGCAGATGGATTCACGCTTTCAAGAGGCTTATGTAGAAGCGATTCAGAACTGGAATCAAACTGGTGCTTTTAACTTTGAAATCGTGACTGAGTCCAGTAAGGCGGATATCTTGGCTACGGAGATGAATGACGGAGGCACTCCTGTGGCAGGAGAGGCGGAAAGTCAGACCAATCTCTTAACAGGGCAATTCTTGTCTGTCACGGTGCGGTTGAATCACTATTATCTGTCCAATCCTAACTATGGCTATTCCTATGAGCGCATTGTCCATACGGCAGAACATGAGTTGGGGCATGCGATTGGCTTGGACCATACAGATGAGAAGTCTGTCATGCAACCTGCAGGTTCCTTTTATGGTATCCAGAAAGAGGATGTTGCAAAGACTTCGAAAAATTATATGAGACCAATGAGTAGGGGACTATCTTTCCCTACTTTTTTGCTATAATGGAACTATGAATAACTTGATTAAATCAAAACTAGAGCTCTTGCCGACCAGCCCTGGTTGCTACATTCACAAGGATAAAAACGGCACCATTATCTATGTAGGAAAGGCTAAAAATCTGCGTAACCGCGTGCGGTCCTATTTCCGTGGAAGTCATGATACCAAGACAGAGGCTCTGGTGTCTGAAATTGTGGATTTTGAATTTATCGTTACGGAGTCCAATATTGAGGCACTTCTCCTAGAAATCAACCTGATCAAGGAAAACAAGCCCAAGTACAATATCATGCTCAAGGATGATAAGTCTTATCCTTTCATCAAAATCACCAATGAACGCTATCCTCGTTTGATTATCACCCGTCAGGTCAAGAAGGACGGAGGTCTCTACTTTGGTCCCTATCCAGATGTGGGGGCAGCCAATGAAATCAAGCGGCTGCTGGATCGGATTTTCCCTTTTCGTAAGTGTACGAATCCACCGTCTAAGGTCTGTTTTTACTACCATATCGGCCAATGTATGGCCCATACCATCTGTAAGAAAGATGAGGCCTATTTCAAGTCCATGGCTCAGGAGGTTTCTGATTTCCTAAAAGGGCAGGATGACAAAATCATCGATGATCTCAAAGGGTAAAGATGGCAACGGCAGCCCAGACTATGGAATTTGAACGTGCAGCGGAATACCGTGACCTGATTCAGGCTATTGGAACGCTTCGAACCAAGCAACGGGTCATGGCTAAGGATCTCCAAAATCGCGATGTCTTTGGCTACTATGTGGACAAGGGCTGGATGTGTGTTCAGGTTTTCTTTGTTCGTCAGGGCAAGCTTATTGAGCGCGATGTCAATCTTTTCCCTTATTACAATGATCCGGATGAGGACTTCTTGACCTATGTGGGACAATTTTATCAAGAAAAATCTCACCTAGTTCCCAATGAGGTGCTGATTCCGCAGGATATTGACGAAGAAGCTGTCAAGGCCTTGGTGGATACCAAGATTCTCAAACCCCAGCGTGGAGAGAAAAAACAACTGGTCAATCTGGCTATAAAGAATGCTCGAGTCAGTCTAGAGCAGAAGTTCAATCTGTTAGAAAAATCTGTCGAAAAGACCCAAGGGGCTATTGAAAATCTAGGACGTTTGCTCCAAATCCCGACCCCAGTCCGCATCGAGTCCTTCGATAACTCCAATATCATGGGAACTAGCCCTGTTTCAGCCATGGTGGTCTTTGTCAACGGAAAACCTAGTAAGAAGGATTACCGTAAGTATCAAAATCAAGACCGTAGTCGGGCCAGACGACTATGCCAGTATGAGAGAAGTCATTCGCAGGCGCTATGGTCGAGTACAGCGTGACGGTTTGACTCCTCCAGATTTGATTGTCATTGATGGGGGACAAGGTCAAGTCAATATCGCCAAGCAGGTCATCCAAGAGGAACTGGGCTTGGATATCCCCATTGCAGGTCTGCAAAAGAATGACAAGCACCAAACCCATGAATTGCTCTTTGGAGATCCGCTTGAGGTGGTGGAGTTGTCTCGCAATTCTCAGGAATTTTTCCTCCTCCAACGCATTCAAGATGAGGTGCACCGCTTTGCCATTACTTTCCACCGCCAACTGCGCTCCAAAAATTCCTTTTCATCACAACTGGATGGAATTGAAGGTCTGGGACCTAAACGCAAGCAGAATCTCATGAAGCATTTCAAGTCTCTGACCAAAATCAAGGAAGCCAGTGTGGATGAGATTGTCGAAGTTGGAGTACCTAGAGCGGTTGCAGAGGCTGTGCAGAGGAAGTTGAACCCGCAGGAGGCAGAAGCCTTGGCTCAAGTGGCGGAAGAACAAGTAGATTACCAAACAGAAGGAGAGTATCATGAACCATAAAATCGCAATTTTATCAGACATTCATGGCAATGCGACAGCCTTAGAAGCAGTGATTGCAGAATTCTTGGCAGTTTTTGGGTGGTTAATATATAAATAAAAGGCCGTAAAAACGGTCTTTAGTGGTATAATTGTGATTAAACTAAAGCTTTCGAGGTGAAAAATGATTCCGATAAAAAGAGCAATTCTAAACAAGTATATAAATTTTGTCGTGATATTTATGAGAAATTACCAGAAAAAGACGAATTAGATATGTTAATTTTTAAGAATTTTTGGATCTCACAATGGATTGGAAGACTATTTTTACACAGCAAGATAAAGCCTTTTTAAAACTTATGATGGCGGACTACTCTACCTTACTAAAAAAATAAAGGAAAAAAATAGATAGCTCATCTGATGTTGAATGGGTTTTTAAAATACATGTGGAGAAATTTTCTGATTTGGTTAATCAAATTTATAGTCATTTAAAAAACGATTTTATAGAAAAGTGTGATGAGGAAATTAAGCAGTCAAAAATAGGGAATATTAGAGGAGTAAGTACTAGTATTAATCTAAAAAAAGAATATTATCATATGAGACTGATGATAATCTAGATAAAATTCGAAAAAAAGAAAAAAATTTGACTGATAATATACGGATTATTGTTGATAGAACAAAGAATACAAGAGAATTTATCGACTTGATTAAGAAAAAAATTTAAAAATCTGAATTCTTAAAGGACTTTGAAGATATATTTCCGGATAAAATGGATACTTTGGTTGAAATGATGAGCTCGAAAAAAATCGTTTAATGATTTAGTGCAAAGTTACAAGTTTGATGGAATTCATACTAAAAAAATCTCATACAGTATTGAAGGATTATGTTGTTGAACGATACAAAGAAAAATTGGAATCCCATTATAATAAAAATAGACAAAAAGAGTTAGTTCGCATAACTGGTGTCACAGTTTGTCCATATTGTAATAGAAATTTTTATTAATGTAACTGAGGAGGCTAATACAAGTCAGTTAGACCATTTTTTTCCCTAAGAATGAATATCCTCTATTCGCTTTTATGTTTTTACAATCTAATTCCTTCTTGTTATGGTTGTAATAATAAAAAGAGTACGAGTAAATTTTATATCTCTCCTATGATGAAAGCATAACCGATATTGATGAATTGTTGAAATTTTTCTTTGAATATAAAGTCTGCAGATTTTATTAATAATTCAGAAAGTATTGATATTATAATCAAAGACGACATATCGGAGGAGGAGTTAAAACAATTAGAAAGCAAGGATAAATTAAGTGTTAGACAGAAATTATTGAAGGACAAATATGTGATTGATACAAGAAATCTATACAAACTACATGCGGATATAGTTCAAGAGTTGCTATGGAAGCATGAAATTTATAATAAAGATTATAAATCAGGTTTATATCAAATATTTGTGGATTCAGGTAAATCTTTTTCAGACTCTGAAATAGATAGAATGATAGTTGGTTATTATACAGACAAAGAAAAATTATGGGAATAGACCACTTTCAAAAATGGTTACAGATATTAGCAAAAGAAATTGGACTAGTAGGAGAAGAAGGATGAAATTAATTGCTTTTGGTGATTAAACAGTATGATGAGCTTTTTAAAGAACAGATTTTTTTAATTTTTTCAGATGAATATAAAGTAAATTTTTGATTTTGAAACGAATGAATTAAAAAAATTGATAAAAATTCAGACTATATTGAAAAATTTTTATGGAGAGTCTATTTATAATATTTCACCAATTGTAGGGATAAATGGGATTGGGAAAACAACAGTTTTTAAAACATAATTAGTGGCTACTCACCAGGTAAACGCGAGCAAGACTCTGATAATCAATATTTCTTCCTTTTTGAAATAGGGAAAACAGGAAGACCGAGTAAGATTTAAGCTTTCTTACAATAATTTATCTGTTGCTAATTTACCGGCATATCGTGAACGTACTTTTTACAGGAATCAAGATGGAAGTTTTGATTGTGATCCAGAAGGTTATGATGTGACTCGAAATATATTATACGTTAATCTGCCAAGTAAAGGCAAAGGAGGAGTTATTGAATCTCGGACAACGTTGAATCAAGAAGGATTGGCAATGTTTATACATTCATATCTGTGGTTGAGCGATCGTAAAATTATTAGTTCAGTTTTATCTTGTTCATTAGATATTAGTCCTTATGGTTTAAAAAGATTATAGTAACTCAATTCCGAGAGGGATAAAAGCCATAGGATTTTTAATATATAAGTCCATACATAATATTTTTTATGAAGAAGATGAATTTATAAAGAAACTATTATCTGAATCTTTACTGTCTAAATGTGAAAAATATTTAAAGGAAGATGTTTCTGATTATGAGAATTATGGATTTAATTTACTTTTTAGAGATAGTAAAAGAATTAGGCAAAAATGAAGTAAAAGGCTGAAAACAAGGAAAATCAGAAAAGAGTATGTTGAATCAATAATTAGCATAGTTAAAGTTTTTAGAAAATTTCGATACGTATCAACTAAAATTGAAGATGATAGTGAATACATTTTGTTAAAAATATTCCAAAAATGAATAGAAATTTATTTAAAGAACTTAATGAGAAACTTACTAATTATGTCATATCAAAAGAAAGAGTCAAGGGCAACAAATCATCAATCCAGGGTCGGTTGGCATGCTAGCTCTAGGTGGGAGTGCGTTAAAATCACCGTGCCCAGGTATGCCGTGATAGGCGCTGAAGATGGGAATTGGTAACATATCCTATTTCCGTAAAGGTTGCTTATGACTCTGCAGCGGAGTTGAAGTGGCCACAAGTCCAGGGGCTTCCCTTTTATCGAAATGTCTGAAGAACTGCGCCGTGACGACAAACTCATCGGGGCACAATTCATGGAACTCTTAGCTTAGGTTTCAATTGAAAAGCATGGGTATGTAGAGGATGTGAAGAAAGTTTCTTGGAGGCTATAAAAGTGGAGAATATTAGGTGGACTAGTTTCTTTAAGCACGAAAATTAGTGGAACTGGATGAGGGTTTCCTGATTTTAAATGATAAGTTTCTTCATCCAGACTGCTTATCCGTGTTCCAGTTGTCTACGAAAAATCTGCAAGCTCTTTCAAATTATGGTAGAATGGAAGCAGTAGAATTAGAAAAGGAAATCGATTATGAAATTTCTTGAATTAAATAAAAAACGTCATGCGACCAAGCATTTCACTGATAAGCCAGTGGATCCCAAAGATGTGCGTACGGCTATCGAAATTGCAACCTTGGCTCCAAGTGCCCACAATAGCCAGCCTTGGAAATTTGTGGTGGTTCGTGAGAAAAATGCTGAATTGGCAAAGTTGGCTTACGGTTCCAACTTTGAGCAGGTATCATCAGCGCCTGTAACCATTGCCTTGTTTACGGATACAGACTTAGCCAAACGTGCTCGTAAGATCGCCTCGAGTTGGTGGGTGCAATAATTTTCAGAAGAACAACTACAATACTTCATGAAAAATTTGCCAGCTGAATTTGCGCGCTACAATGAACAACAAGTTAGCGACTACCTAGCCCTCAATGCAGGTTTGGTTGCTATGAACTTGATTCTCGCTCTTACAGACCAAGGAATTGGCTCAAATATGATCCTTGGTTTTGACAAATCAAAAGTCAACGAAGTTTTGGACATCGAAGACCGTTTCCGCCCAGAACTCTTGATTACAGTAGGCTACACAGATGAAAAATTAGAACCAAGCTACGTGCCAGTAGATGAAATCATCGAGAAAAAGATAGAAAGGAAGATAATATGACAGCAATTGATTTTACAGCAGAAGTAGAAAAACGCAAAGAAGACCTCTTGGCTGACTTGTTTAGCCTTTTGGAAATCAACTCAGAACGTGATGATAGCAAGGTTGATGCTCAGCATCCATTTGGACCTGGGCCGGTAAAAGCCTTGGAGAAATTCCTTGAAATCGCAGACCGTGATGGCTATCCCAACTAAAAATGTTGACAACTACGCAGGACATTTTGAGTTTGGTGATGGAGAAGAAGTTCTCGGAATCTTTGCCCACATGGACGTGGTGCCAGCTGGTAGCGGTTGGGACACAGACCCTTACACACCAACTATCTAAAGACGGTCGCCTTTATGCGCGTGGGGCTTCAGATGACAAGGGTCCTACAACAGCTTGTTACTATGGTTTGAAAATCATCAAAGAATTGGGCCTTCCAACTTCTAAGAAAGTTCGCTTCATCGTCGGAACAGACGAAGAATCAGGCTGGGCAGACATGGACTACTACTTTGAGCACGTAGGACTTGCAAAACCAGACTTCGGTTTCTCTCCTGATGCTGAGTTCCCTATCATCAATGGTGAAAAAGGAAATATCACGGAATACCTCCACTTTGCAGGTGAAAATACAGGTGCAGCCCGTCTTCACAGCTTTACAGGTGGTTTACGTGAAAACATGGTACCTGAATCAGCAACAGCAGTTGTTTCAGGTGATTTGGCTGACTTGCAAGCTAAACTAGATGCCTTTGTTGCAGAACACAAACTTAGAGGAGAACTCCAAGAAGAAGCTGGTCAATACAAGGTGACCATCATTGGTAAATCAGCCCACGGTGCTATGCCTGCTTCAGGTGTCAATGGTGCGACTTACCTAGCCCTCTTCCTCAGCCAGTTTGACTTTGCTGGTCCAGCCAAAGACTACCTTGACATCGCTGGTAAAGATTCTCTTGAACGACCATGAGGGTGAAAATCTCAAGATTGCTCATGTGGATGAAAAGATGGGTGCCCTTTCTATGAATGCCGGTGTCTTCCGCTTTGATGAAACAAGTGCTGATAATACCATTGCCCTCAACATCCGCTATCCAAAAGGAACAAGTCCAGAGCAAATCAAGTCAATCCTTGAAAACTTGCCAGTTGCTTCTGTTAGCCTTTCTGAACACGGTCATACCCCTCACTATGTGCCAATGGAAGATCCACTTGTCCAAACCTTGTTGAATGTCTATGAAAAAAACAAACTGGACTTAAAGGTCACGAGCAAGTCATCGGTGGTGGTACCTTTGGTCGCTTGCTCGAACGGGAGCGTTGCCTACGGTGCCATGTTCCCAGACTCAATTGATCACCATGCACCAAGCCAATGAATTTATCGCCTTGGACGATCTCTTTCCGAGCAGCAGCAATCTATGCCGAAGCTATTTACGAATTGATCAAATAAAACGATAGAAGTCTGAGATTGTATGCTTAGACTTCTTTTTGGAGGGAAAGTAGATGTCTCAAATTGAAAGAATCAAACAGGCTATTATGGCAGATCCGCAGAATGCTACCTATACAAAGCGTGGCATCGAGCCTCTCTTTGCAGCGCCAAAGACTGCTCGCATCAATATCATCGGTCAAGCGCCTGGTCTTAAAACCCAAGAAGCAGGCCTTTATTGGAAGGACAAAAGTGGTGATCGCTTTGCAGGGACTGGCTAGGTGTGGATGAAGATACCTTTTTACAATTCAGGATATTTTGCTGTTTCTGCCTATGGATTTTTACTTTCCAGGGACATGGTAAGTCAGGTGACCTGCCACCGAGAACTGGCTTTGCAGAAAAATGGCATCCGCAGCTCTTGCAAGAATTACCAGATATTCAGTTGACCCTCTTGATTGGCCAATATGCCCAAGCCTACTATTTACAGGAGAAAGTCAGTGGCAAGGTGACAGAACGGGTAAAACATTACCAGAACTACTTGCCAGCCTATTTTCCACTAGTTCACCCCTCACCGCGAAATCAAATCTGGATGGCCAAAAATCCTTGGTTTGAGTCAGAAGTGGTGCCAGATTTGAAAAAAAGAATTAAAACTATTTTATAGTCAATGAAAATCAAAGAGCAAACTAGGAAGCTAGCCGCAGGCTGCTCAAAGTACAGCTGAGGTTGCGATAAAAACTGACGAAGCACTGTTTTGAGGTTGTGGATAGAACTGACGAAGTCAGTAACCATACCTACGGTAAGGCGACGCTGACGTGGTTTGGAAGAGATTTTCGAAGAGTATTAGGAGAAAAAGAATGAAAGAAATAACCTTTGACGCATTTTACCAGCTTTATCAAAACGACCAACTTTCTTTAGTGGACGTGAGAGAAGTGGATGAGTTTGAAGCTCTTCATTTAGAAGGTGCCCACAATCTACCGCTTAGTCAATTGGCTGATAGCTATGATCAGTTGGATAAGGACCAGTTGCATTATGTCATTTGTAAAGCTGGAATGAGATCAGCGCGTGCTTGCCAATTCCTAGTCAGAACAAGGTTATGAGGTTATCAATGTTCAAGGGTGGTATGACTGGCCTTTGAAGAACTTTTAAACAGTAAGAATTTTTCTCCCTACTTAGTGTGGTCTCGGGTAGGAGAATTTTTATTTTAGACAATTCTCACTTTTTAGAATCTTGAAAAACATTCAATATTTACTTCGTGAAGCTTTTTCATACTCCTATTCATGATATACTAGGTCAGTATTTTATAAATATGAAGGAGATTTTCATGGCTAAAAAAGGTGCCCTAACAGGTTTACTCCTGTTTGGAATATTTTTTGGTGCGGGGAACTTGATTTTTCCGCCTTCTCTGGGTGCTCTATCTGGAGAACATTTTCTTCCTGCTATCGCAGGTTTTGTCTTTTCAGGCGTCGGTATCGCCGTCTTGACTCTGATTATTGGAACGTTAAATCCTAAAGGATATATCTATGAGATTTCAACAAAGATAGCGCCTTGGTTTGCGACTCTGTACCTCGTAGTTCTCTATTTGTCAATTGGTCCATTCTTTGCTATCCCACGTACTGCTACAACGGCTTACGAAGTAGGGATTAGCCCCCTTCTGTCGGATGCAAATAAAGGTCTAGGCTTGATTGTCTTTACCCTTCTTTACTTTGCAGCAGCGTATCTAATCTCGCTCAATCCATCAAAAATCTTAGACCGTATCGGCCGTATTTTAACACCAGTCTTTGCAATCTTGATTGTCATTTTGGTTGTTCTAGGAGCTATCAAATACGGTGGAACAAGCCCTCAAGCTGCATCAGCTGCTTATCAAGCTTCTGCTTTTGGTACAGGTTTCCTCGAAGGTTACAATACCTTGGATGCTCTTGCTTCCGTTGCCTTTAGTGTAATTGCAGTTCAAACCTTGAAACAACTTGGATTTTCAAGTAAGAAAGAATACATTTCAACCATTTGGGTTGTTGGTATCGTTGTTGCCCTTGCTTTCAGCGCCCTTTACATCGGTTTAGGTTTCCTTGGAAATCATTTCCCAGTACCAGCTGAAGCGATGAAGGGTGGAACGCCAGGTGTTTACATCTTGTCACAAGCTACTCAAGAAATCTTTGGCTCAACAGCCCAACTCTTCCTCGCAGCTATGGTTACCGTAACCTGCTTCACAACAACAGTTGGTCTGATTGTGTCAACAGCTGAGTTCTTTAACGAGCGTTTCCCACAAATCAGCTATAAGGTTTATGCAACAGTCTTTACCTTGATTGGATTTGCTATTGCAAATCTTGGTTTGAGTGCAATTATCAAGTACTCAATTCCAGTATTGGTTATCTTGTACCCAATCACGATTGCCATCGTTATGATTGTCATTGTCAACAAATTTGTGGCTCTTTCAAAATCAGGTATGCAGTTGACAATTGCTGTTGTTACAGCTATTGCCATTGCAAGCGTACTAGGAAGCTCATTTATAGTTGAGTTTCTTGCAAACCTTGTCAACACTCTTCCTTTTGCCAAGGCATCTCTCCCTTGGTTGGTGCCAGCCATTGTCGGAATCTTGCTCTCATTGGTTCTACCAAACAAGCAAGAAAGCGATGTTTTTGAAATGGAATAATCATTAAAATCACTTTTGTAGCCAAGTCTACAGGAGTGATTTTCTTTTTTATCCGATGATAAATGTGTTATAATAGGTAGCAAAAGAGGTGAAGAAATGAATCAAACAGTAGAATATATCAAAGAACTGACAGCCATTGAGTCGCCAACAGGCTTCACTCGTGAGATTTCGGACTATTTAGTCAAGACTCTAGAAGGTTTTGGTTATCAGCCAGTTCGTACAGCCAAAGGCGGTGTCAATATGACCATTAAAGGTCGAAAATGATGAAAACATCGCTATGGACTGCCCTATGTGGATACGCTGGGTGCTGCATTGTCCGTGCTGTTAAACCAGATGGCCGTCTCAAAATGGACCGTATCGGTGGTTTCCTTGGAACATGATTGAAGGAGAAAACTTGTACCGTTCATGTAGCTAGCTATAGGTCAAAAGGTATCGGGGAACCATCCTTATCCACCAGACTTCTTGCCATGTCTACAAGGATGCAGGAACTGCAGAACGCACGCAAGACAATATGGAAGTGCGTTTGGACGTGCAAAAGTAACCAATGAAAAAGAAACTCGTGCCTTGGGGATTGAGGTCGGTGATTTTATCAGTTTTGATCCACGAACTGTCGTAACAGAGAGCAGGCTATCAAGTCTCGTCATTTGATGACAAGGTTAGCGCCGCTATTTTGCTTAACCTGTTTGTATTTATAAAAGAGAAGATTGAATCTGCCGTAACAACTCATTTTGCTTTTTCAGTCTTTGAGGAAGTAGGCCATGGGGCTAACTCTAATATTCCTGCTCAGGTAGTAGAGTATCTGGCTGTGGATATGGGAGCTATGGGTGACGACCAGCAGACAGATGAGTACACAGTATCCATCTGTGTCAAGGATGCTTCAGGCCCTTATCACTATGACTTCCGTCAACATTTGGTTGCCTTGGCTAAAGAGCAAGATATTCCATTTAAGCTGGATATCTATCCATTTTATGGTTCGGACGCTTCAGCGGCTATGTCTGCAGGTGCAGAAGTC
>BNJS01003909.1_pt1 | contig 80711 bp, 66 predicted proteins | sample 8540461 | NCBI WGS metagenome assembly BNJS01 (sample SAMD00202454, study PRJDB9452) | human saliva metagenome | isolation source: human saliva | place: Japan
TTAACAAGCAATGTTAAGAATATATTATTTAATCAAACAAACTTACTAAGAAAATAGTCATAATTACCGTTCAACCCAGTTCTGCACTTCCAATCCTTCTATACGTGCAAAGTGTCTTACATTCTCTGTTAACTTTAGGAGCTCTGCTTGATGATACCCATCAGTTCTTCAGCAGTTTCGTTCCCTTCCCACTTCCCAAAAAAACTTATTAAGCATTTCTTCTGTATAGGCTTCGTCGGACATTTCCTTGCGTTCTTCCTCGAGTACAGAGTTGGTAAGTTTCACAGCTAAGCCCAACCGAATGTTCTTACTCATCGAACGCAATGCGTTCCAATACATGCGTATCGTATTGTTCTCGATGTTTGTCATTGTGCCTGACATAATTATACCTTCTATTTATATTTTTTTCTGCAAAAATAATGCAAACGAGAGCAAAGAAAGCTTGCTTTCAATTTGCCGAGTGCAGCTTATTTTCTGCAAATATAACGTTTTCCTATGACAACTCCAAATTTACATCTTGGTTTTCACATTCTTATTACAACTGATAGGCGGAAGGAGCCTTACACTATTACGCTCACAGCATAAGAGAATAACAGACCTAAATCTAACAATACTTTTATTTCTGTTTGCTGTCATTTTAACATTAAGACAGAAACTCCTGTAAATTAATCCGTTACATCTTCATTCAGAGTGACAGAAGTGACAGGAAAATTATTCTTAGAATCGTGTCCCACCTTTGAAAAGGTTTAAGGGGACGGATATATCTCTAAATATAATCTGTACTGCGTCTTAGATTCTTATACACTAACAACAATAACCGTACATAAAAGAAAAACCTACCCCAAAACCAAAAATCACTTCTTGAATGGAGGTAGGAAAATGAAATTTAAATTACCGAGTAAAATTAATCGGATAATAGTCAGCTGCATCACGCAGCGAACGAGTTTATTTAAGGTTCTTCCGTTAAATGCGTAGACAGATTAATAGAATGAGATTAATCCGTATACACGGTATGATTAGCCTTAAATAGATGGTTTTACAAAGGTGGATAAACTACATGATAAATGTAATTAGGAACATCGTCTATCTGTCTTCAACAAACAACGTATTCCTTTATTTGTGAAGTTTGTAAGTTATTTTCATGCAGTTCAAACCCAATACATGCTCTTTTTGGCTTCTAAAAAGATGCCTAATTAACTTGCTATAGGTGCCCTTTAAGAGCCTTACTAACGCTCTTTTGAAGTCCAATTAAGCACCTTTTACATTGCCACTTTATAACTAACTGATTCCCTTATGGTTTACAAACTTATTTCGTATATGTGTTTTTGCTGTTATTTATAGATATTTTTCTTTGAAATTATGTAATGATTTTTCAAATCCTTATCTGCATATTTTTCAAAGTATAAAAAAAGAAATGGTTTTCAATGTCAGAGGATAATAATAGGATAGATAGTTGACAGTCTTAGCAATGTTTTTTTGTTTAGCGAGTAACTTTGGTTCTTTCACTAAAGCAATACGAAAAGCGACCACACATTTAACAGAAGAATCAAAAATAATTTAAACTTAAAGAAACATTCACTTGCATTTTACAAAAAGATTTCATAAAAATTGTACTCGTTTTTTTGATTTACCTAATAGATGATATAACTATGAATATGAAGATTAAACTACTACTCATTGCGCTAACCTTGTCGGTATCCGCAAATGCACAGGAAATGAAGGAACAGGATGTTTTTAAGCATACAGCAATCGACACAACGCAGCTAATTGTTTCTTATGACCTAACCGTTAAATATGACCTATCAGGACAGAATAATCCTGACCATGAAAAAGGTATATACTTACATCGGACGTAAGGTTTGCCAGAGTTTTTGTGGAGAGTGAACATAATGCTGACCTAAGAATGGCTAAAAGCCTTTCTACGTAATGGAAAGCGAGGCTCAAGAGCATCTATGAAACTCGTCGCTAATGTTGGTGAAACCTTTATTGGCTATCCAAAGGGAAAGACAACAGTAATTTACAATATGGACGGAGCTGGCTCTTACCTTTATCAAGAGGCTACTCCGAAGATGCAATGGAAGATTACAACCGAGCATAAAACGCTTTTAGACTACGATTGTACAGCTGCAACCTGTTCTTATCGTGGAAGAAATTATAAGGTATGGTTCACTACCAAGATTCCACTTTCTATGGTCCGTGGAAGTTTACAGGACTGCCGGGCTTGGTTATGGAGGCTGAAACCAAAGAGGGAGATTATCATTGGACGGTTACAGGCATTGAAAAGCCCTAAGACAGCAACGCCCTATCTATTTTCTTGACAGGAACTATGTAAAGACTTCTCGTGAGAACACACGAAAGCAAGAGAGGCTATTGCTGAAAGATCCTGCAGGCTACCTTGAGAGTTATGGCTACAACTTCACTACGACTAATTTCAATGGACAAGTTGTGAAACTATCGCTCTTTACATTCGACAATCCTTTGGAACGAGAATGATAAGACGCCTACTTATCTTACTATCGTTTATCGGCTTATTGTCTATAAACAGTATGGCTCAGAACAGTCAGGGAGACTCTCTGACTATTACTGGGCGTGTGGTTGATAATAAACATCAACCTATGGATGGCTGTATTCTTACAATCATACAAGAAAAGGATTCTTCCATTCTTGCCAGTAGCGTGACCAACGAAGATGGTAGATACTCTATCAGCTACCCAACAACAAAAGACAACCTACTTTTAAGCCTGACAGGATTCAATATAAAACGGCAGGTGAAGCGGATAACTCCTACGAGTCAGACCGTTAACTTCACCACCACCTACGAGAGTATCATACTGAAAGAAGTGGAGATAAAGGCAAGAAAGCTATGGGGAAGTAGGGACACACTGAACTATTTGGTCTCTGCCTATATGAAAGGACAGGACAGAACCATTGGTGATATTCTCAAACAGCTGCCAGGTATCACGTTAGAAGGTGGCATGGTGAAGTATCAAGGTATACCTATCAACCATTTCTACATTGAGAACATGGATATGTTTGCGGGCAAGTATAGCATCGCCACGAATGGTATTAAGGCAGAGGATGTCAGTACGGTACAGGTGATGGAAAACCATGAACACATCAAAGCATTGCAGGATCAGATACCACCTGAATCGGCAGCTATCAACTTAAGGCTAAAGAAGAAAGCAAAGGGCAGATGGCTAAAGACCATAGACTTAGGTGTGAGGCTTCGATTCTAATGGTTTTTGCGAGAGGTCAATGCTGCCCTTATGTACTTCGCACAAAGACAACAGCACGTTTTCTATTACGAAACAGATAATAATGGCTCAAGTGTCGATTGGTTTAAATCATACTATGGTGGGAGTAATATCGGAGCCTCTCGCCTAACATCCATCATCTTTCCGGGGTCGTCTCCTGTAGGTAAGAGTCTACGTAACAATCAGCATAACCTATGTTTCAGTAATCTCAACAAACTAAGTGAGACGGCTGAAATAAAGTATAACATTACTTACAGGCACGATATCCAACGGCAAAGTAGCTATTCGCAAACCACTTATCTGCTCCCCGATGCAAGTACTCGTATGATGACCGAAGACATTTCTGCACGTAATACGACGAACGCTGCCACAATGCAGTTGCATTTTGAGAACAACGGCAGTAAGACTTATCTTAAAAACACACTTGACTTATCAGGGAACTGGAGCGACGACAATGGACTAACTTTGTCAAACAATGCACGTATCCAGCAACATGCCTTTAACAGAAACTTAGGGCTGAACAATCACACAGAATGGATTCAGCGTACAACCAATGGAGGAGGTTTTAAGCTGAAAAACAACCAACTTTGTACAGACAAATCCACAAGCTCTCGCCATTGAAGGGGATATGCAGGCAAGACAAGATGTAAGACTCTCAAACATGGGAAGTTACAACAGCCTCACTTTGATAAGAAACATCCGAAAACACAACTGGACCCTTGCGCCTTCCGCAGAACTGAATATTGAATATGTGGGACTGAAAAGTTTATTAAACGATACAGCTGTGACAATGGCGACGAGCGGTAACATGGGTTACTTGCAGATGAAAAAGCAACTTGGGAGCCAACCTACAATATGTCAAAAAAACACGTTCCGTCTATCGTTCAATCTGCCTTTATCGCTCAACTACACAAAGGTGGATAACGAACCGATAGCTAACGAGACGACGAAAGGAAAGCGCACAACCCTACTCTTCTCACCATCTTTTACAATGCTTTTGGAAAGCAACAGACAATTGGACGCTTTCTGCAGGAGGGAGTTACGGGATGTTTCCTACGAGTTGGAGAAGTCTGTTCACAGCCTATTTGATGAGCAACTATAGGACGCTGAACCGCTACAAGATGAATCTATCGGAAAACAAATCAGCAACTATACATGGAAAGATACACTACAAGAATATCCCGCATCAGTTCTTTGCCTACCTCTCTGGGGCGGTTAGTCGCTCATGGAGTGACATGATTTATGGTACGACAATAGACCAGAATGCGCATACACTACTGCAAGCTGAATATGCTCCGAACCACCAGAACAACTTCTCTATGACGGCGAATATACGAAAGGAGATTACTTGGCACGACATGAGTATCGGGGCAACAGCTGATTATTCGACTAACACAAGCAAGATACTCCGCCAGTCTGTCATCACCGACTATCAGTATAATAGCTTCTTCGTCTCTGCCAACCTTGCCTTTAATCTTATCAAGAATGTCCGACTGACAGAGAACTGTCGATGGGCAATCTCCCAATCAAAGTCGGGTAACTACACAAATATGATTCGCAATTTTAGCAATGAGGCTGCGCTCTCCATGGCTTTTTTATCCCTGACAGACTGATACTTAACACCAACCTACAATACACGCATAATAGTGGTTTTTACGGATAAAAAGGATTACACTTTATGAATCTTAGTATCACCTTTAAAACAAAAAAAGAAGATACAATTCGTTCTGAACGTCGATAATGTCTTCAATACAAAAACCTTTATCTATCGTTCTAACAGCAATCTTTCCGAAAGCTACACCCTCTACCAGCTTCGTCCAAGAAGTGTGATGCTCACTACCCACTTTGCTTTATAACAGAAAAAGCAAGTGTGTTCGTCCCTATCTTGACAAGAATGAGAACATACTGTCAACCTCGAATATTGATTTTTCTCAATTAAATCGCCCTACTTATTTCCTAAGATTTTATCCAGAACAGGATATATCTCCGCTTCGTTCTCGTATGGATAAACCTTAAAATAGGCGTTACCATTCAGCATAGCGGAGATATTGGCTTTGCGCTTATCATAGAAGATATGAACTGGGATATTACGAGCCTCAGCGTGTGCTAATTCATAACCAACGCCATGAGAGGGGTTCGTACATTCTGCTATAAGCACATCGGATGACCTAAGCCACTCTGTATCACGCTCATATATATGTACATCATCCTCTTTTGTACGTGCCTTAACGCTCAAACTCCCTAATCCGATATGCTCCGTCAGCACCGTATCCGTCGCATTGATATAATCTGTAATACGTTTATACACAGCCGCATCCTCCCTACCGCCACGGATAGAACCTGCGAAATAAACCTTCTTCTCCATAAAACAATGCTTTCATTGATAAAACATACTTGAGTAATACTCGCCCACAAAGATAACACTTTATAGTGAGAAACAGATGACTTAGATAGCCAATAACCTCTTTTTAGTATCCTCCTGCCGACATAAAAATCGCTATCCATTTGCAAGCTATAAAAATACGGAGTGTTTAGTGAAAAAAATATTTACATCAAATCCTGTAAAACACCTAAAACAAAGGTAGAAAACACGCATAAGGAGCAAGTCTACAACATTCAGAAATTCAATTAGTTACAAAGGCGATACAGAAAAAGGTGCTTAATTGGACTTCAAAAGGGCGTTAGTAAAGGGCTTAAAGGGCATCTTTTGCAAACTAAAAGGGCGTTAATTGAAAGGTAATTAATGCCTTTTTGATTTTCGAGATTAGAATTATCTTTACAATACAGAAGGACGGAAGAAGACAGAAGGACAAAAAGAGACAGAATGACAAAAAGAGACAGAATGACAAAAAGACAAATAAAGACAGAAGGACAGAAAGAAAAAGACAAAAGGAGATTTATTCTGTCTACATGGCATTGTTACGACCGAGTACCGAAAGTACTTCTGAGATTTATTCTAATTGTGCAACAAGTTGTTGCACGATTGACCTTAATAGTAATGTTAGCTATGAAATCATGAAATCTATGGTTTTAGACACTTCTAATCTTCTTTCCTTTTTGCGTATTTCAATTTTTGCTGTCACTGCTATCACTTAAAAAGCACAAGATAAATCGTTGGTTTTCATGGGGGTTACTTAAAAATGTTAAAAAGTGACAGCAAATCAAAACTAAACTTATATTGTGAGAAGTGTAATAGTTTCTTCCATAAGAGAATATTTATAGGTCAACAGTAGTTTGGTGAGATAAGGTTTACCTCTTGAGTTTAGAGTTTTAAAGAAATGTCACACAGAGGCACGGAGTAAATGGAGAATTATTAAGACAAAACAACGGTAGGCACGGAGACACCGTCGGTGCATGGAGCGACAGAGCTTGTTTGCCAATCATATTAGACACATTCTGTTCAGAATATTTATCCCAAAAGGTATGAGGAATCTGTACGCTATATCTCCGTCGCTCTTTGTGCCACTGGCACCTCCATGATATTGCCATTAGCTCTGTCAACTCTGTGGCTCTGTGTGCTTTATATGTAAGAGTTTTGATTTATTCCTCAATATTTCTGCTGAGCTAATTTTACCACTCCACGTATAGAAAGACACGAATATAAACACGCGCATACGATATTTGTACAGATTACTTTTGGCAGTTTGATAAGAAAGTATTACTTTTGCAATGGTTTTCAAAATGGAAACTAAGGGGTGCTTGCCTGTTTGGGCTTGCTGAGATTATACCCATTGACCTGATACGGATAATGCCGGCGTAGGAAGATTCCCCCCTTATACTTTTTTCTTAAATCATCAACCTGGGATATGAAAAGAATTATCCTATTTACTGCTGCACTGACGTGCGTGGCAGCCATTAAGGCACAAACAGTGACGGACACACTGAGACAACAGCATCTCGACGAGGTCGTTGTGGCAGGTGTACGTGCGCCAAAGAGTGCACCATACGCTGTTTCTAATATCAAAAAAAACGGAACTTGAGGCGTTTTCAAAGAGTGGACGTGAACTGCCTTTCCTCCTCTCACAGACACCGGGCGTATTAGCTTGGGGCGAGAACGGACTCGGAACGGGTACGGCAGCAATGCGCATCCGTGGTGCTGCGGGCAGTAGAATCAATATTACGTTAGACGGAGTATCGCTCAATTCGCCTGAGGACCAGACGGTCTTTTGGGCAAACATGAACTCTTACGCATCGCTGATGAATAGTGTACAGATACAGCGTGGTATCGGTACTTCAACCAATGGTGACGGTGCTTTCGGTGGTTCGGTGTCGTTGGCAACGAGCGCACCAAGTAGAAAACCAAGCGTAGAGGTGAGTGGTTCATACGGCTCATACAATACGTATAACGCTGGTGTGAAGTTTTCTACAGGTTTGTTGTTCAATCATCTTGTCTTCGATGGAGCCTATCACGAGACCGCAACAGACGGATATGTCAACGGAACAAGTGGGCGTTCGGGGTCTTACTATGGTGGACTAACATGGTTGGGCGATAACTTCCGCATCAGCTATAAGAACATTGGCAACTTCGAGAAGACTGGACAAGCATGGAATGGTGTCGTTACGGGTAGCAATGACTTGAGTTTGATGGATGGTACATACGGTGTAAAGACCGGTATCACGACCTATAAAGATATGTATGACAGAGGTTTGGGGAAGTTCAACCAACTCTATGAATACCTGCAGACCGATGCTAACGGAGCCTTCGTAAAGGATGGGAATGGCAACTATCAGACAGCACGTTACACGATGCGTGACGGCTCATTCTGGAACAAGACGACAGATAATTTCTATCAGAATCATAACCTCTTATCGTTTGCTTTCCACCCTTCCAATCATTGGAGTCATAACGTAACATTGCATTACACCTACGGTTACGGCTATTACAGCGAATTTAAGCATAATACGAAGTTTGCGAAGTTCGGCTTGGCATTCACTGATAGCAATGGTAAGTTTATCAAGAAGTCTGACTTCGTACGCCTGAAAGGTTTGTCACAGCACACCTACGGAATTGTTTACACCAGCAATTACAAGGACGAGAACTGGGACGTAACGGGTGGTCTGAACTTACAGCAGTTCCGTGGCAGTCACTTCGGCTACCTTACTTATATAAAGAATGAGGAGGCAGATGCGAAGTATCGCGCTGGTGGCAATGATTATAAATATTATGACTCTAAGGCACATAAGTATGATTACAGTGGATTCTTTAAGGCAAAATACAACTTTGCAGACTATTGGAACGTGTTTATGGACCTGCAGATCCGTCATGTAGAATATATGACCGATGGTCAGAACGACCGTTTCTATAAGGTCGGCAGTGGCTATCAGAACCAGCTCTTAGACATCAATGAGCGTTATGACTTCGTCAATCCGAAAGCAGGAATCAGCTATTATCGTGGTGGTCACAAGGCTTATGCATCTATTGCGCATGCCAGTCGTGAGCCAGAACGTAATAACTTCACCAATAACGGTAGTTATCCTGCACCATCGCCAGAACGTATGGTGGATATCGAAATGGGCTATCAATACAATGGTCGCAACTGGAGAGCAGGGGTGAACCTCTATTATATGAACTATAACAACCAGTTTGTACAGACTGGTGCGCAGAGTGATATCGGTGCGAATCTGACTACAAACATCAAGGACAGCTATCGTATGGGTGCTGAATTGGAGGCAGGATGGAGCCCATTGTCATGGTTGACCGTTGAGGGTAACGCTGCTTTGAGTCGTAATATCATCAAGGACTTTGACGAGATGGCAAGTGTTGACTGGGAGGCTTCCTTCCGTAAGATTCATTACAACCACTCCACTTTGGCATTCTCACCATCAGCTATCCTCAATGGTATGCTCAATCTCCATTACAAAGGCTTTGAGGCAGTATGGCATACAAACTTTGTCAGTCGTCAGTATCTCGACAATACCGAGAATATGACACGTTCGTTGCCATGCTATTCACAGACGAATATCAACCTCAGCTATACCCTTCGTCCTACCAAGCACATTGCAGGTTTGAAGGAAGCTGTCTTCGGTGTGAACCTCAACAATATCTTCAATCGCCATTATGCAGCCAGTGGATGGGTGTACAGCTCAATCCTTGACAACAGCGGTCATCCTAACGAGAACCGTTATACGCAGATTGGTTTTATCCCAATGGCAGGGTTTAATGTGATGGGAAGTGTTGCGGTGAAGTTTTTAAATAGAACAAGACCTAACAACTGGCCCTCCCCTTCCCCTCCCCCGAAGGGAGGGGCGTGAAATGTACTGTATGCTTGTAGATTGCTTGTAAAAAAGAGTCAATACTCAAGCAGAACAACTTGTTTACACGTAAACTTATCCACTTGTAAACTCATGTTAATCACAAGGGGTATGCTTGTAGATTGCTTGTAAAAAGAGTCAATACTCAAGCAGAACAACTTGTTTACACGTAAACTTATCCACTTGTAATCTCATGTAGGGGTATCACGCATTCTACGCCCCCTCCCTTCGGGGAGGGGAAGGGGAGGCCGGTTGGTTAGCCGGCTGGTTGGTGGGTGGATTGCTGATGGTGTGTTGTTGGTCGCTTTTCTTTCATATTCATTATGACATTAGACATGCTGGGCTGCATCGTCGGCCTAATTTACATCTATCAAGAATACAAAGCGAGTATATGGCTTTGGTTGACGGGGATTATTATGCCCTGTCATCTATATGTTTGTCTATTACGAGGCAGGGACTGTATGCGGACTTTGGAATGCAGATATACTATACCTTAGCAGCCATCTATGGCTTCTTATATTGGAAGTTCGGAAGGAAGAAAGGGGCGGAGGAGATTCCTATCACACACTATCCTCGACAGTTGATACTCCCCTCATTGCTTGTCTTCCTCCTTCTCTGGGCTGCACTTTATATCCTCCTCATTAAGTTCACAAACTCTACCGTACCAGTATTAGATAGCTTCGGCAATGCACTCAGCTTCATCGGACTGTGGGCGTTAGCAAAGAAATACATCGAACAGTGGTGGATATGGATTGTTGTCGACATCGAATTGGCAGGACTTTATGTATATAAAGAGATTCCTTTCACCGCAGGACTCTATGCTTTCTATGCCGTTATAGCAGTGGCAGGGTATTTTTAAGTGGAGGAGGAGCTCCCCAACCCCTCCGAAAGGAGGGGAGTGCAAATAGGGAAGACCTCCCTAACCCCTCCAAAGGAGGGGAATACCTAACGGGATAAAGGTTCCTCTGAGTTCCCCAAATTATATTGATAGGTTGAAGAAAAAAGTTACAGCAATAAATAAAACGAATACAAAGTATCTCGGAAGGGAGAAAGAACAGAATAAGAATAGCAAGATAAATGATTATCAATAACAAAGAGAATAACAAGGACGGACAACAACACATTACCAACGAACACTCCGTTAGGCACTCCCCTCCTTTCGGAGGGGCTGGGGGAGGTTTTAGTACCGTTATCCTTGCTGCTGGCGACTTCCCAACCCACGCCCTACCCCTTCACATCCTACGTACTGCAGAAAATCTGATTGTATGTGATGGTGCTTTGGAGGATTTATTGGAATATGATATAGAACCAACAGCAGTGGTGGGCGATGGCGATTCACTCTCTGAAGAGCTGAAACAACGCTATGCACACATCTATCATCCGATTTCGGAGCAAGAGTTTAACGACCTGACCAAGGCTACCCTCTTTGCTCGTTCACATCTAAAGATGGATGCATCTACACATACTCGTCCTCGCTTCTGTTACCTCGGAGCGACGGGGAAAGCGTGAGGATCATACTTTGGGCAACATCTCTCTCATGCTCTATTACTATCGTCAGTTGGCTATCGACCCAGTGATGATTACCGATTATGGATATTTTGTTGCAGCATCAGGTACAACTCGCTTTGAATCATTCCCTGGACAACAAGTCAGTATCTTCAATGCAACCTGCAAAGAACTAAGCAGCAACGGACTCAAATGGGATATCTATCCATTCAGCGAGCTATGGCAGGGAACACTGAACGAAGCCTTATCGAATGAATTTACAATCCAAGCGGACGGTGATTACATAATTTACCGTACGCATAAAATATAACAAACCTTTTCTACAAATCAAAAATGCCATATCTTCATCTCCGTAGGGAGATGTCGATATGGCTTTATTTATAACCGAATGTAAGAAGTTTTACTATACAAAGGGGCTTATTCTCTCACCCCAACTATTGTAAGAAACAAGGTTTTATTTCACTACAACCTTCACAGACTTACCACCCTGACGCTTTACATAAACACCAGCAACAGGCTTCTCAACCTTCACACCGCTCAATGTGTAGTAAACTGCAGGTGCATTATTTGCTGTCTCTACACTGCTAATCGCTGTTGGATGAACCTTAGTAAATGACACTGTCATCGCAGCAACATCAACGGTAACATCGTATGTAGCCTCCTCTGTGATGTTCCATTTGTTATCATCACCACCGAAGACAATCTTACCCTCGTCTGACAAGTCGCGCAAATAGAACATCTGATCGAAGCCAGCATAGACATTCGTACCGAACTTCAACTCACCAGCCTTCAACTCTGTTCGTGCTGAGAACTTAGCAGGATTAGTTGCATCTGCCTTCATAATCGTACCTTCACCGATACTCCAACCGCCCTTTGTAGCACTACCAATCATCCATAAAGCAGTGTGCTTCAAAGCTGTTGCCTGATAAGCAGCCTTAGTAACAACCACTTTTTTCGTAGCCAAGTTACAAACGATATCATAGTTGGCAGACTCAGAAACAAAGAACTTACCATCGGTAGGCTCATCTTCGCTGCTCACCAATGGAGCCTCAACACCCGACTGTAATGTCACGGAACTTGCACCAGCACGATACTCCAAGTTACCCCAACCAAGCTCAGTCAAGAACTTAAACTCCTTGTTTGCATCCAAATGAACGGTTGCCTTGAAGACATCAGCGTTCTCATCAGACTTCTGCATAACGGTAGATTGACCAAGATTCCAACCACCCCATGTAGCATCACCGACGATTACTAAGCGATCGGCAGCTTTTTGCAGACAATGCGCCAACAACGAATAAAGCGCAACATAAAAATAGATTTTGTAAATGTTTTTTAATCCCATAAACTTATATATTAAAAGGTTATTAAAATCTGATTTATTTCGTAATACAACTCGAAGTCCTTCTTCTTATCAACAAAGATTTAGGTTTCTTATCTTTCCTTTTCAACTACAATATTACGAAGAAAAAAAGCGAAACTAAAAAGCGAATACAAACTTCCTACGGATATAATATAAATCAATATAAGTCTTTCAATAACCTTTTAAACATCAAAAAGAAATCATAATAAGCTATATATCAGATATATAACAACAAATAAAAACCTACAGAAAAAGCACTACTTTATAGAAAAAAATATAAAGTAAGAAATAACATTATAAAACAATAAAGACCTAAAAAGAGACGAAAATAAAAAGGAAAAAAACGATTGAGTTAATAGTGATTCACACAGAAATAACAGGCAACCTGATTCCTAATTTGTAGAAACGTACATAATTAGAAACCTTTTCAAACGCTGGTTCTTCCGTTCTTGTAAAGGTAAATCGCTCTTCTTGATCTTGGTCGGGATAGATAATGAGACACTTAATAGGCAGTGCAGTTTCTTCATTCAAGCCTAACTTTTTATAGACTTTACTTAATCGGGCATAACCACTCACTTCCCTTTGCATCGTCCATCGTTATACCACCACCCTGCTTATAACGTGGTTTATATTTCGCATCAATAACGTAGGGTTCAGTCCACTCTGTCGGTTTCAGGAGATAGTCAAGTTCTTGATAATGAGCTTTCACATGATATTGAATCTCTCTTTTCCCTGTAAATATCTTCTTAAGCTTACCAAAGACATATAACTCAAAGAGCTTACTCATATCAATCCAGAAGGGAGGCGTATCTATCTCTTTCTTACCAGCAAGGGTAATGTCATAACTGAAACGCCTTAACAGTAGTTGCGCATACTCAAGAGCCGTGAAGTATTCTTTGAAAACAGGATTCCCCTTAAACGTCTTCATTGCCTTAACACTTATCTCATCGCCCACCTGCTCGAAAGAAGGCTGCACGTATCTTATCTTCTTTTCCAAAGCCTTTGTGTCAAGTGCATGCTTATAAACCTCCAACTGTTTCTTACAAAAAGCAAGTGCCTTCTTTAGTATTCTGTTCTCTGGTGAGTCAATGTCATACACCTGGTAACGGCAGACATTGTCTGTAATACGTCCCTTTGCAAGGTTTCGTTGAATCGTTCTACTGACAAGGATATGTCCCTTAACCTTATTGTTTAGGTTTTCTTCAACCCTATAGTAACTCTTCTTCAAACCCTTTCTTACGATACGCTGAAGAATATTCAGATACTCTGTAATCAAGAAGATACTCAACAGGTCTTGCTGCTGACTGATACGGATAGAAGGTTTGTCAAAACGAATGGTGAGTAAGTCTTTCAGATGCTCCATGTTATCGGGTTCTGCCAATGCCTCGTTTAACATACGAACATAGTCGATCTCAAAGCCGTCATTCATCTTAGGACTGACTTGCACAGCTAATTCCTCCTCCTTAATCCAGTCTACACCAACGAAATAAGAGCCTGTAGCACAGATGCTATCCGCTTTACGAGATAGCATAAGACAGAGTTCCTTCTCCTCACGCCCTCTTTTAACCCAACGCACAACTTCTGAGCCATCATCCATATAAGGGATGATAGCCTCACACTCAGTTTGCTGAAGAGGATTATTCCCCAACAACTGCTCTTGAAGTTGCACTACTCTCATTACTCAGTTGCTTGCTTATATAATGCGTCAATAACACCTTGTGCCTCTGCTGTCAGCACACCATCACGAACATACTCCTCTAAAAGCGGGATAATCTCATAGAGAAGACGATTGCTCGTGTTATCTTCCTCATCTTGCATTAAAGAAGTAACTATGACCAATCCAAACATCTTCTGGCTTATATTCATCAGACAGCGTGTCTGCGGGTTCGAGTTTCATTGTTGGGTCCCAACCACTCTCTTTATAATCATCAAAGTTCTTAACAAACAGACTACTAACCTTCTCAAACAGATCCTCATCGAATCCTTTTACATCTAAGCCAAATGGCTTCTCTGCTATGAAGGCAAAACGTCGTCTGATAGCATAATCAAGCGAACCTAAAGAGCGGTCAGCAGTATTCATGGTTGCAATCAGGTAGACATTGTTTGGAATATGAAAAGCTTTCTTAGAGTAAGGCAGCACCACACTCTCAGCATTAATACGTCCCTTTACGCTTGTCTGCTTCGAGCAGTGTTATCAGTTCACCAAACACCTTCGACACATTTCCACGATTCAACTCATCAATAACCATCACATAGGCTTTGTCGTTCTCCTCCATCTTAGAAGAAGTATCGTACTTCTCAAGAATTGACTTTACATCATTAAGCGTAATAGAATTCAAACGGTAGACAGAAGACTCTACCATTGTCTTACCATCATTCATCTCTACAATGTTCTCATTGATATTCTTTACAAGCCAGTTAACACGTCTAACACGCTTATAGTTAGGGAATTTATCCTCAAACTCATAATCACCAACAACAACGCCAATGGCATCAATCGTCTGACTTGAATAACAAGACATAACGATATCGCCTATCTTCATCTTATTGATGTAAGCATCTAATATCTGCTTGCCTTCACCATTATAAACACTCCAGTCTGTCTCATCTGAGATAACAGGACCATAATCATCCCATCCAATACGTATATGGTTATTCTCCATACACTCACGACGAACATCATTATCTCCCGTTCCTTGAAGTGAGACCTTCCAGATAACAGCATTATCAGAGATACCCACCTGCTTGTCCTTAACTACAGGGCGTTCTGCCTCTTCACACAACTTCTTGAAGATTCCGCTTTCTATCTCGTAGGTTACTTGATTGTTCTCGTTGACAACAGGGCGCAATCCTTCAATCCAATCCTCATAGTCTAAGGACTGATGGAAAGTTGTAAAGGCAATACGCTTTTCCGTTTTGAGTTGATTATATCTGCTTACTATCTCCTCCCTACTCGGTTCTGCAGCCATAAACGCAGGATCACAAAGACGAACAGCAAGCTCTGGTACGTCATAAGTCTTACCAGTACCCGGTGCACCATACAACACTATGTTCTTACGTCGCTCCCATGTACGGACAACATCATCATACCATGTTAGTTCTGCCTCATCTAATGTTCCATTGTTCGCATTTGCAGAAAGTTCATAGAATGTTTTTTCCTTTATAACACCTTTCTTCATTTTCGCCTTTATATCATTAAGTATACTCATATACTCTGAATATTCTGGAGCTTTATTTGGTAATATAACACCATAATGTTCTTTCAAATATGCTCTATTCGTACTGTCAAAAGCCAAGAAATCTTCTGGACGAATCCAGAACAAAGCCATTGTTATATTTACACGTATAATATATTGCCTTATGACTATATTATATTCGTCTTCGAAGTTCTCTTTCTTAACTACTTTTTACAAACAAACTCCAAAGATTATCAATATCATCATCTTCACGATCCCTTCTAAAAACCAAAGAAATGAGACTTCTGATTATTAAGGATAGGAATACCTACAAAGTCTTCTGGAACATTAGCTGACATATTCAGAAGATCCTTAAATAATTCTGTAGAGCGGATTCTATTTTTCTTTTTAACACCTCGATTAAATATTCCGAAAGTAGTAAACGGATCAATGTCTGTGAATAAATCATCCTTACCACCTTCGTCGTGAAGGTAGTCTGCTAAGAGAGTTGCTCTATTATTATATATTAGTTTAAGCAGTTTCTTCCTATCCGTTTGAAACTGAAGAAGTTTTTTTCTGCAAACTCCTTGTAGAAAGGCATCCAAGTAAAAAAATCATATTTGTTTCAATTTACTGTTATATTTTTCATTCATACATATGCATCAGAAAAAAATCTGTACATCAATCATCAGATTTATATCCAATACAGCACCTTGTCTGATTAAGCAGATATTTCTTTATCTACTTCTACAACAAAGTCTTTATCACAATCTCATACAAGAAGATAGATATGCAAAGTAAACACTATAACCTATGGTACATCCCAAATAGGCTAATAAAGTCTGCCTCAATTACAACACTTCTCACAAACTTACTTTTTATTTTCATTTGCTGTCATTTTAACATTTGCATAGAGTTCATTGTAAATCAACAAGTTAAACGTCCACAAATGATGACAGAAGTGACAGGAAAGTTTGTTTTGAAGTGCTCGAACTACAAATATAGCGACTTTGTTTGACATATCGTTATTTTTATGTTTACAAATTTTTATTTTATATCAAACCTCATAGGGATATCACAAGATTCTACTCCCTCCCCTTGGGGGAGGGGCAAGGAGGGGCTGCTTGTTATGTGTTATTTTTTTATTTTTTTCATCCACCATTTCACCGCAGCATTCATAATCTCATTCATGCCGTCGAAAATCTCATCGAGATTACTTTTGCCTCAATTCACCGTTACCCTCACCACCTGCATGCTTTTAGGATAAAAGTCTTATCCAGCAGGGAATAGCCACAGAGCGAACGGCTTTTGACGATTTTTCAGGTCCTCCTCAAAGCGTTCGGGTGTGTGTGTATGACTTGAACATTTAGGCGAGGCCATGTAGAACATTTAATTAACTCAAATTCTTTTTCCGTCCACCTCGTGAACAGAATAATGGAAATCATAGGTTTTCATTGCTTAATTACTCATTTTGTTGGGTCTTCTGAAACTTGGAATCATAAGGCTGTTCGCCTAAATTTTGAACTCTGACGGAATGTCACACAGAGAAAAGGAGTGTACAGAGGCTTATTGCATACAAGGCAATGGAAGTCACAGAGGCACCGTCGGTGCGTGGAGAAACGGAGGTTATTTGCCAGTTTTATTAGAGATTTTATGCCCAAAGCGTTTACCCCAAAACTTATCAGGAATCTGTACGCTTCATCTCCGTCGCTCATTGTGCCACTGGCATCGCCTACAGGCGTTTTTGCCTTTCTAGAAGTGGTGTAGTACTGAAATGCGTTTTGTAAAGTCTATTTACCGTAGCTTTCAATCATTACACCCAGCTTTTTAAACCCAAATCAATTGTAAGACCACTAATCACACAATTGATGTTGCTTACATTTCATCCAGTTCATCTTTTGTTGGCTTGTCGGCATCTTGCCTATGATATTGTTTGAGCGTAGTGCACCACATTTTTCAATAACAACATCGGCAATGTGTCCAGCAATACACAAAATCAAAAACAACTCTACCCACTGTTTTTGGGTAAAAAGACATAATACCTAGTACGAAAACTTCACCCCAAGAAACAAACTGCGGGGTTGAGTAGGTCCGTAAACATAGTCGGAGGCACGCGAAGCCCCTTTATCCAAATCCTTTTGGTAAGCATCGAGCATGTTTTGCACCCCCGCACTAGCCTCCAATTTCACCTGCTTAGTTATGTAGAAATTATAGGCAAGCTTCAGGTTAAGCGTGAGAAACGCGGGAGTGTGCTCAATGATAGCAAAGTCGTTGGTGCGCTCGCTCCCCCCTTTGGGGTGGCCAACATACATTCTACCCGTGTAAACGCCCGATAACGATAGGGCAAAATCGATGGTGGGATGCACAGTGAGGGTGAAATATCCGTAGGTGTTGGGCGTTCGCAGCAGACGTTTAGTGGTTTTAAACTCGGGAGCAGCATCGTCGTCCCATTCTTCGGGCGTGCGATAACGGCTGCTTTGCCAAGTAAAACCAGCTTGCAATTGCGCCCACGACGAGAGCGAAGCCTTGCCCTCGAGGTTAATTCCATACACCGTTGCACCGTTAGAATTGAAGCGTTCTTCAACACGTGCGCCATCAATAATCACATCATCAGCCAGTTTGCGTGTAGCAAACATGTTGTTAAGGCGTGTGTAAAAGCCCTCAATAAGAACGTTGGTTTGTACTGTTCCAAAACTTTTATAGAGGTCGGCCGATGCACTAAAGCTGTGCGAACGTTCCTCTTTCAAATCCTTAGCCAACGCAATTTTCACACGGTCGCCATCAGCAATACGCGTATGAAGGTCTTCATCAAAAGCCTGTGGGGCTCTAAATCCGCCAGCGTAAGTAAGTCGGAAATTGGTGTTGGGCGTGGGATTGTAGCGCAGATTAACGCGCGGACTAAAGATAAGATGCGAGATAAGGTTGTGTTTGTCTAGTCGTCCGCCCAGAAGCAAGCCCCAATGGTTGTTTTTCCATTCGTTTTGAGCAAAGAAGCTACCAATATTCACGCGCTGTTCCATCACGCTGTTGTAGCCCAGAGAGTGGTCTTTAATGCGGTCGTAGCTATATTCGGCCCCCACAACAAGACTCGAAGGCATGAACCACAGACGGTCGAAATTGTGCACATATTGCGCACCAGCTATGTAATTGATGTTATGCGTAAGGTTATAGGCTCGTTGTGCTTTGTCGTAGGCTTGCGCATCGGCCAGCGTTTGTTGTTGGTTGGCGGGCAGCGTGGCGGCATCGTCTTCGCTCATATCGAGGTTAAGTCCCAGTTTATAGGCTTCGTTCAAGGCCTTAAGTCCATCGGCAGCGGTGGCCAGTTCGCCCAGTCCGCCGTAATAACTCTTACGGTCAACGTTTTGAAACGAGGCATAAGCACTGAAATGTCCCTTACCATTAAGGCTAAAGAGGTCGTAGCCCAAACTTCCGCCGTTGATGGTATGTTCGATTTGTTCGGCAATATTGGCCTCGTGAGCAGGCAAGTAAAGTTTGTTTCCGCCACGTCTATACTCCTTCAAGCCGTGGTATTTAAGGGTTATTTTGGAGTAATCGGTGAGTCGGAAGAAAGAGCTAAGCCCCACAGTTTTATTATCTAGCGTGGGAAGGTCGGTGTAACCATCGCCATCGCGGTCGTAAGCAGCGCGGTGTCGGCTTTGTCCATAGAGATAAAACCCAGCTCTATTATTGGTTGTAACAACCGATAGGTTGCCCGTGGTGTTGTTGTCGAAAGCAGTAGAGCCATTTGTTGCGCCTGTGATGGTGTGCGCCACATCGGCCGAATTTTCGCTAGGTTCTTTGGTAATGATGTTGATGGTGCCACCAATGGCCGAAGCACCGAAGAGCGCCGAGCCACCACCGCGAACAATTTCAACACGTTGCACCATGTTAGAGGGTATCTGTTCGAGTCCATAAACACCTTGAAGGGCCGTGAAAACGGGTCGCGAGTCGATTAATATTTGCGAATAATGACCATCAAGCCCATTGATGCGCACCTGCGAGAATCCGCAATTGGTGCAATTATCTTCGGTTCGCACGCCCGGTTGGAAGTTTAAACCCTGCACCAAGGTTGTAGAATGGGTAGACTCGAGCAACTTCGTGTCCAGAACATTCACAACCACAGGCGACTCACGTCTAAGTGTTTGACTACGATTGGCCGACACAACAACCTCGTCGAGCGCAATTTCGTCGGGTTTGAGCATCACATTCAGCTCATGGGTATTATTTTTTTGCGTTGTCACCTCGTGTTTGTAAGCCCTATAACCAGCCGAGCGCACTTCCACAATCACCTTTCCCACAGGCAGATTTCGCAGCATAAAATAGCCATCGGCATCGGTGGTGGTAGTGATAACTGTACCCAAAACCAGCACGCTCGCGTGCGAAAGAGGATGTTGTGTTTTACTATCCACAACGCGTCCCTTAATGTTGGCTTCGGTATTAACTTTCACTTCGTTCTCGTGCCTTGCATAAGTGGGCAGCGAAAGAACGAACGTAGCGGCGAAAACAAACGCCGATTTACATAAAATCTGTTTTACGGTTCTTTTCTTTATCATTTTAAATTGTTTTAAATTCAGGCATGTTCTGTAAATCTTCGATATAGTCACAGCACGCCCCATAGGGCTTTTTGTGACCTTATCAATGATTCTAGAGCTCGCCTTTGATTTGTTAATGCAAAGGTAGGATGTTGTAAGGAATAGTGCAATACCTAGAAGTAGGGAAAAAGCCTCACCCCTCTGGAGGGTGTGTCAAAATGCAAATTAATAACTTGACAACTTTCAATCTATAAGTAGGATTCTATTAAAGGCAAAGAAAAGACCATTTCTTTACTCAAAATCGAGTATAGAAATGGTCATTTTTTATTGAATTGTTTCAAACAGTATGATTATCAAAATGGAACTTACATTTTGACACACCGTCCTTATAAATGTTCTTATCTCCTTCGAAGAGAATCTACAGAGAGATCAGGCCCAGATATTAGTTTGTCACTCTGTATAATAGAAACTAACGAATCATTTTCAAATGTTAATGCCGTTGTTATAATGAATCCTTTCACATAGGACACGAGCAGGTTCCTTATAATACAAAACGTCTATTCTCTTATGGTTTCTTGTAAAAACATCAGACCTAAATGGGAAACCACATTGTTTTTTCACATCTGCTTTATTGAGTCCTAAACGAATGTCTGACACCGGAGATTTAGACAATGTAGGTGCAATAGAACAAGAGTAAAGCCCTAAAATGGAGCCACAAAATAATGTACACATTACAAGGGATGAAAGTAAAAAACGTGTGTTATTTATTTTCATATATAATTTCTTTTGTTTCATAGTGTCGACTATATATTTTTTCTAATTTTACTATTCGATTATTTTTATCATAAGTAAATACACATGTATATGAAATAATGATGTCAGACATATTGGGCTTGTAAGTATAACTATATTGGGTAATAAGACTATCCTTGACTATAATGTTAATACTAAATACATAGTCAACACTGGCATCAAGATACGTGTAATACTTATTGATATCTTGTATAGAAATCTTTTTCGCTCTCTATAGGCTTTGTAAACGATAAGATTTCGCTTGGGTCATAACTTGACAAAATATCAGCAATAATACACGCATCTTTATATATGACCTCGGGATATTTTTAGAATTATTCCATAATCAATCAGGCTATAAGATCGATCTAAAAATATCTTTTTGATATTTGATATCATCTGCGGACAATTTAACCAATCTACCTCGTTTATTATACACCCCTGATTTTCGTTTAGAAATAAACTTCTCTACCTTACAACCATTGCTTAAAATTTTTATAACAGTTTGTGATTTCAATTCTAAACTATTTAGAATTGAAATCACAGAAAGTATCAATACAGCACAAAAATCTCATTATTAATCTTTTTATTTAGTTTCTTTCCAAAAATAGTTCTTCCGTATACAGCTGTTGATTTTAATCTTGTTTTTTCCAGCATTCATATTACGTTTTTTTCTCACCACCAAGATTCATTGGAGCAACACAAGTTTGAGGTGCTTTTAAAAGATTTTTCCAACATTTTTTTCTTCCATTTCGCATAATGTTATCGGAGATTTTCCATCCCATAGTGTTCATATGAATTTCGAAACGTCCAGTACTTCTACGCGTGTCATCTAAAGAGAATTGGGCTTGTTCTGCACTATCCCACATCTATACTCAAAATCGAGTACAGAAATGGTCATTCTTAAAGATTTGTTTCAAACAGTATGATTATCAAAATGGAACTTACATTTTTGACATACCGTCCTTATATTGTTCTTATCTCCTTCGAAGAGAATCTACAGAGAGATCAGGCCCAGATATTAGTCTGTCACTCTGTATAATAGAAACTAACGAGTCATTTTTCAAATGTTAATGCCGTTGTTATAATGAATCCTTCACATAGGACACGAGCAGGTTCCTTATAATACAAAACGTCTATTCTCTTATGGTTTCTTGTAAAAACATCAGACCTAAATGGGAAACCACATTGCTTTTTCACATCTGCTTTATTGAGTCCTAAAGGAATGTCTGACACCGGAAATTTAGACAATGTAGGAACAATAGAACAAGAGTAAAGCCCTAAGATAGAGACGCAAAATGATAATATTATTTTATTTAGTTTCATTTTTATCACCTTTTTATGTTTAAGCATTGTTCGACACTTGTTATTTTTCAGAAGAAATAACAAACTCATTCTCGTCATTAGAGCATTCCAAAACAGAACGTTGTCGCAGCACAAGGGATGAAAGCAAAAAGATTTTTTCATGTCAATAAAGGTTTAATAGTTATTCGCCGTAAAGGTACATTTATTTTTTTGTATCTTTTATTAAAAAAACGATAAATAATTTTACTCATCATCCATTGTATTCTTCTTTAGTACCCGATGAGAGATTATAACAAACATCTTCTCTTTCCTGCTCACAGGGATATCGCAGATTCTACTCCCTCCCCTTGGGGAGGGGGCAAGGAGGGGCTACTTGTTGTGTGTTGTGTTAAGTGTTTTTTTATTTACCATCCACCACTTCACCGCAGCATTCATAATCTCCTTCATGCCGTCGAAAAATCTCATCGATATTACTTTGTTTTTAATTCGCCGTTGCCTTCTCCACCTGCATGCTTGAGAATAAAGGTTTTATCATGGAGAGAATAACCGCAAAGAGAACGGCTTCTAATCACATTTAAATCGTCTTCAAAGCGGTCAGGCGTGGTATCAATCACCTGAACATTCAGGCGAGGCCATGTAGAACATTTAATTAACTCAAATTCTTTTTCCGTCCACTTCATGAACAGAATAATGGAAATCATAGGTCTTCATTGCTCAATTACTCATTTTGTTGTTATAAAATTACGTATAGGCATTTATCTTTTTTTACAATATTCACGACAGAAAATACGCTCGCATAAAACATAGAAAAAAATATGTATTTTTTTGTTGTCTGTAAAGCTACTCCTTATACTAAATGTAATGATTTTTCACATCCTCGATTTTAAAAGATGCTCTTTTGGCTTCGAAAAGACGCCCAATTGGCTTGCAAGAGATGCCCTTTTGAACGCTTACTAACGCCCTTTTCATGCCTAAGTAAGCACCTGTTAGAAAGCGATCCTGTAAGTTATTGATTCTATGCAAGTTACAAAAGACATTGCAACCAGTACATTTTGGAGCTTTTAAGAGAGTTTTCCACGTTTGTTTTGTAATGATTTTTCAGAGTGAGGGGAAGGTTATTTTCAGGTGAGGGAGTAAGGTTTAAGTCAATTAAAAAAGCCTGCCACGACCATGCGACAGACTCTCAAACTAATACCTTATGCTTTTAACTTAAAAGAGTTTTCAATACTTGCGATTTCAGCATGGAATCCTTTGTCAACCTTTAGTCGGTCTTCAATCTTAGAGCAACTGTGGATTACGGTGCTGTGGTCACGATTACCCACCAACTTTCCGATACGACTTGCAGGCATCTTCGTATATTTCTGTGCCATATACATGCTCACTTGGCGTGCCATCACAATGTCTTTCTTGCGAGAACGAGAGTTGACTGCCGTCATCGTAACATTATAATGTGTACATACCTTATCCATGATATCGTCAATTGTCAGCGGTTCGTCGTCAATTTTCACTGCACGTTTGATAACACGCTCAGCCAAACGCATATCAATATTACTATTATAAACGACACTGTAAGCGAGGAGTGAGTTGATAACACCTTGAAGATCACGTACGCTGCCATTAGCTGTCTCGGCGATGAAACGCACTACATCCTCTGGAATGTTAAGACCATCACGCTTAATCTTGCTGTGGAGAATATCCACACAAAGCTGTACGTTTGGCTTTTTCCAACTCTGCGATCGAAACCACATGAGAAACGAGTCAGCAGGCGGTCGTTCATACCCTTGAGATCTACTGGTGGGCGGTCGCTCGCTAAGATGATACGTTTTCCGTTACGGAAAAGGTGGTTGAAAATATGGAAGAAGGTGTCCTGCGTCTTTGTTGCAGTAACCCATTCCTGAATATCATCGACAATCAGAATGTCAATTGTCTGATAGAAGTTGATAAAATCGTTGGTAGTATTCTGTCGTACAGAATCGGTGTACTGTACTTGGAACAGACGTGCAGACACGTATAACACACGCTTTTGTGGATAAAGCTGCTTTGCTTTTAATCCGATAGCATTCACAAGGTGAGTCTTTCCACAGCCCGATGGTCCATAGATGAACATTGGGTTAAACTGTGTTGTGTTAGGGTGTTCTGCGATAGAAAGACCGATAGAGCGTGGTAGTTTGTTGCTGTCGCCTTCAACATAGTTGCTGAATGACTTATGAGGGTCGAGCTGTGAATCAAGGTCCTGTGGCACTGTGTCCAGCACGGTTGGGCTTTGATTAGCACGAGCAGTAGGACGCTGTGACGAGATATCTTCTACAGTGTCCTGCTCTAAGTCCTGTGACAAGTGATTCTCTTGGTCAACCATGACACGATAGGTCAGCTGAACGCCTTGTCCGAAGACACGCGTCAACACCTTACGTAGTAAGTCTACGTAATGACCTTCCAAATACTCATATACGAATTGGCTTGGGACCTGAACTAACAATGTCTTTGATGCTGGCTTGTACGACTGTAAAACAATCGGACGAAACCAAGTGTCAAATTGCTGCTCGGTCACATTCTCCTTAATGAGCTGGAGGCAACTATCCCAAAGATTTAGGATTGACGTTCATAATTGGTTGACTATAATATCTATGTCTTTCTCGAAATAGTGGCTTGCCGACTATCTCTGATTAATTTTGATAGTGCAAAGATAGCAATTTATTTATAAAGAGAACTATTTGTAAGATAATGTCCTAAAGACGTGAAAGTTTCTAATTCGTTATATCTGTGGACGTTGCGTTATCTTTCTTACGAACCACTCATTTTGCGTAGTTGTGTAATTGTAAGTATTTGAAAAACAATTAGTTTAAACATGCCTATGCCCTTTATGACGCTGAGAGTGAAACAAACGCAGGGAAAGCGCAAAGAAGCTGATATTCAAACAGCTTCAAGAAGCTTTCTCTGCGTGTGAAACATTGACAATATTATTTAGACTATATTTAAATTACTTGTCTTTTCTACCAAAGATAGAGAAATGAACATAACGCTTTGGATGTGCCTTGAGATTTGTCAAAAGACTATCTGCTGAGCGCATCGTGCTATTAAGATTATTGTACAAAGAGGCGTCGTTAAGCATCAACCCCATTGTACCCTCGTTGCTATTCAGCTTAGCAGTGAGCGAGTTCATATTGTCTAAAGTTGCGTTCACCTTAGCCATCGTAGCCTCAACATCGAGTCCGTTCACCTTATTATTAAGGTTAGCCATCATTGTATTTGCGCCACGGATAGCCCCACGAGCCTCTGTAATGCCTCTGTTTGCATTCACCATCATGCCGTTGGCATTATCCATCACCCTACCAGCCTTCGCAGTCATAACAGGCAAAGAACCATTAACCTGTGCGAGCAAGGTGTTAAGCTCACGGGTAGAAGTAGTAAGATTGGCTGTAATCTTGTCTATATTGTGTACCGAACTCTGAAGAGCTGGGTCGGCAAGGAGTGTATTTACGCTTCCAAGGATGCTATCCAACTTTGGCAACATCTTCTGGATAGAAGGCACCATACTCTTCAAGTCGCCTAAAGTACCATCATTAATAACACCGTCAATCCATCCGTTAGGCTCCAAGAACTTCGTGCTTTTGCCAAACTGTAGTACGACCTTCACGTTACCCATGATGTCACTAACAATCTCAGCAGTAGTACCCTCTGGGATTCTCAATGTCTTTTCAACATCGATATCGACTGTGATAGACTCGCCTAACTTATCATAGTCGTAATCAATATTCCTAACGATACCCACCTTAAAACCGCGAGCATAGACAGGAGTTGATGTAGACAAGCCCGTGATATCGTTGAACTTAATCTTGTAATGTGCGTCATTCGAGAAGAGGGAAATACCTCTTAGGAACTGTATTCCAAAGAATAACACAACGATAGCAAGTATAGCAACGATGGCAATCCTTACTTGTGGTGTGAAAACTTTCTTCATATCCGTTTTATTTACTTATTCTTTTTATTCTTGAGAAACTCTGCTATTGCTTGATTGACATCCATACGTGCACCATTTTTGTAGGCAATAATACAAGCTTGTGAGAAGTCTTTCAACAGCTTTCCACGCAAGCGTGAGATGTCGTTATAATTCGTACTGGAGCCTATACAATACTTATAAAAGTTGCCTTCTTGAACACAATCAATGTCTGTATGCCCACGGAAGAGTTCACTACCCGACCGCAACTGACGGTTAGAAGCCAACACTTGCACCTTAAAGACAGGTACGCTCTTTGCCGTTTCAGTCTCTGAATCATTACAAGGGAGCAACTCTCGAATCGCATCTGAGATCCTCTTCTTCGCCTCTTGTACCTTATTCATAGGGCGAGCTGGGGGTGCTGGGGTGGAAGAACGTGGCTGCTCTACGGGTACTGTAGAACGAGAACGCTGCACTGGAGCCACAGAACGGGAACGCTCTATTGGCGTAACAGGATGCGGTTTAGTTGTTGGGGCAGTTGGGACAACGCGATCTATCACGATTCGTTTGTTCTCAACAGGGCGGTAAGGCACCACGATTCGTGTGTCATAGGCATTCTTGTATTGTACAAAAGCATTGTAAATACCCTTTGCCATGGCATCTATACCCGCTGGAGAGTTCAGATATTCCTCCTCATCAGCTGCCGTAATGAAGCCTAACTCTATCAAGCAACTCGGCATATAACTCTCTCTCAACACGAGGAAACCAGCCTGATGAACACCCTTGTCGATACGTCCTGCAGACGAACAAACAGAGTTCTGTATCATTCGAGCTAACTCAACACTCCGCTCCATGTTCGCATTCTGCATAAATTCAAACATGATATAACTCTCTGAGGAGTTTGGGTCAAAACCCTGATAGGTCTGCTGATAGCCTTTCTCCATTGAGATTACGCCATTCTCTCGCATAGCCACATCGAGGTTAGCCTTTGCACGGTGCATACCTAAGGTGTACACCTGAAATCCTTTTACATAACGCCCTGATGCCACAGAGTTCGTATGTACGGATATAAAAAGGTCTGCCTTAGCCTTATTGGCGATGTCTGCACGTTGATGCAAAGGGATAAACACGTCGGTCTTACGGGTATAAATCACATTGACATCTGGCAGATTCCTCTCAACATAACGACCAAAAGCCAAGGCTATATTCAAGTTGATGTCCTTCTCCTTTGATATTGCACCTATCGCACCAGCGTCATGACCACCATGACCAGGGTCAATAACAAGTGTGAACCGTCCGTCTGCAGCCCATGACAGGCTTACCGACAAGACCAAGAAAAACAAGGAGAAGCGATATTTTCTTAAACATACTTAACTATTTAAAGGGCAAAGATACGGCTTTTTCGTTGGGAAACCAAGGCTCTAAACCTCGGTTTTTATCATTTATTAAGTGTAATTCCACGCCTGCCCCATCACTGTCAGCACCCATTGGAGGATTAAGTTTCACGAGTTTTTAAGTCGATACTACTTAGCATTGGGAAAGCCGCACACAATGCTTCGACAATGGACCCAGCGACAGATTCTAACAGAGCGAGCGGGTTGTTTCATGACTTCTCTTATAACATTAAAAGCCTCTGCATAGTTCAGTGTGTCAGCAACATCATCGCTCTTCATTGCCGTTGCAAACGGATAGCCTAACCGTAGGTCGAGAACGTACTCATTACCGACCATTCTTTCCTGCTCCCCTACTCCGATACGAGCATGGAAGTGAAGACCTTGCAGAAGTATATAACTTGTCATTAGTTTCATCATTCTTTAAGAGAAGTGAGGGCAAGACGAGCTGCCTGCCCTCTGTTTTAATCCAAGACTGTCATTAGTCTACAATAGGTATTTCTGATGACCGAATTAGGACTTAATTGAACTTTACTGTTAACTGCTTAGCCACAACGTGAGGCACCACAGTTGGTACAAATCAGACAACCTTCTTGATAAACAAGGGTCTCTTGACCACAGACTGGACATTTCAAGCCTGACGCACTCGAACCATCAACAACATACTTCTTCAAAGCACGCTCAACACCATTCTTCCATGTATTGATGCTTTCGTTCTTCAACTGCAGCGAACCAACGAGCTTGATGACGTGGTCGATTGGCATACGATAACGCAATACGCCTGAAATCAGCTTCGCATAGTTCCAATACTCTGGGTTGAACTTCTCTGACAAGCCCTCAACGGTAGTCTTATAACCACGCTTATTCTCGAACTGGAAGTCATAACGATGACTGCCGTCTTCGGCTGTTTGCTTGATAATCTTACCCTTAGTAACGCTCTTTGGAAGGGCAATACCCTCCTCATCGTCCTGCAAACCAGTAAAGATTTCGTAAGGATAACCCTCTAACAAACCAACGAAAGCCACCCATTTCTCTTTGTTGTTTTGGAAGCGTACGACGTCACACTCCAATTCTTTTGGACGAACTTCAATTACATTTGGATGATTACAGATATGCTCATGATGTTCCTCAGCTGAGTTAAGGTCTTTTACCTTCTCCTCATCGACAGGCTTTTCGTCCTTTGTCTTGTCCTTCTTCGATACTGAAATCATCACACCCGAGCGACTTCCGTCACGATAGATAGTACAACCCTTGCAACCACTACGCCATGCCTCAACATAGAGTTTATTCACCAACTCCTCATCAACCTGATTTGGAAGGTTCACAGTTACAGAGATTGAGTGGTCTACCCACTTCTGAATGGCACCCTGCATACGCACCTTCATCAACCAATCGACATCGTTTGCGGTAGCTTTATAATAAGGAGAGCGCTTCACAAGTTCGTCAATCTCTTCCTGACTGTACTTCTTCTGCGTATCGATTCCGTTCACCTCCATCCATGTCAGGAACTTACGGTGGTAAACAATGTACTCCTCAAAAGAGTCGCCCACCTCATCAACGAAGTCTACATGTACATCCGTATCGTTTGGATTCACCTTACGGCGACGCTTATATACAGGCATAAAGACAGGTTCAATACCCGATGTTGTCTGTGTCATGAGCGAGGTTGTACCCGTAGGAGCAATCGTCAGACAGGCAATATTTCTACGACCATACTTCTTCATATCCTCGTAGAGCTGTCCGTCAGCCTCCTTCAAACGAAGAATAAACGGATTCTTCTCCTCACGCTTAGCATCGTATATCTCAAACGCACCACGCTCCTGTGCCATTGTCACTGATGAACGATAAGCATTCAGCGCCAATGTGCGATGAATATCAACAGAGAAGTCGGTTGCATCCTGTGTTCCATAACGCAAGCCCATAGCTGCTATCATATCGCCCTCAGCGGTGATTCCCACACCCGTACGACGACCCTGGCAGCTCTTTTTCTTAATCTTCTCCCAAAGATGATACTCTGCACTCTTCACCTCATCCACCTGAGGATCGGTCTTTATCTTCGACATGATGAGGTCGATTTTTCTCCATCTCAAGGTCGATGATGTCGTCCATCAATCGCTGTGCGAGTTGTGCATGACGCTTAAACAATTCCATATCGAAGCGTGCATGGTCTGTGAATGGGTCGATAACGTATGAATAGAGATTCAACGAAAGAGTCGACAACTATCGTATGGACAGAGTGGAATCTCACCACATGGGTTCGTTGAAACGGTCTGGAAACCAAGGTCTGCATAACAATCAGGAATACTCTCTCGGATAATTGTGTCCCAAAACAACACGCCCGGCTCGGCACTCTTCCATGCGTTATGTACAATCTTTTTCCCACAACGCCTTAGCAGAAATCTCCTTCGTTACGCTTGGCTTGCTGCTATTGGTAGGGAACTGCTGTACGTATGTCTTATCCTCAACGACTGCCTGCATGAACTCATCGGTAATCTTCACCGACACATTAGCACCGGTCACCTTACCTTCTTCCATCTTGGCATCGATAAACGCCTCAGAATCTGGATGCTTAATACTTACTGAAAGCATCAAGGCACCACGACGACCATCCTGCGCCACCTCACGAGTACTGTTTGAATAACGCTCCATGAAAGGAACAAGACCCGTTGAAGTCAGGGCTGAGTTGTTAACTGGTGAGCCTTTCGGACGGATATGAGTCAAGTCATGTCCTACTCCACCACGACGCTTCATCAGCTGTACCTGCTCTTCGTCAATACGCATAATGGCACCATATGAATCGGCATTACCGTCCAAACCAATTACGAAACAGTTGGAAAGAGATGCCACCTGATAGCTATTACCAATACCCGTCATCGGACTACCAGCAGGAATAATATATCTGAAATGGTCCAAGAGGTCGAAAACCTCCTGTGCCGTCAAAGGGTTCTTATATTTATTTTCAATACGAGCTATCTCGTTAGCAATGCGCCAATGCATCTGTTCTGGCGACTTCTCATAGATATTTCCGAAGCTATCCTTCATCGCATACTTGTTGACCCACACACGAGCAGCAAGTTCGTCTCCACCGAAATAAGCTAAAGATGCTTGAAAAGCTTCATCGAATGAGTAAGTTTGTTTGGTTTCCATTATTGTCGTTTTAGAATTTTTTTCGTCTGCGAAGTTACGAATTGTTTTCCAAAATAGAAAACATTTACTTAACTTTGTAGCATCAAAATTATCTAAAATGAAAACTATCAATACAAGAAAGACGATAAGAAAATACACCAACAAGGATGTATCGGAGGATTTACTGAAAACTCTATTAGAGAAGGCTGAGCGTACGCCAACAATGGGAAACCTGCAGCTTTACTCGGTTGTCATCACTCGCAACGAGGAAAAGAAGGTGCAATTGGCACCTGCTCATTTCAACCAACCGATGGTCATGGGGGCACCTGTGGTCCTCACCTTCTGCGCTGACTTCCGTCGTACTACACTCTGGGCGGAGAACCGTAAGGCAACTCCGGGTTACGACAACTTCCTTTCTTTCCTCAATGCTGCTACTGATGCGCTGCTCTATTGTCAGACTTTCTGCAATCTTGCTGAGGAAGAGGGCTTAGGTACTTGTTTCTTAGGTACGACCATTTACAACCCTAAAACCATCATTGAAGTCTTACAACTGCCACGTCTCGTGATGCCTGTTGCCACTATCACACTCGGTTGGCCTGCTGAAGATCCTGCCCTCACCGACCGCCTTCCTATCGAAAGCATCATCCACCACGAGACTTACGAAGACTATACCCCCGACCGTATCGATGCTTTCTATACGCCAAAGGAGCAGTTAGAGGAAAACAAACACTTTGTGGAAATCAACAACAAAGAAACCCTCGCACAGGTCTTCACCGACCTCAGATATACAAAAGAGGCGAATGAAGCCATATCAAAGGCGTTGTTAGAAACGCTGAAGGGGCAGTGGTAAAAAAAAGAAACAACCAAAACACACCACAGCAACAAACAGCCCCTCCCTTACCCCTCCCCCAAAGGGAGGGGTGAAATCTGAGGTACCCTTGTGGTTTCCATATTGTTTGCTATTTCAGGATAGAAAAGGGATAGATTAAGGTGTGTTTTATGTAAAATATAGTAAGGAATAAGGCTAATTCTCACATAGTCTTAGCCTTTTGATAGACAATGCTGAAAAGCTAATAAGGCTGGTATTTGTGTGTAAAGAGATACGTGTGGGGGCTTAACACACGGCGTGCGAAGGTTTCGCACAAGATGTGCGGGGCGTTAATTGGCTTGGAGAAGGTGAAAAAGCCTCCCCCTCCAACCCTCTCTCCTACAGAGAGGGGGAGTGCTGGGAACCGTTTGCTTAGGAATGACTAAACAGTTTTTCCAACCATAGGGGTATCTCGCATTCTACTCCCCTCCCTATGGGGAGGGGTTGAGAGTGGGGCCAGTTGCTTTCGTTACATTTCCTCCCCTCCCTTTGGGGGAGGGGTAAGGAAAGGGCCAGTTGTTGCTGCTTGTTGTGGTGATTGGTTGCTGTTTTACGCTTTCTTTTTCCCTCCATTTCCTTTTTGCTCTCAATATTTTTTTATATATTTGCACCATATTATAATCTATCTATTACACAACCTAAACATTTTAAATTATGGAACACATCCCACAAGTTTTTTGGCTCATTCCCATTGCATCAGTGTGCGCACTGGGTATGGCATGGTATTTCTTTAAGTCTATGATGAAAGCGGAGGAAGGTACACCCCGCATGGTTGAGATTGCTGAATACGTACGTCGTGGTGCCATGGCGTATCTGAAACAGCAGTACAAAGTCGTTTTAATGGTTTTTGTCGTTCTTGCAGTCGTCTTCGCCATCATGGCTTATGGCTTCAATGCACAGAATGAATGGGTACCTTTCGCCTTCCTGACTGGTGGTTTCTTCTCTGGCCTTGCGGGTTTCTTCGGTATGAAAACGGCTACCTATGCCAGTGCGAGAACAGCCAATGCAGCACGCAACGGACTCAACGACGGACTCAAGATTGCCTTCCGTTCGGGCGCAGTCATGGGTTTAGTTGTTGTAGGATTAGGCTTGTTAGACATAGCCATTTGGTTCATTGTCCTCACTTGGTTCTATTCTGATAAGATGACAACGAGCGAAATGCTTATCACCATCACAACAACGATGTTAACCTTCGGTATGGGTGCATCTACACAGGCTTTGTTTGCTCGTGTGGGTGGCGGCATCTATACAAAGGCGGCTGACGTGGGTGCTGACCTTGTGGGTAAGGTGGAAGCTAACATCCCTGAAGACGACCCACGCAACCCTGCAACGATTGCCGACAACGTAGGCGACAACGTGGGTGACGTGGCGGGTATGGGTGCCGACCTATACGAGAGCTATTGCGGTTCGATTCTTTCTACCGCAGCCTTGGGTGCAACGGCCTTTGCTGCCTCATCAGGTGATATGCAACTGAAGGCTGTCATCGCACCAATGCTCATCGCTGCCGTCGGTGTTTTCCTTAGTTTATTCGGTATTTTCCTCGTAAGAACGAAGGAGGGAGCCACGATGAAGGACCTTCTCCACGCCTTAGGACTCGGCACGAACACGGCTGCCGTACTCATTGCAGCTGTTAGTTTCCTCATTCTCTACCTCTTAGGATTAGAGAACTGGTTAGGTGTTAGCTTCTCTGTGATTGCTGGTTTGGCAGCTGGTGTTATCATCGGACAGGCAACTGAGTACTATACTTCCCAGAGTTATGTACCTACAAAGGCTATTTCGGAGGCAAGTCATACAGGTGCTGCGACTGTTATTATAAAAGGTATTGGTACGGGTATGATTTCTACTTGCGTCCCTGTCCTTTCTATTTCAGTGGCTATCATGCTGAGTTATCTCTGTGCCAACGGCTTTGACATGTCAATGTCAGCACTCTCTATTCAGCACGGACTCTATGGTATCGGTATCGCTGCGGTCGGTATGCTTTCAACCTTGGGTATCACCTTGGCAACAGATGCCTACGGACCAATTGCCGACAATGCTGGCGGAAACGCTGAGATGAGCGAGTTAGGAGCGGAGGTGCGCCAGCGTACTGATGCCCTTGACGCCTTGGGTAACACCACAGCTGCTACAGGTAAGGGCTTTGCTATTGGTTCGGCTGCACTGACAGCATTGGCGTTGTTGGCTTCTTATATCGAAGAAATCAAGATTGCCATGGCTCGTGTCGGTACACAAATGACCAACGTTGCAGGCGAAACCATTGATGCCACAAAGGCTACTATCCCAGATTTCATGAACTTCTTCCAAGTGAACCTGATGAATCCAAAGGTGCTTGTCGGTGCGTTTATCGGTGCTATGGCAGCCTTCCTTTTCTGCGGATTGACAATGGGTGCCGTTGGTAGAGCAGCTGGAAAGATGGTGGAAGAGGTGCGTCGCCAGTTCCGTGAGATTAAGGGAATATTAGAAGGAACAGGCACACCAGACTACGGACGATGCGTAGAAATCAGTACTCAGAGTGCGCAACACGAGATGATTATCCCATCGCTTTTGGCCATCATCATCCCTGTTGTCGTCGGTCTTTTTACTCGAGGTGGCAGGTGTATTGGGCTTGTTAGTAGGCGGTTTGGCAGCCGGCTTCACCCTTGCCGTCTTCATGTCGAATGCTGGTGGTGCGTGGGACAACGCAAAGAAGTATGTCGAGGAGGGCAACTTCGGTGGTAAAGGCTCTGACGCTCACAAGGCAACTATCGTCGGTGACACTGTTGGCGACCCATTCAAAGACACCTCTGGTCCATCGCTCAACATCCTTATCAAACTCATGAGTATGGTCAGCATCGTCATGGCAGGCCTCACAGTTGCCTGCCTATAACAACACTCTCGGAAGTATTTTCATAAGAATAAGGCTTTACTTTCATGGAAAGAAATGTTTATCTTCCCCAAAGAAAACGTTTCTTTTCATGAAGGTAATCCGCTGTGTGCAGGCTGTAAGGCATCAGGTCATGCGGATAAAGCTATTAAATAATAAGGCACACAGAGTCACGGAGGGAACGGAGGTAAAGCCTATATTACAGAGGTGCCGACGGCACAAAGAGCAAAAGGAGATGCAGCATACAGATTCCTGATACGTTTTTAAGTAAAAATGCTTTGTGCATAATAACTCTAACAAAGTTTGCTAACAAGGTCCGTCGCTCCACGCACCGACGGTGCCTCCGTAACAACCTGTGCTGTATTTTTAATAATCCTCCGTCCTCTCCGTGCCTCCGTGTGACATTACTTCAAACTCTAAACACAAGTGGCAAACCTTATCACTCCAACATCCTGAAGACCCAACCTTTTCATTTTAAGACTTCGAAAATCTCTGCAGATAAGGATTTGAAAAATCATTACATAAATTCAAAGAAAACATCAATAAATAACGGCAAAAACACATATAAAAAACAAGTTTGTAACCATAAGGAAATCAATTAGTTACAAAGGAATAAAGTAAGAGGTGCTTAATTGGACTTCAAAAGGGCGTTAATAAGACCTCAAAAGGGCACCTTTTGCAAGCCGAAAGAGCCTCTTTTAGACCCCTAAAGAGTATGTATTGGTTTTGAGATGAGTGAAAATAGTTTACATCTTCAGTAGTTAAAGAGATAAGTTGCTTGCCATAAAAGAACCAATAAGCTAATAAAAAAATCCTTCCGTAATATGGAGTCCTAACCCTAACCTATTGCATAGTAAGGCACACTGAGATACGGAGTGAACGGAGTTGTAAGTTATACACGGAGGTGCCGACGGCACAAAGAGCGACGGAGATGAAGCAAACTTATTTCTAATAACTTTAGCATAAATACCTTGGGCATAAAGTTTCAAATAAAGTTTGCAAACAACCTCTGTTGCTCCACGCACGACGGTGCCTCTGTGGCTAATGTGTTTTATTAGCCAACTAAGCCTCCGTCCTCTCCGTTTCTCTGTGTGCCAACAAGCTATTAGCAACCTCCCTTCACATACGAAAACCAACAAAACTCGCTATACATATATAATAAACCTTATCACTCTCCCTAACGAAAGAGCAGAAAAGATTTCATCAGGGACAGGATATGACAGCACCTCTATTTTATAAAGAATGTCAATTTTTTCCTCATTTCAAATATTATCCTTACCTTTGTCTTAAGATTATTGACATAAAACCTATGGTATTACTTGTCAATCCTAAATTATTATTTATATCGTAATATTGCTATGATAAAAAGATTTATGCTGCTCGTTGCAGCAATGGTAGTGAGCATCGGTGCATTTGCGCAGTTTCAGGAGGGTAAGGGCTACTTAGGTGCTTCCCTGACAGGGACTCGACTTGCACTATAATGGTCATGACGGCATGAATATTGGTGTGCAGGCTAAGGCGGGTTACTTCCCTTGGGATAACCTCATGGTACTTGCTACATTCGATGCGGCACACAATGGTTCTGAGGCTGTTGCCGACCATATCAGCGTAGGTGTTGGTGGACGTTATTATATCACACAGAACGGTCTCTACTTGGGTGCGGGTGTGAAACTCCTCCATGCCAACCATAGTTATAACGACCTGATGCCGGGTGTTGAGGTGGGTTATGCCTTCTTCATCAACCGTTCGGTGACGATTGAGCCTGCTATTTACTATGATCAGTCATTCAAGACACATAACTATTCGACAGTGGGCTTGAAGGTTGGTCTCGGCATCTACCTCTTTGATGATTAATCAAGAGGAAGACAAGAGATATTATTTTAAGGACTGGCTGTCTGTATAGGGATGCACTTTTTGGGGTGTGTCCCTATATCTCTCAAAATCAAAGCCATTGTCCTAATCGACTATATAGAATAAAAAAAGAGGATTACAAGTGTAACCCTCCTTTCGATATCTCCAGCCTACGAGAATTAATTTTTAAATGCAACAATACCCTTCTCAACTCTTAGAACGTGCCGTAGAGGCTTTCTCACAGTTGCCAGGTGTGGGGCGTAAGACCGCTCTGCGCCTTGTTTTTGCATCTGCTACGCCAGTCGACTGAGGACGTAGATAGCTTTGCGGATGCTGTTATACGTGTGAAACACGATGTGAAGTATTGCAATGTTTGCCATAACATTTCCGATAATGAGGTTTGTTCTATCTGTTCTGACCCACGCCGTGATGCGTCGGTGGTCTGTGTGGTAGAGAACATTCAGGACGTCATGGCGATTGAGAACACCCAGCAGTTCCATGGATTATACCACGTTTTGGGGGTATCATCTCTCCGATGGACGGCATCGGACCGCACGACTTAGAGATTGAATCGCTCGTAGAACGCGTAGAAGAGGGTACGGTGAAGGAAATCATCCTTGCCCTTGCCAGTACGATGGAGGGCGACACAACCAACTTTTATATCTCACGCAAGCTGAAAGACACAGGCGTGAAACTGTCGGTTATCGCACGAGGTATCTCTGTTGGCGACGAACTTGAATATACAGATGAGGTGACGTTGGGCAGAAGTATTCTGAACCGCACACCTTTTTGAATCTTAAAACAACCATGGATAAAAACAAGAAAAAAATACTTCTTACTGAGTTCTTTTGGCTCATGCCTTATCACACTGCTCATCATTGCGGTGTATGAACTTGAACTGATCTTGCCCGGTGCGTGGGCTGATGTTGAAAAGCAGCAATATGGTTACTGTGCAGTTTCTTATGCAGCTGTTGACCCTCGCTACTATCCCACTTGCACTCTTTCTTTTCAAGATTGGCTACGTACACTCTGACTTACATACCGACGAGAGTCACGTCAGTCGTAAGCTGCTCTTCTGGGGTAGCGTGCGAATAATGATGCTTTGCGTTCCGATGATACTCAATACCTTCTTCTACTATGCCTTCGGGGATAGTGTAAGTTTCTTCTATCTTGCCGTCATCTTAGCGTTGAGCTTATTCTTCGTCTTCCCCAACAAGAAGCGTTGCGAGCATGAATGTTCTATGGATAATTCAGAACAAGCATAAATGAAGCTGAGCGTTGTCATCGTTAATTATAACGTAAAATACTATCTCCAACAGTGTCTTGAGAGTCTTCAGCGTGCTTTAAAAGGCGTTGAAGCAGAGGTATTTGTGGTTGACAACCATTCTCATGACGGCTCCGTAGCCTACCTTCGCAACCGTTTCCCTGATGTTCACTTCATTGCCAGTGCGCATAACTTAGGCTTTGCGGGTGGTAATAATATTGCGATTCGCCAAAGTAAGGGAGAATATGTCTTACTACTCAATCCCGACACGGTTGTCGGCGAGGAGGTTATCCATGCTTCTATCGACTTTATGGATAGTCACCTAACGGCTGGAGGACATGGCGTACAGATGCTTACTCACTGTGGTGAACGAGCCTTAGAAAGTCGTCGTGGCTTGCCGTCACCCATGGTTTCGTTCTATAAGATGGTAGGACTTTGCAAGCATTTCCCACAAAGTGGCCGCTTTGCACATTATTATATGGGTAGTCTGTCGTGGGATGTTCCGGGCAAGATTGAGGTAATCAGCGGTGCTTACTGCTTCCTTCGCAGGGCTGCCTTAGACAAGGTAGGACTCTTAGACGAAGACTTCTTTATGTATGGTGAGGATGTCGACCTCAGCTATCGACTGTTGAAAGGTGGCTTTGAGAACTGGTATCTCCCCGTGCGCATCCTGCATTATAAGGGCGAGAGTACGCAGAAGTCGAGCTTCCGATATGTCCACGTCTTCTATGATGCCATGCTCATCTTCTTCCGCAAGCATTATGGCGGTATGAACGCACTATGGCGACTACCGATTAAGACGGCTATCTACGTGAAAGCCTTTGGTTCACTGATAGGTACAACGATACGCGCAACGAGAAAGAAGTTGGGATTTCGTACTTCGAAAGCTAAATCATTCCCACATTATATATTTGTTGCAGGCAAAGATGTCATGGAAAAATGCCAACGATTAGCAACAGATAATGCCCTCGTGGCAGAGTATCGAGTAGCAGATAAGGACAGCTTGCAGCACACGCACGCCAACCTACTCAAGGAGTTTGGAGGGAAAAGTCGCGCTTACTGCATCGTCTATGACACCGATTTATTCAGCTATCAAGACATCCTGAATGTCTTTGCCGAACAGCCAAAACAGAATATTCACATTGGTTTCTACCATAGAAAGGAGAACAGAGTCGTCACCATGATGGAAGTTATAGGAGATTAAAGCATGGAAAAGAAACAGCACGTGGAAGTCAGACTGAGAGCAATGGAGCCGGAAGACCTCGATATGCTCTATCACATTGAGAACGATCGTAGCCTATGGAACATCAGTGCAACGAATGTTCCCTACAGCCGTTATGCCCTGCATAACTACATTGCTGACGCAAAAAACGATATCTATATCGACGGACAACTGCGTATGATGATTGAGAATCGTGAGCAGGAAATTGTCGGTGTGATAGACCTTGTCAACTTCGACCCAAAGCATCAGCGGGCAGAAATGGGTATTATCATCATGAAACCATTTCGCCAAAAAGGCTATGCACAAGCCGCTATTTCTGCCCTAATCGACTATACGCGCAATGGACTACACCTCAAACAAATCTACGCTGTAGTAGACGTTGACAACGAGGTGTCAATCCGCTGTCTTTCGTCCATTGGTTTTACAAATGGCTGTATACTAAAAGAGTGGCTTTATTGCGACGGACAATACAAGGATGCAAGGGTAATGCAACTTTTTATATAAAAAGCATAAATTAATTTTGGTGGAATAGATTTTTATTATTACCTTTGCACTCGCAAAACAGAAAAAGGGTTTTAAACATCCATTTTGGTGCGTTAGTTCAGTTGGTTAGAATGCCTGCCTGTCACGCAGGAGGTCACGAGTTCGAGTCTCGTACGCACCGCTGAAACCCCAAATCTGTAATGCATGGTGCGTTAGTTCAGTTGGTTAGAATGCCTGCCTGTCACGCAGGAGGTCACGAGTTCGAGTCTCGTACGCACCGCTGAAACCTTGGCTTCCCGCCAAGGTTTTTTTGTTTATGACAAATTAACAGGGTGGACAAGAGAACCGCTGCTTGCAAGAAAGAGACAAAGTAACATGAGAACATGTATTTAAGAAAGAACAAGTGGACGAGTTAACAAGCGTTGTAAAAGGGAGATATAGCAATGCAAAAATAAGTTAACAGATGTTACAGAGTAACTAAATATAAGCCTCAGCGAAGTTAACAAACACTAAACCCAAACGATTGAATTTGCAATAGATATTTAAAAATCGTACCTTTGCAGCAGAAAAAACGCATATAGGTGACGGCGTATACTTCCACCTTTACTTTTAACCATTATATATATGGCTTACTTATTTCTTGCTCTCGCTATTATCTTAGAGGTTTGTGGTACTATTTGTATGAAGCTCTCAGACGGCTTTAGCAAACCACTTCCAGTCGTAGGAACTTGCTTGACATACATTGCATGTTTCTATTTCCTATCACTTTCACTTAAGACCATTCCTTTAGGAATTGTTTATGCCGTTTGGGCAGGACTTGGATTGGTATTATGCAACGTGATTGCAGTTGTCTTCTTTAAGCAACACTTTGACCTTGCTGCTGGCATCGGCATTGCTCTCATCTTAGCAGGAGTTATCGTCCTTAACCTCTTTTCAAGTGCTTCTGCACACTAACCTCTAAATAAGGACAAAATAAAAGGAGGGTACACAACCGTTCGTTGTGTACCCTCTTTTTAGTAGATAAACGAACTTAGTAGCCGAGTGAACAAGTTAACAAGTAAATCTTCTGCATAGCTTCTTATTCTGTTATCAACTCAAAATAACGTTAGCCTCTCCCCCACTTTTACGTCCCTTGCATCAGTGAGCATTGAATAAAACGTTTGAGAAATAGCTCTGTGCGCTCCATAACCCTTAGACTTCTGAGAATTATTGTCCATCTGAAAAGAGTTTGTAGCGCTGCGCTTTCTTGCATATATCCGTCTTCTGTAAGAGGATATTATTACCCAAGAGCTATGAAAAGTTATTACAAGTCATCAGAGAATATCGCAAAGAAAATGGCTAAAAGCGAGCATTTTTAGTACCACTGCAATCATCTTGTTATCAACAACTTACAAAGTCACATTGCAAAAGGTGCTTAATAGGACTTCAAAAGGGCGTTAATAAGACCAGAAAAGGGCACCTTTTGCAAGCCTAAAGGGCGTCTTTGAGAAGCTAAAAGACCATGTGTTGATTTCGTGATATACGAAAAAAGTTGACAAGTAAACAAGTACACAAGTTGACAAGTCCACAAGTGAACAAGGTATATGCGTACACCCAACAGCGCATACAACTTGTTCACTCGTCTACTCGTAAGCTCGTTCACTTTCTATCTCACCTACTTCCTCACCTTCTTGCCCTTAACTATCACAATCTGGTTGTGGAGATTCTGATTGTCCACAACCTTCATGCCAGAGAGTGTGTAGGTCTCGGCTGGCTGTTCGTGGTCGGCAGAGAGGTTGTTAATGCCTGTTGCAGCCTTTAGCGGAGTAAAGTGGAAGGAGATTGTATTGTCATTATTGCGAACAATCTGCTTGACTCCAGCCTGACTGCTGACGTTATAGTTCGTATAAAAAAACTTAGACGAGGGTCAGTAGACTTCGTTAAACTATTGTTCAAATCCGTTGGGAATGGGTCGCTATTCTGCGTGTCATGATCGAGTAGACCATCTGCAGATACTATCGTGAAGCGTGGATGACGCTGTGCAGAAGCAGCATTGAGGTTGTTCATTCGCCATGAATAAGCATCGAAATCAACGTGGAAAACCATCAGTCCATGACCCGGCAACTCAGCATCCCAGCGGTGAGGCGTACGATTTTCAAAGATATAATATTCATTCTTCGTGTCTGGATTATAGAGGAAATAGGCATCGCCACCCTCAGCAAGTCCCTTCATATTCTTCACCTCAACAGCCTCATCGCCAAGTGTGATAGGCTTTAGCCAACCCATATATGCCTTCTCATAAGCATCGTAACCAGCTGGCACAGTACCGATTCCAGTACCTCCGTAGACGTTAATCAGACTCTCTGGTCCACCGTTATAACTACCACCACACATCAAATCGTATCGTCCAGAGCCAATGTTACTGCCGCCACGTGTGTCATAAAAGTCGGGCAATCCGAGACAATGCGAGAACTCATGACAGATAGTACCGATACCAGAATAGTAGATACGCGACTTCTCATTCACCTTCGCACGAATGATTTCATTGCTACAAGCATAGGTATTTATCGTTTGTCCTTTGAATGTCAGTGCGTCAAGTCCTGCATCGGTAAGGGAATACTTGTGTGGCCAGATAGTACTTGACTCACCACCTGTTGCCTCACCCTCACCGGCATAGATGACATAAACCTGCTCTACTTCGCCATCATCATCCCAGTCGTACTTACTGAAGTCTACCTGTCCTTGAATAGCATTGCAGGCATCAATAATCATCTGTGGTGCATTCGCATCATTCATATTAGCTGTTCGCTCACCATAAAACTGATGAGGATGCTTGAGCTTTACGGGTCCTACGACATCGAAAGTGAGGTCGAACTTACCATTACTTTGGTCGAGGAAATAGTCGTGAACACTACCGATAGCACCGTTATCATTGGTATATCCCACCTTATTGAGCATATTCTCATAGAGTGTCTTGACATCTTTCTCACGTGGTTTGAGTGTCAACACATTCTTTGGATCTTTGAAAGCCACATCTTCGAACTCAACCAAGATGACGAGTCCTTTCTTTTTACCCTCCCATGTCATTCCCAATCCTTCTCCGAAAGGCTTAGAATTGACATGTATCTCATGTTGTTTTTGCAGTTGTCTTACTTGCTGAATGGCTGCCGCAACGAGTTCTTCCTTTCCCTTTCGCAATGCCTTGTCATGGGCTAACACCGATGAAGGCACCAACTGATTATCCTCGATACGCGCGTAATAATAGCTGCCGTTATGGGGCAACACAGGGATGTTGTCCTCTGTCAGCGCATAATTAAAATGCTCATCGCCTACGGTCATCACCTTTAGGATTGTTCCGTCAGCCTGCTTAAAGCTTCGCCACATCCGCATGGCAGGAATAGCAAATGATGATGTTGCCAACAATACACTAACTAAGAGAGTTATAATTTTCTTCATAAGACTGCTTTTTAAATATGATTCTCTGGTTTTTAATTAGTAAGATGTTATTTTTTTCAATAGACAGTACAAAGATAAATAAAAAAATTAAAAGGTAAGAAAATAAAAATGGTAAAAAGTGAGCAAGTGGACGAGTGAAAAAGTAGACGAGTGAACAAGTTGCTTGTAGACAGGGTAAATAAAAGACAAAGTAACATAGGAACAAGATTTTTAAAGTGGACGAGTTAACGAGTAGACAAGTTAACGAGTTGCCTGTAGACAGGGTAAATAAAAGACAAAGTAACATAGGAACAAGGTTTTTTTAAAGTTGATGAGTAAACGAGTAAACCTGCAAACGAGGTATTTGTTATAAAGTGGCATATCAACTAAACACCTGTTCATCTGTTACCTTGTCTTCTCTCGCAAAGTAACTTGTTCACTTTTTCCATTCGTTCACTCGTCCACTAAACACCTGTTCATCTGTTACTTTGTCTTTTACTTACCCTCTCACAAGTAACTCGTTTACTCGTCTACTTGTTAACTCGTTCACTTGTAACCTTGTCAACTTTTTTCAAGCACTTAGAGAGTGAGAGGTGGTCTTTTGGCTTCTTAAAGACGCCCTTTTGGATTGCAAAAGGTGCCCTTTAAGACCCTTACTAACGCCCTTTTGAAGCCTTAATAAGCATCTTTTAGTGTAGTGTTTTTATAATCATTTGAATTTCTGCGAGTTACAAACTAACTCGCAATACGTGTTTTTCACCTTTATTTCAAGGATTTTTATTGAAGGAAATGTCAAGGTTTTTGATATGGATAAAAAGCCTCACTCCCAACCCCTCTCCTACAGAGAGGGGAGTGTAGAAACGATTTGCTTGGGGAATGTTAGAAAGGGGGACTTATCGGTAGGGGGTACCTCGCATTTCATTTGAGGGTGTGTCAAAATGCAAATATCATTTTGATAATCTTACAGTTTAAAACAATCCAATAAAAATGACCATTTCTATACTCGATTTTGAGTAAAAGAAATGGTCTTTTTCTTCCTTTAGAAGAATCCTCCTTATAGATTGAGAGTTGTCAAGTTATTAATTTGCATTTTGACACACCCTCTTAGGGGGTGAGGCTCACAAGGGGTATCTCACTTTCACGCCCCTCCCTATGGGGGGAGGGGTAAGGGAGGGCTGGTTATTTTAGGGGTGGGGCTTTTTACTTGCATACCCCGGATTCTGCTCCAACTTAGGATTATCAGAGATATTCCACTGTGGGATTGGCAGGTATCTGTTGAAGGTCTGGAACGTACGGTCCTCAACCCTACTGCTACCACTGACTACAGCACGCATAGTTGGGTCGGTAGCAGATGTGTTAATAGTACCTGTGATGCGGTTCAATGGACCATTCAATACTGTCTCTGCGACCATCTTACCATTGCTTGTCCAACGTAAGATATCAGCACGACGGAGACCCTCACCAGCAAACTCAGAGCCACGCTCACGACGAATCAGCTCACGAAGTTTGTCCTTAGTGTTATACTTTGACTGGTCAACAGCAGGCATACCCACGCGTGTACGCACTTTGTCAATCATTGCAAAGACGTTGGCAGAAGGACCATTCAACTCGTTTTCTGCCTCAGCCCATGTCAAGAGCACCTCTGCATAGCGGAAGACGATTGGGCAAGCCTCTGTATCCCATACGTCAGCATACTGACTCTTTGGGTCTAAGTACTTACGCCATGTGAGGGCAGTCTTAGATGAGTTGGCAGCATTGGTTGGATAGTTAGGATTCTTCTTACCATTAACATTCTCGTCGAGGGTATTGAAGATAGAACCTTCCCAATCGCAACCGGGATAGAGAATCGTCATTGCCATACGTGGGTCACGACCATGGAAAGGATGGGTTGCATCATAGCCAGAACCAGCCTCAGTGATAGTCATACCATTGCTCATCTCATAGTTGTCGACACACTTCTGTGTTGGAACAACTGATGACCAACCACCATCAGCATTGTTATAGAGCTGTCCGATAGTGCCCAGTGGGCGAGTACCGCTCTTATACTGTACGGCAAGGATGATTTCTTTTTGAGTCAACACCAGCCAACTTAAAGAGGTTGGTATAGTCAGGATCGAGTTCATACTTACCCAAGTCGATGATAGCCTGAGCAGCATCCTTCGCCTTCTGATAGTCGCCCCAGTAGAGAGCAGCACGCATCTTCATTGCCAAGGCAGCACCCTTTGCGATACGTCCACGTGCAGCAGGAGACGTATTGATATCAGCAATCGCCTCATCAAGGTCTTTGAATACTAAATCCTTCACCTCTTGCTCCGTATTACGTGGCACGCGTGCCTCCTGAGCACTGGTGAAAGGTTTAACGATTGGCACACCACCATAGAGGAAACCCATGCGGAAATAGTTGTAAGCACGGATAGCCTTCACCTGCGCAACAAGGTCTTTCTTTACCGCATCGCTGCTGAAGACGCACTTATCAACATTCTCAAGGAAGGTGTTACATCTACCAATGATAGTATAATCATAGAACGACCAGCCCGGAGACGATGGTGAGAGCGAACCATTACCGATATTGGTAAAGCCTTCCCAAGGGAAGTTGTTGTACGCAAAGTCAGAGCCAGCATCCCAATAAAGCAAGGCTGCACCTTCTTCCCAACCATCATAACAGCCCACAAGGAACTTCTCAGCATCGTCGCCCGTCTTCCATGTTGTAGATGGTGACATTGCATCCTTCGGCACAGTGGTAAGGTAGTCATTACAAGATGTGAGCGCAAAGGCTGCCACACCTGCTAATATATATGTTCTTACAGTTTTCATAATGTATATCGGGTATTTACGGTTAGAATGTGATATTGATACCGATAGAATGTGAGCGCAGCAATGGATAAGATGATCCACGCTCGCTGGTCACTTCTGGGTCAATATTGAATGGCAATGCATCGAAGGTAAGGAGGTTTTCACCTGCATAGTAGATACGTACCTTCTCAAGTCCAACTGCTTTGAGCGCACTCTTTGGAAGGGTGTAACCCAACTGCAAAGTCTTCAAACGCAAGTAAGCTGTGTTCCACAACCAGAAGGTTGACATAGCACGAGTCATGTCGCTTGGGCTGTTTCCTGTCTCGAATACGCGTGGCAACTTAGCATTGTGATTGTCGTCTGTCCATGAGTCTTTCCACAGTGTTGAAGGGTGGCTTGCATCACCAGAGAACTCACCAAGTACCTCACGATTGTAGATATGAGATACTGCACCAACACCCTGCCAAATCATAGAGAAGTCTACGTTCTTCCATGTTGCACCAAGGTTGAAGCCGTAAGTAATTGCTGGGATATCCGTGTGCTTGGTGTAGATACGGTCGTTTGAATCGAGCTTATTATCACCGTTTGTGTCCTCATAGATAAGGTCACCCGCCATGAACTTACGTCCGAATGGGTTGCCATACTTCGCTGTGAAGTCGTCAGCCTCCTGCTGTGAGTTGAAGAACTTACCCGTTGCCTTGTACATATAATAGCTCTTGTACTGCTGACCAATAGCTGTACGGCGGTTGCGGTTATCCTTATCTACAACATATTCGGTTCCCTCACCCAAGTAGAGAATCTTATTCTTGTTGTAAGAGAAGTTCGCACCAACATTGATTGTCCAATCCTTGTTCAACTGCTTTGCGTAAGCCAATGAAAGCTCAACACCCTGATTGCGCAATGCACCGATATTATCCTTGTAAGCACCGAGTGCAAACTCTGCTGGAGCAGATACGTCCATGATAATACCAGTCGTCTTGCGGTTGTAGTAATCCAACGAACCAGTCAAACCACCGAAGAGGGTAAAGTCAAGACCAACGCCCCATGTGGTTGAACGCTCCCAAGAGATTGTCTCAAGGTGATAGCTACCCTGATAGTAACCCGGAGTGAGCTGACCACCAAATGGATACTTCGCATTGAGGTTGTAAGTGTTCATCCAAGGATAGTAATCGTTCAGTGCGTCCTGATTACCCAACTGACCCCATGATGCACGCAGCTTCAAGTTGTTCAACCATGACTTTGAACTCTCCATGAATGGTTCCTCAGAGATACGCCATGCAGCAGAGAATGATGGGAAGAAACCCCAGCGATGAGCCTCCGCAAAGCGTGAAGAAGCATCAGAACGGAAGTTTGCCTCAAAGAGGTAACGACCAGCATAGTCGTAGTTCAGACGACCGAAGTAAGACACCATTGACAGCTCGCGAGTGTTACCAGCATTCTGCTGTGTCGAAGCATCACCAGCGTTCATATCGGTAAGTTCGTTGTTAGGGAAGTTCTTACGATACATCCAGTCTGGCAGATACTTATAGCGTTCAGTATGCCAACCGAGCATAGCCTTGAAGTTATGCTTCGCAAATGACTTGTCATAGTTCAGGAACGCATCGAAGGTTGTGCGGTGCCAATCATAGTGAGCAATCTCTAACTTGTTAGGGTCAGAGGCCTTATTAGGGTTATATTGAATGAACTTTTGGAAGTAAGAGTAACGCTGTGAAGCATCAACATATGCACCCTGCAGCGTCAACTTCAAGTCTTTCAGAATCTGATAGTCAAGACCAATCATACCCGTAAAGTTACGGTTGTTGCGGTTTACAGTCATACCTGACTCCAACCAAGCCATTGGGTTACCATCAGAAACAGTACCATATGTACCATCTTCGTACTTATAAACAATCCAAGGCGCGATGATATTCAGCTGACGAATAATCTGATCGCTACTTCCACCAGCGTATGCACTACTTGCATCGCGATAGTTGTTTTGGATATAAGCAAGGTTAAGATGGGCAGTGATGCGCTTTGACAACACCATGTCGAGATTTGCACGACCATTAAACTGCTCACGACCTGCATTAGGAAGAATACTGCTCTGCTTGAGATAACCTGCAGAAGCAAGATACTTCACATACTCATTACCACCCGTAATGTTCACGCTATGGCGGTTCTGCCAAGCTGTCTTGAATGCAAGATCATACCAGTCTGTATTAGGATAGTTGTAAGGATCTGAACCATCACGGAACTTCTTAATCGCTTCATCAGAGAAACGTGCTGCCTTACCACTACGCTCCAATGCCTTATTATAATAGTAAGCGGCATCGGCAGAATTCATCCTTTCCATCAAGGCTGTTGCATTCTGAATACCAAAATAACCTGAATAACTAACCTTTGGCGCACCGTTCTGCCCTCGTTTTGTAGTTACCAGAATCACACCGTTAGATGCTTTTGAACCATAGATGGCTGCTGAAGAAGCATCCTTCAGGACTGAGATACTCGCGATATCCTCTGGATCAAGCGAGTTGAGCGTTCCTGCTTCAACACCATCAATCAATATATAAGGTGAAGCGGAGTTCAATGTTCCCACACCACGCACAAGAATCGTACCATTATCAAGACCCGGTGCACCGTCAGCTCCTGTCACCGTGATACCCGGAAGCAAGCCCTGCAAGCCTGAAGACACGTTTGAGATAGGGCGATTTTCGAGCGCCTTACTATCGAGCTGTGCAACAGAACCAGAGAGGTTTGCCTTCTTCTGTGTACCATAACCGACAACAACAACCTCGCTGAGAGCGCTGTTCTCATCCTTCAGAGTAATGTTATAGTTCGTCACACCACTTCTCACCATGACGCTCTGAGTGGCAAAACCAACATAACTAATCTTCAACTCCGTACCCGGAGCAACAGAGATTGAGAAGCGACCGTCCATGTCGGTCACCCCTACTGGAGTACCATTTGCCAGTATAGAAGCACCAATGACAGGGTCGCCATTAGCATCTTTCACTACACCATTAATACTCTGCTTTTGCTGCTGAACACTCATACTCGTGTTCGCATCCACATTAGCTAATACTGGGGACGGTGCAAACGCCATCAACCCGAGTGCAAAGGAGAAAGCTAAGCGACCACTAACAAATGGTGGGTGCTTTCTGCGACTCTGACTTACTTTCATAAAATTAGACATATATTCTATTGATTTAGGTTTTGTGCTACAAATATAGTCGTTTATACAACAAATACCAAAAAGAAAAGTTCTTTTTAATTAAAAGTATTGTTCACGCACACAAGTAGTTATGGTAATTCAGAATTCATAGTTCATAATTCATAATTATGATTACTACTATAACTTACAATTCACAATCAAGAATTATTCGAACAGGGTTCTCATCAGTACGTCATAATTATGATTACTACTATAATCCACAATTCCAATTCATAATCAAGAGTTATTCGAATAGAGTTCCCATCAGTACGCATAATTATGACAACACAGACACAAACAGCTCCTCCTCCAAGAAGAGTGCCAAACGGATAAAGATTTGCAGAGCAAACCAGATTGTCCCTTGGCTAATTTTGTTTTTAATTATTACCCCACTTTGTCTCTCCCTCCTTTTGAGGGGTCAGGGAGAGTCTTTCCTTTCATTCTTTTTCCGTCATCTGTTTTGGCACTCCCCTCCTTTGGAGGGGTTGGGGGAAGGTTTTTGGAGGGGACGTTTGTTTGTAAATAATTTTTCTATATGCTGTGTTTTGACATATGGTCTTTTAGCTTCTTAAAGACGCCCTTTAGGCTTGCAAAAAGGTGCCCTTTTGAGGTCTTATTAACGCCCTTTGGAGTCCAATTAAGCACCTTTTTCTTGCACAGTTTTACAACTTATTGATTCTCTGTTGGTTATGAAGGTGAAAGTAAAGGCTCTTTTTGGGGTGATTTTAAGAGTGTTGGTTCTTTGTTTTTGTAAGGAAAATTCAAACAGTGTGAGCGGTTCTAACGATGTAATTAAGGGCTGAATGAGACGAAAAGAACACACTGTTTTGGGGAATATATATTTCATTGTGCTATTTGGACAGCTCTTAAGTAACAAAAATAGGAATAAAAAAAGTTGGAATATAAATCTAAAGAGTTAATGATCCCAGTTCAATCCCAAAAATACGATATATGGCATAAGCGCAACAAATACGTCGATAAGCACACCAACTAAAAACATCAGTATGCCAAGAACCTTTCCTTTCTCTGAACCAAATTTGTAAGAACAAAAGAGAATTACCACTACTGATATTAGGAAACTCGTTATGAGATATTCTTCTGACGTATAAGCCATTCTGAGATAGGCAGGAGACAGATGAAAGATATACCACATTAACACGTAAGCTATCCATCTGTATGGCATGAGTTTTTCCTTCATAATTGCTTGTTTTATAAGATTATACTTCTCTAAGCTTGGAGATAAGCATCCTGTCTATAGGTGTTTGAAAGTAGGTAAAGATAAGAATACTCCGTACATTCATGTTGTCTGCCAACACGTTACGTTAGTATTCTGTTAATGATTACCCCTGCAAAGGTAAACATTATTCTTATTTATCAACGATTTTATTAGTATTTTTTGTTGATAGAGTGAGCAGGAAGTGAATTTTATATTATCTTTGCACATATATTTATAAAATAATAATACTATGACAAAGAAGGGAGAAATCTTCGTTAAAGATGTAGCAATTAAGACTATGACAAAAGATGGTATTGATTACATCTGTATAACAGACATTGCTCGACAGAAGAATGCTGCTGAGCCTAAAGACGTTGTTAAGAATTGGATGCGCCAAAAGAATACGCTGGAGTATTTGGGTTTATGGGAGAAACTAAACAATCCTAACTTCAAAGGGGTCGAATTCGACCCCCTTTTGGCAGAAGCAGGTAGTAACTCTTTTACTATGAGCCCAACCAGATGGGTGGAGTTGACTGCAGCAATAGGTGTCTTCACTAAGAATGGAGCTGGTGGTGGTACTTTTGCTCAGCGTGATATAGCTTTCAAGTTTGCCAATTGGGTTTCTGTTGAGTTTGAACTTTATCTTGTCATGGAGTTCCAACGTCTGAAAGCTAAAGAACAAGAGTTGATAGGATGGACTGCAAAAAGAGAATTATCTAAGATAAACTATCGCATACATACGGATGCTATAAAGAGTCATCTCATCCCTGAGAAAGTTACCCTACGCAGGCAAACATCATTTATGCAGAGGAGGCAGACGTGCTGAATGTTGCCATGTTTGGAATGACTGCCAGACAATGGCGAGAGTCTAATCCTGATTTGAAAGGTAATATTCGTGACTATGCTTCTGTAAATGAATTGATTTGTTTGTCGAACATGGAGAATATCAATGCAGTACTTATCAATGACGATATACCTCAAGGGGAAAGACTTGTTAGACTTAATCAGATAGCTATTCATCAAATGCAAATCCTTGAGAGGAATAGTAATAGAAATCTTTTACGGTAATTTCTTTTTCGTCAATAAAAACAATTGAAAACAATACATATTCTCTCGTTCATAAAAGAAGATAGATATAATAGTCTCTGGGCCGTGATAATTATTAGAAAGTCGCTATATGTTGAGACAATAAAAAGGCTGAATCCTAAGCGTTCTTCTGTTACCCTGTCTTTTTATATTCTCTGTCTTCTTTCCGCAAGCACCTTGATTACTTGTCAACCTCTTAACTTGCCAATATGAATTATTTTTCGTTATCTTTTGCCTACAAAACAAACGAAAGAATAAATGGCAACAGTAGACGACAAAGAAGATTATCTTCTCAATGGTGGGTGTATCGAAGATTATCCCACAGAACCAGAAACAGATTCTGAAGAACATTTACCTCTCGTTCTTCTATGGTGCAAAGATAGGTATTATTGGTCTCAACGGCGCAGGTAAGTCTACGCTGATGAAGATTATCGCCGGTCTTGTGGAACCAACACAGGGCGAAGTGGTATGGAGTCCGGGCTATTCGGTGGGTTATCTGCCACAGGATCCACCGCTCGATGAGGCTAAGACCGTGAAGGAGAATGTTATGGAGGGTGTGCAGCATATCTATGATGCACTGAAGGAATATGACGATATCAACGTAAAGTTTGGCTTGGAGGAGTATTACTCTGATGCTGACAAGATGGACAAACTGATGCAGCGTCAGGCTGAGTTGCAGGATATTATCGATGCAACAGATGCTTGGAATGTTGATTCACGCTTGGAGCGTGCAATGGATGCACTGCGTTGTCCAAAGGGCGATTTGCCTGTGACCAACCTATCTGGAGGTGAGCGTCGTCGTGTTGCACTCTGCCGTCTGCTCCTTCAGAAGCCAGATGTATTGTTGCTCGATGAGCCTACCAACCACCTTGATGCTGAGAGTATCGACTGGTTGGAACAGCACTTGCAGCAGTATGAGGGTACTGTCATCGCTGTTACCCACGACCGTTACTTCTTGGACGATGTGAGCGAGTGGATTCTTGAACTCGACCGTGGCGAGGGTATTCCATGGAAAGGCAACCTACTCTTCATGGCTCGATCAGAAGACAAAGCGCATGGAGCAGGAAGAGAAGTCGGCTTCTAAGCGTCGCAAGACATTGGAGCGTGAGTTGGAATGGGTGCGCATGGCACCAAAGGCTCGTCAGGCAAAGGGTAAGGCGCGTCTGAACTCTTACGAACAGATGCTCAACGAGGAGCAGAAACAACGTGAGGAGAAGCTCGAAATCTTTATTCCTAACGGTCCACGCTTGGGTAATAAGGTTATCGAAGCGCAGCACGTAAAGAAGGCTTTTGGCGAGAAGGTACTCTTCAATGATCTCAACTTCATGTTGCCTCCTAACGGCATCGTAGGTGTTATCGGTCCTAACGGTGCGGGTAAGACAACGCTCTTCCGCCTTATCATGGGCTTGGAGCAGGCTGATGGCGGTACGTTCGAGGTAGGTGAGACCGTTAAACTTGCTTATGTTGACCAGCAGCACAAGGATATCGACCCTAACAAGACGGTATATGACGTAGTTTCACAAGGCAACGAGACGATTCGTATGGGTGGACGTGACATCAATTCACGTGCTTATCTCTCACGTTTCAACTTCTCAGGAACCGACCAGAGCAAGCTTTGTTCAGTACTCTCTGGTGGTGAGCGCAACCGTCTGCAGTTGGCTATGGCATTGAAGCAGGAAGGTAATGTCCTCCTCCTCGATGAGCCTACCAACGATATCGACGTGAATACACTCCGTGCATTGGAGGAAGGTCTTGAGGCATTTGCCGGTTGTGCGGTTGTCATCAGCCACGACCGTTGGTTCCTCGACCGTATCTGTACCCCACATCCTTGCCTTTGAGGGTAATGGTGAAGTTGTCTACTTCGAAGGTGGCTTCTCTGATTACGAAATCAATAAGGCACGCCGACTCGGCAATGAGGAGATTAAGAAGGGTAGATATAGAAAGTTGATGGAGGGTAAAAGACAAACAATCAACCAACCTACCAACTGGCCCCACCCCCAGCCCCTCCCCGTAGGGAGGGGAGTGATTAGCGAGATACCCCTATAAGTTGGGAAAGTCTTTAATTCACTCCCAAGCGAACTGTTCCCTCATCCCCTCTCCTTTCGGAGAGGGGTTGAGAAATGAGGCTGGAGGGGGCTGGGGGGTGAGGCTTCCTAAACAAATACTATTATGAAAAACATTACTTTTGCAAATCCAAGACAAAACCTATCTTGTTCGTACTTTTTCTTCTTATGTTTCTCCATTTATGGTAAGGCACAGACCTCACCAAAGAAGTTGACAGCACCCTCTCCAGAGCGTTTCCAAGCTATCAATGACTCTATCCTTGCGGAAGGAATGTGGTTGTATACTTATGAGAAATTGGCGTGGCGAGCTACTGATTCGCTTATGAAATATAATGTCAAGAGAGAGGAAATCAATTCTGCTACCGCTTTTGAAGAAGGAAACCTGACATGGCGTTATATCTTTGCAAATCTTGAGAAGGAACAGACCGTTTTTGAACTGACGCTCCACCTGAGTAACGACACGAGTTTCTATGTTTGTTCTGCCACACCACGTAAACTTAAACCAACCGAGATCGAACAGCTCAAAGCAAAGCAGATTGCACCGCGTAAGGTCATAAAGGAGAAGGGAGATAGTATTTTCTTGGCTAACACTTCTGGGTTGAACTGGGACTTGCTCCCTTTGGAGAAAGGTGGTTATAGACTCTACCTCCTGCATGGTACAACAAAGCATGGGGTGATTCCTATCGGTGATGACTACGCTTTCGATTTTGATAAGGATATGAACATACTCAGTTGGCGCAGGTTTCATCGTAGTTTTCTTGAGCAACCAATAACAATGAATGGTGAAGAGATAACAGAGGTAATACACTCACATACCCCGATGACACCTTATTTCACAACGACAGATATCGCTAACTATATGCTTTATGGTTGCGACCTGTATGGGATAAAGAGGTTCTCCGTTCTCTCAACAGCCTTCGCAGATGCTTCTTACCTCACTACGCTTGATGTCGAAAAGATGAAACTGACCTCTACTGTTTATACGGTAAAATAACTATTAACTTTGAACTGTTAACTTTGAGGTTTGAACTATTAACTTTGAACTTTGAGGTTTGAACATTGAACTTTATGATCAGAACTACGAATGGCACGAATGGTACGAATAGCACGAATTCTTATTGCTAAGTGATTAGTGCAATTCGCGTAATTCGTAGTCCCTTTGAAATTTGAGGTTTGAACTTTGAACTTTATGATTAGAACTACGAACGACTACGAATGGCACGAATGACACGAATTCTTTTGCAAGTGATTCGTGCTATTCGCGTAATTCGTAGTCGCCAGTGGAATTTGAAGGCAACGAGAGAGTTGGGGAAGTCCTTTCGTAATTCCCCAAACTATTTGTTACCAGCACTCTCTATCTCTTCTTCTGACGAATAGAGAGTTTCATCCACTTACCATGCTTCAAGCCGAGGGCTTTACCATTCACAAAGCGGCGATAGTTAGCGATACTATCATACTCCAAAGGAATAACCTCGTTGCCTTGCTTATCGATGAATCCCCACTTACCTCCTACAGTATATTCGTGTTCTGAATCATCGGCTGGTCGCACCGTCTTACTCCCTACTGCCACAGCTGCCAAACCGTCATGATATGGAAAGATAGCATCATACTTCGGATTGACAATAACCTGCCCCTCCATATTCGCAACGCCCATCTTCAGTCCGCTCTCATCCAAGATTCTAAAGAGTCCATCGACAGGATAGTCATTGCCGTTATCCGCCATATAAACATTGAACAGTTCCTGCCCCTGAGTATTGATAGCGACACACCCCACATTCGACTTCCACACAAAGCCAATAGTACGGATAGTATCTGTATAACACTGCAAATAACGATTATAAGGCACAACCGTTTCTCCCTTCTCATTAACATAAGAATATTGTTCGTACTTCTGTGTCGTATCAACCTGTAAAACCAAATATGAGTCCTTCACATCTGTAAATGACAAACAGGGCAGTGCCAAGCAACAAGCCAACATTGGAACGATAAGCTGTAATCTCTTCATCTTGATTCTTCGTTGTTTAGGTATTAATAATCTTCCGCTGTAAAGATACAAAAATAATAAACTAAAAAGCAAGTGTTTTTTTTAAAAAAAGTGAACGAGTGGACAAGTTTACGAGTTATATGTTTCGCACACAACTTGTTTTACTTGTAAACTTGTCTACTCGTCCACTTGTCTACTCGTCCACTTGTAAACATCTAAACCTGTAAACTTACAACAAACTTTTTTCGAAAAATCCTTGGCGATAAAAAGAAAAAAACATCTATCTTTGTAGCATCAGTTCCCCCAAGCCTCTTCACAATGCTCAAATCGGGGGACGTTTTATTTTACAACTATGACAACACCTTTCAATAAACAATACCATTCACCTGAGCAACTTGCTTTACTACTTCAAAGCCGTAATCTTGTCATTGACAATATTTCTTTTGCAGTACAAAAGCTTAGACAAATAAGCTACTACCGCTTCAGTGCCTATCTATACCCTTTCCTTGCTCACCCCAAAAGTGCACAGATTTTTAAAGCTAATAGCAATTTTCATACAGCACTATCACTTTACGACTTTGATCAAAAGTTACGTATCTTAGCCTTCACCGAAATTGCAAAAATAGAAGTAGCTATACGTAGCGCACTTGCAAATATAGTCTCCAAGGAAACCGGGAACTTATTCTGGATGACAGATATATCAATGTATGCCAACGCTGATAGGTTTCGAAAAAAACTATGAATTTTTATTGATAAGGAACTGAACACTTCTAAAGAGGACTTTATCATACATTTCAAACGAAAATACAGCAACCCCTACCCACCTGCATGGATATTAACAGAGATATTGCCAATAGGTGTGTTAAACCACATTTATGGAAACCTGGCTAATAATGCTCTGCGAAAGAAAATTGCTGACGAGTTCTCGTTGAAAGTCCCTGTATTCAGCTCTTGGTTTACGATTATTGCCCTAACAAGAAATGCATGTTGTCACCATGCTCGCATCTGGAATAAGCAGAACACCATCCTTCCAACAGAACCGAAGAAAATGCTTCTACCTTGGATTAACACGCCTGTACCTACAAACCGTATTTATTATGATTTGTGTATCTTGAAATACTTCGTTAATATTATTGACATAAATAATAATATGACACACAACCTTTCATCATTACTAACAGACTATCCTAATGTGGACATTCTTGCAATGGGATTCCCTGCTAATTGGAAGAATGAACCACTCTGGAAAATTCTGCAATAAATATACGAGTGGAGAAGTGAACAAGTAAACAAGTGAACGAGTTTACAAGTGAACGAGTAAACGAGTTATATGTTTCGCACGCAACTTGTTTTACTTGTAAACTTGTCTACTCGTCCACTTGTCCACTCGTCTACTTGTAAACTTGTCTACTCGTCCACTTGTAAACATTTTTCCGTGTGCTAAATTTCAACATATGCTCTCTTGGCTTTGAAAAGACGCCCAATTGGCTTGCAAAACATGCCCTTTTGAGGTCTTACTAACGCCCTTTTGAACCCTTACTAAGCACCTTTTGAAACCCACACTCACAACTATCTGATAACAAAACACTTACAAGCGTAAGAGAATCGCTTGTTTTTGGCGATATTTTAAGTCTTAATGTTTGAGAATTTGTAAAAAGCATTTTTATATCTCAACCTCCCCCTACCCCTCCAAAGGAGGGAGCTGCCTAACGGATAAAAGATTTGAAGAGTAAACCTATTGTATATTAGCTGATTTGGTTTTTAAACTCCCACTCCGTTAGGCACTCCCTCCTTCGCAGAGCTGGAGGAGGTCCCTGCTTTGTTTTAACTCTCACTCCGTTAGGCACTCCCCTCCTTTGGAGGGGTTGGGGAAGGTCCCTACCAAAAAGACAGAGTAACAAGCAAAATTGTTACTCTGTCTTTTTTTCTATTAGGGTATCTCGCATTTCACAGGGGGTGTGTCAAAATTGATACATCCTCTTTTTTTATTCTTCCTTTACCTTGTCTACCATATAATTCGTTTTTATTGCAGCTATGCTGCTAATTTCATATAAAATGATTTGTTGGGCTTTAAATAGCCTATATACACTTGTATACAGCATCTGAAGGTGACTAAAAGTAGCTCCATAACGGCTTTTAGTTCCTTGAGATTGGTTTTTCTCACATTTTCCCTATGTTAAAGGCAATAGCGAAGAAGGCAAAGTCCATATTGACCTTGTCTTTCCCAAAATGCCTAAACCTCTTGTAGGCTTTATTATATTTTGTTTGTCCAAAAACAGCTTCAGGTTCTATGCACCTTCGTCCTCGATGCTTGATGCCTTCTTCCGAGGTCAGTAGTTCCCGTGCCTTTTTGTTTATAGTGCTGTGGTTGGTGGTTTACTTCTATAATTCTGTTCCCTCTTGCCTTAAAACATGAGCCTCTCAACGGACAACCATCACAGCATTCTGCCTGATAACGTACGCTGTAAGCAACGAATCCATTAGAGGTTAGGGAACGCTTCATACCTATACGCTTCATATGCTGTCCCATAGGGCAGACGTAGAAATCCTGTTCCTTATTATAATAAAGGCTTGCGGGACTGAATGGGTTAGGTGTGTAGCGTGGGCGCTGCTCTTTATGGAAGTAGTTATACTTCACATAGGCTTCCATATTATGTACGTCCATGAACAGATAGTTCTCCTCAGAGCCATACCCAGAATCAGCTACGACTGTCTTGGTATAACGATGATAGCGTGATTTGAAAGACTCCAAGAAAGAAGGAAATGTGAGTGTGTCTGTACGATTAGCATAGAGTGCAAAAGTCGGTGATAAACTGGTTTTCCGTTGCTATCTGAGATTATATCCAGGCTTAGTCTGTCCGTTCCGCATAGCGTCCTCCTTCATGTGCATAAACGTGGCATCAGGGTCGGTCTTGCTGTAGGAGTTTCTCTCTCCCATAATCTCAAGGTGTTGGTCATACTCCTGGAGTTTATTACGTTTCTTCTCAAGCTCTTTAAGTTGTTTTTTCTTGGTTCTAACAGCCTGCTTCTCTTCTTTTGTCTTAGGCTCAGGGGCTGATTCCAAAGACTTGTTCAATTCCTCGGATATCTCATCGAGCAGAGCTGCAGTAAACTCGACACCTTCTGTTTTAGCGGCATTGTCCTGCGCTATGACATCATCAACCTGAAGCAAGAGTGTGCGTATTTGTTCCTGCAACTTGGCGCGGTTCTTTTCCACGGTTCTCTTCCAAACGAAGGTATACTTGTTGGCTTTCGATTCTATTTTTGTGCCGTCAATATATTCAACGTCAAGACTTATCAAACCTTTGGCTGCAAGTACTAATACGACTTGTGTGAAGATATTGTTGATTTCCTTTTTCACACGATTACGAAAACGATTGATGGTAATAAAATCAGGTTGCTCATATCCTGCCAGATAGATGAAATGAATGTCACGCTTGAGAAGCGACTCTATACGACGGCAGGAATAGATATTATTCATGTAGGCGTAAAGAATCACCTTGAGCATCATTTGTGGATGATAAGGCTTGCGACCACTGGGCTTATAAAGCTTGTAGACATTATCCAACATAAGATTATCCACCAAGGCATCTAAAAAGACGAACAGGGTCATCTTCTGCGATATCCTTATCGATTCTTTGAGGAAAAAGAATCATTTTCTTGTGTATGTAAGAACGAAAGTGTACCTTTGCCATAATGAGATTTTTTGTATGCCTAAAGGTACAAAAACTTTAGGAAATAGCAAAGCCCTGGCTTGAGAAAGTCGGGGCTTTGTGCATAAAAAAGAGGATGTGTACATTTTGACACACCCTCACGGGGAGGGGCCAGTTGGCTGCTGCTTCGGTTTCTTATTTTCCCACTACCACCTTCTTACCACCAACAACGTAAACGCCGTTAGGTAAGCCTTCGAGGGCTGTCTCTGGGTTCACCTTACTACGAACGAGGACACCATAGATGCTATAAACATCTACCTTACCACCGTTAGCCTGAGCCGAGAAGGTCTTGATACCTGTTGGCTCTTTGCCTGGGTCAACCTCAGAACCGTCTGAACCGCAAACCTTAATAACGATATTGTTCTGTGCATCCTCCATCACCTTTTTAGGAATAGTGAAGGTCTTGGTGTTAGCAAAGTAGATAAGCTGATTCTTGCTGTTGTAAATCTTGAAACCAACAACGTGGCTATTCTTAGCCTCCATAGTATAGGTGCGCTTACCATTAGCATCGCTCTGAGACTTAATAATAGCCCAACCTTGACCGAGGCTGTCTGGACAGAACTGATCCCATGAACCGAAATCACCCATTCTGCCTACACGTACGGCTCCGTTGAAGTCTTCACGCATCTCACCAGCAGCATGACCAGGATATGTAGCTGGAGTACGACGGATATGATCATCAATGAAAATCATATTGTTCGCAGGCCCCTCCTTAGTGAACTGCTTCATGAACTTCTTCGCCTCCATCCACTGTGCTCTTGTGGTGTACATGGTTGTGTTACTGTAGTCACCGATGACAGATCCATTCACATCATAGAAGTGGCCCCATGCTTCAGAAGCTTGAGAGGTCTTGCTTGGCTGCATAAGAACACGCTTTAGCAAAGAGTAAGTAGTCGTTCTGACCCTGACAGTTGGCTGTTCCCCTGACCTTCAAGACGGTGAGTACGGAGATAATCGAGGCACTTATGCCAGAACTGATCATCAAGACCAGTCGCATGGAACATCAAATAGAGCTTGTAATACATCTGCGTTGTGCCCCATGTGCCATATTCAAACCACTTCTTCTTGTTAGCAAAGCGATCAGCATAGGTTGAGACAGCACTCTCGCAAACACCATCATACTTCTTACCGTCAACATCTGTATAAGAACAGTTTTTCTGAACGGCTGGTTACGCGACCAGAAGTAAACATCACCATGTTAGAATACATATTGACAGAAATCTCCGTCATACCTGCTGTGTTAAACAGCTGCTGATGGTTATGACCGAACTCGTGAGCAGGACCCCAGAGTGTACCGTTACCCCACTTCATCTTGTCGTAGTTGAGAACGTCGCCGAGAGTGTTGTAGTTATAATAGGTACCACCCGTGGTAGCATACATATAACCATGGTCAACGGCAGTCGCATTGAGGACGTTGTTGCACTTATCCTTCTTAGAAGCACGGAATCCCATGAGGTCGTCCTCACGCTGAACGATGCTGTTCCAGATCTCAATAAGTTCCTTCATGTGAACAGGAGTATAGCGCTTGCAATCAGCACCAGGCATGTTCATAACAACTAATTCGCCCTTCATATTGAACGCCTTAGCCCAAACCAGACCGTCTGACTGCATCTTCTGCCAGTCCTCATTGGTATTACCCTTTGTGAGATCGAAGTAACCATTCACCTTACCACCCTCGATGTGGATGTTCATAGGCTTATAGTCTTTGAGGTACTTACCGTTGTTGAAGGTACGACCGATATAGTTAACAAACACGTTGTTCTCGCCCTGATTGAGGATGATATTCAATCCCTTCTTCAAGTTATAGTACTTACCAGCACTGCGTGTACCCAATGGTACGAGTTCAATCTGCACGGTTGCATTCTGTGGAATATCATCGCCAAGGAAGATGAAAAGGTCCTCGCCGTCTTGAGCCGTGATACCTGTTGGGTTCGTCATGCTACCATAATCGTAGCCGATACCCATTGTACGCGCCCAAGCACCATAGCTATTCTCGCTGTAAACCTTATAATCAGCGATGCGGAAGAGCTTCTCCCAGTTACGACCACTTGGATAAACGGTCCAGCTTTGGTTCTTAATCTTCAACACAACCTCCTGCAAACCCTGTGGCACACCCTCGGTAGTCATCTGCGCCTTCAAAGCCTCATCGGTCATCGCCTTAGTAGCGGCAGTAACCTCCGTAGCGGCACTGTTAGTGAAATACTTAGCCACCTTCTCAGCATAGACATCCACATTCTTGGTCAAGTCGACACGAGTCTTGTAAGCCTCCTGCTGCTCCTTGAGCTTAGCAGGGTTGAGTGTAACCTCCTTGAAAACCCACTTATTCGCCTCGTTATGCGTGTACCAGCCTACAGGATGGTATCCCTGACTCTCAGCACAATGGATACCAACATTATTGGCATCGACCATCTCGAAAGCCAACACGTATGGATCGTCCGTATTACGTTTGGAGCTCAAAGCCCGTGCCCCTTCCCCTCAGCTGTCGTATAAGAGCGACTTGTCTGCCCATTCTGAGGGACGATATACTTTCCTGTCACAGCATTCTGGAACACGTAACGGCCGTTAGCCAACCTTTCTAATTTCCAATAATAAGAGTAATCACTGCTGTTAAAACCCGAGGTAGACAATTCGCCAACTATAAAGTCCTCACGCATCGCCCTGCCATAGGTGTCAGAAACAATCTGATAGTACTTTGTGAGATCCTTTGTTGGGTCTACCACCTTGGTCAGCTGAGCCAGACGGGCAAGCACCTGCTCGTTTGTAAGCGTCGTCACAGGGTCGAAGCGGAACTCACTTGGGCCAACTGCTCTGATACCATTATCCATCAATGGTTTCCAACGAACGATATGCTTCTGAGCATCGAGGTGCCAGCACCAATCTTCAGCATTACTATTATAGATATTGAAGTAAGACTTACCTGTCCCACTTGACTCTGTCTGATACTCAATCCTGAACTTGTAAGCATCATCGGCTGTCTTATAGACCTCATTATTTTGACCCACACTCTGAACGTACTTAGCATTCTTCAGACTCTGAATGGTGTACCTGCCGTCCTTAGCATGTAGTAAGAAGAGATCAGAGAAGTCGGTAGATGGACTGCCATAATGCTGCCCATGTAAGGTGCCTTCATCATTGACAAAGACATGAAGATCAGTACCTTTTTGACGCTTGTCATTAACAATGTAATAAACTCCCGACTTGAGTTTTTGATTCTCTCCATCAGCAGTTGGCGCCGCAGAGAGTATCGAAGCTTTCGCAACACTTGGCACAGCAGCGGTCAGAGCCAGTGCTGCCATGAGTGTCTTCTTGCGTAAAAATCTTTCGAATAACATAGATGTATTTAATAAGTAGTTGTTTTTTTAGGGTTTCTCTTCGGTAAATATCAAGTTTGCTTTCACCCCTTTTTAGGACAGTGCGGAGGCTCCGCACCCGTGGTGTTCACGCCCCGCACCTTTCGTGCGAAGGTATAGCACATCACCTGAATAGTATATTAACGAAGACAACCCACTGGCATAGGGGTACTATGCCAGCAGGTTGGAATATAGGGATTAGAGACCTAACTGCTCCTTCTTCCAAGCCTCATCGTGGTAAACGTAGAGGTGGAGTTCAGCGAGATACCAGTAGGCAGAGCCACCACCATTGTTGATATTTGTACCGTTCTTACGCTGTGTAGGCTCAAAACGGATGTGGGTGATAGTTGCACCATTCGTCTTCGTATAAGAAAGCGGCTCGCTCACTGCATTGGCAGAACGATAAGTTGCGTGAGTTGATACAGGTGTAGCAGCTGTGATAACATCAGCAGAAGCATAGATGTTAACCTTCTTAGGGTTACGATCATTGCTTGTCACCTTATTCTCATCGAATGCAAGGTAGAACGTACCATTGATACCCTCATTCAGTGTAATGTCAATGTGTGGACGTGGGTCACTTGTGCTACCGTTACTCTTCGTCTGGAAGTAGGTTGTCTTGTTTCCATCAACCGCAGAACCAATCTCATGACCAGGCTGCATAGAGTTAGCAGAAAGCATTGCAGCAGTGAGTGGAATCTCAACAGACTCTGACCACTCGTTAGCCTGAGCTGTTGCTGTTGCAGGATCATTCGTATTCTTACCTCTGAGACCCTGTGTTGTCACTGTGATAGTGTAGTCGCCTGCAAAGTTGAAGACATCATTGAGAACACAAGATGTCTCAGTTGCAGGAACCTCCTTCACTGACTCAGGAACGCCTGCCATATTACTCTTTGCTCTGATGATAACCTTCTCATAGTTCACCTCATCTGGCGCCTTCCATGTTACGTTGAACTGACCCTTACCAGGAGTTACAGTCAAGTCGTTCACACCAGTAGGAACAATATCTTGGAAAGCCTGCTGTGTCACGTGGATAGTAAATGGCTGTGCACTTCCATTAGAAGGCTTGCAAACCACATCGCAAGAACGAGGATTGTCAGTAGTATTGAGGGTTGCCGTAAAGACAGCCTCAGAACCAGCAATAAACTTCTTAGTTGTTGACAACCATGTCTTAGCATCCTCTGGGATGATAATCTCATAGTTACCATCAACAGCTGTACGCTGGAATGGTACACGATACGTACGACCAAGGTCAATCATCTCAACCGTAGCCTGTTTTGTCTCGACAGGATAGATAGGGCGAACCTTGTAACCCTTAGCAGACTGCTCAATCACATACTCGATAGAGGCATCCCAGTTGTCAGAACTCTTCAGACGTACTGTACAGTAGCGTGTCTCTGAAGTTGTGTTAGGGATCCATATCGAAGTGGAGCTTAACGATACCATTCTCTTTCACAGTCTTGCTCGCATCCAAACGAACGAAAGACACTGTGTCAGGAACAATGATATGATCGAGATTGAGGTTGGTCTCAACAGGTACGTCGATACTTGTCACCTTACTCTCAAGGAGAGAATAGAAGGTACCCTCACGATTGAAGAATGGATTCTGCTCAGGAATACGGAGTACACTCTCAAAGCCCATCTGTGATACCTTGATTTCATAAGACGCACGCTCACCATGAGAGATAGTAACCTTAGCCTCACGAGCCTTGAAACCATCGTAAGCTGGTGCCTTAACTGTTACGCCCTTACCATCGGCATTCTTGGTAACAGTGAGCCAATCAGCATTGCTCTCAGCCTTCCACTCATCGAGCGCAACATTCGTCTCGACAGCAATCTGCTGCTCGCCACCCTCCTTATTGAATGCAATCATTCGCTGAGAAGAATGAGGAACCTCAAGTTCCTTACCAGTAAAATCTGTGTCATAGTCAGTTGCACATGATGCGAGACCTAATGTTCCCACAAACAGCACTGACAATATGAATAGGAAATTAATCTTCAGTTTCATTATTCGTAATTGTTTATACGTTAAAGTTTATCTGCTCTTGGGTTATACTGATAGCGCAGCTTAGACAACACTTCCTTCCATGGACCAGCCTTCCATGTACCATCGTTCTGCTTAGCATTCTTCATCACACGGTAACGATAGTGGAGGCGGAACTCCTTGAAATAGGTTGGATTGGTTGATGCACTACCACCTAACTCATTGAGCAAGAATGTATTGTTATACTCACCAACAGGAGTAAGCATCTCTACCTCGAGTGAATCCTGCTTGAAAGGCTTCAGTGTTACGTTGTAAGCAGAAGGGTTAGTAACCGTCTTTGAACCGATAGTAGCAACGATACTCTTCACGTTGATGTCGTGCAAAGCCTTTGTATAGTCGTCCCACTTCTCGTCACCTGCAAGGAAACGAACTGCGTTAGCCGCTACTGGGAATGCACGAACAGTATTGGTAGGACGAGTGGTTGACTTTGTCTCAACGTTAGTTACCTGAGAAGAAACTAACTGGTAGTTCCAATTCTCAGCTGTTGAGCCATACTCATTCTTCCATGTTACCTTAATCAACACATGATCTAACTTTCCTCCTAACTTATTATTGTCAGTTGCGATCTCACTTGCATCGTGACTGGTAATCTTATAGTTAAGGAAGTAAGTACTGTCTGGAGACAACTTACCAAGATTCTTCAACTTGATATCAAAGAGACACTTGTTTGAGCCAGAAGGGATAGTAGCCGTCATAGCAGGGTCCTCATAGCAGTCAGTTGGGAGAAGGCGCGCAAACTTAGTGCTGTCAATATCGAAGTTTGATTTGTTATAAGCATTGAAGAGTGAGTCATCATGGGCAATCGTCACGTGATAGTCACGGTCAGCCATCTGCGAACCACTCAGATTTGCTACCAACTGTACAGAAGCCGTACCGTTCTCCACGGCAGAAAGTTCTACCGTGGTGCGGTCGTAGATACGGTTAGTACCAGCCATCAATCCTACCTTATGAGGATAGAAGTTCTGCTCAAAGTCATAATTATTACATGATGACAATGCTACAGCAGCTAAGGCACATCCTAATATATACTTGTATTTTTTCATAAATAGTTACAATATTAACGTTATTAACGATCCCAACCTGGGTTCTGATCCATCTTAGGACTCTTCAACAACTCACGATGCATGAGTGGAAGGAATACCATACGTGGGAGAGCCTTACGGTCGCGGATATTCTGTTCGTTGATAGTTACGAGGTTGAAGAATGGACCATCGTTGTTACCTTTCTTCTCGCTGTAAACATCGAGACCACGCCAGTTAGAACTGTTAGCATCCTCGGTGAAGTAAGTACCCCAACGACGTGTGTCGAAGTAACGGTGACCCTCATTGAAGAGCTCAACCTGACGTTCGTTCTTGATAACCTCATCGAAAGCATTCTCAGAGCTGAGTGTTGCAGCTTCAACACCTGGGAGACCAACACGATAACGAATCATATTGAAGTAACGTGCCATAGCAGCCTCATCACGAGTTACAGCAACATCAACAAGTCTACCATTTACATCCCATGTCTTCACAGTCTCTGAACCTTGAACGTGGTTAGCTGCCTCACAGTACAGCAACAAGATTTCAGCATAACGGATGATTGGGAATGGCTTAGGAATAACAGATGCACCATCCTTACCATGCCAAGAGTCATCTGGGTGGATGTACTTGAATGGCACGTAACCACTGATACAGTAGTCGTTAGGGTTGTTACCAGCTGCGTTCTTACCAGCCTTAGAATCATCAATAGAGTACCAGAAGGTCTGGTTGTTATAACTACCATCTGTGGTAGAGTTCATCTTCCAGATACGACCAGGGAAGCCGATACTTGCATAGAAACGAGCTGAACGGTTCGTGTAAGCCAATGGTGTACCGTTTGCCATATCACAATCACCGATAGACTTCTTCTGGTTTACATGCTTGGTCAAGTCAGCCTCATAGAGTGGAGACTCTGCTGGCTTCTTACCATCCTTCATCAAGAAGCAATCAATCACACGCTGTGGAACTGACATACCACCCCATCCACCATAGTTCACTGGGAATGAGTGATGGGTATACTCCATTACAGGACCTGAGTACTCATCAGCCCAGATAAACTCTCTGTTTACCTTTGCTGTACCCTCACCATTGAACATATCAGCAAATGAGTGATATGGGTCGATACCACCAGCACCATCAGGGAACTTCGCTGTTGGAACAGATGCGTCAAGTGGATATGGATTATCCTTATCAGCATCAACCGTGTAAAGCGTATAGTAGTTGAGGTCGATAACCTGCTTAGCTGCAGCTGCGGCAACAGCCCAACGCTTTGCATCATAATCCTGATTTACATAATACTTGCCATCGCTCTTACGCTTCCACTCACCAAAGCAACGCTTAGCATAAGTGCCGCCATTGAAGGTTGGTGAAGCCTGAATAAGACGAAGACGTGCGATAAGTGCAAGTGCTGTACCCCTTGTTGGACGACCGAAGTAAGCAGTTGACTGCTCGCTTGGACGCTTCAATGCTGGGAGTGACTGTGCGAACTCGTTACAGATATAGTCGATAGACTCGTCCATTGTTGCACGTTCGCGGTCATAGTAATCAGCCTTTTCACTGGTTGAGATAACCTCATCATTCACAATCAGACAAGGACCCCAGTTCTGCAACAATACGTAGTAAGCATAACCACGAATGAAGTGAACCATTCCCTTATAGTCTGCCTTGTCATTGGTAGACATATCACCAATCTTATCAACATTTGCCAACATACGGTTACAACGGTTGATGATCTTATACATCTGGTACCAATAACCCCAGTTAGGAACGTTCTCTGCATTTACATTACCAACTGTGAACTTTGCACCCCAGAACTCGTTAGTCTGCCAGCGTACACAAATCTCGTCTGACGCTGTCTCACCCGGAGTCCATGAGTTACCCCAGATATTACCAGCTGATGGGAACATCGTTGGAGTAGCAAAGAGGTAGCCATTTGCATTCTGGGCAGAGTGGAAGACAGAGTCCTCCTTGAAGATAGCATTAAAGTTGTCGTCCTGATCCAGGAAGTTACATGATGTAAATGTCATGCCTGAGAACAGAGCTGCAACAGCGCCCAAAGCTAAAATATGTTTTTTCATTATTACAATCTAATTAAGAGGTGGAACCTTTAGAATCTAAAGTACATCTGCAATGAATAGGTGGTTGGGATTGGATAAGCCGCACCATTAAACCAAGCCTGCTCTGGATCGAAGTACTTCGCGCTGTCGATAGTGAAGAGGTTGTTGATAACGAAGTCACACTCTAATGCACTAAGACCAGCTGCACGCAGCCATTTACGATGACGGAAGACGTAACGGAAGTTCAACTCCTGGAAACGGAGGAATGAACCATTCTGCTTCCAGAAGGTAGAAAGCTGTGAGTTGTTGGCATTTGAACCGTAAGAGAGACGTGGGAACATTGCGTTAGGATTCTCTGTTGATGGGTCACCAGAGTACCATGATGGAATCCAACGATTCTTTGGATTGTTCACCATCTTCAATACGTTACCCATCTCACCATTGTAGAATGGAATCCAACCTGCATCGTAACCCATACCTACACGGTAGTAGTTTACACCTGTATTCCCCTTGAAGAGCATGCTTACTGTGAAGTCCTTATAGTTGAACTCACCACCAATACCGAACATTACACGAGGAACATTGTTACCATATGACAATGGCACGCGGTCGTCCTTATTGATAACACCATCACCATTCACGTCACGATACTTGATATCACCAGGACGAACAACGCCGAAGGCTGCTGTCTGGTCTGCGCTCTGACGAATATCAGCCTCATCCTTGAAGAGACCTTCAGAGATGTAACCACGCAATACGCCGTAAGGCATACCAGTCACGCTCTGATAATCGTAAGCAAGCTTATTCTCCTCGAAGTAGTCAACAATATTCTGTGACCATGTGTAGTTGGCACGAACAGTAAAGTTCATATCCTTGTTAATCTTGTGGAAATAAGAGATGTTACCATCTGAACCGAATGAGTGCATACGACCCACGTTAGACTTAGGATAAGTTACCATACCAGCATACTCTGGCAATGTAACACGGTCTTGGAAGATATGATCGCGTGTATCACGGAACACATCAATAGTCAATTTGATAGCATCGTTGAAGAAGTTAGCATCGATACCGACGTTCAACTTCTTAGCAACTTCCACTTCAAATTATCAGCACCTGTCTGCTTCTCAACGATACCTGATCCGATTTATAACCCCACGTCGTAGCAGCGTGGTTGTTGATAATGGTCAAGTATGGGAAACGAGTGTTTGCAATATTATCGTTACCAGCAAGACCATAAGAACCACGAATCTTAAAGAAGTTTACGAAAGGAAGGTGCTTCTGTACCCACTTGTATGAAGTTGGAGCCCAACCCACAGCGATTGATGGGAAGAAACCGAAACGCTGACCCTTTGGGAAGAGGTCAGAACCTGTGTAACCGAAGTTCGCATCTACAAAATAAGTAGAGTTATAACCCCATGACAAACGACCTGATACATTCTGACGACGCTTAGGGATAGCTGCGATACCGAGTGCATCACCATTGCCCCACTCTGAGCCCTTTGTGTCTTCCATGTAATAGAAGAGGAGTGCACCGAGGTTATGAGCACCGAAGCTTGTGTTATAGTCTAACTTAGCCTCCATGTAGTACTTTCTCCAAGATTCGTTGTCTGAAGAGTAAAACATATCCTGCTGCTTAGAACGCAAGGTCTTGATAAGGTCACCTGTTGATGTACGACCTGTTGCACGATAGTAGTCTGGCCTAACGAAACGACGCTCACTGAAACCTGATGTGCGGTCATTAACAGCCTGAACAGAACCCACGAGCCCCTTGAGAATACCACCAAAGCGGTGTGTGAACTTCAAAGGTAATCATATTACGACTATAATCAGATGACTTGTAACCCTGATAGTTGAGGGCTGCAAATGGAGAGATAAGGTCGCTCTGACCGTAGGTTGGCAATGTTCCGTCAGCGTAAGTAACAGGGAACATCAATGGATTCAGCTGGAGTACATCCTCCCACACTTGGTTGGTATTCTTACCACCCGGAGTTGTATAGTTAGAGATGTTACCATCCACACCGAAGTAAAGCTCTGAACGCTTTGTCAGGTTCATGTTGATGTTTGCACGATAAGTCAACTGGTCGTAAGACAATGGACGGTGAAACTGGTTCTCCTTCTGCTTATAGGCAGCACCTTCGTGACGATAACCTACAGAAACGAAGTACTGTGCAACATCACCACCACCACGCGCACTTGCATAGTAGTTCTCCTGCAAAGAGGTCTTCTTCATAATCTCGTCAATCCAGTTTACGTTTGGATAAAGCTCTGGGTCGAGATTGTTCTTGATGATATCCAACTGAATTGGCGTATAGAGGTCGGCCTCTCCTGACATTGCACGTGCCTCATTAGCAAGTCTTGCATAGTCGTAAGATGAGAGATACTCAGGCAGACGCTCGATGCAGCGACAACCTTCACTGTCGCACGAGCTGTAACCTGAATCTTCTCCTTAGAACCGCGCTTGGTAGTAACCAATACAACACCGTTAGCACCACGCACACCGTAAACAGCTGTTGCGGCAGCATCCTTTAATACAGAGATGCTCTCAACGTCGTCTACATCAATATCGCTGAGGCGACCCTCAATACCATCGATGAGGACCAATGCACCAGCTCCAGCACCGAAGGTCGATACGCCACGTACCCAGAAGTTGGATAGGTTCTGACCTGGCTCTCCAGAAGTCTGCATGGTGATAACACCAGGCATACGACCACCAATCATATTCACGAGTGAGGGTTCCTGGCGTACGCAACTCATCCATATTAATAGTAGATACAGCACCTACCACTGACACCTTCTTCTGAGAAACAAGACCTGTCACGACTACTTCGTCGATGGCATTGGTCTTTGCAACCTTGAACTTCACTGAGAGTGAAGGCTCATCCTTGAGGATAGTACGCTGTACGGTCTCCATACCAACGTATTCGAACAAGAGTGTAGCACCCGGCTTTACCTTGATAGCGAACTTACCATCCAAGTCGGAAACGGTTCCAACACCCGGTTCGTTCTTAACACGAACGGTAGCACCAATACATGGCTCACCCGTATCATCATAGACGATACCTGCTACCGAGAACTGCTTTGCAGTACTATTATCTTGTGAATAGGCTTGAAGTCCATAAGTCAAAAGGGCAACCATAAGACACAAGACATATAATGTTCTTCTCATATATATCTATGTTTGTAGTATTATTAGGCTAATAGCTATTTAATTGACAATTCTCGTATCACCTGATTCTTCGAATCGGCGACATAAACCGTACTTCCATCGGCACTCACGGCGACGCCCGTCGGCCAATTGAACTTGGCTAACTCAACACCACCATCTTGGAAACCTGCACTCTGTGGTACACCAATCGGTGTGGTTACACGTGCATTCTTACCTAACGTTGTGTCAATCATACGGATACAGTGGTTACCTGAGTCGGCAATATAGAGCTTACCGTCCTTGGTAAAGGTCATCTGACGTGGATAGCAGAACTTGGCATTCTTCAATGCTCCGTCTTCCCATCCCTTACCTTCAGTTACGTTTACTGTACCGAAAGAAGAAATACCTGCGTATGGCTCACCTGCGTAAGTCAGAGAGTCCTTGTCTGACAACTGGTCTACATCAACATACCAAATCTGGTGTGCATCACTGAAAGAGATAAACAAACGGTTAGGCTGTGTAGGGCTGAAAGTACAGAAAGCATCTGAACCACTATTCTTGGGACCATCCTTACGCAATGCGCTTCAAGAGCAATTCTGCCTTACGTGTCTTAGGATTGATACGAATAAGCTGACCCTTAAACATCACAGAGTAAATCATCTGGTCGTTCTTATTAATCACGAAGCAAAACTTCCAGTTGCTTTCGTCAAGGTTTGCATAACCATTAGGATTGATGAACTGCTGCTTATGAACGGCATAGCCCTGATCCTTCAACAGACTGTAATACGCACGTCCGCTATCGTCTGGCACATATACACCCCTCATAACCATCAAGTGTTGAATAAGCTGGTGCATTGATTTTTCTTTTGTATTACTATTCACCTGAAGAATTGACAACTGATCTCTCTCAAGTCAGCTTTTAACACCATACCACCGACATTATCATTCTTCTCATTGCGACATTCGATAAAAGCACTACTTCCATTCTCATTAAAGTAGTCATCAAATCTGTGCTGTACAATAAAGATATTGTTATCATTGTCAACACAAAGGTAACCCGGAGCTGAAAGGTTTGATGTCAACAGCTTGTCTATCTTTGTAGCATGAGCATCACTTGTCTGTGTTCCAACAATTGTTGTAACAGCAGTCTGTGTGATGTACTTAAAGTCGCGGTCGCCAGCACCCTTAATGGTGTCAGTACCGTTCGCACGTGTCACCTCAAGTTTGATATTACGTTTGTAAGTCAAACCTGCTGGCACATAGCAATAAAGCTTATCGCCATTTGACGACACAAGTCCACCACGATGACGCTTGCCATCCTCATCAACATACCAAAGTGCAAGACCTGTGGTATCATTACCAAAGTTCTTACCCGTGATAATCATTGGAGTAGCAATACCACCACTGTCGGGATAAAAGTCACTAATGACAATTGGCTGTGAAGGGTCAAAAGCTGCACCAGCTGTGCCTCCTACCTCTTTATCAGAGCAGGAAACCCATGCGAGCGAACCCATAAGAACCATCCACAAATAAGATTTGAAAAGTCTCTTCATAGAAACGGTTTAGTTAAATTGATTATGGTTTTTAATTAAATTTTATTCTTTAGGTAAATCGTCAGTACACCCTCTTAGGGACTGACAAATTTAGAAAATAATTTTATATTATGTACTCAATACAATTATTTATTAACTATTTTTAAAGGTTAAAATGTTAAATGCGCTGAAACTTGTAAAAGAAAGAGGATTTCAATAATAAAAACATAAACGAAAACAAACGGCCTCACTCCCCAACCCCTCTCCTACAGAGAGGGGGCGACTCACCCGACCCCTCCCCATAGGGAGGGTAGAATGCTTGATATCCCCATTGATTAGGAAAGTTTTTAAGTTATCTCCAAACAATTGTTTCCTACATCCCCTCCTTTGGAGGGCTGGGAGGGAGGTTTCAGGATATCGCGCATTAAATCCCAATCACCCCATGCAATAATAATATTTTTGTCCATTATTTTCAACCCTCCATTCTCAATCTACGCTCATTACGGTTTGAAAAGGGCGTTAATTGGACTTCAAAAGGGCGTTAATTGAAGCCTAAGTAACGCCCTTTTTGAAGTCTAATCTTACATCTTTTCTTGCACAATATTATAATAAACTGAACTACAGATAGTTACAGAAGCAAAAGAATAAAAGCTTTATTTGTGTTTTTAAAGGACTAACAACAGAAAATTATGTAAAGATAATTCAGAATCTTAAAACTTTTCAAGTCCATCAAGACCTGGCATACTTGTTACTCCTCTATCTTAAACAGTTTTCTATGTTGTGACAGTTTAAGTACGATGTTTTCCTCCTTTTTTAATTCGTCAGGCAGCTTGTCATAAAGAATTGCAACTACATATTGGATATCAACATGGTCGTTTGCCAATGCTCCAATATGCGATAGTTGATTATCATGCACAAGTTCTTTTTGGTCATTCAAGATGAAATGCAGACAAGGAATCTTTTCATCATCAGCAAACATGATATAGGCCATATCGAAGCAAGCTATCTCTCCTTGTTTCTTTCCAGTACTGAAGTTATCCGTCGCAAAAGGGGCAAACTTGTAAGTATTCTTACCTTCCTTGTTTTTTACCAGACTGTATTCTATCGCATAGCTTTCGCCATAGATGCGTTTAGAAATAGACGAATAATATTGATTGAACTTATCAAGTTGTTTCTGAACCAAGTCTTGTTTGCTTTGTGAGAATAGACCATTATCAATGTCCTTTAATATCTCCTCATTCAAAGCGATTGCCTTGTCAACCTCTTCTATTTGTGTTATTTGCTGCTCTAATGCACCCTTCTCTTGATATTTAAGGTTTAACTGAGCCACAAGTTCATCAAGTGCTTCGATAGTAGCAGACTGTTGTAGTCTCTCTGCTAACAGTCGTTCCTGTTGACGTAAGGCCGAGATATCGGTGTTACAAGCAGAGATAGATTGCTTTAACTGCGGTAATTCCGCTGAAAGGAAGTTTGCTTTACGTTCAAGCATCTCGTTGTGAAAAGACAGTAAGTCCTCGAATGTATGCTGCAACTTCGGTATCATGGCCGATGCCTGACGATAGATCGAGTTCGAGTTGTTGGGTGTCAATATCCGACTTTTTGGCTTTTAAGTCTTCAACAGCTTCTTCTATTAAATTATATCTAATTTGTAGAGAACTCTGTTTGACAGCAAGCTCGCTAAGCGAACCTTTGACTTTGTTGAGTTCTTTTAAGTCTTTCTCAAAGTCTGGATTAAGGTGTAGTTCCTCTTTCTTCGTGTTTAGTTCAATAATCTCACCTTCAACAAGAGCCAATTTGGAGCGTAGTGCACTTTTGCTTGCAGTCTTTTCAAGTCGACGTTTATATTTATAATCTGTAGCAAGCTTCTTACTAATCTCTTGTCTACGGTCGCCATCATCAAAGTTACAGCCAAACATATACAGATGTAGTGTTTCATACTCTACATCTGAAGTGTATCGGTTCAATGTTCTAAGCGTATTTGTAAGGCGATTGTCATCATATCTAAAGTTGTGAGAGATGATTTGTCGGAAAGACGGTTTCGATGTTTCGATACCCCAGATAGCCTTTTCAAGTTCGGTCTCAAAGTCTTTCTTTTCTATCTTTTTGCCGTTAATCTCTAATACAGAACGTTTCCCTGAAAGGAAGTTACGCTTTACTATAATATTCTTAGCATTATCCGTAAATTCATCTGTCAGGCAAAGAGTAATTAACACCTCAGTTTCCATGAGAAATTCTTTCACTTCTTTATTTACGACTTTAGGCCCCTCTGTTGAAGTGTAAATCTTATTTCCTTCCATACCAAAGCAGAAGTCAATGAGTCGCAACACAGTTGTCTTACCCACATTGTTGCCCGTTTCCTCACTATCAGTGGGAAGTTCATCAACAATGAGGTTTAACCCTTGATGGAAATCTATATGTCGGATTAAACCATGAATATTCTCTATTCGTAAGTATCTTAGGAACATAATATAACCTCCTCATTCTGAATAACAACACTATCAATCAAATAAAGCCAATCTAAACACAGTAAGAAAAGAGGGAAAGAGATAGTTTTACTCTTATTAACCTCAAAGAACAAGTTGGTCAAAGAGATACGACGTTCCCTCTGAACAACTTGTAAGACAATCGCACCATTGTAGTAGATGCTGTCTTCTGGAGCTATGTTATCAGGTAAAAGCATACTATTCAGGTTTCTTGAAAATCTTACATTTGACAAAAGCGTCTACCAAAACTATCTTTATATTTACTTGGAGTTCTTCGCGAGTCAACGACTCATTATATTCGTAGTCTTTATTAACTATGTCATACACAGATTCTAATAGCTTATCAAACAAGGCGTCGCCTGTTAATTCTGAAGCTAAGTTAAGATACAAATCATGCAATGATGAAAGAACTGCAAAGCTCTTGTTTACACCCTGTTCATCATACGCTCTATAAATCTTATCAACCAATAAGCTGAAAACGGTATATTTTGAAATAATATGCCGCCACCTTTTTAAGCTATTGAAATCTATCTTTGGCTCAAGATCAAAGGACTTTGTATCTGGATTTACAGCTATTTCAGCGAGCGGTTCATCGGCAAGACGATTAATAACGTATGTAATAACCGAAGGACGTCGCTCATCGGCTGTAGCAGGTAAGATACTTTCTTCAAGGTATGATGCCAATTTTCTTATGGTATCAATATCCTTGGCTAAAACATCTCTTAATATCCGTTTGTCGTCATAACAATCTGTTTCAGCATTAAAACTAATGCCTTCAGGGACATTGAAATGATGTTTTTTTAGATGAGAAACTTCCTTTGATATGCAGACAAACTTAAATGTATAGCCATCGTATTTAGGTAGCTCTATCTTATCCAAAGAGGTTTGAACCTTTGTTTTACTATTGTCAGAAGATACCTGAATGATAGTTTTAGAAGAACAGTCAATCAAGTCTATGGCTTTAATATTTTGTTTTATTAAGTTCGCATTCTGAAGTTCAAGCCCATAGGTAATGTTCAGAATCTCCTTAAAAACATCTTCTAATAGAACATTGGAATCATGTAGATTCATCGAACCACTCAATCTAACTTCAGATGAAAGGTACGATAATCTTGATGTTATGATGCTTGTAAGACGTTTCAGTTCCATAGGTTTTTCACTTGATTGGCCCAATTCTATGTTGCAAAAATACTCATTATTTTACTGATTAACCAAATTTTTCCATGAAATGCTTATGTATAATGGGTCCCTTTATGAGGTGTGCTCAGTGAGTGGAAGACGCTTTAATGTGACGAAAAATCACTACATATTACCGTCTAAATCCCCCCTTAAAATCACAAAAAAAGACATCTAAAAAGCGACTCTGTAACCAACAGATAGTCAAGTGGTTATAAAGTAGCAAAGTAAAAGGTGCTTAATTGAACTCGAAAAGGGCGTTAGTAAGGGTCCAAAAGGGCGTCTTTAAAGAGCCTAAAGGGCATTAATTGAAAGCCAATTAACGCCCTTCTGAATGATAACGAACAAGTGGACAAGTTGCTTGTTAACTCCTCTACTCGTCAACTTGTTCACCCGTCAACTTACCATGTTACTTTGTCTTTCTTCGCAAGCAACTTGTCTACTCGTCAACTTATTCACTCGTCAACTTACCATACAAGCAACTTGTTTACTCGTCAACTTGTCTACTTGTTAACTTCTCTACCAATCACTTCACGAGCATCTTCTTGCCATTACGGATAACAACACCCTTATGACTCTTGCTAACTGTCTTGCCTGAGAGATCGTAAGTGGTAGCTGATTCATTCTGGAAGATAAGGGCGTTGATACCTGTAGAAGTCTTCTTAACCTCTGTAGGAACGAAGGTAGAGCCAGCATCCTTACCACCTGTCCAGTAAGCGAGGTTGCCGTCAGCACGATAGTTCAAGCCGAAGCCCTCTGGATTACAGATATAGAAACCTTCATCATCATTTGGACTTATTGTCACAGTCCAGTCGCTGGTGTAGCCTGCAGGTAGGTTGTCAGCAGGCAGAAGGGTAGCGTAAGTGTTACCGCCAGCCTTAGCAGAGCCCTTTGGAGAAGCCGATGCGAGGACCATTGTAGGACCCATTGCCTTGTTGATGAGGCGGAAACCGCTGTAAGGATTACCTGTCAATGCCCAAAGAGCATAATCAGTAGTGATGTAAGTCTCGTCAATGAAGTAAACGTTAGGTGTATAGTTTCCCGACGAAACCCATCTTGGCTGGTTGCTTACCTTGAGGTTATACCAAGTAGTATCGGCTGGTGTAGCCACCTTCATTGGCGCTGTCCATGTAGCGTTAATACGTACTGTAGCTGGAAGACTTGTGATGGTTTGCTTGTCAGCTGTCAGTTCAACGTAGTCTCTGCTAAGTCCCTCAGGAATCGTCACAGCACCTGTCTTCGCACCATTGACAACGGTTGAATATACAAACTCATTGTTGAAGTAAACCTCGTAGGTCAAAAGCTGTCTTCGCATCAATGAAGATACCCTCAAGTGAAACGTCACCATCAATCATCTCAGCAGGGAGGGTGAAGGTTCCATCAGCATTGAAACGCTCGCGTGGAATCAGCTCATCAACATACTGATAGGTGCCATGGCTGAGGCTGTCGCCAGTGAGGTTGTAGCCGTGGCGCACCTTCAGACCGCTGAAGTTAAAGCCATGTTCAGGCTTCATCTTGATAGTGTAAGGCTTACCGAATGGGATAGAGATACCGTTCAGCTCAGTACCATCTTCTGCAACAACCTTACCATTGAGTGCACCTTGGTAAATCTTCACATTGTCGCCATGAACATTCAGGCGCACATCGATGGCACCACCGCCATTGTTAAGGATATGGTTGTTGTTCTCGATGCTACCTCCTGCGTCTGCAGAGTTCCAATCCACTTTGTAACGCATACGGTAGAAACCGTGCTGAAGGTCGCTTGGAAGGGTAAATTCAGGCATAACGAGGGTGTTACGACCATTACCAGAAATCTCTGTTCCTGCGCTGTTGTAGCCAGAGTTTTTATCCTCTCCATCGAGGAAAGAGTAAGCCAACAGCTCGTTACCAGTGTTTGGAACAATCTGACCGCCCTCTACCTTTGGCTCAAAACGGCCGTTGTTGTTCAAGTCAAGATAAACATAGCTGTGCATCCATACACCCTTGTACTGAACAGCTGGGTTGAGTGTCTCGCCCGGTTTAGCCAAGAACGACTGCTTGCTGAGGTAGGTGTAAGCTGGAGTTGATGTGGTAATGTCGCTATAGAGGTTGAATGTCTGGTCGCCAAGGCTGATACCCTTGAGTCCACGATCACTACGTGAGCACTTCGCATCCTTGCTATAATTCATCGGATAGTCCTCACGATTGGTTGTTGTGAAAGCCTCGTTGTTTACGACGATATTGTCGATATAGGCAAGGAAATCATCTTTCATACCGTTGGTGTCCTCACAATCGACAACAACTACAAGACTATGGATTTCGATGCCACCTGCTCCCTTAACTGGGAAAACGGCATCTACCCATTTGTTTGGCTCAACCTCTCGTGTTGAAAGCTCCCAGAACTGCTCTGTGTCAACGCTCTGACCCTTACGATCCGTACGCTTTCCGAGTCCGATAAGCATCGTACGACCTGCCTTTGGCTTGTGAATCATCACGTGTACGTACTTTGTTTCTTTGGTCAAAGCGAATGGCTGCTTAAGATCGATGCGTGCACCGAAAGTGTTTGAGCCAAAGCGTGAACGCTGGAAGCCCAACACATTGTCAGAAGCGTTTGGTGTAGCCTTCAGTATTTCGTCGTAGTTTTTATCGATATTGCTTACTACTTGACGTTTCCTTCCAATACAGCAGCTTGCTTGTTTTGGCTACGGAAAGGCGACTTCAGCCAAGTGTCGTAGACACCCTAACGCCTTATAGTTCTGATTTTCAAAATCTATTCTAACCTCTTCTGTGGTTTGTGCATGGAGTAAAGAGGTGCAGAACAACAAACCACAGGTAGCTAATATATTCTTTTTCATATTGTTTCTCAAGTCAAACGATTAATAAATTGCAATCTCACTCATTACAGGACAAGCCTTAGCATCCTTGATATGAACGCGGATAGCCTTAGCCTCAAAGCCCGAACCATAGCTGTTTGCGGTACTTCCGTTGAGCGGAATGATACGTTTATAGCCGATAGTGGTTTGCTTTACTTTGTTGGCAAGTGGCTTCCATGTGCTGCCATCAGTGGTATATTCGATTGAGAAACTCTTTACACGCTGTCCAAGTCTTACATACTCCTGCAAGGTTACGTAGCGAACAGTCTGTGGGCTGTTCCATTTGAAAAGTAAGGGTAACATCCTTAACGTCGTCCTCTGCTGCCCAGTAAGTATCTGGATTCTCATCAATGAGGTTGTTAACAACATAGGTACGTGTCGCTCCGTTGGCACGTGTGTTAGTAGCTTCAACGGTAGCAGTCTTGGCAAGATTGGTCTTGAAACGGCTCTTCAACATAGTTCCGAATTCCTTCAGACGATTCACTTGGTTCTGTGGTATTCTTCCACTTCGGTCTGGGGGACAATTCAAGATGAGGGTTGCATTGCGACCAACAGTCTCTAAGTACATCTGGAAGGTGCGTTCTGCCGACATTGGTTCACAACCGGGATGCCAGAACCAACCTTTGTCTGTAAACTTAGCATCGCTTTCGCCAGGGAGCCAGAACCAACCGTTCTCTGTGCCATACATACCATTGCGCTCAGGAGCAAAGCCACGATTCTCATTACACCAGTTGGTTTCGCCTGCCCAACCGTCCTCATTACCAATCCAACGTGCCTCACCACCGACACCCCAAAGGATGATATTAGGGCTGAGCTTATGGATAGAATCGCGGAGGTTAGGTACGTCATAGTAGGTTGCACGGTCAATATTGATCGTCTTATTCTGACCACCATAGTAGCCATTACCACCATTTGCACCATCAAACCACATCTCAAACTGGTCTGAGCCATACTTTGCAAGCTCCGCACACTGCTTCAAGAAGACGTCCTTCACGTAGCTGTCCGTACCGTAAAGACCACTGTTTCGGTCCCAAGGAGATACGTAAAAGCCATATTTCATCTTCAAATCCTGTGCTGCTTTAGCAAAGAGTTCAGCGATATTCACCTGTGCATTAGGGCTTGATGAGTTCGAACTCTTATGATCTGTAGTCTCCGTAGGCCACAAGCAGAAACCATCATGATGCTTCACAACAGCAATACCGCCCGTCATTCCAGCCTCTTTACAGCCTCTAACCACTGTCTTGGGTCTGGCTTTGCTGTCGGAGCAAAAGTATTCACATCTTCATCACCATTACCCCATTCCTTATTGGTATAGGTATTCATACCATAATGGAAGAAGGCATAGAACTCTGTTTGTTGCCATTTCCACTGACGATCAGTGGGTACAGGGAACACTGGACGTGGTTCGTTCTCCGCATTGGGAGCGATTTGCGTCTTAAGGGTCATAACGGTATTGGTCTGAGCAAAACTCGTAGCCGATGCCGTTAGGGCAAGTGCAGTAAGCACACCGTGTAGAAATCGGTTATTCATATTAGGTTTTTTAGTTCAGCAGCACTTTAGACGTAGCATTTTATAAATATTTGATTGACAATGTTTAGTTTAGGTTTTTTGTCATTGCAAGCAACCTGTTAGCCTCTGTGCTGCTATATTGAGGCACCAAGTCGCTCAAAAGATAGTCGCAAATATACAAATTAATTTGGTTATTCGTGTAACTTGGACTATAGTTTTTATTTTTAGTGGGCATAAAAATCACGACGAATCATGAGTTGATTCTTCATGTTTTTCTCTTATAATCCCACCTGCTTATTACCACCATAAGACTTCGAAAAATCACTACATATCCTCATCTAAATCCCCTCTCAAAAATCACGAAAAAAAGACATCTAAAAAGCGACTTCGCAACCAGCAGAGAATCAAGTGGTTATAAAGTAGCAAAGTAAAAGGTGCTTAATTGGACTTCTAAAGGGCGTTAGTAAGGGGCTTAAAGGGCGTCTTTAAGAAGCCAATTGGGCGTTAATTAGCCCCTTAATGAGCATCACTTGATTTTCAACTAAGTGAAAAAGTCTGACAAAACAGAGCAGAGTAACAAGAGGACAAGTAAATAACGATAAGAGTTGACAAACTAAATAACGTTAAGAGCAGACCAACTTAATAACGTTACGAGTAGACAAGATACTTGTAATTACACAAATAACTCCTCTACTCGTTCACTTGTTAACTAACCACAAGGGGTATCCCAGCATTTCACGCCCCTCCCTTTGGGGGAGGGGTTGAAAGTGAGGCTGCTATCTCTCACACATTTCACTCCCTCCCTTTGGGGGAGGGGTAAGGAGGGGCTGGTTTGTTGGTTTGTTGGTTTTGTTTGTGGTTGGTTCTACTTTAACTCCACCTCCCTCAACTCTTTATCCACCAACAAGCCCT
>BNJS01001764.1_pt1 | contig 80702 bp, 101 predicted proteins | sample 8540461 | NCBI WGS metagenome assembly BNJS01 (sample SAMD00202454, study PRJDB9452) | human saliva metagenome | isolation source: human saliva | place: Japan
ATAATTTTATTTGAATTCTGCAGTGTTAACGCGAACTCCAGGACCCATAGTTGTAGTTACAGCTACAGATTTGAAGTAAGTTCCTTTAGCAGCAGCTGGTTTAGCTTTAGCTAAAGCGTCTTGAACAGCGTTGAAGTTTTCAACTAAGTCTTCAGTTGAGAATGAAACTTTACCGATTGGAGTGTGAACAACACCAGCTTTTTCAGCACGGTATTCAACTTTACCAGCTTTGATTTCATTAACTGCTTTAGTAACGTCCATAGTTACAGTACCAGTTTTAGGGTTTGGCATTAATCCTTTAGGTCCTAATACACGACCGATTTTACCAACTTCTCCCATCATGTCTGGAGTAGCTACGATTACGTCAAAATCAAACCAACCTTGTTGGATTTTAGTGATGTATTCACCTTGTCCTACGTAGTCAGCTCCTGCTGCTTCAGCTTCTGCTGCTTTATCACCTTTAGCAAAAACTAAAACTTTTGCAGTTTTACCAGTTCCTTTAGGAAGAACTACTGCTCCACGAACTTGTTGATCGTTTTTACGAGTGTCAACTCCTAAACGGAATGCAACTTCTACAGTTGCGTCAAATTTTACTGTACTTGTTTTTTTAGCTAATTCGATTGCTTCTACTACAGAGTATAGACTAGAAGAATCTACTAATTTAGCTGCTTCAAGATATTTTTTACCTTTTTTTGCCATTATAATTATCCTCCTATTCTCCTACTAAGATACCCATACTTCTTGCAGTACCTTCGATCATACGCATAGCTGCTTCTACAGAAGCTGCGTTTAAGTCAGCCATTTTAAGTTCAGCGATTTCTTGAACTTGAGCTTTTGAAACTGTAGCAACTTTGTCACGGTTAGGTACAGAAGATGCTTTTTCAATTTTAGCTGCTTTTTTAAGTAATACTGGTGCAGGTGGTGTTTTAGTAATGAAAGTAAATGAACGGTCTTCATATACTGAGATTACTACTGGAATGATTAATCCTGCTTGGTCTTGTGTACGAGCATTGAATTCTTTACAGAATCCCATGATGTTTACACCAGCTTGACCTAACGCTGGACCAACTGGTGGAGCTGGGTTAGCTTTACCTGCTGGTACTTGTAATTTAACAACTTTTATAACTTTTTTAGCCACGATAAAACCTCCTATATATTTTTCGTGATGTGGTCATTTGAACGACTTGAAATTTTTCGTTCTCCCACTCAATCAAGTTTTGTATTTTTACATACTTGATTATAATACCATAGCATATATGGAATTGCAAGTATTTTATTGAGTTTTTTTAAAAAAAATTCAATTTTTATAATCAAGTGCAAAAATATTTCTACTTAGTTATTGAGTAGATAGTAAAATAATACAACTAAGTCTATAATTTATTCAAGTGATAACTATAAAAATATTTATATAAGATATTCAGAAGTGTTCAAGTTAATAATTTATATATTATATAGAAGAAAAAAAGATTATAGTATACGAGGTTTTCCCTAAGTGAACTATTGACTTTTTTTTACTATAGGTAGTGTAGAATTGTAGTTATGGTATGTGATAAATTGTTAATGTTTTAAAATATTGACAATAATGCAATATCATAATAAAAAAATTTTTTTCAAAATAGAAAGAGGTTGCAAGATGATTTATGGAATAATCAGTGTTGCAGCTTTACTTGTTGGACTTTTATTTGGATATATCATTTCAAAAAAATTCTATTCAAAAAAAATTAGAATTATCTAAGCAAGATGCCGAACATATTATTGGTGAAGCAAGAAAAGAAGCTAGATATATAGTAGAAAAAGAAACTACTATAGCTAAAAAAGAAGCTGAAGAGATAATTAATATTGCTAATAAAGAAGCAGAATTTAAAAAACAAGATATTCAAAGACAAGAAGATAGAATCGTTCAAAAAGAATCTTCATTAGAACGTCAAACAGAACTTCTAAATAAAAAAGATGAACTGTTAAGTTCAAGAGAGATGAAATTGGAAGAAAAATCTCAATTACTTGAAGAAAAAAGTACTGAGGTTAATCAACTTAAGATTCAACAAGAAACAGAGTTGCAAAGAATTGCAAACTTAACAGAAGAACAAGCTCGTGAAGAGATTATGGCCACAGTTGAAACTGATATGGCTAAAGATATGGCAATATATATAAGAAATAAAGAACTAGAGGCGAAAAGCGTTGCTGATAAACGTGCTAAAGAACTTATCGTTCAATCATTACAACGTTTTGCAACAGATGTAGTTAGTGAAACTACAGTATCTGTTGTTGATCTTCCAAGTGATGATATGAAAGGTCGTATTATCGGTCGTGAAGGAAGAAATATTCGTACTTTAGAAACATTAACTGGTGTTGACTTTAATTATTGATGATACTCCAGAAGCAGTTATCCTTTCTGGATATGATCCAATTCGTCGTGAAATTGCTAAAACAGCGATTAAATCACTTATTGATGATGGTCGTATTCACCCTTCAAAAATTGAGGAAGCTGTTGACAAAGCGCGTAAAAATATTGATCAAGTTATTCGAGATGCTGGGGAACAAGCTACATTTGATCTTGGAATCCACAATATGCATCCAGACTTAGTTAAAATCGTTGGTAAGTTAAAATATAGAACAAGTTATGGTCAAAATGGACTACAACACTCTATGGAAGTAGCGTATATCGCTGGACTTATCGCAGCAGAGTTAGACTTAGATGTTGCTACAGCTCGTCGCGCAGGTTTACTACACGATATCGGTAAAGCACTTGATCATGAGATTGAAGGTTCTCACGTTGAAATTGGTGTTGCTTTAGCACTTAAATATAAAGAAAATGCGATTGTTGTTAATGCAATTGCTTCACACCATGGTGATACTGAACCTACAAATCCTATTTCTGTCATTGTTGCCACAGCGGATGCACTTTCTGCATCACGCCCAGGAGCTCGAAGAGAGTCATTAGAAAATTATATTAAACGTCTACAAAAACTTGAAGAAATCGCAAATGAACACAAAGGTGTTGAAAAAACATTCGCTATTCAAGCAGGTCGTGAGATTCGAGTAATCGTAAATCCTGAAGAAGTAGATGATACAAAAACTTACAAAATTGCCAAAGAAGTTAAAAATAAAATCGAAGAAACGATGCAATATCCAGGAAACATTAAAGTTAATGTTATCCGTGAGGTTAGAGCGGTTAAGCTTGCAAGATAATAAATTAAGCGATTGGAATTATCCAGTCGCTTTTTTGTATGCTTAGATGTATATAGATTTTTAAATATATTATTCCTTTTAGATCATATAAAAATTATAATTAATTTTCTCATGTAGTTTTAATAAGAATATGTATAAAAATATATAAAAGAAATCAATTTAATAGTAGAGATGATATAGATTATATATTCTAGTTGAAAAATCTTTATAATTTAAAAAAATAATAAATATGAAACATTTGAAAAATATAAAAATATATATCTATATTTTATGTTAGATATATAATGATGAAATATAGAGTAATTCAGTCAAATAGTAATGAAGTAAGTGAAAATGATATTTAGTTAATAATTTTTTTGATATATATTAAAAATGAAAAATATATAATAAGACGATATTGATACTGTGTTTGTTAATAAATTTTTGTTGTTGTATAATATCTGTAGAATATTATAAGGAGACAAAAGTTATGTCAGAATATATACATACAAAGGCTTATTTAGAGCCTCAAGAATTATATGAATACACTAGTAAAAAGGGTGTGACTAAAGCTTCGGGGAGCTTAAAGTATATGTTGAGTTTAGGTTTCTTAGGTGGTGCTTTTATAGCAGTAGGTTATCTTGCTTATTTAAAAGTTGCAGGATCTATCCCTCATGAGTTTGGAGGATTAGGGAGTTTTATTAGGAGCAGCTGTCTTTCCAATTGGTTTGATTTGTATTTTAGTAGGTGGTGGAGAATTAATAACTAGTAATATGATGGCAGTTACATTAGCATTTTTTAATAAAAAAGTTAGTCTAGGAATGCTGGTGAAAAATTTAATTATTATAACTTTAGCAAATTTAGTAGGAGCTGTTTTTGTAGCGTATTTTTTAGGACATGTGACAGGGACTTACTGAAGGGGCGACATTTGCAAAAACTTTAGCTACTGCTGAGTCAAAAGTTAACTCAACTTTTTGGCAAGGTGTATTTTCAGGTGTTGGGTGTAACTGGTTAGTAGGTATGGGAGCATGGTTATCTTTCTGTGCTAAAGACGTAAGTGGAAAAATAATTGGGACATGGTTTCCAATTATGACATTCGTAGCTGTTGGTTTTCAACACGTTGTAGCCAATATGTTTGTTATACCCAGCAGCAATGTTTGGTGGTGCTAATATTACACTAATGCAGTTTTTTAATAATATGTGTGTAATTTTTTTAGGAAATTTTTTAGGTGGAGCGATATTAGTTGCAGGTTTATATACAATAGCCTATAAAAAAGAATAATTAAAATATTATAATTATAATAACTGTTAGAAAACGTTTTTATTTCTAGATGGTTATTATCTTTTTTGAAAAAAATAATTAATATAGATATATTTGTATACTTTGGATAATAGAGTATATAGAAAGGTTTATTAATTTGTATACATTTTAATGAAATCTGTATTAAAAACAGGGGTTGAAAAAAATATCATTGTTATTGTATAATCTTTTATTGTAGATATAGAAAAAGGTTGTATCTATGTAATTATTATAAATTTTTTTAAGGAGAGTGTTATTATGACAAACACTGTAGAATCTAAAGTATTTTTAGAGCCACAAGAAACTTACGAGTTAACTTGTAAAAAAGGTGTTGCTAAAGCGACTGCAAGCCTTAAATACATGTTAAGTTTAGGATTCTTAGGTGGTGCATTTATCGGGGTAGGTTTCTTAGCTTTACTTCGTGTATCAGGATCAATTCCTAAAGAATTTGGAGGAATTGGTGCATTATTAGGAGCATCTGTTTTCCCAATCGGACTTATTTGTATTTTAGTAGGTGGTGGAGAGTTAGTTACAGGTAATATGATGGCTGTAACTGTTGCATGGTTTAATAAGAAAATTAGTTTTAAACTGTTGGCTAAAAACATGGTTGTTATTACATTTGCAAACCTTGTAGGTTCACTAGTTATTGCTTATTTCTTAGGGCATTTAACTGGATTAACTGGTGGAGCTATTGCAGCTAAAACTATTTCAGCTGGTGAATCAAAAGTATACTTAACATTCTGGCAAGTATTTTTCTCAGCTGTTGGATGTAACTGGTTAGTAGGTATGGCGGTATGGTTAAACTTCGCTGCTAAAGATGTAGGTAGTAAAATGTTCGGTGTATGGTTCCCAATTATGACATTCGTTGCTATTGGATTCCAACACTTGGTTGCGAACATGTTCGCAATCCCAGCTGCTATGTTTGAAGGTGCAAATATCTCAGTTTTACAATTTATCCAAAACATGGGTACTGTATTTTTAGGTAACTTTGTAGGTGCTGTTACATTAGTTTCTGGTCTTTACACATTTGCTTATAAAAAAATAAGAAATAGTTATATAAATACAGATTTGCATTAAAAGTATTAGTAAATATAAAAAGATGAAGTAGAGTTAATTCACTACTTCATCTTTTTTTATTGATATAGTTAGGTTTTACTGTAGATATATGTAAAAGAAAAAAAAAGATTCCAAATCATTAAACTTGGAATCTTTTATTTTTTATATTATTCTTCTACTTTAACAACCCATCCGAATTTATCTTCAACTTTACCAAGTTGGATACCAGTAAGTAGGTTGTAGATTTTTTGAGTCCATTCTCCTGGTTTATCATCTTTGATAAGTTCTAATTTCTTAGTACCATCGAATAATTCACCTACAGGAGCGATTACAGCAGCAGTACCACATAAGAATACTTCTTCAAGTTTTCCATTGTCATATGCTTCATAAACTTCTTCTAGAGATAGTTTTCTTTCTTCAACTTTTTCACCTAATGATTTAAGTAATTCTAATACTGATGCACGAGTGATACCTGGAAGGATAGAACCGTTTAATTCAGGTGTAACGAATGTTCCATCGATTTTGAAGAAGATGTTCATTGCTCCTCCTTCTTCGATGTATTTTTGTTCTACTCCATCAAGCCATAGAGATTGAGAGTAACCAAGTTCTTGAGCTTTCTTTTGACCTTTAAGAGATCCAGCGTAGTTACCTGCAGTTTTAGCGAATCCGAATCCACCACGTACAGCACGTACATATTCGTGTTCTACGAAGATTTTATTTGGTTGAAGACCAGCTTTGAAGTAGCTTCCTGATGGAGATAAGATGATTATAAACTTAACTTCATGGTTAGGGTGTACTCCAAGTGCTTCTTCAGAACCATATAAGAAATGGTCTTACGTATAGTGAAGTACCTTCAGATTTTGGAATCCAGTCTTTATCGATAGAGATTAATTTTTTAAGAGCTGCTAATGCGAACTCTTCATCTAATTGTGGTAAAGCTATACGATCTGATGAATTGTTTAAACGTCTAAAGTTTTGTTCTGGACGGAATAGAACAGCTTCTCCATTTGCGTTATATGCTTTCATTCCTTCGAAAACACTTTGTCCGTAGTGTAACACGTTTAATGCTGGTGATACTGGAATTGGTCCGTAAGGTACGATACGTGGATCATACCATCCTTTGTCTGATGACCAGTCCATAACAAACATGTGATCAGTGAATACTGAACCAAATCCTAATTTATCATCTGGTGTTTTTTCTTTTGGATTTTTAGTAAGTTCTACTCTTATATCATTTACTGTTAGTTTTGTCATATTATATTTCTCCTTTTTATAAACAATTAATTTTTAAAAAAATTTGTTAAAAATTATTATAATACTAATCAAAGTTTTTTTCAATACTTTTCTTTAAATTTTCTGAAATTTTAATTAAAAATATCCGAAATTTACTTATTGAAAAATTTTCTGAAAAATACTATAGAAATTATATGTAAAACATTGTTTGGAATTTTTATTCGATATTACTAATAAGAATTCTATTTTTACTGAAAATATGATACAATATTAGTAGTATTACATTAACAATGTATCTAATATAATAAAAGAAGGAAGATAGATATATGGAAATTAAAAAAACATTAGAAAATAAATTTAACACATCTTTAGCGAATCTTACAGGTTCACCGATAAGAGAATTTGATAGATATGCTTCTTCTATAGAAGGTATTATTAAATTGACATTTAGGGAGAACCAGATTTTGATACTGCTGAAGAAGTAAAAAGAAGCAGCAAAACGCGCTCTAGATAATAATAGAACACACTATTCAGTAAATAATGGTATTGAAGAGTTACGAACAGCATGGGCTGAAAATTTAGAGAAAAGATATAATTTAAATTATAGTCCCTGATGAAAGTTATCGTAACAATTGGAGCATCTGCTGCGATAGAGCACACAATTTCAGCTATTACAAATGAAGGGGATACTATCTTAGTAGTAACACCATATTTCTCAGCTTATGAAGGTGTTGGTATTTTAAATAAATGTAATATCAAATTTATCGATACTGTTGATAATGGGTTTAAAGTTCTTCCTAGCGATCTAGAAAAAGCCTTAGAAGAAAATAAAGATGCAAAAGCAATATTAATTAACTATCCTAACAATCCAAGTGGGGTTTCATATACTAGAGAAGAAGTTAAAGAAATTGCTGATGTATTAGGAAAGTACGATATATTTGTAATTAGTGATGAAATATATGGAGATATTACGTACAATTATAAACACACATCATTAGCAGAATTCATACCGGAGCAAACAGTACTAATCAGTGGATTATCTAAATCTCATGCTATGACAGGATGGCGTGTAGGATTTATCGCTGCTCCATTAGCAATGATTAGAAAAATTGGTGTATTCCATCTGTTCACAGTATCTGGTGCAGCTACATTTATTCAAGATGCAGCGGTAGTAGCATTAAATAATGCAAATGTAGATAAATACAACCAAAATATGATTGAAACATATAGAGAAAGAAAAGATTATATGGTTCCAAAACTTCGTGAATTAGGATTTGAAATTCCTGAAATCGATGGAGCATTTTATATCTTCGCTAAAATTCCAGCTGAGTATCGTGACTTAGGTGCGATGGAATTTTGCAAATTATTAGCGAAAGAAGCTCGTGTTGGGGTTATTCCTGGAACAGCATTTGGAAAAGCGTACAACGACTTCTTTAGAATTAGTTATGCAACGAGCATAGAAAATATTAAAGAGGCTGTCGAAAGAATTTCTCAATTTATGAATAAATAATATAGTAGAAAGGTTATTCAAATGAAAGGTAAATTCATAACAGTAGAAGGTTCAGATGGTTCAGGTAAAACGAGCTTTATCAACTTTGCTACAAAATATTTAAAAGAGAAGGGTTATAAAGTTATTACGACACGTGAACCAGGTGGGACAGATTTTAGTGAAAAAGTTAGAGAGCTTCTTTTTGATAGTTCAAACGACATTGACGCTAAAACTGAAAGTCTACTATTTTGTGCGAGTCGTCGTGATCATATAGTAAAAAAAATACTACCATATGTAAATGATGGGTATATTGTAATCTGTGATCGGTTTGTTGATAGTTCAGTAGCTTATCAGTCATATGGTCGTGGTCTTAATAAGCAAGATATTTTAGATATTAATGCCTATGCAACTGATAATTTAGAGCCGGATTTAACATTATACTTTTGTGTAGATGTTGAAAGTAGGGTCTAGCCTCGTACCAAAAAAATAGAGATGATAATAATCGAATGGATCAAGAAAGTTTAGACTTTTTTTATAAAAATGTCAAAACGCGGTTATGATGACCTTTCAAAAAGAATATAGTGAACGTATTAAAGTAATTGATGCTAGTGATACGTATGATAAATGTGCAAAAACAGGCACTTTCTATATTGGAAGGATTTTTGAACAATGAACTTTAGTAAAGATACAGTTGTAATAAAATCTTTAACAAATACATTAAAATAAATAAACTATCCCATGCCCTATCTAGTAGTAGGCGAGGATAGTTTATATTCTGATGAGTTTATTTTTAAGTTTTGTTAAAGCAATATTTTTGTTTAGAAAAATAAAAGATAAAAAGAATTTTTTTCAGTTGTGAAGAATGCAAAAAAATTGTCATAGTATAAATCATGGTAACTATGTTGATTTTTTTATAAATTAACTAGTGAAACTTCAATAAAAAAAGATGAAATTCAAACATTGAAAATCTGATTTAAGTGTTAAAATCATTTTTACGGAAAAAAAAATATATTGGATAAAAAGATATAGAAAAAAATGACAGAACAAGCAGCTAACAGTCTTCTTAAATTCTTTAGAGGAACCAGAAGATGATATTATTGCTATTCTTAGTTGTAAAAAAATATTAGTGCAGTTTTACCAACTATTATTTCACGATGCCAACAAATAAAATTAGTAGGACAAAGTGAAAGATGATGGAGTTGAAACTAATGAGGAGTTAACTAAATTAATAGTTGAGTATGCTAAAGAAAGATACAGTAGAAAACCCTCATTTAGCAAATATTTATATTTTTAGAAAAACTTAAAAACAAAAAGAAGATATAGTTGAATTTTTTAAATCATTTGAGCATTCAAAACTACTAATAGTTATACTGATACTAATCTACATGATGTAGTTAATATTAGTAAAGTTCAGGAGAAAATTTTTACTTGCTTTAAGTGATTTAAATTCTAATGTTAATGCAACCTTAGTATTTAGAGAAAATTTTCTATTTTACAATTTTATTAGATAATAATTAATTTAGATTTTTTTATTACGAGGTTAGTATGGAAGATAATTTAAGAATTGATACAGTTTCGAAAAAAATTATAAAATCTTACAGAAAAGTTGATCATTATAGTATGTCAACAGATTCTTTTTTTACTACCTTATTTTTTTGCGAATGTACCTAGAAGTTTTAAGAAAAATATTATTGAACTTTGTAGTGGTAATGGTGGAATTTCAATTATTCTTAGAGAAAAAGTCTGACGCTAAAAATTGAAATGTTAGAAATACAAGAGGATTTAGTTGAATTAACTAAAAAAAGTTTAGTATTAAATGGATATAACTAATGTTGATGTAAGAAATGGTGATATGAAAAATGTGAAAAGAGTATTATAGACCATCATCATTTGATTATGTAATCTGTAATCCTCCATATTTTCCCTGTAGAGAATATGCCGAATCAACGAGAAAAATTTAATCATAATATTTCACGTCATGAGATTTTATGTAATCTAAGTGATGTAGTTCAAAGCGATTAGATATCTTGTTAAACAGAAATGGTAAATTTTCATTGGTTCATAGAACTTATAGAATAAGTGATATTATTTCTGAATGTGAAAAAAATGGATTAGCTATTAAACGAATTAGATTTGTTTATAGTAAAGCAACAAGTGATACTAGTAAAATTGTATTAATAGAAGGAAGTATCTCGAAAAGTTAGTGATATTAAAGTAGAACAACCATTTTTATATTTACAATGAAGATGGTAGTTATACAGATGAAATGAAGAAAGTGTATGGTATTTATGAGTAGTTTTATGTATGTAGTTGAGTGTTGTGACAAAACTTGGTATACTGGATATACGACAGATATTGTTAGAAGAATAAAAACTCATAATGCCAAAAAAAGGTGCGAAATATACTAGAGTAAGAGTACCGGTAGAGCTCATATATTATGAAGAATTTGATACTAAGAGTGAAGCAACACGTGCAGAAAGTTCATTTCAAAAAAACTAACACGAGGAAAAAAAGGAAGAGTATATTTTATTAAATTTGGATACAAATAAAAAGCAAGAAATAAAAAGATTTTAATATGAAAAATAAAGGATAAATAACTATGTTATATTTAGTAGGAACGCCGATAGGTAATTTAGAAGATATTACATTAAGAGCATTAAGAGTGCTAAAAAGAAGCGGATATTATAGCTTGTGAAGATACAAGAAATACACAAAAATTATTGAATCATTATGAAATAAAAGGTAAAAACTACTTAGTTATCACGAACATAATGAGGATAAGATGAGTGACAAAATAATAGAATACTTAGAAGAAGGATTAGACATAGCGTTAGTAACTGATGCTGGCATGCCTTGTATTTCAGATCCAGGGTTATGTATTAGTAGATAAAGTAAAAAGTGCAGGGCTTGACGTTGTTGCTTTACCTGGAGCTAATGCAGGACTTACAGCGCTTGTAGCTAGTGGAATAGAATCTTATAACTATACTTTTTATGGGTTCCTACCACGAAAAACTAAAGAACTTAAACAAAAGTTAGAAATTATTTTGAACTCAAAAACAACTGGTATTTTGTATGAAAGTCCACATAGGGTGAAGAACTTAGTGGAAGAAATTTCAAAAATTTCACCGACAAGAAAAATTGCAGTAGCGAGAGAACTTACGAAAATGTTCGAACAAATTGAAACGTTTGAAGCTAAGGTAATACTAGAAATGCTAGGTGACAAGATTAAAGAAAAAGGGGAGTTTGTTGTTATTATATCTCCATCTAGAGAAGAAGAATCTCAAGACTTTAATCTAAATGATATTGCAAATGAAATATATGAAAAAGTACAAAGTGGTGTAAAAAAATCAGAAGCTATTAAAAATACTGCTAAAGAATACGGCATAAATAAAAAAAGAGGTTTATAGTTTGTATCATGAAAAAAATATGATTAGCTTTCATAATAGTAAATATATTAATTGTAATATTTCTAATTGCCGCGATTCACATTAAAAATATTTTTTTCCTACCTTTAACTAGTATTTGTATTCCTAAATATATATCTAATATATAGAAAGAAAGTTCAGATTTAGATAAAAATGAACAGAAGAAAAAAATTATGCTGCATAATGTTAAGAATTCTTTAGGGGTAATTTCTAGGGTATACCGAAGCTACATAATGATGAATTAATTACAAAAAGAAGAACTAGATGAAAGAATCAATGAAGAGATTCAAGAAATAGTTTTCAATGATAAAAGACGAGATCTATAAGTAGAACTCGTCTTTTTGTTTGAATAAGATTACATATAATCTATATCCGTAATTAAAATTATTCATTAAAATTATTTATAATTCTTTGGTTTTTCTAATTTTTCTTTCTACGTTTTTTCCATGTTTTAGCAGAAAAGAATACAATTAATGGCATTAACTCTAAACGACCTAGTAACATAGATATAGATAGTATTATTTTAGTAAAATGATGGGATTTGAGAAAAGTTACTCATTGGACCATAGTGATTGAATGCTGGGACCCAGCATTACTTATTGATGTTACTGTTAATGAAATTGCATCTTCAAAATCGTTTATTTGGAAAGTTATTAAAGAAATAAAAATTATAACATATACAAATCCGAATAATAATAAATAATTCGAAAGTGGAGTAGTATCCTTAATTACTTTCCCATCGATTTTTAACCATAGAGATTTTTTTCTAGGATTTAGAGCCTTTAGCTAATACTTAGTTTAGCGTTTTTTTAACAAAGAAAAATAAGTCGAGGAATTTTTATACCTCCAGCTGTACCCTCCTGTACATCCACCAACAATCATAAGTATTAATATTATCATTTTTAGAAAATACTGGCCAAATATTAAAGTCGTTATATGTAAAAACCAGTAGTTGATACAACTGATGAAACTGTGAAGAATACATCTAATAAACTATGGTTTGGTGTATCATATGAACGATAGATATCTAAAAACATGATGACAGAAAGAATTCCAATCATCCCAAAGAACCATCTTAGTTCTTCACTTTTTAATACTTTGAAATATCTTTTAAAAATAATAAAATAAAGTAAACTTAGATTCATTGAAAAAATAAGCATGAATATCGCAATTACAACTGTAACATAAGTGCTGTTGTAATATGCAATTCCTGCATTTCTTACTGAAAAACCACCAGTTCCAGCAGTAGAGAAAGCCAGATTAATACTATCAAAAAATCCAACTCCACCAAACATTAAAAATAAAAACAGCATAATTGTTAGTGATATATATATTCCATACAGATAAATTGCTGTTTGTTTCATAGAAGAGACAACTTTACCGAAATATGGACCTGGTACCTCAGCTTTAGCTATATGAATAGTATGAGGTGATCGTGGTAAGATTGCTAATGCAAAGACGATAACCCCCATTCCTCCGATAAAGTGGGTGAAGCTTCTCCAAAATAATAAACTTTTATTTAAAGCTTCAATATCTTCTAATATAGTTGAACCTGTAGTAGTGAATCCACTAACTGTTTCGAAAAAACTATCAATATAATGAGGTATTTCTCCTGATAAATAGAAGGGTAAAGCCCCTAGTAATGAGAAAATAACCCAAGTAAGTGTTACTATTACATATCCTTCTCTTTTATAAAAATCACGTTCGGTAACATCTCTTGTTGAAAAATGTAATATTATTGCAAGAACGAAAACATATCATAAATTGTTATGAAGAATGAATTTGTAACATGTAGAAGGTTCTTTATAAACCAATGATACGATAGTAGGGAAGAATTAGTAATCCAGCCAAAAGTATCATCATTTTTTTCCTAGAACGTGAAAAAAATCATTTTAAAAATTCATAGGTTACCTCCCAACAAGAATATCATCGATATGTTCAATTTTTCTGTTGATAACTAACTACAACGACATTATCATTCACTTTAATTTCATCATCACCATTTGGGAAGATTTGTTTATTATTACGAATTATAAATGCTATAAGAGTATTATCGTTAATATCAAGATCTTTTAATTTAATACCGATAACTTTTTGAATTTTTCGCTTGAGATTTTAAATTCAATTAGTTCAGCTTTATTATTCGATATCCTATAGAAGTTTTCTATATCTGTTGTACGGCTACATTGTAAAGATTTTTGTATGTTTTTTTATTATATTACTAACTATTTCTTTTAGGTGTAATGTAAGAGTATTGCCCAATATCTTCAGCTATCTGTTTTTAAAGAAGCACGGTTAACCTTTTGCGATAGTTTTTCTTTATACCAAGTTTATGAGCATAAAGATTAATTATTATATTTTTCTTCATCTAGTCCAGTTAATGAGATACAACTATCAAATGTTTGAATCCCTTCTTCGATTAAAGGTATCACGATCGCTTCCATCAGCCCAAATAACATCGATATCAGGATATGTTTCACTAAATGAAATAGCTTTTTTTCTTTATCAAGTTCTATTACTTTAGTATAAAAATGAAACTTTTTGTAAAAAAATTCTACAAGATAATGAGCAACTTTTCCACCACCAATAATTAAGAGAAGAAGTTATTTTCTTTTCTAAATTATCTTTATTTCCTAGTAGTTTATAGAAATTTTTTTAAAGTTTTTTTATTTGGAAGCAGTTATATGAACTTTATCTCCAACTTCAAAAAAATATAGTTTCCACGAGGTACAAAAACTTCTCCCTTTCTTTCAACTAAACATACCAGTGAAGGGAAGTCGATATATTTTTTGCTATCTATAAGAGATACGCCTTTAAGTAAGCTGTTCTCGTTTATTATTACTTCAAGAATATTAAATTTATTGTTTAGAAAAACTCTCAACTTTAGTAGCAGTTGGATATTTTAACATATAAAAAATTTGTTTGGCTGCTTCGTACTCAGGGTTAACCATAAGATCGATCCCTAGAGATTGTTTAATAAATTCTTTTGTTTTAGAATATTCAGGGTTACGAATTCTCGCGATTGTATATTTTGCACCCATTTGTTTGGCTGCAATACAAGCTATCATGTTGATTTCATCACTTGAAGTAACAGAAATAAACATATCAGAATTTGCTGCATCTGCTTCAGATAATATATCAGAATTAGCACCGTTACCGACTAGTCCATTAATATCGTAGGTTTCAACAAGTTTTTCAACACGACGTTCATTTGTGTCTATAATTGTGACTTCATCAAATGTGTTAGAAAAATCATCACAAAGAAGTTCTCCGACTTTTCCGCCACCGACTATAATTACTTTCACTTTCATACTCCTTTTTTAAATGATATTCATATTATAACCTAAAATAAGATAAATTACCATAAGCTTTGTAGCTATGATATTGTTAACAAGAAAAAAAAATATACTTTTAGAAATAAAATGTATACTTAACAAAAGTATAAGGATTATTTATAAAAAAATATAATCTTGATATATAGAAAATAGAAGTTTTAAAATATTTATTTTAGAGACATATTGTAGATTATGATTTATATGTCTATATTAAAGACTACTTAATTATTTAATATTTAAGCTAATATTTAAAACAAATAATACAATATTGATTTTGAAAATGAGAAATGAGGTTAGAGTGATAATATAAATATTTTAACAAAGTCTATTAAAATAGTTTAGTTTATGTTATAATTAGTGTTGGGAAATAATCTATTCATTTATTCTTAATGGTAAATTGAGGAAGAGGAGGAATAAGGTGGCAAAGAATATCTAAACAAGACATCGACTATATATTTGATAATATTGATATAGTTAGTCTAGTTAGTGAATATGTCAAATTAGAAAAAAGAGGACAAAATTATTTAGGATTATGTCCATTTCATAATGAGAAAACACCATCGTTTACTGTTTCTCCAGAGAAAAAAATAGCCCATTGTTTTGGATGTGGTAAAGGTGGAAATATTTTCCAATTTGTTTCGCTAATTGAAAATATTACATATAATCAGGCGATCGTAAAGCTTGGAGCAAGGTTAGGACTGAATATAGAGTCAAAAGTTAATTTAGAAGCTAATTACGATTTGAATAATGAGCTGGACATAATGTATTATGGGCACATGCTTTTAGCAGATTATTATAACTATATTTTACTAAATACAAAAGAGGCTGAAGAAGCACTTAATTATTTATTAAATAGGGGACTAAGTATTGAAGTTATCAAACATTTTAATCTTGGTTATGCCCCTCGTGATAATAACATAGCTTTTAAACTTTTTTTAATTCGAATAATATTAATTTAGATTTAATGGTTGAAGCGGGACTATTAGGGAAAAATGAAAATGGTATTTATTATGATGTATTTAAAGACAGAGTAATGTTTCCTATAAAGAATAATCAAAATCAGGTTGTAGCATTTTCGGGAAGAACTATGTCTACAGATAAAAGTGTTGCGAAATACTACAATACGCATGAAACGAAAATTTTTGAAAAAAGAACAGTTCTATATAACTTCTCGGATGCGAGAGCTTTTATAGCTAAAGAGAATGAAGTTATACTTTGTGAAGGTTATATGGATGTAATAAAAGCTCATCAAAATGGCATAAAAAATGCTATTGCATTGATGGGGACAAATATAGACAATAATAAATTAAAAGAGATTTTATCGCTTGTGAGAAAGGTTACATTAAGTTTAGACAATGATGATGCTGGTTCAAAAGCACAGATAGAAATTGGGAATAGGATTATCCAGTCAACAGATAATGTCTATAAATTGAAAATTTTCAGGAGCTAAAGATTTAGATGAATTTTTTATATGATAAAAAAATTCTAAAAAAATCAAGATTTTGATGCGATAAATTATGTAAAAAAATAATAAAGAACACTTTTATTAACTATAAAATTGAATATTGTAAAAATGATTCTAAAAAGTAATATTGAACAAAGAATTAAGTATAAAAAAATGAATTGCTTAAAAAAATATTGCATATATAGAAGATGAATCATTAAAATATATATTACTTACTAATTTGGCAGAGGAGTTCGGAATCGAACGACAAGTTCTTCTTAGAGAATTAGGTCAAGTGAATGTGAGAAAGAAAACAAGCAGCTGTAGAATGGGTAGCACCGAGTAATCCAGAACAGTTGTTTAGAGTAACAAATTATGACAAAAAAAGTGTGTAAGTTGTTTAAATACTTTTTTTGTAGATAGGGCATTGTTTATTGATAAAATACAATGATTTAGAGAAAATGTAATTTTCCACAAGAAGTATTTGTGAATCTTATGGATTATTTGGTTATTTATTATAATAATAATCTTGAATTTCATATCCATAAATTTATTCATAGTATTGAAGATGATGAGGTTGTTAGACTTGCAACTTATATTGATGAAACTGATTTTTCTAATAGAAGAAAAATCCAACGTCAGAAGTTGTAAGTGATTATATCGAGTATTTTTTTCAAATAAACAAATAACATTAGAAGAGATAAAAGATAGACTTAGAGTTGCGATTCAAGAGATGGATGTCGATACTCAAAAAAAGAATTGCTACTACAGTTGAAAAAAAGTATAAGAAAATAAAAAGGAGAAGAACATGGCTAAGAAAGTAAAAGATTTTTGAAACAATAAAAAAAGAATTGTTAGAAAAAGGTAAAAAAACAAGGTGAATTAACTCAAGAAGAGATCGTAGATGCATTATCAAAATTAGATATTTCTTCTGAAGCTATGGATGATTTCTATGAGGAATTAAATAATGAAGATATTATTTTAATTAATGCGGATCACGTAGAAGAAGAGGAAGAAGAACTAGATTTAGAAGATTTATCAGTTCCAGCTGGAATTCGAACTAATGACCCTGTAAGAATGTACTTAAAAGAAATTGGTAAAGTTCCATTATTATCAAAAGAAAAAGAATTAGAGCTTTCTAAGATTATTGAAACAGGAACAGAAGCGGAAAAAGAACAAGCTAAAAAAGATTTAGCTGAAGCTAACCTACGTCTTGTAGTAAGTATTGCAAAACGCTATGTAGGACGTGGAATGCTATTCTTAGATTTAATTCAAGAAGGAAATATGGGGTTAATTAAAGCTGTTGAAAAATTTGACTATTCTAAAGGATTTAAGTTCTCAACATATGCAACATGGTGGATTCGTCAAGCGATCACACGTGCAATTGCCGACCAAGCAAGAACAATTCGTATTCCTGTTCACATGGTTGAAACAATTAACCGTCTAATTCGTATTCAAAGACAATTACTTCAAGATTTAGGACGTGAACCAAAACCAGAAGAAATTGCTAAGAAAATGAATATGACTCCAGAAAAAGTACGAGAAATATTAAAAATAGCTCAAGAACCAGTATCATTAGAAACACCAATTGGTGAAGAAGATGATTCGCATTTAGGAGATTTTATCGAAGATAAAGATGCGCAATCTCCAGTTGAACATGCAGCAAATGAACTATTAAAAGAACAACTAGAAGAAATTTTAGAAACACTTACTGATCGTGAAGAAAATGTCTTAAAACTACGTTTTGGTCTAAAAGATGGTAAGACTCATACTCTAGAAGAAGTAGGTAGTGCATTTGGTGTAACACGTGAACGTATTCGTCAAATCGAAGCTAAAGCAATCAGAAAATTAAAACATCCATCTAAGCTTAATAAATTGAAAGGGTTTATGGAGTAGGCCTAATAGAGGTTGATATAATAAAGTTTCAATGGTTAGATTTTTACTAGTGGGCAAAAAAAGGGAGCATTAAAAAAATAACTTAAAAAAAAATATAGAAGAATAATAAAAAAAATAAGGCAGTGTATAAACTGCTTTATTTTTTTATGTATTTTGTAATGAGACGTCGATAATGTATTATTTAAATATTATAGAGTTTGTATTTAAAAAAATACAAATAAAATAAGGTTATAATTTATTGTTATAATACAAAATTTTAAGTATAATAGTAAAAATATATTTATGTAAACAAATAGATGTGGTTTCAAAAAAAAGAATATAAATTGCTTTTTGAGAAACGCTTAATATATAATAATAGATGAAGATATAATAAATAAATTAAGGAGGAAGTTATTATGGAAAAGAAAGAAAAAATGAAACATCCTAAAGGTCTTCATCTTGTGAATGTCACAACTGTTATACAAAACTTTTATGCTTATGGTATCATCGGATTCATGATTTTGTTCTTCACAACTGGAACAGCAGAAGGTGGGCTAGGTCTTGAAAAAGGATTCGCGGTAACATTATATGGTTACTATGCTGCTGCAGGATATATGATGGCTCTTATTGGTGGTTGGTTAGCAGATAAATACTTAGGTCTTCAAAAATCTATTATCTTGGGGACATTATTTAGTTGTATAGGTTATATTGCTTTATACTTTTCAACTAGTGAATTATGGACAGTAATTTCAAGTTTAATTCTTTTACTAGTTGCAGCAGGTATCGGTAAAGGTAACATTAGTGCTATAGTCGGTGCTCTTTATGAGCGTGACCAAGTTACAATGAAAGACGCAGCATACAGTATCTTCTATATGGCGATTAACATTGGTAGTTTATTTGGACCAATTGTTTTTGGATTAATTACTGATAGTTGGTTTGCTAATGTTGCTAATGATGGAAAAATTGTTTCTTACGGATATCGTGTAGGGTTCTTAGCTGCTGCGGCACTTGCATTCTTACAATTTGCAGTATTCGCATTCTTTGCTCCTACTTGGTTAAAAGATAAAGGTAAATATCCGACAGCAAGTAAAGCTGCTAAAAAATCTGTTAACCATCCATTAACAAAAATTGATATGGATAGAATGAAAGCTATGGCAGTAATGTTTGTATTCTCAACTTTATTCTGGGCTGCTTGGTTCCAAACTCAAACATCATTTGCTATCTTAACTCAAAAAGCGGTGGATAGAAATATCTTCGGATGGACAGTGCCAACACCTTGGTTAGTTTCATTCAATGGTTTATTATGTGCAATTTTAGCTCCAGTGTTCGGTGCACTTTGGGTTAAATTAAGTAAAACAAAACGAGGAGACTTAGATACTGGTACTAAAATGGGTCTAGGAATGATAATTTCAGGATTAGCTTTCGTAGTAATGGTATTAGGGTTAAACACAATCAATGGTGATGTTGAAAGTGGAATGAAAATTAACATCATGTATATTCTTTTAACATATGTATTATTAACAGTTGGGGAATTATTCTTATCTCCAATCGGAATGGCAATGTTCAATAAACTTGCTCCAGCAAAATATGCTTCATTAGCAATGGGTATTTGGTACTTAACATTCTCATTAGCTAACATTATCTCTGGATACTTAGCTAAATTAACTGTTCAATTAAACTATACTCAAGTATTCACATATATCGGTGGAGTAGTAATTGTTCTAGGTGTTATATTAGTTCTTCTTAAAGGATACTTAAATAAATATATGCACATTGATAAATTAGAAGAAGAAGCAAAAGCAATGGCTGAAGCTGAAGGTGAAACAAAAGAAGCTGAAGTAGCTTAACAGATAATTTAAAAACGATAAAAATAATAAAAACTCAAGGTTATTACAGATGTGATAGCCTTGAGTTTATTGTTATTTTAGTATTTATGTACTATTTGAAAATTAATATCTAATAGTGGATGAAAAATATCACCATGTTCATTAGCTGGTCTAAATAGTGTAATTATAAATGAGAAAACAGCTATTATTGATGGTATAAATGTCCAACAAAAATAATAGACACAGTATTCCATTAAAAATTTTTTTACCAATATAAAAAAATATTGAATTCCAAAAATGTCCTAAGAAGAATATAATTAGAAGATATACAACTTTGTTAACGTATCTTCCAGGAATATATCCCTCGATTCATATTAGGATCATAGTAATATTTAGTCATAAATTGACCTCCATTTGGATTAGTTATGCATATAATACCACAAAAAAATATAGGATACAACAGAGGATGCTCATATAATTTAAATTGTTGAAATAAAAAAAGTACTTAATAATCTTCATCGAGATTAAATTAAGTACTAATCTATTATCTTTTAGTTTTAAGATTTTCTTTCCAATCTTGAAGACCATTTTTTAACATGTAGACATTTTTGTAACCATGTTTTTTAAGAGTTAAAGCTGCACGAGGAGCTAATGTTCCATTTTTATCGCAAAGATAAATAGGTTGGTCTTTTTCTTAAAGATGAATAAAGGAAATTGAATTGAGAAGATGGCATGTTACGAGCACCATTGATGTGAGCGTATTTGAAATCTTCTTTTTCTCTAACGTCAATTAATTGAACTTTTCTAAGATTTTTTCTAAATTCTTCGTAAGGAAGTTTTGTTACAGCACCTTTTAATCTGAAGTAATTAAAAAGTCCAACTGCTCCTAAAACAACCACTAAAACTATTGTTGATAGTAAAAATGATGACATAATGAACTCCTTTTTATTGTAATATCTGTAAATGAATTATATCATAATTTGAATATTTCTTCAATATTGTTTATAATTATTATGAATGCTAAAAGTATAAAATAAATTTATTGGAGAAAAAAATGATTACATCAGTTAGTAATAAGAAAAATTAAAAGATATACAAAAAAATTAAAAAGAAAATAAAAAAATATAAAAAAATATGGAAAGTATCTAATAGAAGGTAAACATCTTGTTGAAGAGGCTATGAAAGCTAACGTAGTTGATGAGATAGTGATTTCAGAAGACTTTGAGGAGTATAGTCTGATAGATACTTTTTATGGAGAAGTTACTAAAGTTGCAAACAGTGTAATGAAACATTTATCTGATACTATAACTACACAGGGAATAATAGGGGTATGTAATATAGATAAGAAAGAACTAGACATTAAAAAATATAAGAAAGTTCTTATTCTAGACAAAGTTCAAGATCCGGGGAATCTAGGTACTATTATCAGAACTGCTGATGCATTTGCTTTTGATTGCATTATCCTTGGGAAAGGAACAACTAGTCTATATGGACAAAAGGTTATTAGAAGTACACAAGGAAGTAATTTCCATATAGATTGTTTTGACAATATTGATCTAGTGGATTTACTTGAAAAAATGACAGATTTTAGTGTTTTTGCTACAAGTTTAAAAGCTGATAAATATATAGAACAATTAAATAATATTACAGGAAATGTTGCGGTGATATTTGGTAATGAAGGTGCAGGAGTAAGTGAAGAAATTTTTAGATAAAGTAAATAATTTACTTAAAAATATCGATGCCTGGTAAAAGCAGAAAGTTTGAATGTCTCAATAGCTGCTGGGTATTGTAATGCACTATATTTCTTCTAATTTAAAAATAATAAATTTACTATTTTTTTATAAGTGTGGTATTATTGTAATTGTGAAAATAAAGAGAGAGGTGAAATCTAATGTTAAAAACTATAGCAGTAGATAAAAAAGGAAACATACTTACTGATGTTAGTTTAGAAAGACTTAAAAATCAGGATATAGCATGGTTTTGGGTTGATTTTGATACGCCAACACGTAGTGAAATCAATTTGCTATCAACATTCTTCAAGTTCCACGAACTTTTTAATAGAAGACTGTTTGACACTTTTACAAAGACCGAAAATTGAAATTACAAGACAACAAATATTCTTAGTATCTCATGTTTTGAAAAATATTGATGATGATTATGAAACTTTAAATATGTTTGTTGGAAAAAATTATATCGTAACGTTTCACCTCTCACATATACGTTATGTTAATAAAATTATACCGAAGATTTTACAACGTGGTGCAGAATATTCACCTTTACATGTAATGCACATGCTTGTTTCAGAAATTGTAGAAGGGTACATACCTATAATTTCAAAAATCGAAAATCGTTTGGATGAAATAGAAGAAACAGACTCATATACTTCAGGAAGTAAGATAATGGATGAGGTATTTGACCTTCGAAGTGATTTATTAAAACTTAGACGTGGATTATTACCGACTCGAGAGCTTATTCATAGATTTTTAGTTTCTCGTCGTGTTGAGATGACAGATAATGATAGAAAGTATTTCCACGATATATATGATGACCTTGTTCAACAAACAGAGATTATAGAAGCGAACCGTGAGTTAGCTAGTGATATCCGTGAAAACTTCATGACATATAACTCATTGAAATCGAACAATATTATGATGACTCTAACGGTTATATCTACAATTTTCCTTCCGTTAACCTTCATAGTAGGATTGTATGGTATGAACTTTAAAAATATGCCTGAGTTAGAATGGCAATACGGGTATTTTTTAGTTGTTGCTATAATGTTCGGGATTGCACTTGGAATGCTTTGGGTATTCAAGAAAAAAGGGTGGCTTGATATGTTTAAATAACATATTAAGTATAGAGGATTACTTATGAGTATTTTTCAAAATGACAGTGTTATTTTTCAATGATATTACTTGCAAATTTTTTTCTTTAATACGAATAGATTTTTGGGAAATTTTTTTCAAAAAAAAATAGTACTAGAGAAATTAAAGTATTTGTAAGTTTAGTAGCCCTTGCATTAGGGTATATTGCTTTATATGACAATTATTACAATTTATGAGTTATCTTTAAGTATTGTTAGATAATTTAATAGAAAGGAAATTGTATGGATAAAGAATTAGAAAAAAATAAAAAGGGAATCAAGATTAGAAAAAAATCTCGTGAAGATAAATTATTAGCCTTTATCGGAGGGAAATTTATAATCTACATATTATTAATAGTTATTCTTTTAGGAATCGCTATTTATCTTTATACAGAGATATCGTATATTTTTTACACCAATAAATACAATAGTAAATAGTATAATCACACCGATAATAGTAGCATATGTATTTTTATTATATGTTAAATCCACTTGTGAATTTCTTTTCTAAGAAAATTTCAAGATTTTCTGCGAGTCTACTTGCGATTTTAGTTGGTGTAATTACGGTACTTATCGTCATTATTGGAGTAGTGCCAATTATTGTAGAGCAAACACAAAACTTGATTACTGCTCTACCAAGATATATTGAAATTGTAAAAGGATACTTAGAAGAATACTCAGATAATGCTTATGTTCAAGTAGTGGTAGAGTATGTGAATACAAACTTAAATGTTTCGAAAATTAGTCAAAGATTGATATCTATTGCTACATCTATAGCTCAAGGCGTAGTATCATCTATATCTTCAACGGCTTCAGTATTAATAACTATGCCTTTCGTTCTATTTTTCTTATTAAAAGACGCATCGCAATTTAATAAGTTTGTGATTAGTTTATTACCGAAAAAATTTGAAAAGTCTGTTGCTGAGACAATAGATGAAATCGATGATAAGGTAGGATCGTATATCCAAGGTCAGATGTTAGTGTCGCTTTGTATAGGAGTTATGTTGTTTATAGGATATAATGTAATAGGATTACACTATGCATTTTCACTTGCAACTATCGCTGCATTTTTAAGTATAGTTCCTTATTTAGGTCCTGCTATCGCTATTACACCCGCGATGTTAGTTGCAGCATCTACAAGTTGGGTCATGGTAGTTAAGATGTTAGTAGTTTGGGGAATAGTACAATTTCTAGAAGGAAATATCATCTCTCCTAATATAATGGGAAGAAGTATGAATATGCATCCTCTTACAGTAATTTTTGTAATCTTAATAGGTGTTAATATATCGGGAGTTGTGGGTGCAATTCTAGGAATACCTGTTTATTCAATTTTAAAAGTATTAATTTCAAAATTATTACTTTCAATTAAAGAAAGATATGATAAATTTTATGGATAAAATAAAAGGCTTTAGAGTTTTAAAACTCTAAGGCTTTTTTTGATTTTGTAAAGTTCGTAAAAAATCAGATTTAGTGTTGAAAAGAATTGATTATGAAATACAATCACTATATTTTGAAATATTATTAATATTTTTTTAAAATAAAGAACAAATACTTAGTAAATCATTTTTCAAAAAAACGTTAGAAATATGCTATAATAATGTAGTTAAATATAAGTAAGTTGAGGTTTGAGAATATGAGTATGATGAAAAAATTCAATAATTTATTCGTTAATGAAGATGATTTTGAGGATGAAGTAGTAGAAAGAGAAGAAGTAAGACAGGAGCAACCAAAACCAAGAGTTGTAAAAAAAGGAGAATCAAGTGCAAACTAAAGCAAATGTTCAAAGTCAACCAGCTGGAAGAACAAATAATGTAATACTAACAGAACCTTTAGTTTTTGCTGATAGCAAAGATATAGTAGATGATATAAAACGTAACAAAGTTGTTATCATTAATTTAAGCAAATTAGATGTGGAAACATCTGATAGATTATTAGATTTTTATATCAGGAGGTATCTATGCTCTTGGTGCAAGATTAAAAAAACTATAGGTGAAGATATCTCACCTTTGTGTTCCTAATGGTGTTGAAGTATCAGGAGACTTTTACGAAGGAGAGTATTAATTTTGTTAAATATAACAGAGTATTTTTTTGGGTATATAAATTTATTACATATCTATTTAATTTTTTTATGAATATAGTATGCTAGCGTATATTTTAACTTCATGGGTACCACAATTAAAAAAATAATTTCATTGTGGAATTTTTTAGAGACAATCTGTGAGCCATACTTAAAAAGTTTTTTTAGGAAAATAATTCCACCAATTGGTATGTTAGATATTTCACCAGTAGCAGCACTTATTGTATTAGGTGTAATAGAAAACTTAATAAAAGTGTTATTATTTAAAGTAGTTTAGTATCATGAAAAAAATTAAATTTTTTTACAACATGCATCTACTGAAGAAAAAGAAGTAGCTGAAAAAGCTTTGTACAAACTATAAGTTTTGTAGAAAATAGAAATACTGTGACAAAGTATCTTACAAATTTTTGAACAGATTATTTTAGAACGTATAGTTGCATATAATTATAGTGATTTTTAAAATTGAGTTTTTTTGGTGGTTTTAGTGGTGCAGAGAAAAAAAGCAAAAAAATCATTTCTAATGAATATTATGATGTAGATTATGATATTGTTTGTCTTAAAGCTAAATTTAATAACAAATTTCAATAAGATTGAACATAGAAATATACTAGGAGCAATTCATAATCTGGGGATTAATTTTTAATAGGTTTGGAGATATTATTGTTCTTGAAAATGAAGTTTATATTTTTTTGTAGATGAGGAAATTGCTGATGTTATCGCAATGGAATTCACAAAAAGCAGGAAGAGTAAACTTAAATTTTGAAAGAATCGATCTTACTGATGTTTCTATAGAAAAGAAATATGAGGATTTTCGAAATAGTTAGTTCTTCATTCAGGTTAGATTCGCTAGTAGCGAAGATTACTAATAAATCGCGCAGTAAGATTAAAGAGTTTTCTAGAACAAGACTTTATAAAATTAAATCATGTAATAGTGAGAAATGGAGAAAAAAACTGTGCTTTAGAAGATGTAATCTCTATTAGAAAGTATGGAAGATTTGTAGTAAAAAGAGTATAAACAAAATAAAAAAAGAGTTTAAAAATTTAGAATAACAATCTCAAAATTAGTTTTAAAATTAATGTTGACTCAATAGATTCAGTTTAAAACAGAAACTATTGAGTCATCTTTTTTTTTACAAAACTTGAGCGTTTTTCATTTCTAGTTAATAAAAAAATATTGTGGTATACTCAATGATATAAATTAAATTTACACATATATTAAGAGGTAAGTAAAATGAAAAAAATATTATTAACTATTTTTTCTGTTCTATTGGTGTTTTTCTTTAATTGGTTGTTCTCAAAAAAGTTCGACAAAAAGAAGAAAAAAAGTGTTGAAAACTTGGTGTAGTACCTAGTAGTAATAGTGAAAAGCTCGTAGATGACTTGACGCCATTTGCAAAAGCCTTAGGAAATAAACTAGGAATGAAGGTAGAGGTATTTACAGCAAGTAGTTATATAGGGGTAATCGAAGGTATCGGTAGTGGTAGTGTTGACTTCGGATTAGTACCGCCATTTTCAGCTGTTCTATCTAATAAACAAAGTAATACAAAAAATTTACTTGTAGGAAGAAGTACGAGTGGTAAACCTGGTTATTTTGCTGAAGTTTTCGTAAGAAAAGATTCAAATATTAAAAACTTATCTGATTTAAAAGGTAAAAAAATTGCTTTTGTTGATCCATCTTCAGCTTCTGGATATATTTATGCTGGTGCTATGCTAAAAGATGCAGGTATAGATCTAGATAAAGACATACAATACCAATTTAGCGGTGGTCATGATAAAAGTTTACAATTATTACTAAACAAAGATGTTGATGCGGTAGCAAGCTATGAAAATGTAATCAGAAAATATACGAAAGAATTTCCTACACTTAAAGAAGATATTACACCTATAGCGAAAAGTGAACTTATTCCAGGTGTAACAGTAGTTGCTTCAAATAACCTAGATGAAGAAATGCAGAAAAAGATTAAACAAGCATTATTAGAAATTCAAAATGACAAAGAAACAATACAAATTTTAACTAAATCTATTTAGTATTACAGGATTTGAAGAGCCAAATAATGATGCATATAAAGCGATAGTAAGAATCTCTGAAAAAAATGAATATTGATCTAAATAAAGTAAAATAAAGCTAATATTTTTGGAGACAATTATTGTCTTAGTGAAAGGTATATCATATATATTAAAAAGTTTATAAAATGTTGAATTAATAAGTGATTATAGATTTTTCAAAAATGAAAAAAATAAAAAGTTATACAAAAGTATTGACATTATGTTAATACTTTTGTATAATAAATATTGTTCGTTAGGAACACAAATATTTATCCACAGTAGCTCAGTTGGTAGTAGCATCTGACTGTTAATCAGAGGGTCGCAGGTTCGAGTCCTGCCTGTGGAGTTGGAGTAGTACTCAAGAGGCTGAAGAGGCGCCCCTGCTAAGGGTGTAGGTCGGGAAACCGGCGCGAGGGTTCAAATCCCTCCTGCTCCGTTTTTTTATTGGCCCGTTGGTCAAGTGGTTAAGACACCGCCCTTTCACGGCGGTAACACGGGTTCGAATCCCGTACGGGTCACCATTTGAATTAAATACATTGAGAATAAGAGTTAGGTCCCGTGGTGTAGCGGTTATCACGCCTGCCTGTCACGCAGGAGATCGCGGGTTCGATTCCCGTCGGGACCGCCATTTTTGCCTTGATAGCTCAGTTGGTAGAGCAATGGATTGAAGCTCCATGTGTCGGCAGTTCGACTCTGTCTCAAGGCATTTTTTTATTTAAACTCAATATTTTGGCGGCTGTGGCGAAGTGGTTAACGCATCGGATTGTGGTTCCGACATTCGGGGGTTCGATTCCCCTCAGCCGCCCCATTTTTTGAATTTAACAAAGAAGTAGTGTAGAAATACAGTACTTCTTTTTATTTTATCAAAATTAAAACTTTTTTTGCTATTTGTAAGCAAAATAAATAGAAAAATTGTTTAAAGAAGAGTAAAATAATACTTATAAAAATATTAGGAGATTAAAAAAACATGGAAAAAAACATTCGAACAAGACTTAGAGAACTTTAAAGTAATAGATTCAAAAAAACTGCTTTTTGAAAAAAATTGAATCAAAAAGAGAAAATTTGTATTATTTATTGGGAGATCTTCATGCCCATTCTGTAGAAGATTTATGCCGAAAATCAGTGAAGTAGTTGTTTCTAATAATGTAGAAGCATTCTTTATTAATTCTGAAGATTTTTTTCTGATGCATCAGGAATTGAATCATTACGTGAAAAAAATATGCTGTTAGAACTGTACCAGGGTTATTAGTTGCTGAAGCTGGTGAAGTTAAAGTTGTATGTGATTCTAGTTTATCTGTTGAAGAAATTACAACATTTATTAAATAATATTATAACTCGTCTATTTAATATAGGCGAGTTTATTATTTTACGATTATTTTTTTAGTTAAATGTAAACAGTTTAATAAATGTACTAAATTCAGTAGAAAAATACTGAAAAAAACTGTTTTTAAGTGATATAATAGTACTTATAAAAATTTTTACTAAAGTTAGAATTAGTTTATTTTTAAAAATTCATTATATGATAATGAGGTGATGAAGTGAAAAGCGAAAAGTTAGAAGTTAAAAAAATTTAGTTTTTTAACTATGGAGTAAATAATATATTAAATGATATCTCATTTAATGTTGATCAAGGGAATTTGTAGCTGTAGTGGGAAAAGAGTGGTGCTGGAAAATCAACTTTACTGCGTTGCTTAAATCTATTGAATAAACCTAAATCTGGAGAAATTAATATAGCTGGTGAAAAATATAGTCAATTACAATAAGAAAAAAATTAAAGATTATTAGAAGAGAAATTGCATTTATATTCCAAGATTATAATGTTCTTGATAATTTATATACAGTTGAAAAATGTATTGACTCCATATTTAGTAAAAAAATCTCCATTAGGCCTTTTACTTGGTTATACTAAGAAAGAGTATAATGAAGGAGTAGGTTATTTAAAACAGGTTGGTTTAGAAGAGGAGGCTTTTAAAAAGTCTAAGTATTTATCTGGTGGACAGAAGCAAAGGGTAGCAATCGCTAAGGCGCTCGCACAAGATCCGAAATTTTTATTAGCTGATGAACCTGTGAGTAGTTTAGATGAAAAGAACACTACTCTTATAATGGATACATTTAAGAAATTAAATAAAGAAAAAGATATTACTGTATTAATCAATTTACACGATGTAAATCTTGCGAAAAAAATATAGTACAAAAATTTTTAGGATTGAAAGACGGAAAAGTTTTTATTTTATAAAGATTCTGATATGGTGACTAAAGATGAATTTGAAGAACTTTATAATTAAAAAAATATATAAATAAAATATTAGCTAGCATATTTATAGTATGTATTTTTCTTGATTGCGTATATGCAGTATGATGCAAAAAAACTTTTTTTCAGTAGGTTTCAAAAAGAATACAGAACTTATTAGGGCGAATGTATCCTGTTGATTTTTTTCAATCTTGGGTGAGTTGAAACAACCTATAATTGAAACGATAAATATAGCATTATTTTTCATCGATTTTAGCGTTATTTACAGCTTTATTACTTTTTGCCAATTTTTGACCAATGTACTATTTAAATTTAAAAATAATACCAAAATTATTTAGTGCTGTATTTTCTATTTTTAGAACTATACCATTTCTAATAATTGCAGCAATACTTGTAAGTTTGTTCAGTACAGGTGTTTTCAGTGGATTTGTAAGTATTTATTTAATTAACCTTTTAACTGCAGCAAAGTTACTTAAAGAATATGCTGAAGAGGTAGAAGTTAAGCAGATAGAAGCGATGGAGTCTCTTGGTAGCTCGAAATTTGTTATTTATAAAAATGCAATTCTGTCTAACTTAAAACCACAGGTGGTTTCGGTATATTTCTTAACGCTAGAATCTAGTATTCGAGGAGCTAGTGTGCTAGGATTAGTTGGAGCAGGTGGAATAGGACAAAGACTTTGGCAAGAATTGAATCATTTGAGATATGATAGAGTTTCGATAATAATAATTACCCTAGTTATTTTTAATATTTATTATTGATCTGGTGAGTTACTATTTTAGAAACTATAGCAATTCCTCTCAATTAACTTTTGAAAAATTTATTTTGAAAAAAAACATGGCAAGAGTTATATTACCTGTAGTGCTTATAGGAAGTCTATTGTATGTTACTAAATATATTACTATTACTCAAGAGCGATTTTTTTAATTGGTTTAAAACAATTAAAAGTACTAGGAATGGTATAATAAACCCAGATTTAGCTTATACATCTAAGATGTTAACAGAGTTAATGGTAAGTATAGAAATAGCTTTTCAGTGCTACGATTTTTTTGCGGCGGTAACTGCAATATTTACTTCATATTTATCATCGGTTAATTTATTTGGTAAATATAAGGCGTTAAGCATGAAAAGTTTTTTTATAAATATACTAAGAACCTTTCCCTCCAATTATTGTAGCATTAATATTTTTTTAGAGGGTTCGGACCAGGTGCAATAAGTAGCTTTTTTGCATTATACATTTATACTGTTGGTGTAATGACAAAAATGTATAATGAAGTTTTAGAAGGAATAAATAATAATATTCTATTAACGACAAAAAGTATAGGATTAGGAAGTTTTATTAGTTATAAAAAAATAATATTTAATGGATATTTCCTGAATTTGTTACTATAATTCTATATAGATTTGAAGCGAATATTAAAAAAATTCTACAATACTAGGTATGGTAGGGTGCAGGTGGTATTGGACATTTACTTGTAAATAATATAGAATATAGAAATTGGAATAGAATTTCGACATTATTAATTGGATTAGCACTTTCGATAATTATTATAGAAAAATATATCTTATTTAATAAGAATGAAAGTTAAAAAAATAATTTTAAAAGAATATAAATAAATTAAGGAGGATTAAATGCGTTTAAAAAGTAGGAAAAAAATTGTTAATACGCACTCATTAAAAAGGAGAGGTAAAAAGTAATTTCATCGACTGATTTTTGAAGAGCAACGTTTTGAAAAAAAGGAAGTGAATTATTAATAACACGAGGTAATCAAGTTATTAAAGAAGTAGTTGTAGAAAGTTATAGAACCCATAAAAAAATAATCTTTTAGTGAAATTTGTAGGAATTGATACAATTGAGGAAGCTGAAAAAAACTTAAAAAAATCTACAAATTAAAAATCGATTCAGAAAAATATTGGAGAGTTAGAAGAAAATGAGTTTTACTTCCATGAAATTATTGGATGTGAAGTGTTTGACGAAAATGGAAAAATTATTGGGTGAAATCATTGAAATTTTAACACCGGGGGCTAATGATGTTTGGGTGATTAAAGGTCAAAAACGGTAAAGAAATCTTGATTCCATATATTGAGGACGTAGTTAAGAAAAATTGATATCGAAAATAAAAAAATAGATATCGAAGTTATGGAAGGATTAATTGACTAATGAAAAATTGATATACTGACGTTATTCCCAGATATGTTTGACTCATTAAATCATTCAATTTTAGGAAAAGCAAAAGATAATAAGTTATTAGACATAAATATAGTCGATTATCGTAAATTCTCTGGTAATAAGCATAATCAGGTAGATGATTATCCATTTGGTGGAGGTCAAGGTATGGTCTTAAAACCAGAGCCGATATTTAATGCTGTTGAAAGTTTGGATAAAACGGATAAAACTCGTATAATTTTATTATGCCCTCAAGGAGAGAGATTCAGTCAGAAAAAAGCCGAAGAACTTTCAGAAGAGGAACATTTAATTTTTATATGTGGACACTATGAAGGTTATGATGAAAGAATTAGAGAATACCTTGTAACCGATGAACTTTCGATTGGAGATTTTATCTTAACTGGTGGAGAATTTGCTGCGATGACTATGGTTGATAGTATTGCTCGACTTGTACCAGATGTATTAGGGAAAGAAGAATCTCATAAAGATGATTCATTTTCAACTGGTCTTTTAGAATATCCACAATACACAAGACCGAAAGACTACAAAGGGATGGTAGTTCCTGATGTGCTAACAAGTGGACATCATAAGAACATAGAAACTTACAGAAAGAAAGAAAGTCTACGAAGAACATATTTAAGACGTCCAGATTTATTGGATAATTATGAATTGAGTAAAGAAGAAACAAAATTACTCGATGAAATAAAAAAAGAATTAAAAAATTAACATAAAATAAATGACATAACTATATTTTTGATGTATAATATTAATATAGTATGTATTGTAAGCACAGGAGGATTAGAAGTAATGACAACTTCATTTGAGGAATTATTAAATAGCTCAGAAATGCTGAAAAAAGGAGACAAAGTAACTGGTACAGTATCTAAAATCGATAACGATAAAGTATACGTTGATGTAGCAGGAGCTCAATATGATTGCGTAATTTTACGTAATCAAATTACAAGAAAACCATTCGAAAATATTGAAGAAGTATTATCAGTTGGCGATGAAGTAGAAGCTCAAGTAACAGGAATCAGAGCTGACCGTGAAAAGAGATCAGAAGACGTACCTGGTGTAATTTATTTATCACACAAAATTTTAGAAAATGCTGAATATAAAAAATTAATGGAATTATCATGGACTGGAATTATTGAAAAATTCGAAAATGGTGAATTAATTCAAGCAACAGTTTCAGGTCAAACTAAAGGTGGATTATTAGCAGACGTAGAAGGATTACGTGCGTTTATCCCAGGATCATACATTGACACTAAATTTAGAAAAGACTTATCTAAATTTGTAGGAAATGAGTACACATTCAAAATTGAAGAAGTGGACAAATCTAAAAATAAAATTATCTTAAACAGACGTGTAATTTTAGAAGAAGAAAAAGCTAAAAAATTAGCTGAAGTATACGGAAACATTAATGAAGGTGATGTAATCGAAGGTAAAGTTAGTCGTATCACTGACTTCGGTGCATTCGTTAATATCGGAGAAGTTGATGGATTATTACACATCTCAGAAATTTCTCACGCTCGTGTAGAAAAAGTTTCTGACGTTCTTTCAGTTGGAGATACTGTAAAAGTTGCTGTTATTGCAGTAGATAAAGAAAACGAAAAAGTTTCATTATCAGCTAAAACATTATTACCAACTCAATGGGAAGTAGCTCGTGCTACAATCAAAACTGGAGATGTATTAGAAGGTGTTGTTCGTAACACTACAGCATTCGGTGCTTTCGTAGAAGTTTTACCAGACGTAGAGGGATTAGTTCACATTTCTCAAATTTCTCACGATAGAGTAACTAACGTAGAAGACGTTCTTAAAAAAGGTGATAAAGTTACTGTAAAAGTACTAGAATTCGATTTTGAAAGCGAAAGATTATCTCTATCTATCAAAGAACTTCTAGAAAAACCAGTTAAAGAAGAAGTTAAAGAAGAAGCAGAATATGATACTTCTTACTTAAAAGATGAAGATACTTCATTTAGTTTAGGGGACAAATTTAAAGACATCGAACTTTAATTTGAAAAAATAGAGAAATAAAGGCAGTAGATAGCTTGTCTATTGCTTTTATTTTTTAGGTATAAAGATAAAGTAATAAAATATAGATATGGAGGTAAAAAAATGGCAAAACCAACAGTTGCGATAATAGGAAGACCTAATGTCGGTAAATCTACAATTTTCAATAAGATTATTGGTGATAGACTTTCTATCGTAGAAGATGTAGCAGGTGTTACACGTGATAGAATTTATTCAAAAGCAGAATGGTTAAACTATTCATTCTTCATGATTGATACTGGAGGAATTGAGTTAGAAGATACTCCATTCCAAAAACAAATCAGAGCTCAAGCAGAACTAGCTATCGATGAAGCTGATGTAATTATATTCTTAACAAACGGTCGTGATGGAGTTACAAGCGATGATGAAGAAGTTGCAAAATTATTATATAAAACTGATAAACCAGTAGTATTAGCAGTTAATAAAATTGATAATTTTGATATGAATCATATGATTTATGATTTCTATTCATTAGGATTTGGAGATCCATTCCCAATTTCTGGATCACATGGATTAGGTATTGGTGACTTACTAGATGAAGTATGTAAAAACTTTAAAGTTCTAGAAGAAGAGGAAGAAGATGAGAAAATTAGATTCTCTCTAATTGGACGCCCTAATGTAGGTAAATCAAGTTTAATCAATACTATCTTAGGAGAAGAACGTGTTATTGCTTCTGATATCGCTGGAACAACACGAGATGCAATAGATACTGATTTTAAACATAATGGAGATGAGTATGTTGTAATCGATACAGCTGGTATTAGAAAACGTGGTAAAGTTTATGAAAGTTGCGAAAAATATTCAGTACTTCGTTCGCTTAAAGCTATTGAACGTTCAGATGTCGTCTTAGTTGTTCTTAATGCTGAAGAAGGTATTATTGAACAAGATAAAAAAGTAGCTGGATATGCTCATGAATCAGGTAAAGGTGTAATCATCGTTGTTAACAAATGGGATGCAATTGAAAAAGATGATAAAACTATGAAAGAATTTGAAGAAAAAATTCGTGATAGTTTTGCATATCTAGATTATGCTAAAATCGTTTATGTTTCTGCAAAAACAAAACAACGTGTGTTTAACATTTTCCCATTAATTAAAGAATCATATGAAAATAGACAACGTCGTATTCAAAGTTCAACACTTAATGAAATTGTTGTTGATGCAGTTTCTATGAATCCAACTCCACAAGATAAAGGTAAGAGACTTAATATTTTCTATGCATCACAAGTTGCTATTAATCCACCAACATTCGTGTTCTTCGTGAATTATCCAGAACTGATGCACTTCTCATATGAGAGATTCTTAGAAAATAGAATTCGTGATTCATTTAACTTTGAAGGAACTCCTATTAAACTATTAGCAAGACAAAGAAACTAGTGGAATAGATTAGTTATTCAAATTTTAAACATTAAATTAATAAAATGATAAGAGAGTGGCTCTAAAATGATTTTAGAACTGCTCTTTTATGTTAATTGTTTTATGAAAGAATAGATGAAAAGCACGCTGTGTTATTTTCATTGTAATTTAATGGTGAAATTTAGTCAAAATACTAGCAAATATACTTAGAACATGGTATAATTCAACTTATATAATTTACTAATTAGGAGGTAATCTATATGCCATTAGGATATTATGGAATGTCAGGAAGTTATATACTTTACTTTTTACTAATTATGTTAATCCCTTTATGGGCTCAATTCAAAGTAAAAAGAACATATGAAAGATATAAAAAAGTAAGAACAAAATCAGGATTAACTGGAAAAGAAGTTGCAGAAATAATAATGCAAGCAAATGGAATTACAGGTGTTAGAGTAGTAAGAGGTGAGGTTGAATTATCAGACCACTATGATCCAACTAATAATGTTGTAGTATTATCACCAATCGTACATGATCAACCTACAGTTGCATCAGTTGCAATTGCTGCACACGAAATTGGTCACGTTATCCAAGATAAAGTAGCAGACTACAAACCAATGAGATGGAGACACTCTTTAGTACCATTAGCAAATCTTGGAGGAAACTTATCAACTATTCTTATTATGGTAGGATTCTTATTAACAGGATTAATCGGACAATTCGGTTATACTATTGCTTGGGTTGGAGTAGGATTTATGCTATTTGCAGTACTATTCCAAGTAGTAACTCTGCCTGTAGAGTTTGATGCTTCAAAACGTGCTTTAGAGCAAGTAGTTGATTTAAATATCGTAGATGACCAAGAACACAGACACTGTCGTAAAGTTCTAACTGCAGCAGCATTAACATATGTAGCAGCAGCGATGGTTGCTTTAATGGAACTATTAAGATTCATCTTTATTTTATTAAATAGTAGTAATAGAGACTAATAATTAATATTAATCAATGTGATCAAACTAATAATAAACGACTAGAAATCAAGATTTTCATAAAATCACGATTTCTTAGTCGTTTATTTTTATATTAGGGTTAATTAAAAAAATACTAAATTAAAATATAGTGTACATTAAAAATTTATAGACACTCTAATAAATCGAAACCTTAATTCGCCTTGTGGAAACTTTTTTTAGAAATTGTATAGAATTTGTGTGGAAACTCTATACAAAAATTACTATTTTTGTTTTACTCCTAGTTAAGTAAATAATAAAGCTAAATAACAAGTTAATATAGCTTTCATAATATCCATATTAGTGTTATAATATTGTAAGACTATATAATGAAGAGGTAAAAAATGATTTACGGAATAGGTTGTGATATCGTCGATATTCATCGCTTTGAAAAATATGTTGATGATAAAAAACGACTTGAAAAATTATATACAGAAAATGAATTAATTGAATATTATAAAATAACAAATAAAAGAAGAAAAATGGAATTCCTTGCGGGACGCTTTGCGGTAAAAGAAGCAACCTCTAAAGCACTTGGAGTTGGAATTTCTAAGGAGTTTTCTTTTCATGATGTTGAGGTAAAAAAAGATGAGAATGGGAAACCATATATAGAATATGGCGACTTTAGGACACATCTGACTATAAGCCATACTGATACAACAGTAGTGGCGTTTGTTGTTTTAGAGAAAGGGGATTAGATTAATGATTAATGATAGACCAACACAATTAAGAGTAAATTTAGATGCATTATTAAATAATTACAGCAAGTTAGATGCTTTAAATAACAAAAAAATTGGATTAGCTATTGTTAAAGCAGATTCTTATGGATTAGGTTCGAAAGTAATCGCAGATCATCTATATAAAAATGGAGTTAGGCATTTTGCAACAGCAACATTAGAAGAAGCACTAGAACTAAAAGATGTTATTAAAGATAGTATGGTTCTTGTATTAGGAGTTACAAATCCCCAAAATGTTAAATACGCAGTAGAAAATAATGTATCATTAACATGCCCGTCTAAAGAATGGTTAGAAGTATCTTTAGTACAATTACAACAAATTGAAGGAAAATTAAAAATTCATGTAAAAATAGACACGGGAATGGGAAGAATTGGAACTTCCGATTTAGAAGAACTAAAAAGAGATTGATAACTTATTAGATTCTGAAAAAATTGATTTTGAGGGGATTTTTTCACATTATTCAAATGCTGATGGGGAAGATGATAATTATGACAATTATCAAACAGAAAATTTTGAAAATACTCTCAATGCTTTTACTCATAAACCGAGTTATATTCATATAGAAAATTCAGCAGGAACACTAAAATATAGCAATAGAGACGATCAGTATAATCTTACAAGAATTGGTATTGCCATGTACGGATGTTATCCAAGTGGAAATATTGAAAAATTAGATAAGGTACAATTAGAACCTGTAGCTAGTTTAATTAGCAAAGTATCACATGTAAAAAAATTCCAAGCAGGACAAAAGCTTGGGTACGGTATTAGCTATGAAGCTAAACAAGACGAATATATCGCGACAGTACCAATAGGATATGCTGATGGCTTATTAAGAAGAGCTCAAGGGTTTAAAATTAAAGTCGGATCAGAAGAGTGTGAAATTGTTGGACGTGTATGTATGGATCAACTTATGGTTCGTTGTAGTGAAAATGTAAAAGTGGGAGACGACGTACTATTCTTTGGAGAATATAACGGACAAAAAGTCTCAGTAGACGAATTCGCTGAATATCAAAATACAATAAGTTATGAAATATTTTGTTGTATAAATAAACGTGTTCCAAGAGTTTATTATAAAAATAAGATGGAGTTATAGAATGTACGAGAAAAATTACAAAAAAATTTAGCAACTAAGCTGAAAAATACAAGATAAGTATATAGTAAATGTATTAAATCTATTAGAAGAGGGGAATACAATTGCTTTTTATCGCTAGGTATAGAAAAAGAATTAACAAATTCTTTAGATGAAGTTGCTATAAAACAAATACAAGATGAATTTAATTATTTAAAATCTCTTGAAGAAAGAAAAGAAGAAGTAATTAGATTAATTTCAGAAAAAGGTCTACTTACTGATGAACTGAAAAAGATATTTTTAGCTCAAGAAAAAAACTACAAAGGGTAGAAGATTTGTATCGTCCGTTTAAAGAGAAAAAAACGTACGAAAAGCAACGATAGCTAAAGAAAAAGGATTAGAGAAATTTAGCTAAACTATATATTAAAACTTACCAAAATCTATTTAGATGATTTAAATAAAGAAGCAGCTAAATATATAAATACTGAAAAAGAAGTAAATAGTATTGAAGAAGCTATTAATTATGCACTAGATATTATTGCTGAGAATATTTCAGATAGTGCGAAATATCGTGAGTATGTGCTTGAAAATACTAGAAAGTTTGGTCAAATCACTTCAGTACTTAAAAAAAGGTGGAGAAGAGAAAGACGAAAACTCTACATATAAAAACTACTATGAGTTTGGAGAACAAATTTCGAAAATTGCTTCACATAGAATTCTTGCTTTAAATAGAGCAGAAAAAGAAGGAATAATCCGTGTAAGTATAGAAAATGATAAAGATAGACTACATAATTATATTCTTAGAGGATTAACAAAAAAATCGTCAAACAGCAATAAATGAATTACTATTAGAATGTATTGCTGATAGTATGAAACGTTTAATTTATCCATCTATTGAAAGAGAAATTCGAAGTGATTTAACGAAAAAAGCAGAAGAAGATTCTGTAGTTATTTTCTCAGAAAACTTAAAAACAACTTCTAATGCAAAGTCCTCTTAAAAAAACAAAAAAAAGTTTTAGGAATAGACCCAGCGTTTAGAACTGGATGTAAGATGGCGATTGTTGATGAATATGGTAATTTTATAGATAAGATGGTTATTTATCCACATAAACCAGCACCAGCAGATAAACAAGAGAAATCTAAAAAAGACTTAATTAAATTTATTAATAAACATAATATTAATCTGATTGCTATCGGTAATGGGACAGCATCTCGTGAAACTGAAAAATTTGTTGTAGAAAATTTAAAAGAAGCGGGATTAAAAATAGATTATGTTATAGTTAATGAAGCGGGAGCAAGTGTTTACTCAGCGAGTGAAGTAGCTCGTGAAGAATTTCCTGATTTTAACGTAGAAGAGAGAAGTGCAGTATCAATTGCACGTCGTATTCAAGATCCGCTAAGTGAACTTGTAAAAATTGATCCTAAGTCTATTGGTGTTGGACAATATCAACATGATATAACACCTAAATTTTTAGAAAAAGAGCTTACTTTCGTAGTAGAAACAGCGGTAAATAAAGTAGGTGTAAATGTTAATACAGCATCCGTATCTTTATTATCATATGTTTCAGGTGTTAATAAGCAAATAGCTAAGAATATTGTAGCTTATCGTCAAGAAAACGGAAAAATAGAAACTATTAAAGAAATTGCTAAAGTACCAAGATTAGGTAAGAAAACATATGAGCAATGTGTAGGATTCTTTAGAATACCAGATAGTAAAAATATTTTTGATGCTACAGGTATTCACCCTGAAAGTTATAAAGCTGCAGAAAACTTATTAAAAGAATTAAAATTATCTACAAAAGAAGTTGGTACTGATGAGTTTGCAACTACTGTAGAAGGTGTAGATAAGAAAGAACTGGCTGAAAAAATCGGTGTAGGAATAGAAACACTTGAAGATATAATTAAAGATTTAAAACAGCCATTACGTGATGAACGTGAATCATTTGCTAAACCATTGTTAAAATCAGATATTTTAACAATAGATGACCTGAAAATTGGTGTGAAATTAGCTGGAACTGTTAGAAATATTACACAGTTTGGGGCTTTTATAGACATCGGTCTTAAGCAAGATGCGATGGTACATATTTCAAAAATCAGTAAAAATTATATTAAAAACCCGTTAGACGTGCTGAGTGTAGGACAAATCGTTGATGTTTATGTCATTGATGTGGACAAAGAACGAGGTCGTGTTGCACTGGCGATGTTTAAAGATTAAAGGAGGTAGAAATGAGTAATAACAAATCAAAATACCTTCCAAGTATAGATAGCTTGAGGGCATTGGCAGTATTAGCTGTTATTATTTATCACGTTGATGTAAATTACCTACCGGGTGGTTTCTTAGGTGTTGATCTATTTTTTGTTTTATCAGGTTATTTAATTAGTTCATTGATTATTAAAGAATATAAAAAGACAGGTTCTCTTAATTTATATAATTTCTATTTAAGAAGGGCTAGACGTCTATTACCAGCGGTCTACTTTATGATAACTGTAGGGTTAATAGTTATGGTGCTGTTCAATGATGTATTATTACGTAAAAGTCATCTTGATGCTTTATTTGGTTACATATATTCAAGTAACTGGTGGTATATATTCCATAAATTAGATTATTTTGATAGTTTTTGGATCGCAAAAGTCCATTTAAAGCATTTATGGTCACTAGCTATTGAAGAACAATTTTACATGGTTTTTTTCCCATTATTATTTTTTTAATATTTAATGGGAAAAAAAGAAAGCCAAAGATGGAACGTATAAATTAAATAAAAAAACTTTTTTTATATGTTGTAATTGGAATAATATTTGCTTCATTATTAACTCATATATTACTATTTGATATCAATAATATTAGTCGAATTTATTTTTGGAACTGATACAAGAGCATTTTCATTACTTGTAGGTGTAGTAGGTGCGATTTTATATCCTATGGATAAACTTAACACAAAAAGTAACACCTAAAAGAAAATATACGTTATAGTTTAGTATCATTAATTTCGATTGCTATCTTAATAACTATTATGATTTATACTTCAGAGTATAATACCTGGCTATATCGAGGGAGGATTCTTACTTGTAGCTATTTTAGGGTCTAGTAATTATAATAAGTAGTGGGAAACAACATACTATAATGTCAAAGACTACTATCATTTAAACCAATTGTATTTTATTGGTAAAAATTTCTTATAGTTTATATTTATGGCATTTTTCCAATTTTAGTGTTAACTACACCAGTGTCAGAAATTGGGAATTCTAATATTTTCTATGTAATTTTACGAATTATACTTACGTTTGTTGTAGCTATTGTCAGCTATGTATTTGTTGAAACTCCAATCAGAAAAATTAGGTTTTATAAATTATGTGAACTTGGTTTATAAAAAAATAGTAAAACGATCCGAAAAAAAGACAAGAAAAGTATATGCTAGTATTATAGGTGTAGTATCATTACTATTTGTGATGGGAATATTTGGGAAAGGTGTACCATTCCTTTCAACAGCATTTGTAAAAGAAATGGATAACAACAAAGAAACTCAATTTATTAATAACCAAAAATAATAATAGTGATAATAAACAAGATAAATCTAAACTGATGAAAATAAAGATAACAAAGATAATAAAGATGATAAAAATAATTCAGATAAAAAAATATAGTTCAGTAGTTGTAATGGGGGATTCTCTTACAGTTGATATCGGAGAAAAATTCAAAGAATTATATCCAAGTGCCGTAATTGATGGTAAAATTGGGCGCCAATTATATATGGCCGTAGATGAAGCTAAAAATTACGCTCAATATAATAATGAGAATTCAGCGATAATATTCCAACTAGGAACTAATGGACCATTTACTGAAAGTCAACTAGATGAGTTAGTAAAAATATTTGATAAAGCTGATATTTACTTTGTGAATGTAAAAGTTCCAAGAGCTTGGGAAAAAACGGTAAATTCAGAGTTGACAAAAGCCAAAGAGAAATATTCTAATATTACGATAATTGATTGGTATTCAGTAGCAAATGGTAATACAAACTTATTCGAACCAGATAAAGTTCATTTAAAACCAACGGGTGTTGAACAGATGGTTAAAGTGATAGAGAAAAACTTAAAACGTCCAGTAGAAATTAAAGAAGGATAGATACAATATCCTTTAAATTAAAATGAAAAAGCTAAGTAGTTTTTTTAATGACTGCTTAGTTTTTTTGTTTTACTTAAATAACTAGGACAATATGAAGTTCAGAATATAGTAAGTTTTAGAGTTTTTAGAAACTCTTTGGGATATCGTAAAAATTGAATATTCTAGTAATTAAAAAAATAAACATAACAATTGATAAAGCTTTTTCTTAGTTAATTGTTTAACTTTCATTGAAATATGAATATAGTTTGTGTTATAATAATTTAGTATTATAAATATTTTTAAATAGTAAAAAAAAGGAGATAACTATGACAAAAGTAAGAGTAAGATATGCACCATCTCCAACAGGAAATTTACATATCGGAAATGCAAGAACTGCATTATTTAATTACCTTTTTGCAAAACATTACGGTGGAGACTTCGTATTAAGAATTGAAGATACTGATTTCAAACGTAATAAAGAAGAAGGTGAAAGAAGCCAACTTAAATATATGGATTGGCTAGGACTTGATTATGATGAAGGTATTGGAAAAGAAAAAGAATTCGGTCCTTACCGTCAGTCAGAAAGAATCGATATTTATCAAAAATACGCAGATCAACTTATTGCTGAGGATAAAGCATACAAATGTTACATGACAGCTGAAGAATTAGAAGCTGAAAGAGAAGAGCAAATTGCTAATGGATTACCACCACGCTATAGTGGAAAACATGCTCATCTTACTAAAGAAGAACAAGAAGCATTTGAAAAAGAAGGTAGAAAACCATCTATCCGTATTCGTGTTCCACAAGACAGAACATATAAATTTGATGATATGGTTAAAGGTGAATTATCATTTGAAGGACATGACTTCGGTGATTTCGTAATCATTAAAAATGATGGAGTAGCTACATATAACTTTGCGGTAGCAATCGATGATCACTTAATGCAAATCTCTCACGTGTTACGTGGAGATGACCACGTTTCAAATACACCAAAACAACTTGTTGTATATGAAGCATTAGGATTTGAACCACCAAGATTCGGGCACATGACTCTAATCGTAAATGAAAACAAGAAAAAATTATCAAAACGTGATGAAACAATCATTCAATTCATCGAACAATATGATGAATTAGGATACCTTCCAGAAGCATTATTTAACTTCATTACATTATTAGGATGGTCTCCAGAAGGTGAACAAGAAATCTTCACTAAAGAAGAATTTGTTGAAAATTTTTTTGATGAAAAAAACGTTTAAGTAAATCACCAGCGTTCTTCGATAATAACAAACTTACTTGGATTAATAACCAATATATTAAAGCACAACCCTTAGAAAGAATTGTAGACTTATCATTACCATTCTTCGTAAAAGAAGGTGTTGCAACTGCTGAAGAAGTAGAAGCTAATAAAGCTTGGTTTGAAAAATTAATTTCATTATATCAACCACAAATGAGTTATGGTGCTGAAATTGTAGAATTAACAAAACAATTCTTCGTAGAAGAAGTTAAAATTTCGATGAAGAAGAGTTAGAAATTTTAAAACAAGAAACAACAGCAACAGTATTCGAAGATTTCTTAACAAAAGTTGAAGAAGTAGAAGAATTTACTGCTGACAACATCAAAGCTTTAATCAAAGCTATTCAAAAAGATACAGGAGTGAAAGGTAAAAACTTATTCATGCCAATTCGTATCGCTTCAACAGGGTCAATGCACGGTCCAGAATTAAACACAAGTTTAGAATTACTTGGAAAAGAACGTGTAGCATCTAGAGTAAAAAGCTGCATTAGAAACAATTAAATAAAAAGTTTTTAAATTTTTTTATAAATTAAGGGTGAAATAAATTGAGAAAATCTGTTTTTAGATTAACCCTTAATTTTTAATTTTTTACAGCTGGGAAAAATTAAGAGAAGAAATATAAATAAAAAGTAAAAGAAAAATATCTTGACATTTATCGTCAAATAAGGTATTATTACTTATGATATTGTTTATATATCTTCACGAGTAAGTCCCCGGAAAAACTTAGTCGTTATGACAGATTAAAAACAACATCTAGGAGGAAAAAAGACATGCGTCAAACATATATGGCAAAGCCATCAACTGTAGAAAAAAAATGGTATGTAATCGATGCTGAAGGACAAACTTTAGGTCGCTTATCATCAGAGGTAGCTTCAATTTTAAGAGGGAAACACAAACCTACTTATACACCACACATCGATACTGGGGATAATGTTATCATTATCAACGCTGAGAAAATTGTGTTAACTGGTAAAAAATTAACTGATAAAATTTACCGTCGTCACACAATGCACCCAGGTGGGTTAAAAGAAAGAACTGCTGGATTAATGGTAGAAAAATATCCAGAAGAACTTTTAGAACTATCTATCAAAGGTATGTTACCAAAAAATACTTTAGGTAGAGCTCAAGGAATGAAACTTCACGTTTACCGTGGAGCTGAACACCCACACGCAGCACAAAAAAACCAGAAAAAAATACGAATTACGTGGATAATATAGGAGGAAATAATTAAATGGCACAAGTAGAATATCGCGGTACAGGACGCCGTAAAAGCTCAGTAGCACGTGTAAGATTAGTACCTGGAACAGGGAAAGTTGTTATCAACAACAGAGAAATGCGTGAATACTTACCATTAGAATCATTAGTATTAGACTTAATGCAACCTTTAGAAGTTACATCTACTACAGGTAACTATGACGTTTTAGTTAACGTTAACGGTGGAGGATACACAGGACAAGCTCAAGCAATCCGTCACGGAATTGCACGTGCTTTACTAGAAGTAAAACCCAGAATACCGTAAAGACTTAAAACCAGCAGGATTACTAACTCGTGACCCTCGTATGAAAGAACGTAAAAAATACGGTCTTCGTGGTGCGAGACGTGCTCCTCAATTCTCAAAACGTTAATATTGGTCTTATACCAAGTACGTCAAGACAACAGAGAACTTTCTCTGTTGTCTTTTTTTAGTATTATGTTATTAACTTAGAAAAATAGTTATTAAAAAAATAAAAAAACTGAGTTACCTATAATTTAGTAGTAATCTCAGTTTCTAATTTAACATATTTTATTCATAAATCTCAGAATCTTTTAGTGTGAAAAATAACTTCAGTTCCTGCTGGATAATTATCTAAAGATAATAATAATATTTTTTTCTTCGATTTTCTTAGGTTTAATTTCTGCAATAACTTGAGCTATTTCATTTAATTCATCATATAAGTTTTTTTAAATAGTTTAGCATCTTTAACGTTTATTTTTTTGGGTTGATTTGATATACTGGTGTTTCTCCAAACCATGTATCTTCGTTTTTAAAGTCGATTTCAGATTTTTTTCATTGATCTTTAAGTTTTATTGATATATCATAATCAAACGTATATCTATCGAAAAAGTTTTAGCTAGACTACTAATATAATCATGAGAACCTTTGTTAGAGCGATTGATAAATTTTTAGTTTAGCACTATAATCAATTGCATTAAGATCTCAAAAATTTCAGCCATTTTTAAATACATCGAATTCATCATATACATCTGAAGCAACAAAATTAACTTTGACATCATATCCTACACGTTGAAATTCCTGATATTTTTTTCTAATAGTTCTTCTACTGTTACATCTTCTAGATTTTTCTCTAACATTAGTAACAGACTCTTTACCATCTTCTATAACTTCCTGTTTAGGATACTTTTACAGTCAATAAATAATTCATTAAATTATTCCTCCTTCATAATTAACACATTACTATTATACCTATCTTTCCATATATTTACAATAGTATGAACAAAGTTTAAGATAATATTAGTAACATGATTTTTAATATACGTAAATAATTATAAATTTAAAAGTTAGCTATAATATTTAAATATTATAGTGGAAATTTAAAGTATTTATTTTTTTTAAACGATAATAATATGTAAGTATGTATAATATAACCTAAATAACTACTTTTGTTGTGATTAATATTTAAACTTATTAATAATATTAAAGTTATTGAAAAAGACTTAGTAAAGCTAATCTTGACAATTTTATCTAATATTTATATAATAAGAAACATAAATTTATAAAGGAGGTCATTGCATATGGAAATAATTGCAATTTCAACACGAAGTGTCGATTATCAATCAGATGCTGGTATAACGAAGAGACGTTTATACATTAATGGTTATTTTTCAGAAGTAGCAGAAGAAGCTGGATTTATCTTATTCCCAGTTTGTTCTCAAAACGGAATTGAGGAAATTGTAGCCATGTGTAGTGGCCTTATAATTGCTGGAAGAGATCGGGATATTAATCCTAGCTTTTATGGAGAAGAACCTTTAGAGGGATTAGAGTATCCTGAAGATTCTTATGAGGATGAATTAGACTTTAAACTTATAGAACTTTTTGAAAAAAATAATAAACCTATTTTAGGAATTTGTAGTGGGTTACAAAGTTTAAATATTTATTATGGAGGTTCATTAAAACAACATATAGATAAACATACTAGTAAAGAAAAATTAGTTCGACATACTATTGATATAGAAGAAAAACTCATTTGTTCATAGTTTATATGGAAGTAAAGCAGAAGTAAATTCAATACATCATCAAGCGATAAAAAAAGGTTGGAGAAGGATTTAAAGTTACAGCTGTTTCGGAAGATGGTACAATAGAAGCTATAGAAAAAAAGGAAATTTAATAGGGGTACAATGGCACCCTGAAGTAGACTTTGAAATAGATGTTTTTAAAAAAAGTTTCTTAGTTTGTGTAATAAATAATTTATAAAGTTGCAAAAAAATAATATAAATAAAAAAATAAAGAATTTAACATCAAAATAGTTGACTATTAATTAAAAATAATGGTAAACTATTCTTTGTGTAAAATAATAGCAGTGGATTAATTGTTATTGCCTCTATGTTATACATTATTTAATGTGGCAACTCGTAGCCTATGCTGCTAGGCGAAGTTCCAGTTTTATAACATATACAACAACGATAATCGTGCTTTTTGTTTTCACAAAAAAATAAAAAAACAAAAAAAGATATAAGGAGGAGCACATAATGGCTCGTTTTACAGGTTCAACTTGGAAAAAATCTCGTCGTTTAGGAATTTCACTAAGCGGTACTGGTAAGGAGTTAGCTAAACGCCCTTACGCACCAGGACAACACGGTCCTAACTTAAGAAAAAAACTATCTGAGTATGGTTTACAATTACAAGAAAAACAAAAACTTCGTTACCTACACGGAATGAACGAAAAACAATTCCGTAAATTATTCGATAAAGCTGGTAAATTACAAGGTCTTCACGGTGCTAACTTTATGGCATTACTTGCTACACGTTTAGATTCTGTAGTATACAGCTTAGGATTAGCTAGAACTAACCGTCAAGCTAGACAATTAGTTAACCACGGTCACGTTCTTGTAGATGGTAAAAAAGTAGATATCGCTTCTTACGCTGTTAAACCAGGTCAAGTAGTTTCAGTAAGAGAAAAATCTAGAAACCTTGATATCATTAAAGAAGCTGTTGAAATCACTAAACTTCGTACCTGAGTACTTAACTTTTGATGCTGATAAATTAGAAGGATCATTAGTAAGACTTCCAGAAAGAAGTGAATTACACCCAGAAATCAACGAACAACTTATCGTTGAGTACTACAGCAGATAATAAAAATAAGCCCTTTAAACTAAAGTTTAAGGGGCTTGTTTTTATTTATGAGTAAATATGCTCAATATAAAAAAAGGCAAAAATTAATTTGTTTTAGGCTTTTAAAAATAAGTTTAGAAATATTAAATCGAAAGAGAGTATCTCTTCTGATTATTTTGTATTTTATCATAAAAATATAAAGAAAGAAGTTATAAATCTATTTTTTTATAGAAAAAAAATATTTAAAAGCTGAGTTATATTACATCAAATAATATTGTATTATCGATAATCTATAATTTTTCATTAAAAAAAACTAATAGTATAAAAAAACTAAATTTAATAAATTAATTTTTATAAAATTTTTTTATCTTTTATAATAAAAAGTATATACTATTAGTAAATAATTTTGTAAATATTACTAAACTATAAAAATAAAAAAATAATTAATGTATAGTTGTGAAACAGTTTTATTGTAAAAAAATATAACAGCTGTTTTTTTCAAATTTCTTTTTCTTAAAATAGTTTGACACTTATTTTCACAAAAAAATTAGTATTAACTTAAAATTATAAACCTTATTTTAATAAGGTTTTTGTTCTTTATCAACTATATTTAAAATAGAGAAAAGTATTTTCATCATTACTTTCATTAGAAAAAAACGCTTTCATAATTGTAAAGAAATTGTGTTACTATATAAGTACAGAAAAAAATTAGGAGGTAAGGGAAATGATTATCGGAGTACCAACAGAAATTAAAAACAACGAAAGTAGAGTGTCTGCAATTCCAGGTGTAGTACATGAATTAGTACTAGATGGGCATACAGTTTATGTAGAAAAAGGAGCAGGATTAGCTTCAGGTATTTCAGATGCTGAGTATGAAAAAGTAGGGGCTGTTTTATTAGATAAAGCAGAAGATGTATGGAATAAATCGGACTTAATCTACAAAGTAAAAGAACCAATTCCATCAGAATACAAATACTTCAGAAAAGGTTTAATTATCTATACTTACTTACACTTAGCCGCAGATCCAGAGTTAACTAAAGCAATGGTAGAAACAGGTACTATTGGTATTGCTTTTGAAACAGTAAAAGTAGGTCGTACTTTACCTTTATTAAGACCTATGAGTGAAATTGCGGGAAGAATGGCTATCCAAGAGGGAACAAGATTCTTATCAAAAGTACAAGGTGGTAAAGGTAAATTATTACAAGGTGTACCAGGTGTTCAACCCGGTCATGTTGTAGTTATTGGTGCAGGGGTAGCAGGAACTGCAGCAGCTACAGCAGCTTCAGGATTAGGAGCTCGTGTTACAATGTTAGACGTTAACTTAGATAGATTAACTGAATTATCACATATTTTTGGTGGTAAAGTAGAAACAGTTTACTCTAATAAATTAAATATTGCAAATGCAATTAAAACTGCTGACTTAGTAGTAAGTACAGTATTAATTCCAGGAGCTAAAGCACCAAAACTTGTTACTAAAGAAATGATTAAAGATATGCCAGATGGTGGTGTTATCGTAGACGTAGCTATCGACCAAGGTGGTACAACAGAATATACAGAAGGTCGTCCTACAAGTCATGATAAACCAATATTTGTAGAAGAAGGAGTATTACACTATTCAGTTGCTAATATTCCAGGGGCAGTAGCTGAAACAGCAACATATGCATTATGTAATGCAACAGCTAAATATGTTAAACTAATAGCTAAATTAGGAGTTAAAGAAGCAGTGGCTAAATTCCCTGAATTAGTACCAGGTGTTAACGTAGCTAACGGGAAAGTAACATTCAAAGCAATTGCAGAAGATTTAGGATATGAATATACTCCAGTAGAGCAAGCTTTGTAATATAATATTTAAAATAAAATAAAAAATAGTTATATTGTAGAGGAAGTGGTATGTATATTTTGATATGTTTTCCACTTCCTTTTTATTAGATAATAGATAAAAATCTATATTTTTTTAAAAATATATTATTTTATTAGGTTATTTATTATTTGATTTTTTTCTTTACTTACATAAGTAAATTAATTTAGTAGTAAATAATCTATAACTGTGATATAATTAATAAATATTATTAATAGGGGAGAATATTTATTTTAAAATAGGAGGATATTATGAGCGTTTTTAGAAAAAAATCAATTGACTCAATTTTAGCTGAGTCGCGAAACAAAACGTTAAACCCGACGATGAAAACAATGGACTTAGTTCTATTCGGGATTGGGGCTATTATTGGATCAGGTATTTTTAGTATTAACAGGTAAAGCTTCAGCAGAAGCAGGGCCTGCAGTTGTATTTTCGTTCTTAATTGCTGGATTAGCATGTTGTTTAGCAGCACTTTGTTATGCAGAGCTAGCATCGACAATTCCATCAAGTGGTAGTACATATACTTACTTATATGTATCAGTTGGTGAGATTGTAGCGTATGCAATAGGATGGGTATTAATAGGAGGATATGTTCTAACAGCTGCAACAGTAGCTAATGGGTGGTCTAGTTATTTCTCTCGTCTATTAGCGGGGTTAGGTATAGATCTTCCAAAAGAAATTTATACATTACCTTCACTTGGAGGATATGGAAATATCCCAGCGATTGTTATCGTACTGTTAATTACTTTTATTCTTTCAAAAGGAACTTCAAGTAGTAAAATGGTAAATAACCTTATGGTAGCTGCAAAAGTAGGTATTGTAATTTTATTCATCGTTGTTGGTGCATTTTATGTTGAACCAACACACTGGACAAATAACTTTGCTCCAACTGGATTTTCTGGAGTTATGTTAGCTGCAACAACAGTATTCTTTGCATACTTAGGATTTGATGCGATTTCTACTTCTGCGGAAGAAACAATCAACCCTGAAAAAGCATTACCTAAAGCAATTATTATTACAATGATCGTTTGTACGGCTTTCTATATTCTAGTATGCTTAGTATTAACTGGTGTTGTTGAATACAGCAGACTTGGAACTGGAGATGCGTTAGCATTCGTTTTAGAAGAAGTTGGACAAAATAAAGTTGCAGGTATCGTGTCTCTTGGTGCGGTAATCGGACTTATGGCTGGTATCTTATCATTCATGTATGCAGGTATTCGTATTACTTATACAATTGCTCGTGATGGATTATTACCAAAAGGATTAACAAAAGTTAATGCAAATAAAGTACCTAGTACTGTAACTTGGGGATTAGGAATTTTAACAGCGGTTCTAGCTGGTTTCTTACCATTAGGTAACCTAGCAGACTTAGCTAACGTTGCTTCAATTATAGCATTTGCGTTAGTAAGTTATACTACTATAGTATTCTACAAAAAATTCCCAGACTTAAAACGTGGATTTAAAGTACCTGGAATGCCAGTATTACCAATTATCTCTATCGTTTTTATTTGGAGCATTACTATACAGTGTTACATTAACAACATGGATTATCTTCATCGTTTGGGTAATCAGTAGGTATGATAATTTACTTCACATTCTCATACAAAAACAGTAAATTAAAATAATAAAACAGAAGCAACTCAGCAAAAGAGATTTCTTAGAGATCTTAATTGTTGAGTTGCTTTTTATAATTATTTAATTTATACACCAGACCATAGGTTACGTTTATTACTTTTTTTGCTTTATTTTTGTGCCTTTTTTTATATTTTTTTCTAGATATCTAGTATCAGGTGGTTTTACGTATTTAATTTCAGCTAAACCAGACAGTAATAATTCTTCTTGAACATTTTTACCATCAGCATAAACATAGCATAATGCTCTATGATACTTATCTTCTTTTTGATAAACATCAAATTCAATTTCAACATTTTTTTAGCATTAGACAAAAAGTTTTCCGTTTAATTCACTAGCTTCAGGTCCATATTTTTTTGAACTTCTACACCAGGGTTTTACTGTTTCTGGAGTATCGATAAGTAAATATCTAACTTTTTAATTCTTTGTGATTAAATTGAACGATAATTGTATCACCATCTATTTTTTTGAGAAATTTAACCCTATATTTGGTGTTATCACCTTTAATAAAATTCCCATTCACTGTAGCTTCTTTATAATCTTCTCCATGAGTATTAATAATTGAAATAATAATCATAAATACTGTTAAAAAGAATAAAGAATACTATAAAGACTTTTTTTATTCATAATAATTTCCCCCTTTATATTTAATTTTATCACTTTTATCATAACTAATAAAGTAATTATCTGAAATTAATATGAAAAAAATTTAATGCTAAAATTAAATTATATAATGTTAAATTTTACTAATAATTATAAAGTTAAAAATGATAAATATAATAAATTAGCTAATTTATAAGGTTTATATTTATCACGATAAATAATATAAGTAACAGTATTTTTAAACTTATATATACAAGATTAAATTATTGTTTAAAAGATTCTAAATAACATTTTATTTTAATAGTAAAGGTGAATTGCCTAAACAGATACTTTGTAAACGCACTCTTTCAATGATAGTATAAGATTACAATAAAAAAACAAAGGAGAAAACAATATGACTAAATTAAAAAAAGAAAATTTTAAAATGTTTATCAATGGGGAGTGGGTAGATGCTGAAGACAAATTAGTATTAAAATCATATAATCCAGCTAATTCAGAATACTTAGCAAATTTCCCGGATGCAACAGAAGGAGATGTAAATAGAGCAGTAGAAGCTGCACAAGAAGCGTTTAAAACTTGGAAATATACAACAGTATCTGAACGTGCAGCTTTACTAAACAAAATTGCAGATATAATTGATGCTAATACAGAGTTATTAGCTACGGTAGAATCTTTAGATAATGGGAAACCAATTCGTGAAACACTAAATGTAGACGTTCCATTCAGTGCTAGACATTTTAGATACTTTGCAGGATGCATACTAGCTGATGAAGGGCAAGCAACAGTATTAGATGAAAAATTCTTAAGTTTAGTTCTGAGAGAGCCTATTGGGGTAGTAGGGCAAATTATTCCTTGGAACTTCCCATTCTTAATGGCAGCTTGGAAAATTGCACCAGCACTAGCTGCAGGTAATACAATTGTCCTAAAACCATCAAGTATTACATCTCTTAGCTTACTAACATTCGTAGAATTAATTCAAGATGTGTTACCGAAAGGTGTATTAAATGTAATCACAGGACGAGGAAGTAAATCAGGGGAATTCCTTAAAAATCATCAAGGATTAAATAAACTTGCATTCACAGGATCTACAGAAATTGGTAAGAAAATTGCAGTAGCAGCTGCAGAAAAACTAATTCCAGCTACATTAGAATTAGGAGGTAAATCTGCGAACATTATCTTAGATGATGCTAATATTGAAAAAGCACTTGACGGGGTACAATTAGGTATTTTTTTCAACCAAGGTCAAGTATGTTGTGCAGGTTCAAGAATTTTCGTACAAGAAGGAATCTACGATGATTTTGTAGCAAAAGTAAAAGAAAAATTTGCAAAAATTAAAATAGGTGATCCACTAGATCCAAATACACAAATGGGTAGCCAAATAGATGAAAAACAAGCAGAAAAAATTGTTAATTATATCGAAATAGCTAAAAAAGAAGGTGGAGAAGTAATCGTTGGTGGTGAGCGTTACACAGAAAATGGATGTGATAAAGGGGCATTCGTTAAACCAACATTAATCGCTGGAGTAAACAACGGATGCCGTATCTCTCAAGAAGAAGTATTCGGACCAGTTTCAGTAATTATTAAATTCAAAACAGATGAAGAAGTAATTGCTCAAGCTAATGATAGTGAATACGGACTTGCAGGAGCAGTATTCTCTACAAATATTACTCGTGCTTTAAATATCGCTCGTAGAGTAGAAACAGGAAGAATGTGGGTTAATACTTATAACCAAATCCCAGAACACGCGCCATTTGGAGGATACAAAAAATCAGGAATTGGACGTGAAACTCACAAAGTAATACTAGAACACTATTCACAAATGAAAAACATCCTAATTGATTTAAGTGATGATGTATCAGGATTCTACAACTAGTATAATAACATAAAAACCATGGTCATGAAGCAACTTAGAATTAGGGTTCTTCAAAAATTTAGGACTGATGAGAAGGGTCATGAGCTTTAAGCTCATGATTCCTTTTTAAATAGATATTAAAAAGATAATTTTTGATTGAAATTAAATAGTTAAACATTGTAAATTAGATTTTAGTTCTTGAATTTTATCTTGTCAAGAAATTATATATTATAAAACAATGGATTAAGCTATGAGAATCATATAATTCAGTTTTAAGCAGCTAAATTATCATAATCAATTAGTTCTTTAACATTTCTATCAGTATTAGAATATCCTAAGTTAAATACGATTAAAAACCCCTAGCTTTAAGGCTAAAGAAATTTCTATAACCATAACCTGTACTGTTTTATATTTTTAACTTTTATTAATGATACCTTCTATTGGTCCATTAGATAGATTATATCTCAATGAGTTTTCAATATATGATTTATTATTAATAAATGTTTTAAATGTAGCTGAGAATTCTTCAGCGATAGTATTTATATTTGAGTCTATAATATCAAAGAATCCTTTATAATTACGTGCATCAAATGCATCATAAAAGCATTTTGAGTCGTATAATATGCATCCTTTAATACTTCATCTTGATTAATAAGATGTTTTACTATTTCTCTACTTGTAATCCATTGTTTAAAAATGATCTTTTTCCGTAATCATCAATAGATACCTCATCTTCACGCTTTAATAATAATTTCCAATATGCTTTTGAATTGTTTATAAATTTGTTCTTTTTCTTTAATTTTATCTTTTAGTATCATCTTTTTAAAATAATATTAAATCTTTTCATAACACGTATTCTAAGATTGTTTAATGAATTATTTAAAGCTTGTATTATATGGAATCTATCAATAATGACAGAGGCATTAGGAAAATCTCTTTAATCATAGCCATATATCCTGCATTCATATCTGTACAGACCATTTTTACTTTTAATCGTTCTTTTAATGGATACCTAGATTTAAAAATGATTTACTATAGTAGCCTTCCTATGATTTGTTAGTATATCAATTACCTTATGGGTTAAAGCGTCGCAATAAATAAAACTTAAATGACCTTCTACATCATTAGTTGATCTGAATTCATCAAGACATAGGTATTCAGGTAATTTGAAGATGGTCTTCTAGTTTCTGATTCAAATAATTCTTTTTGAATATTATATACCGTCATATCGCTTATATTACATTCTCTAGCGATAGATTTTCTAGATGCTTCTAGTGTTAATCGGTATATAACTTCTCGTTTTAATTCAAGTGAAATAGTAGATTTCCCTTTAGTTATAGATGTTTCAGCTGTAGAGTATTGACTACAATTTCTACAATAATAACGTTGTTTATCTAAGTGAAGATATGTATTTGAACCTCCACATTTTTTGTAGTTTAATATGGCTAGTTTTACATCCATTTTTTTAATAACTTTAGAACTACATTGGATACCACATTTTTTCACATTTATGATGTTTGTATTCAAGTTTGGCATAAACGACTTTAAATAATACTTTAGGAGGAAGAGGGCTGTTTTCATGTTTTGAACAAGTCACGTCTTCAACTCCATTAATTTTAATATTTTTTTATCGTATACCCCTAGTAATTTTTATATCTATACTATAATTAATCATGACACAAATATTCCTTTCTTTAGTTTTGGTCGATTAAATTATAACGGATATTTGTGTTTCTATGTTTTTACAAATTTGTATATAATTTAATCGGACTGATTTTTCCATCAGTCCGATTTTTGATGAGCCCTATAAAATGTGATAGTAACAGTGGTTGATTTTTATATTATTTTCTTTTTAGATTATAATATCCTAAACTAGCAAAGTAGAAGATTGCTTCTATTGTTGCAATAAAGAATGTAGTAGGTAGGAAGTATAGTAAGAAAGTGTAATCCCAGCCCATGTTCCAATTAGAGCAAATGAAATTGATATAACAATCATTAGTCCAACTTTGTTAGTAAGGTACCTAGCTGCACTAGCAGGAACTGTTAAAAAGTACAAACATTAATAGTGCTCCAACAACAGGTACTGTAATACTAGTTGCAACAGATAATAGAATTAAGAAAATATTGAAATGAATTTTTCCATTAAGTCCTAATGCGCGTGCACCAATAGCATCAAATGAATCGAATTTAATTTTTTTCTATAAAATATAGAAAGTAATAAAATAACCGCTATGGCTAAAGTGAATATTAATTTAACATCATCTCTAGTTATAGAGACAACACTTCCGAAAAGAATGTTATTAACATAACTAGTGCTCTTCGGTGTTAAAGATAGGAATAGTAGTCCTAATCCAAGAAAGATTCCTAACATAACACTTACTGTAGCCTCTCGTCTAAATGCTTTAACGCTAAGATGACCAACAAGATAAGACATAGTAATAGTAAAGATTAGTAATCCATATATTGGGTTAATACCTAAGAAAACAGCGAAAGCCGCTCCTGCGAAACCAACATGTGATAGAGTATGAGAGATAAATGACATATTTCTAGCCATCACAAACACACCTATATATCCTGCCATTATTGCAACGATTGTACCAGCTATAAAGGCATTTTGCATAAAATCATAATTAAACATGGTTGTTATCTCCTACATAGTGTTTACAAAGTTTTAGTGTATTCTTCTCTTTTTTATAGTCCGCTATACTGATAAATTTGAAGCAACCTTCTTCTAGGTATAGTATTTTATCAACATATTTCTCATCTAAAAGTGAAAGCTCATGAGTTATACATAGAGTTATAATATTTTTCTTTTTTGTAATATCTTTAACTAAAAGTCATACATTCCACTTCACTAGTTTTGTCAAGGTTAGATGTGAATTCATCAAGAAGTAATAAGTTTGGTTTATTTACTAAAGCCTGTGCTAAGAAAACACGTTGTTTTTCTCCTCCAGAAAGTGTACCGATTGATTCATTTTGTAATTTAAGTGAATTTGTTAATGATAAAGCAGCTTGGATACTTTGTTTTTCTTTTTTTATTAAGCCATGGAAGAAATCCTTTTTGAATTGGTAAGGATACAAAGTCCTTAGCTGATAAAGGAAGTTCCTCATCTATTTGTCTAAACTGAGGTACATAACCAAGTGTAGGATTTTTCTCCAGTTAGCTTTAATTTCATCTGTTTTTATTTAACTTTCCAAGTATGTTGTTAAGTAATGTTGTTTTTACCAACACCGTTTTTTTCCCGAACAACAGCGACAACATCTCCTGAAGATACAGAAAAAGAAATGTTGTCTAAAAATTGTTTTATCTCCTATTGAATAAGTGAGATTTTTATATTAAGTTCAGTCATAAAATCTCCTAAATTATTTAAATTTTTATTTGTTTTATTTCGAATATAAAAAGAAGAGATACGATTTAGAATCTTCTTTTATATTATACTACATATTTATAATATGTAAGACTAATTTTTAATCTTCTTATTAATGTTTATGTTCTTTTCGTGACCGTCCCTGACTTTTGACACTTTCAGGCTGTTAATAAAACCCTTATGAAAGGCGTAGTTATAGCGTTTCATAAGGGTGAAATTGGCATAATTTTTCCTATATACATTTTTATGTCAGAAACATATCCTACGAGAGGAATTTTATTCATCTTTACAGAATTAATTATATCAAGATACTCTTTTGATTCTGCATCTTTATATAATAATCTCCCATTAATGTCTCAACACTTCCTAAAGTGGTATTTCTTATTGCTTCTTGTATTTTAGCTGTCGATAAATTTACATTATTATCTTTTAGAAGTTTCTCAAGATATCTTTCATTACTAAAGCTAAGTAACAAATTAAAAAGTGAGCTCTTATTCTCTTTTTCACTCCACACAAATATCGGTCTAGCCTCAAGGTTAGTTTTCAATACTCTAAAACTATCTTCAATCTTCCATAGACTTCCATAAATCTCTTTACTTCTTCCTGTAAGTTCTTTTTGTGAATACTCTATTGCGAAGAATCCATCCATCTTTTTCTGCTTCTTCAATTTGTTTAACATCTAATTCTATATCTAAGTTCCCTTAGTTACTTTTATAAATTTCTTACCACCTTTTTCAACTCTTGTTTCATCATAGATGGATTATTTAGTAGTCTATCAGCTTTGTCTAGAAGTCTCTGTCTATCGGCTTTGTCTTTTTGGCTCTTTTTCAGAATATCCTAAAAGTAGATTATCTTGGATCTTTTCAGTTTTACCATCAATTCTAATTTCTTTTTACATGTTCTATAAGTTTATATTTAAACTCTTTTCTACTATATATCCATCTTCAAATAATTTTTTTCTTTTATTTTCTTTCTTAGCACCTTTTAGTTTATATGCATAACATAATCTAATCCCTAGTTCTTTTAATAAAAACTAGATTCTTACCAGAATTAAGTCCTCTATCCGCGGCTACTATTACTTTTTAATTTGTATTTTTTCTTTTAAATCTTTTATGACGAGATATAGTGTACTAAATTCACTTGTATTACCTGGATATAGTTCGTAACTGACTGGTATTCCATTATTATCAATTAATAATCCCATAACTACTTGTACTTGATTTACTTTATTATCTTTAGAAAATCCAAAGCCTTTTATTTCGTCTTTTTAACTGATTCAAAGTAGTATGTGAGTTACATCGTATAATACTACATTTAATTCTCTGTTAAATTTTTCTTGAGTGTATTATTTAAATGTTTTTCTCAATTTTTCTTTTTCATCATAAATTATGTCTAAAAACTCTGTAGTAGTCTTCAAAAATCAAAATCATTTCGAAAATCTACATAATTTTTCTATGATCATATGCTGATTTCTTTGATGATGGAGTAAGTAGTCTTTGAAATACCAGTTGTTTTAATATCTCTTCAATCTCTATCTTACTTCTAGTTTTTATATCTTTTATCCATCTCACTTATTCCCAATTCTTGCCATATCTTCTCGTATACTAAGTATCCATAATTTTTACGTACTAAACCTTCTTTTTCAAAAATTATCTCGCTTCAATATTTTGTCTAGGGCGCTTTCTTTTAATCTTTTCATTTTTCTTTGATTTCTTTTTCTAATTTTTTTCTAGGAAGTTTTTATCTTGTTTTTAATAGTTTTTCTAAATTCCCATAATTTTTTATAACTTTCATTTTTGGTTTATTGGTTTCTGAATCTCGATATGAGTGAACCACTCTTACATATTTATTTCCTCTGTTTGTGTATACTTGAACTATCATTTTTGTCACCTCATATATATTATACCACATATACTTGTATATAGGAATAGTAAAAGTGGGAAAAAGTTGATTTTTCCGATAAAATCAACTTTTTATAACGATATTTTTCCCTCGAAACTGTCAAAGTCGGGAAAAAAAGAAGAGATACGATTTAGAATCTCTTCTTTATATTATACTACATATTTATAATAGTGAAGACTAATTTTTAATCTTCTTATTAATGTTTATGTTCTTTTCGTGACCGTGGTCGTGAGAGTGTCCTTCATCAGCACCTTCAACATGATAAGCTTTTTCACCAGACCCACCATTTAGAATTTCTTCTAGTTTATTATATTGATTTAACATCCATTCGATATATGTTTTTACCATCAGGTTGTGTTTCAGTTACATTAAGTACTGGTACTTTATTTTGTTCAGCTAAGTTAATTAAACCTTCGATTGTTTTGTTAGTAGTTTGAACATTGTTTATGATTAATGAAATTTGTTTAGATTTAATTTGTTCTTGAATAGCTTTTTAAGTCTTGTGGAGAAGGGTCGTTACCTCTTCAGTAGCTTGAGCTAATTTTTTTAACTTGGTCACTAGTTTTGAATCCTAATGCATCTACCGCATATTCAAAAACAGGTTCAGTTGTTAATACTGATTTTGCATTTGCTTTTTTTCTTTTAATGAATTAATTTTATCAGTAATTTTTGAAAGTTCCTTTTTATAGTTATCTCTATGTAGAAATCTTTGTTAGAAGAATCTTTTTCTGATAATACTTTAGTAAGTTCGTCAGCAACTTTACTCATTACTTCAGGATTATACCAAATGTGTTCATTATCTCCATCTTTAAGTCCTAGTAGTTTAGCGCCATCAATTTTTTTAATGTCTTTACTATTTGCAGTAAGTTTTTCAAACCATGAATCATAACCTCCACCGTTTAAAATAGCAATGTTGGCATCAGCTACAGCTTTAGCATCTTGAGCTGTTGGTTCGAAATCATGAGGATCAACTGAAGTTGAAGTAATAATAGATGAAACTTCTGCTTTATCTCCTGCAATACTCTTAGCTACTTCTGCATAAAAGTTAACTGAAGTAACAATTTTAGTTTTACTTCCAGGGTTTGAAGCTCCAGAATTTGTTTTGCTTGAACATCCGACTAAAAGTAGTGCGAATGCAGCAACAATTGAAATTAGTTTTAAAAATTTATTCATTTATAATATTCCTCCGTTATTCGTAATTATTACGTTCTAATAGATTATAATACTACTTAATGAAAAATCAAGATGTTAAACGAAATTATTTTTGATTAAGAATGAAATAATATTATCTTACTATATAAATGTATAAAAAAATTATTAACTAGATATCCTCAACTTTGAATATCATATTAATAAGTAAAAAGTCTAATAAAATACTTGATTTTTAGTTGTTTATGCTATATAATTAATAAAGTTGAGTAAAAATCAACAAAAATATAACACACGACATTTGAGTAGCTGCTCGGTGCATTTATGTTTGCAGTAAGCTTAGAGAGTGTCGGAGGAAAAACTAAGGAGGAAAAATAACTATGGCAGTTATTTCAATGAAACAATTATTAGAAGCTGTGTACACTTCGGTCACCAAACAAGAAGATGGAACCCCTAAAATGGATAAATACATCTTCACAGAAAGAAATGGTATCTACATTATCGACTTACAAAAAACAGTTAAGAAAGTTGATGAAGCATACGAATTCGTAAAATCAGTTGCTGATCAAGGCGGAAAAATGTTATTCGTAGGTACTAAAAAACAAGCACAAGATGCTATTAAAGAAGAAGCTGAAAGAAGTGGGTCAATACTACATTAATCACCGTTGGTTAGGTGGAACTTTAACTAACTACAAAACAATTAAAAGGACGTATTGACAGAATCGCTGAAATTGAAAAAATGGAAGCTGACGGAGTATTCGAAGTATTACCTAAAAAAGAAGTTATCGAATTAAGAAAAGAATACGATAAATTAAACAAATTCCTAGGTGGAATTCGTGAAATGAAAGGTATGCCAGACGCAATCTTCGTAGTAGATCCTAAGAAAGAGCACAATGCAATCTGCTGAAGCACAAAAATTAGGAATTCCTGTAGTTGGTATCGTAGATACAAACTGTGATCCAGATGATGTTGATTACGTAATCCCTGCAAATGACGACGCTATCCGTGCGGTTAAATTATTAACAGCTAAAATGGCAGACGCTTTTTGTAGCTACAACGAAGGAAACATCGAAGGAACTGAAAGAAGTTTTTTGTAGAAAAAGTAGAAGCAACAGAAGAATAATCTAAAGATAAAAAAATTATAAAAATATAAAAATAAAAATAACGGAGGCAAATCAAAATGGCACAAATTACAGCTAGTTTGGTAAAAGAATTAAGAGAACGTACTGGTGCTGGTATGATGGACTGTAAAAAAGCACTAACTCAAACTGATGGAGATATCGAAGCAGCAATCGACTACCTAAGAGAAAATGGTATCGCTAAAGCAGCTAAAAAAGCTGACAGAATCGCTGCAGAAGGTCTTTCTTACATCGAGGTTAAAGGTAACAAAGCTGTTATCTTAGAAATTAACTCAGAAACTGACTTCGTTGCTAAAAACGAAAAATTCGTTGCTTTAGTAAAAAATGTTGCAGAAGCTATCTTAGCAGCTGAACCAAAAACTTTAGAAGAAGCTCTTCAAGTTGAAGCTCAAGGTGGAACTGTAGAAGCAGTAATTAACGAAGGAATTGCTACAATCGGTGAAAAACTTTCATTAAGAAGATTTGAAGTTGTTTCTAAAACTGATGCTGATGCATTTGGTGCATATTCTCACATGGGAGGAAGAATTGGGGTTCTTACTCTTGTTGAAGGAAGCACTGATGAAGAAGCAGCTAAAGATGTTGCAATGCACATCGCTGCATTAGCTCCAAGATACTTAGACGAAAGCGAAGTACCAGCTGATGTACTTGAGCACGAGAAAAAAAGTATTAACTGAGCAAGCATTAAACGAAGGAAAACCTGCTAACATCGTTGAAAAAATGATCGTTGGTAGAATTAACAAATTCTTAGAAGAAATCACAGTTGTTAAACAAAAATTTGTTAAAGACGATAGTTTCACAGTTGAAAAATTCGTAGCTTCAAAAGGTGGAAAACTTGCTAAATTCGTACGTTACGAGGTTGGTGAAGGTATCGAGAAAAAAGAAGATAACTTTGCCGAAGAAGTAATGAGCCAAGTTAACGCTAGCAAATAATAATTCTCTATTTAATATATTCTATTAAAGAGGTTAAGCACACACTTCTTGTGTGTGCTTTTTAAAAATTAGTATAGTATTAACAATTATGTCTTTAATTTATTAGGAGGATAAAATGGCTACTAAATATAAAAGAGTTTTATATAAACTTAGTGGTGAAGCACTAGCAGGTGGAAAAGGATTTGGAATTGATTCTGAAGTTGTTACTAAAATAACTTCTCAAATCGTAGAAGTAGTAAAACAAGGGGTAGAGGTTGCTATCGTTGTAGGTGGTGGAAACATCTGGCGCGGAAAAACTGGTGAAGAACTAGGTATGGAACGTGCTACAGCAGATTCAATGGGTATGTTAGCTACAGTTATGAACTCATTAGCATTACAAGATTCATTAGAACAAAAAGGTGTTGATACTCGTGTTTTAACATCAGTTGAGATGAAAGCAATGGCTGAACCGTATATTAGAAGACGTGCAATAAGACACTTAGAAAAAGGTCGTGTTGCAATTTTCGCAGCGGGTATTGGTAATCCTTATTTTTCAACAGATACTACAGCAGCATTACGTGCAAAAGAAATTGGAGCTGAAGCTATTTTAATGGGGAAAAATGGAGTTGACGGAGTTTACTCTGCAGATCCAAAACTTGATAGTACTGCAACTAAATATGATAAGTTGTCATACATGGATATCATGAACAAAGGGTTAACAATAATGGATTCTACAGCTATTACATTCTGTATGGATAATCACTTGCCAATTATTGTCTTTTCAATAGATGAAGCAGAAAATATTGTTAAAGTTGTTTCTGATTCAAACTTAGGAACAATTATTGAATAAAATTTATATTAGGAGTTTACAATTATGCCTGAACAAATAATGAGTAATTTAAACGAGAAAATGGAAAAAGCTATTGCTAGTTTACGTCGTGAATTAGCATCAATTAGAGCTGGTAAAGCTAGTGCAGCTGTTTTAGATAGATTAACAGTTGATTACTACGGTGTACCAACTCCAATTAACCAAGTAGCAGGTGTTTCTGTACCAGAACCAAAAATGCTTGTTATTTCTCCATATGAAAAAACTTTATTAGGAGATATTGAAAAAGCTATTCAAGCTTCTGATTTAGGATTAAATCCTTCAAACGATGGATCTGTAATCCGTATCGTATTCCCAGCATTAACTGAAGAACGCCGTAAAGAGCTTGCTAAATTAGTAGGTAAAGAATCTGAAGGTGCTAAAGTTGCAGTACGTAATGTACGTCGTGACGCTATGGATTCAATGAAAAAATTAGAAAAAGCTTCTCAAATTACTGAGGATGATCTAAAAGGATATTCTGATGATATTCAAAAAGTTACTGATAAATTCGTAGCTGAAATCGATAAAGTAACAAAAAGAAAAACAAGACGAGTTAATGAGCGTATAATAATATGGAAATGACAGAAGTTATTGTTAAAAATTAATTCACTAAACGCTATGAAAAAGAGCGTGAATTAACTAGCTGAGGAATCAGAAGAATTAGCTAAATATAGACAATTATATTTACAAAATTTTAAATCTAATATGAGAAACATATTAGATAATACTAGAGTAATTAATGAAAACGGAGAAGATATAACTCCTAAGAAGAAAGGAAATTAACAATGAGTGCAACTGCAGTTACAATTTTAGTTGGAGCAATTTGCTTTACTTGCTGGTGTTGTAGGAGGATTCTTCCTAGCAAGACGTACTCATGAACTACATGGAAAAATCTCAAATTAACGAAGATATGGTTATGAGTATGATGAGTCAAATGGGACAAAAACCATCTCGTAAAAAATCAATCAAGTTATGAGCAACATGCAAAAAGCACAAAAACAAGCTCAAAAACAAATGAAAAATAATAAAATTAAACAGATGTGTAAAAACTGCACATCTGTTTTTTCTGTTTATTTACAGTAAAAATTCTTTTTCTAAAGAAGATTTAACTTCTATTATATTATCTGTAACAGGATGCGGAAATACTACTTTTAGTGCACCTAGATACATCTTTTTATCGTATTTATAACCATCCTTAGAATAAAGTTTGTCACCTATGATTGCAACTCCACTAGATGCTAAATGAACACGGATTTGATGTGTTCTTGCCCAGTTTCTAAAGATACAGTTACTAAAAATCTATTTTGATCTCATTTTTGCACAATCAAGTATATTTAGTTATTGCATTTTTCCGTTTCTTGTTATAGCCATTTTATTTTTTTCTTTACTATCACGGCCGATATTAGTATTAATTGTTTGTGGTTTTATATTATTTTTTTATAAGCGCAGAATAGTAACGTTTAATTTGTCTTTGTTCAAGCATCTGATCTCAGTTTTGCTTTTAATTAATGGTGTTTTTTGGCTATATACTAATCCACAAGTATCAATATCTAGTCTATGGATAGGTTCTAAGTAGTTATAGTCAGAAATTAAATAGTTTACCAATGTATCGTCTTCTAATTCTATATCATTAGGATGTGTTTTTTATACCGAATGGTTTTGATACAACTAATAAACAATCATCTTCGTATTCTTTAGTTATAGAAATTTTTGAATTTTCTTTTATAGTTCGATGTTCCTAAATCAATATTAATATCTAGTATATCTGCTGTAGTTAAGGGTGCATTTAACTTCGCTTCATTAGAGTTTATTTTTAATAGTGTTCTTATTATGATGGCTATTCATTCTGATTATATGAATATTTTTTTGAAACTTTTAGAAATTGACTTAAATAACTTCTACTGTAGGGAAAGTTTGTGTTATATTGAATTTCATTGAGACTCTTATTTTATGTCTTTTCTTAATAGTACTATTATATACTAAATTGATAAGATAAGAAAGAAAAATAAAGAGTTTATTATATATAAAAAAATGTTACAAAATAGGTAATTTTAACTTGATTTTTAACTATAAAATATAGTATCATATAGTTTGTAATTTAATTATACTAAACAGAGTGTTTACTAATGATAAACTTAAATAACGATAAGTTTACTAATGGTAAACAATTATTACAGTAAGTTAGATAATAATAAACATAGATAACGAAAAGTTAGATATTGATAAACAAATATTTATTTTTGTTAAAAGTAAGGAGAAGTTATGTATTCTATAGGTGAAAGATTAAAAAGACTACGTATACAAAAGAACCTCACCCAAGAAGAATTAGGTGAACGTACAGACTTGAGTAAAGGATATATCCCAGGTAGAACTGACCTAGCATCGCCATCAATGGAAACTTTTTAATATATTACAAGTATTAGGTTGTGCACCTAAAGACTTTTTTTGATAAAGAAAGTACAAGTCAGAAAGTTTATTATTCATTAGAAGATCAAACTAGTTATGAAGAAACTGATGAAGGATATGAACTTTACTTGGTTAGTTCCAGAATCTAATGAAAAAGAAATGGAATCACTAATATTAAAATTAGAAAAAATAGTAATTATAAAAACATTTGATCCTCAGAATCTGAAACATTATGTTATGTTTTTAAAAAGGAAATGCAAATTAAAAATTAGGTGATGAAGAATACATTGCCTCTAAAAATGAAAGTTTTTATTTTTAGCTACATCTGAACACAGAATATCAAATCCATTTGATGAAGAATGTGAAGTATTAATAGTAGCTACTAATTCGTATTTATAAGGAGAAAATAATGGCAAATATTGTTGAATTTAAAAATGTAAATATGTCTTTTTGGTAATAATAAAGTACTAAAAGATATTGATTTAGAAATTGAAAAAGGTAAATTCTACACATTACTAGGGCCTAGTGGATGTGGAAAGAGTACTATTCTTAAATTGATTGGTGGATTCCTAAGTCCAACTTCTGGTGATGTATTATTAGATGGTAAAGTAGTAAATGATTTACCAGCTAATAAACGACATGTTAATACAGTTTTTCCAAGACTATGCTTTATTCCCTCATATGAATGTTTTTGAGAATGTAGCATTTGGATTGAAAATTAAAAATGAGAAAAAAGAGATTATTAAGAAAAAAGTAAAAAAAGCCTTAAAACAAGTTAACTTAGCTGGATTTGAAAATCGTGAATTAAGTGAAATGAGTGGTGGGCAAAAACAACGTGTTGCTATCGCTCGTGCTATTATTAATGAACCAGAAATTATTCTTTTAGATGAATCATTATCTGCATTAGACTTAAAGTTACGTCAAGAGATGCAATATGAGCTTCGTGAACTTCAACAACAAACGGGAATTACATTTATCTATGTAACACACGACCAAGAGGAAGCTTTAGCGATGAGTGATTATATCTTTGTTATGAATCACGGTAAAATTGAACAAAGTGGAACACCACTTGATATTTATGATGAACCAGTTAACCGTTTTGTAGCTGATTTCATTGGTGAATCTAATATCGTTAATGCAGTAATGCTAGATGATTATCTAGTTGAAATTTACGGTAAAGAATATGAATGTGTGGATGCTGGATTAGATAAAAATAAACGTGTAGAAGTTGTTATTCGACCTGAGGACTTAGAGATTACAAGTGCTGAAAAAGGAAAAATTAATGTTGTTGTTGATACACAATTATTTAGAGGAGTTCACTATGAAATTTGTTGTTTAGATGATCAATATAATGAGTGGATTGTTCATTCAACAAAAGAAGCAAAACCGGGAGCTGCTGTTAGCTTAAACTTTGATCCTGAAGCAATTCATATCATGGTACCTGGAGAAACAGAAGAAGAATTCGATGCTCGTCTTGAATCATATGAAGAGGAGGAGTAAAAATGTTTAATAAAAAAACTCGTTCATTTTTATGATTCCATATGTAATGTGGATGTTACTTTTTGTAGTATTTCCGATTGTACTTATCGTCTATTATTCATTTAGAGATATTGATGGTAACTTCACATTAGCTAACTATAAAATCTTTTTTAGTAGTACATATGTACTTATGACGCTTTACAGTTTTTGGTATGCATTTTTTAATTACATTAATATGTTTAGTGATTAGTTATCCATTAGCGTTTGCTATTAATAAAAAGTAAACATAAAGAATTATTACTTTTACTAATAATTTTTACCAACATGGATTAACATCTTATTAAAAACTTATGCGTTCTTAGGTTTATTTGGAGAATATGGAACAATTAATAGTTTCTTAGAATACATAGGTATCAGGTAGTCAAGAGTTTACTATTTAATTCCTTTTAGTTTCATGTTTTGTATCTAGTTATATTTTCTTACCTTTTTATGCTACTACCAATATATAACTCGGTATCTGGAATGAACAAGAACTTAATCGAAGCATCTTATGACCTAGGAGCAGATTTTAAAACTACATTTATGAAAAATTATTTTACCGCTAAGTATTAATGGGTGTGAAAAACAGGTATTCAGGTTACTTTTATCCCTGCGTTATCGCTATTCATGATTACTCGTTTAGTAGCAGGTAATAAAAATTATTAACTTAGGTACAGCTATCGAAGAGCACTTTCTTAGTTACACAAAACTGGGGAGTTGGTTCTACAATCGCAGTATTCTTAATAGTAGTTATGGGTATCATTATGATACTTACTAATACAAAGGATAAAACAAATTTTGGAGGTAGAAAATAATGAAATTAACTTCAAAAATATATTTAGGGGTTATCTTTGCAATTTTATATTTACCTCTAATCTACTTGGCTTATTTTCTCATTTAACTCTGGAAAAACAATGATTGACTTTTGAAGGTTTTCTTGGAAACATTATGTAGAGTTATTTGAAAATACACGTATGATGATTATTGTAATTAACACAGTTGTAGTTGCATTATTATGTGGATTATTTTTCAGCAATCTTTGGAACTTTAGGTGCTTTAGGTATTTATTCTTTAAAAATCAAAAAACAAAAATTCGTTTTCTTAGTAGGTAATAATATTCTTATAGTTAGTCCTGATGTAATTATTGGATGTTCATTCTTACTAATGTTCACATTCATCTCAAAATATACAGGACTAGACAAAATTCAAGGATTCTGGTCAGTGTTATTATCACACATTGCATTCAGTATTCCGATAGTAGTACTTATGGTACTACCCAAGTTATATGAAATGCCTAAGAGTATGGTAGATGCGGCAATTGACCTTGGTGCTACATATACACAAGTATTAAGCAAAATTGTTATTCCTTATATTACTCCTGGAATATGGGCAGGATTTTTCATGGGATTAACATATTCATTAGATGATTTTGCTGTTACATTTTTCGTAACAGGTAATGGATTCCAAACTTTATCAGTTGAAATTTATTCAATGGCTAGACAAGGTATTAATCTACAAATTAATGCTTTATCTACAGTTTTAACTATCTTTGTTGTTGTGGCAGTACTTATTTATTATGTAATTAATACTAGTAAATTAAAAGGGAGGTAAGATAATATGAGAAAATTACTTATTTCAGCTGTTTCAATTTTAGTAATCTGTTTAGGACTTTTATATAGTCGTAATTTTTATAGATAGTTCAAATAGTGGAGATAAAACAAACATTAACAATTTTCAACTGGGGAGAATATATTGATCCAGATTTAATTAAGAAATTTGAAGAAGAAACAGGGATTTCAGTTGTTTATGGAAACGTTTGATTCTAACGAAGCGATGCTTACGAAAAATACAAGCGGGTTCAACACCGTATGATATAGTTATTCCATCAGATTATATGATTAAGAAGATGAAAAAAATTAAATCTTCTATTAGATCATAGTAAAATTGAAGGTTTTGACAATATTGCCCCACAATTTAGAGATAAAAGTTTTTGATCCAAATAATGAATTTTCAATTCCTTATTTCTGAGGGAACGTTAGGTGTTTTATATAATAAGACTAAAAGTTCCAGAAGATTTAAAAATTTGAAAAGTGGAATGATTTATGGGATACAAGATTAGCTAATAATGTCTTGTTAATTGATGGAGCTCGTGAAATGATGGGAATTGCTCTTCAATCTGAAGGGAATTCTGTTAATGATACTAACGAAGTAAACCTAAATTTAGCAGAAAGAAAATTGGAACTTCTTCATCCCTAATGTAAAAGCTATTAATGCAGATGAGAAAAAATGCTTATGATTAACAATGAAGCATGGGCTTTCTGTAGTATTCTCAGGTGATGCTAAAGCAATTATGGGTGAAAACGAAAATATGGTATATGCCTTACCAAAAGAAGGAACAAATCTATGGTTTGATAACATTGTAATTCCAAAAACTTCTAAAAACGAAGAAGCGGCATATAAATTTATCAACTTTATGTTAAAAACCAGAAAATGCGGCGAAAAACTCAGAGTTTATTGGATATGCAACACCGAATACTAAGGCTAAAGAGTTACTTCCGGAAGAAACTACCAGTGATGAACAATTTTATCCAGATTTAGAAAGTTTTCGGTAATAGAGCAGAGGTGTATCAAGACTTAGATCCAAAAATGCTTCAATTTTATAATGATTTATTCTTGAAATTCAAGATTAATAATAGTAAATAAAATAAACGAGATTATCAAATTTGGTAATCTCGTTTTAATATTAGAATCCACTAACTTTTTAACTCTTCAGTTTTTAAATGTAATGTTTTTCTCAGAACCAAGTACCATAGCTTTAAATTTCCAAGTAGAATTTGGTTTTTAAGTCATTAACGTTTGCTAAGGCTTCTCCGACTTTATTTCCATTTGCATCATAAGCAGGAATTGTAACTTGAACATATGATTTTTCTTTATCAGTATTATTCTTTAGTACACCTGTAACGTAACTTGTAAATGAATCCTTCTCACATTTAGTTCAGAAACTTCATATTTAGCTTTTTAGTGTTTCTTGCAGAAGTTTTTCACCTCGACATCTTTTTCTACTACCTGTTGTTTGCTGAACAATTAAAATAAGTACAATTGCAGCTAAAATTATAAACCAAACTCTTTTGTAGATAGGCTTTTTGTACATATACATTTCGTCTTGATCTGTAATGCCATAATAATTTCCTCCATAAAATTTTTATACTAACATTATATATATATATAACTTTAGTCAGTGAAATCATAATTGATAGCTTAATTATTTTTGGATTGGAAATATATATAGATAAAGATAGAGTAAGAATTTTAACGGTTGTAAAATGTAAATGGTATTTAAAAGAAAACTCAGTTTTCGGTAACAATTAAACTTCAAATAATAAAACGTATAGGATGTTTTAAAATGCTATATAGCCATTATTTAACACCCTATTTTTATATTTTACGTAGTTTTATATGTAATAAAATAATTCTATTATTTTTCAAATATAGAATTACTATAATTAAGTGATTTCAATACAACCTATAGCAACTCTAAATTTCGTTGACAAAAGACTAAAGCTCTAGTATAATAAATTATTAAGAAGAATTGTATTTATTAATAAAATTTTAAAAATATTCTATATTTGTCTTCCGAGAATTAATAAAAAGGAGAAAGTTATTATGAATAATAGAGGACAAAAATGTGAATCAAACGGAGCGCCTCAAAATCATCACCCGAATCAAGGTTATCCTCAACAAAACGACCAATACCAAGGAAATGGTTATAATGGACAAAAAGCCACAGTATAATAATCAACAATATCAGGGGTATAATAACAATCAAAAATCCACAATATAGAGGACAAGGTATAATGCTCAATCACTTCAAAATAATAATATGAATAACCTCAATATAGAGGACAAGGGTATAATGCTCAATCACCTCAAAATAATAATATGAATAACCTTCAATATGAGAACGGGGTTATAATGGACAAAATCCACAATTTGGTAATCCGAATAATCCACAGTTCAGTAATCAAAATGGATACAATAATCCTAATCAATTTAATCCACAATCTGGTAATAACCAAAACTTTAATCCTATGAATCGTGGACCTAAGATGGATAGTAAATGATAGGATATATAACTGCCACAGTTGCTGCGATTTTGGTTGTATTAATGATATTTATGTTCTCTAGTGGCAGTGGAAAAACTAGGTGGAGCAACACCTGAAGAAGCTGTGAAAAATGGGATATCTGCAAGAAAAAGATGGTGATTTTTAAAAATATGTAAATAATATTTACTTTGAAAGTGATGAAGCTAGAACTAAAAAGCTTTAGAAGAATTTAATAACCTAACTGATGGTGCTAAAAATGCACTTAAAAACATTTAGTGATATAGAGATTGAGAAGTAAAATCAATTAATGAGAAATAGAGCTAAAGTTGAATTAAAAATTTAGTGGAGATACTACAAAAACTATATATGTAGTAAACGGTAGATGGTTTGTAGAGGATAATTAGTTTTTAGATTTATAATTTGAAATAATAAAATTATATAATAAATTATAAAAGGGTAAATCAATTGATTTAATAAAAAAATTAAATTATTTGATTTACTTTTATATTATATTTGTTTATAGGAACTGTTATAATTATTCTTTAACTTTAGTTAGCATCTTTGACAAATGCAGTATTCTTAAAGTATAATAAGATAAAAAGAATTGCATTCATTAAACTTATAAAAGTTACAATTTTCACGAAATAAAAGGAGAAAGTTATTATGAATAATAGAGGCCAAAAATGTAAATCCGAATGGAGCTCCTCAAAAATCATCATCCCGAATCAAGGTTATCCTCAACAAAACAACCAATACCATGAAAACGGTTATAATGGACAAAATCCACAAAATTTTTAATAGAAATGTAAATAATCAAAATCCATATCAAAACCAAAATTCACAAGCAAATAACGTGAATAATCCACAATTCCAAGGATATTCAAATGGTCAAAATCAACCTCAAAATAATAATATGAATAATCCACAATATAGAGGACAAGGGTATAATGCTCAATCACCTCAAAATAATAATATGAATAACCAACAATATAGAGGACAGGGTTATAATGGTCAAAATTCACAATATAATAATATGAATAACCAACAATATAGAGGACAAGGAAATAATGGCCAAAATCCTCAATTTTGTAATCCGAATAATCCACAGTTCAGTAATCAAAATGGATACAATAATCCCTAATCAATTTAATCCACAATCTGGTAATAACCAAAACTTTAATCCTATGAATCGTGGACCTAAGATGGATAGTAAAATGATAGGATACATAACTGCGGCAGTTGCTGCGATTTTGGTTGTATTAATGATATTTATGTTCTCTAGTGGCAGTGGGAAACTAGGTGGAGCAACACCTGAAGAAGCTGTGAAAATGCGATATCTGCAATAAAAGATGGTGATTTTAAAAAAATTAGTAAATAATATGTACTTTGAAAGTGATGAAGCTAGAACTAAATTTTTAGAGAATTTAAAAACCTAAATGATAATAGATAAAATTGAACTAGTTAATAAAATTTAGTGAGGTTGAGATTGGAGAAGTAAAAATCAATTAATGAAAATAGTAGCTAAAGTTGAATTAAAAAGGTGAGTGGAGATATCACGACCTATGTATGTAAAAAAAGTAAACGGTAGATGGTTTATAGAGATAAATAGTTTTTAGATTTATAATTTTGAAATAATAAAATTATATAATAAATTATAACAGGGTAAATCAATTAATTTAATAAAAAAATTAAATTATTTGATTTACTTTTATATATTATATTTGTTTATAGGAACTGTTACAATTATTCTTTAACTTTGTTGGCATCTTTGACAAATGCAGTGTTCTTAAAGTATAATAAGATAAAAAGAATTGCATTTATTAAACTTATAAAAGTTACAATTTTTCACGAAAATAAAAAGGAGAAAGTTATTATGAATAATAGAGGACAAAATGTGAATCCAAACGAGCTCCTCAAAAATCATCATCCCGAATCAAGGTTATCCTCAACAAAACAACTCAATACCAAGGAAATGGTTATAATGGACAAAATCCACAAAAATTTTTAATAGAAATGTAAATAATCAAAATCTATATCAAAAACCAAAATTCACAAGCAAATAACGTGAATAATCCACATTTCAGGATATCCAAATGGTCAAAATCAACCTTATAATAATATGAATAATCCACAATATAGAGGACAAGGGTATAATGCTCAATCACCTCAAAAATAATAATATGAATAACCAACAATATAGAGGGCAAGGAAATAATGGACAAAATCCACAATTTGGTAATCCGAATAATCCACAGTTCAGTAATCAAAATGGATACAATAATCCTAATCAATTTAATCCACAATTTCGTAATAACCAAAAATCTTTAATCCCTATGAATCGTGGACCAAAGATGGATAGTAAAGATGATAGGATATATAACTGCTGCAGTTGTCGCGATTTTGGTTGTATTAATGATATTTATGTTCTCTGGTGGTAGTGGGAAACTAGGTGGAGGAACACCTGAAGAAGCCGTGAAAAATGCAACAGCTGCAATAAAAGATGGTGATTTTAAAAAATTAGTAAATAATAGATACTTTGAAAGTGATGAAGCTAGAAGTAAAGCTTTTAGAACAATTTAACAACCTAGATGATACTGAAAAAGCATCAATAGAATTAGCTAAAGACATTTATTGATATGATTGAGATTGGAGAAGTAAAAACAAATTAATGAAAATAGAGCTAAAGTTCAATTAAAAGTTAAAGGGAATGATCTACTAAAAACAATTTTAGTGGAGATACTACACGAACTACATATGAAAAAGTAAAACGGAAGATGGTTTATTGAAGATAATCTTTTCTGATATTTTAAGACTAAAATTTTTTCTTAGTCTTTTTACTATAAGTAAATCTTGAAAAATATGGTATAATAAATTAGTTAAAATAATTTAGGAGGTTTGTATGTTTCAAGCATTATATAGGAAATATCGACCCACAAACATTTGCTGATATAGTAGGTCAAAATCACATAGTTTCTGTATTGAAAAATGCGATTGATAAAGATCAGATAAGTCATGCCTATTTATTTTTATGGATCTCGAGGTACAGGGAAGACTTCCATTGCAAAAAAATATTTGCTAAATGAAGTTAATAGAAACGAAGAATATCAAAAAGAAAAATGTAGATATTATCGAAATTGATGCAGCTAGTAATAATGGTGTTGATGAAGTACGTGATATAAAAAGAAGCAATTAAATTCTGCCAACAGAAGGTAAAATATAAAGTTTATATAATAGATGAAGTGCACATGCTAACTACAGCAGCATTTAATGCATTATTAAAAACTTTAGAAGAACCACCTGCTCATGTTATTTTTATTCTAGCAACTACAGAAATTCATAAAAATACCAGCTACTATCTTATCACGATGTCAGAGGTTTGAATTTAAGAATCTTTCACAAGAACAATTAATTGATAGATTAAAGTATATTTCAGAAAAAGAAAGGTTTAGTAATAGAAGATGCAGCTATAGAGAAAATTGCAACTCTAGCTAAAGGTGGTCTGAGAGATGCAATTAGTATACTAGATCAAGTATCTAATTATTCTGAAGAAATTACATTAAATCATATACTAGAAGTAACTTCTTCAATAAGTGAAGATGATATACTTGAATTTTATAGAAACTCTTTTACAAGGTGATGTTACAAAAATCTTTGTTAACATATAATAACTTCGTTATCTCAAGCTAAAGATACTAAATTGTTACTTAATGATCTTATCAATGTAACACGAGATGTAGTAGTGTATAAGAATTTAAAAGATACAAAAGCATACGGTATATAATATAGACAAAAATAGCTGAAGAAGTTAATAAAGTATGAGTTTTGACTATTTTTTACAAGATTATTGAATACTTTATCACAAACGGAGCAATATATTAGATTTTCTGACAGAGTATATGAGTTATATGCAAATTTGTATTGTAAAAATATGCTCAAAAGAAGATAGTATTAATCAGTCTACTGTTTCATAAATACTGTAGATAAAGTACAGTTTCAAATTTCAGAACAGTTGAGCTAGAAAAATAGAATTAGAAATATTAGAAGATAAAGTTAAATCAATTAAGACAAAACAATCTAAATAGTCTGTATCAGAAAATTCTATTAGTAATACTCGCATAGAATGATATTACAAAAATAATAGTAAATGAAGAAGTAGATACTAATAGTTGGAAGGGAAACACTCAAAAGAAGAGATAAAAGAAGTGATAATAAAAGATAAGAATAAGATTATAGAACTTATGAAAGGCTTCAAATGAGAATTTTACCAATTATGCAGCAAATGTGTTTTAGGAAAATTATTAATGAAAGTTTGAATTCAAATAATCCAGAAGTAGCAACTATGAGAGAATTATTTAGTTCTTGTCAGTAGTAGCTTCTTCTAAAAGAAGGAGGATTATTAGTATTTAGTGAAGTAGATAATATGGTGAAAAATGGCTCCTAATTCTAAAATATAAAAAATATTTAGAAAGTCTATTCAAGAGATTTATCGTGTAGATTACTCGATTTATACACTTACAAGATCATCAATATACAATTCTTAAAGATGAACTTGAAAATCCAGTAATAGAAGACACAATAGTGGAAGAAGACTGAAGAAAAGACAGTTAACTAAAAATTGATGAGTTATTTGGAGACATAATAATCGAAAACTAAACATTTAGAAAAACGATGCTTGAAAAACAATTGAAATAACTTGAAATAAAATTCTAAATTATTGACAAGTAGTAAAAATTTAAATAGAATTATAATATAAATTAGACATTAGGAGGAAATATTATGCGTGGAATGGGAAATATGCAACAAATGATGAGAAAAAGATGCAAAAATGCAAAAAGGACATGTTAGCAGCCCAAGAAGGATTAAAAAGACCAAACTGTTGAAGGGAACTGTATCAGGTGGTATGGTAACAGCAATAGCTAATGGTGATGGAAAAAAATATTAGATATTAAAATTAAAGAAGAAGTAGTTGATCCAGAAGATATTGAAATGCTTCAAGATATGATTTTAACTGCAGTAAATGATGCGCTAGAAAAATCTACTCAATTAAAAGAAGAAACATTAGGTAAATTTACAAACGGATTAAACATCCCAGGACTATAAGATGCAATATCCTAAACCGATTTTAGATTTAATAGACAGTTATTCATTTACTACCTGGGTATAGGAAAGAAAAACTGCAGTAAGATTAGCATTTCATACTTTGAAAAATGCATGATGATGATATAAAAATTTTGCGGATAGTTTAGTACATTTAAAAAGAAAAAGCTAACTAATTGTGAAGTATGTGGTCGACTTAGTGAAGATTATATCTGTGATATTTGCTCTGATGCGGGTAGAGATAAATCTATGATTTGTGTTGTAGCTAATGATAATGATTTAGTAGCAATGGAGAACATGCAACAATATAGAGGGGTATATCACGTACTTGATGGTTTAATTTCACCTATGGATGGAATAGGACCACTTGATATTAATATAAAAGTCTCTTTTGAAAGAGCACAAGATGAAACAGTAAAAGAAATAATACTAGCAACTAACTCTTCTCCAGAAGGTGAGGGAACAGCAAGTTTTATTTCAAGATATTTAAAAAATACAGACATAAAAGTTACTAGGATAGCTCAAGGTATTTCCTTTGGAAGTGATATCGAGTATGTTGATGAAGTTACGTTGTCAAGAGCTATTTCTGGTAGAATAGAAATATAATTTAGGAGGGCAGTTTATGTCACAAAAATCAGTAAACGCAATAAAAGTATTAGGTGTTGATGCAATTAACAAAGCAAAATCAGGACACCCTGGAGTTGTAATGGGAGCAGCACCAATGGCTTACTCATTATTTACAAAACACCTTAGAGTAAATCCAAAGAAAACTGACTGGATTAATAGAGATAGATTCGTATTATCAGCAGGGCATGGATCAATGTTACTATATTCATTATTACATCTTTCAGGATTTGAAGATGTATCTTTAGAAGAAGTTAAAAACTTCCGTCAATGGGGTTCTAAAACTCCTGGTCACCCAGAGTTTGGACACACTAAAGGTATTGATGCAACAACAGGTCCACTAGGACAAGGTATCTCTACAGCAGTAGGTATGGCTTTAGCAGAAAGATATTTAGCTGCTAAGTACAACAAAGAAGGTTATGACTTATTTGATCACTACACATATGTAATCTGTGGTGATGGAGATATCATGGAAGGTGTAGCTTCAGAAGCATCAAGCTTTGCAGCAGTACAAAAATTAAATAAACTTGTAGTATTATATGATTCAAATGATATCTGTCTAGATGGAGAAACTAAAGATGCATTCTCTGAAAATGTTCGTGCTAGATATGAAGCATACGGATGGAACACTATCCTTGTAGAAGACGGTGCAAATGTAGACGCGGTTAGCGCAGCAATTGAACAAGCTAAAAAATCTGATAAACCTACGTTAATCGAAGTAAAAACAATTATCGGAGCTGGTTCTCCTAATAGACAAGGAACTAATGGAGTTCATGGTGCTCCATTAGGTGATGAAGAAACAGCATTATTCAGAAAAGAAATCGGTTGGGAAAATGAACCATTCGATATTCCTGCTGACGTATATGCTGACTTCAAAGCTAATGTAGCAGATCGTGGTGAAAATGAATATGCTAAATGGGAAGAATTATATGCAGATTATAAAGTAAAATTCCCAGAATTAGCAAAAGAGCTAGAAGAAGCACTAACACGTGAAGACATTAAACATCTATCAAAAGAAAGCTTTAGCTTTAAAAATGTTGGAGAAGCTCAAGCAACTCGTAATTCATCTCAAGATGCAATCAATAGTGTTGCAGCTGTATTACCAACATTCTTCGGAGGATCAGCTGACCTTTCACACTCTAATATGACATTCATTAAAGGTGATGGATTACAAGATGATGAACACAGAACAGAACGTAATGTACAATTTGGTGTTCGTGAATTTGCTATGGCTACTGTACTTAATGGGTTAACATTACACGGGGGAGTACGTGTATTCGGTGGTACATTCTTCGTATTTTCAGACTACTTAAAAGCGGCATTAAGATTATCAGCATTACAAAACTTACCTGTAACTTATGTATTTACACATGATAGTATTGCAGTAGGTGAGGATGGTCCAACACACGAACCAATTGAACACTTAGCATCATTAAGAACTATTCCAAATACATATGTATTTAGACCTGCTGATGCGACAGAAGCACAAGCTGCTTGGTATTTATCACAAAAAACAAATGATAAACCAACATCAATTGTATTAACACGTCAAAACTTACCAATTTTAGAAAATTCATCATTTGAGAAAGTTGCTAAAGGAGCTTATGTTGTTTATGAAACAGCAGAAGACTTCGATACTATTTTAATCGCTACAGGATCTGAAGTAGCATTAGCAATTGATGTAGCACATGAATTAGAAAAAGATGGTTCAAAAGTACGTGTTGTAAGTATGCCTTCAGTAGAATTATTTGAAGAACAATCAAAAGAATATAAAGAAGAATTATTACCATTAAATGTACGTCGTCGTGTATCATTAGAAATGGGTAACAGTGCTCTTTGGTACAAATATGTTGGTTTAGATGGATTAGCTATTGGAATCGATAAATTTGGAGCTTCTGCACCTGCGAATAAAGTAATCGAAGAATATGGATTTACTGTTGAAGCAGTTGTAGAGAAAATTAAAAATGAGCTATAGAGAAATTCGCCCAGGCGATATTATAAAGGTAAAAGTAACAGCAGTTAAACCATACGGTGCTTTTATTGAAACAAGAGATAAGATGGTAGGTCTAATACATATTTCTGAAATTACAAATTGTTTTTATATTTCGATATAAGTAGTTATATAAAACAAGATGAAATTTTAGAAGTTAAAAGGTCCTATCAATTAAAAGATAATAAGATTAATGCAACATTAAACTTTAAACAGCTACTGATAAAAAGAAATCAATAGTTTAGATACTTTAAATTTCGAGTATGGATTTGATACGCTAAAACAAAAATATGAAGCTTTAGCAGAAAGTTATAGTTTCGAAATGAGAAAATGGCGAAAATCATTGACAAATATAATTTATCTGTTTATAATGAACATAAATATCTATGAAGTTTCAGGAATTAAAGTTAGAAATATTATTTAAAGAGAGAATCTAGTGGTGAGAAAGGATTCATAATATACTTTGTACCTATGTAGTACTGTCATCGGAAATCAAGCTGTTATAAAACTAATGAGGAGTACAGTGTACTCGAATTAGGGTGGTAACACGATTATTGTCGTCCCTTTGTGTAATTTAGTTTACACAGGGGTCTTTTTATTTTATTTTGTTAGCTTGAAAGGAGAAATATAAATGAAACAACTAACATCAACACAAATTAGAAGAATGTATTTAGATTTCTTCGTAGAAAAAGGACACAAAATTGAACCGAGTGCATCTTTAGTACCGAGTTGATGATCCTACTTTTACTATGGATTAACTCAGAGTAGCAACTCGAAAAATATTTTGATGGACGTGAGAGTTCAGAGAATCCAGAATTACAACCACAAAAATCTATTAGAACTAATGATATTGAAAATGTCTGTAAAACAGCTCGTCACCACACATTTCTTCGAGATGTTAGGTAACTTCACTGGAGATTACTCACAAAATGAAGAAAATTGCATGGGCTGAGAATTCTTAACTCCTGAAAAATGGTTAGATTAGAAAAAGAAAAATTATCAGTAACCATCCACCCGAAGATACAGAAGCATATGATTTTATGGCATAACGTTGTTGGGCTTCTGAAGACAAATTATCCGTATCGAAGGAAAGCTTCTGGGATATAGGTGAAGGACCTTTCTGGACCAAATACTGAGATTTTCGCATGACGTGGTGAAGATGCTGATACATGGTCACCATGTACCGAGGTGGAAAATGATAGATATCTAGAGCTGGGAACGTAGTATTCAGTCAATAAATCACAATGCTGATGGTACCTACTACTGAACTTCTGCGAAAAGAAACATAGATACAGGGATGGGATGGTAGTTAGCATAGTTTCTGTATTGCCAAAGATGTTCGAACAAACTGATGCAGGACCTTATTTATTCACCATTATTAGAGAATTGAAAAACTTTCTTGGTGTTAACATGTGGTGTAAATGCAGAACTAGATGTTGCATTTAAAGTTATAGTAGCGACCACTACTAGAACAGAAGGTGCATTTGCTATTGCAGATGGAGCATTGCCATCAAAATGAAGGGGACGCGGATACATGGGCTTAGAAGACTGCGTCGTGCAGTTAGGATATGCAAAAGCTAGGATTAAACAAGTCATTTATGTATAAATCAACTGGATGTTGTTGCAGAAATTGCGGAAGATTACTATCCAAAACAAGAAGAGAGTGCAAAACTTTGTTAAAGATGTAATTCTTAAAGAGGAAGACAGATTCCACGAAACATTAAATCGGAAGGTGAGAGCAATCTTAAATAATATTGTTAAAGAAGTCAAAAGATACAACGAAAGTAATTTCTGGTAAAGATGCATTCAAACTTTGATACTTTTGGATTCCCAATTGAATTAACTGAGAATATGCAGAAGAATTAGGATTAACAGTTGATATTGATGGGTTTAATGAAGAGATGGAAAAACAAAAAGAACGTGCTCGTTCATCTCGTCAAGAAGATTCTTCAATGCAAGTACAATCTGACCTATACAACAGAATAGTAGGAGACAGTGAGTTTACTGGATATACTAAACTTATAGATGAAGGTAAATTATTAGCCATAGTTGATAAAGAAGATAACTTATTAGAAAACTATAAAGGTGAAGAGAACGTAAAAGTAGTATTCGATAAAACTCCATTCTATGCTGAAAGTGGTGGTCAAGTAGCTGATAGAGGTTTAGTATTAGCAGAAGGATTCAAAGCAGTAATAG